>Ga0265320_10002262_pt1 | contig 13523 bp, 15 predicted proteins | sample 4827metaG_FD_202087 | JGI IMG/M metagenome (GOLD analysis project Ga0265320, IMG submission 202087) | Rhizosphere microbial communities from Carex aquatilis grown in University of Washington, Seatle, WA, United States - 4-8-27 metaG | ecosystem: Host-associated > Plants > Roots > Rhizosphere >...
CTGGCTCGTTGATTGAATCTACATCTTGTGTTTAAAAGCTGTTGGTTAAGGCTCGAGGCGATTACTTTCGAGCAATGATACCAGCGGTTTGTTTTGTGGATAACTTCAAAAAATTATAAGCCTTTGATTATAAACAATAAAGTTGATGTTAACATTTAACATAATGGGTCTTATGCGATAGTGAGGGACACAAGATATAGAGGGCTGGTTTTTAATTTTTAGCTTTTAACTTTTTGAAAAAAATAGTTAATTTCCGGCCTCTGGACGCAGCGCGACTCGAATCGGGGCGCGCCTTCCCTTTCCTCCCCAAAAAAATCAAGCCCTGCGCTACTAGGTATTGACACCAAACCTAACCCTTGATAAAACAGCCCCTCGCCTCCCGCAAAAAGGCCAGAAATGATAGCTTCAAAGCTCACAGGTAAAATGATTCGCACTTTGCGCGAGCGTCTTTCTTGGAGCCAGAAGGAACTTTCTGAGCATCTAGGCATCTCCGAAGGCTCGGTACGTAACTACGAGAAAGAATCTCGTGTGGACAAAGACGAGCCGGTTATCATTCCCCTTCTTCTTGACTGGGCGCTCGCGGCGATCGACGCCGGCCTTAGACCCCTTAGCGAAAAACTTTTTAGAAAAGGAAAGTAGGATGTGGATCCTCCCGACTTTGAATAGGCCCGAGCAGTGCGCGCAAGCAGTGCAGCGCCTGGTGCAGAGAGGCGCGGCAGCGCGCGGAGTTGTACTTGTTAATGGGAAAGAAAACGCGAAGCGGTATTGGGATGAGGTATTTCCTTCGATACCGGACAACTGGCTTTTACTTGTTGAAGATAAAAACATAGGGGCGTTGGGCGCGCTAAATGCCGTTCTCGCGGATTTCCCGAACGAACCCTGGTATGGTTTTGTGGGGGACGATGAGTTTGTTGAGACGACAGATTTTGAGGAAAAGCTGATATCCGCTGCGGGGGCTTGGGACATAGCGCACGGTGATGACGGCGTACACAGGGGAGAGCGCGCGCAAAGCGCTCTCGTGATCGGCGGAAAGTTAGCGCGCGCGGTCGGGTATCTGGCCATCCCGGAGTGCTGGCACTGGTACGGCTTGGACGATATGTGGGAGTCGCTCGCAAAGGCGGGCGCTTGCCGGAAAGTTTTTGTACCGGAGGTGAAGGTCGATCATCGTCATCCTTATTTTGGCAAGGGAGAAAGGGATGAGACGTACGCTCTCGGCGAATCGCGGAAGGACATTGACTATCAGATTTACGCAAGTTGGATGCGGTACAAGTTCAAGGATGTCGTTCTGCGGGTGAAGAAAGCGAGGAGCGAATGAACGGTATTCCTATGGGACGGCCTCTTCTGCCCCCGGCGAAGATGTTGATGCCGTATCTTTCGCGCATTGACGAGAACCGCTGGTATACGAACTACGGACCCCTTGTTCAGGAGTACGAGCAGAGGTTATCGGAAGTGTTTCAGTGTTATGTTGCCGCTACGTCGTCGTGCACTTCTGGCATGACTGCGGCTTTGCTTGCGCAAGAGATCCACGGGGAGGTTTTTTTACCGTCGTGGACGTTTGTTGCGACGGCCAATGCTGCGCGCGCCGCGGGGCTTAGCGTGTCCTTAACGGACGTCGATGAAATGTACTGGACGCCACCGGATACGGATATCGTGGTCGCTCCTTTTGGAGCACCGGTGAGATATGAAGACGAGGTGATGACAGACGCGGCCGGCGGTTTCGATGCGTTTTTTACGGGGCAGAGCAAGGCCGGCGCGGCGCCCATTGTGATATCAACGCATGCGACGAAAGTTTTTTCCACGGGGGAAGGAGGGCTTGTTTTGTCAACAGATAAGGCTCTCGTGGGTAGGGTGAGAGCGCTTGTTAATCACGGGATCGATGACGATCGCGCGGTTCCGCTCACGGGCATAAACGGGAAGCTGTCGGAGTATGGCGCCGCCCTTGGGCTTGCGGAGCTGGATAACTGGGCGTGGAAACGTAACGCTTGGCTCGATTTGAAGAGGAAGTACCTTGCGGCGTTTGGCTCGCTGTCGCACACAACGCCGTTGAGCTCGTTGTCGTGGGTCGGTTCGGTCTTCTGCCTGCGACTTCCGGAAGGGGAAAGGGTGAGGGAGTCTTTGGTCTCCCAAGGCATAGCTTCGAGAAAAGTATACGGGGACGGCGTTCACAGGTACGGCGCGTACGCGCGCTGCGAGAAGGAGCCGCTCCCTGTTACGGAGGCTCTGGCGAAAGAAGTTGTGTTTTTGCCGTATTCGATCGACACGACGGATGCGGAGCTGGAGAGGATCGTCGAGGCTGTTCAGGAGGCGCGCGGGCATGAGTAAGGTTTTGTTCCTCGGAGGAGGCGCCTCGCAAATAGGCGTCTTGAAGACGGCGAAAAGGTTAGGGCACACGGTCGTGGTGTGCGATTTTTCTCCGGAGGCTTTGGGCGTTTCTTTCGCGGATGAGTTTTACCGCGTGAGCACAACGAATACCGAGGCGGGCGTTCAAGTGGCCAGAGATACGGGCTGCGATGCCGTGGTGGCCTACGCCACAGATCCGGCGGCGCTGTCCGCGGCGGAGATTGCAAAGCAGTTGGGCTTACCAGGAAATAAACCGGAGGCGGTTGGCGTTCTCACGCATAAGAATAAGTATCGGAGATTTTTGTGGGAGAACGGATTTAATACGCCAGCTTTTTACGCCCCGGACGATAAAAAGGAGCACAGATTCCCTGTCGTTGTAAAGCCAACGGACATGTCCGGGAGTAAGGGCGTAACGATCGTCCGGGCGGAGGAGGATATGCCCGAGGCTATTTCTCTTGCAAAGAAGTTTGCGCGTTCGGGGGAGGTCCTCGTCGAGTCTTTCGTTCGGCGCGCGGGGTATCAGGTCGCGGGAGATGGTTTTGTAGTAAACGGCCGGCTCGTTTTTAGGTGCTTTGCTAACGAGCATTTTGATTCGAGCGAGGCGATTGTTCCCATCGGCGAAAGTTTTCCTTCGGTTCTGTCCGAGGGCACACAGCAAAGTATTCACAACGAGGTACAGCGCGCGATCGACGCGATAGGGCTAGAGAACGGCGCGATAAATTTAGATGTTCTGCTTGATAAGGAAGGCCGGATATATCTCATGGAGATAGGGCCGCGCGCCGGAGGGTGCCTTATACCCGAGGTAATCAAGTACGCAACGGGCGTCGACGAAGCGGCTTACGTTATCAAGGCAGCTTTAGGAGAGGACTGTAGCGATCTGCGTATGGCGCCTGTCAAGGGGTTCTGGGCGTCGTATATGATTCATTCAACGACGCACGGCAGTTTCGATCGTTTGTACGTAGCGAGCGCTTTGAAGAACAACGTTGTGGACTTTAATATGTTTGTGGAAAAAGGGGCGACAGTGAGTCCGTACACGCACTCCGGCTGCGCGATAGGTACGGCCATACTTCAGTTTGATAGCAAAGAGGAGATGCTCTACAAAATGGACAACATGCAGTACCTTTTACAGACGGTGTTGAAATGAGAAACTTCGACGAAGAGGCTAAAGACATAGAGGGAAAGAAGTATTCATACGATTTCGACGCTCGCATCCGCGGGTACGCGATACGAACTTTTAGCCCGTATTTTAGCGGCGGCAGAGCTTTAGAGCTCGGGTGTCACAAGGGGGATTTCACAAGGCGCTTGTTTCCTTTTTTTAAGGACATAACGGTTGTGGAAGGCTCGCGGGACATGGCCGCGTTTACGAGTGTTCGCGTCGGCGGCCGGGCTAAAGTTTTACAGGGCGATATCGAGACGGTGGAACTTGAGGGGACGTATGACGCTATTTTTCTTATAAATGTTTTGGAGCACACGGAAGATCCGGGTCTTGTGCTCCGGCGAATAAAGAGCTGGCTCTCGCTTAACGGGTGGGCGTTTATCCTTGTTCCGAACGCGTACGCCCCGTCCCGGCAGGTCGCGGTCAAGATGGGGTTGTTGGAAAAAGAAACGGGCGTTACGGAAGGAGAGTATACGCACGGGCACAGGCGAACGTATACCGCAGGCGCTTTGGGACGTGAAGCCCTCGAGGCGGGATTGTCTATACAGAACGCAGGCGGTCTTTTCTTCAAGGCGTTGGCGAACTACCAGTTTGATCTTTTGATGGAAAAGAAAGAGGTCATTACGGAAGAATACATGGAAGCGTGCTATCAACTTAGCGAGAGGCATCCGCAGTTGTGCGCAAGCCTATATCTGATTTGTGGAAAGGGCGCATAATGGCTTTTGATTTGTTTCCTCCTAGTAAGGTTCCGTATTTCATCTTCTCGCCGGGCTGGACCCACAAGTCTTCGGGCGTGCGCGTGCTGCACTTACTTTGCCACGCGCTGAATGAAAGCGGGCAGAGAGCGTACTTATTTCCTTCGACCCCGCGCTTCTCTCGAAACCCTGAACTGAACACTCCTCTCGCTATGGAGGTAATGAATGACTGGGTCGCTTTTCTTGACGCCGGATTAGATTACGTTGTGGTGTATCCGGATATCGTCCGCGGTAATCCGCTCGAATCGAAGAAAGTTGTGAGGTATCTCCTCGCACCGGCGGGGGCGTACGGGGGCGATAAAGAGTTTTCAGAGAAGGACAAAGTTTATGGGTATGTGAAAGACCTCGCGGAGCCGGTGTTGTGTCTTCCTCCTTTTGATCCTCGTGTTTTTTATCCTAGCGTAACCGAGAAGCGTTCTGGCGCTGTTTATTATGCGCACAAGTATAACGAGATTTATAAAAATGCGCTCCTTCCTCTTACGTCGGAAGCCAAGAAGTTAGAAGGGACTCCGAGTGAAGTTGCTCAAATGCTCCGTGAGGCAGAGATATGTTATTTGTATGAGCGTACGGAAGTTGAGGTGCAGGCACGCATGTGTGGGTGCCCTGTTTTTCCCGTTGTCACGGATTTTTGGAACGGAAAACGACCCGAGGAGTTCGAGGATCGAGCGGGCATAAGCGCGGATCTTGTCAGTTGGGATATCCGTTTCGAAGAGCAACTCAGGGCGTTTGTAAAGGACACGCAAGAATGGAAAGCTTAATCAAGAAACTCGAAGGGCCGGTAGTTGTGCTCGGCGGTACGGGTTTTATCGGAGGGCACTTGGTGTCTTTTCTGAAAAAAGAAAGGCGGGATGTTTACTTCAATACCAAACACGACTCGAAAGAGGTGATAGAGGAGAAGAAGCCGAAAACAATTTTTAATTGCGCGGGGCAAGGCGTTGGGATAGGGCAACCCACCGTGAAAGATTTTTTTGACGCTAATTTTTCGTTTGTAGAAGAATCCCTGCGGCACGCTTTTGAAAACGGGTGCTCCGTTTTTATTCAAGCGGGTAGCGCCGCGGAGTACGGGGACGCTCTTGTCGGTCCGAAGGAAGAGGATCGAGTGCTTAAACCGACCTCTTTGTACGGGGCGTCTAAGGCAGCAGCCTCGAGTTTGATTTGGTTTTATGGTAAAACGCTAGGAAAGCGCGTAGCGAATTTACGTTTTTACAACGTCTACGGCGCGGGCGATAAACCGTCTCGTTTAGCTTCAGTGCTGGTCAGGGAGGGAAGAGAAGGCCGGTTTCCTTCTTTCAAGAATGAGCATTCTTGTTACGACTTCGTTCATGTTGAGGATGTTTGCCGAGCTTTTGTCTACGCGGCGTTGGGTTTGAAGGAGGAGCACTACGGAGAGTCGTTTAACATCGGAGGAGACGTAAGGACGTTGGGAGAGATAGCAAAGTATGCTAAGAGAGTATTCAAGATAGGGGAAGAGGCGCAGTTTGATTCACGCGCGCCGCTGGAGAAGTGGGCTGCGGAATCACATAAGGCAGAGCAGCATTTGGGTTTTAAGAGTGAGATCTCTTTCTTGAACGGTTTAAAGCGCTTGGCAAGGGGTAAAGACTGATGCCTTCGAGTGAAAAAAAATCTGAGCGTTGGCTCGAGGTATTCACGAAGTTCATCTCTTTGCTGCGCATAGATAGCAAAGAAGTTGCTGCTGCGGACGCACGCGGGTCTAAACTTGTTTTGTGGGGCTCGCAGAAAAGGTTTCTGGAAGCTGTCTGTAAAGGGCTCGATGAAGGCAAGAGAATTTTTTACTGCTTGAAGTCGCGTCAAGTCGGGCTCACGACGTTGTCTCTGGTCTTTGACGTGTTTTGGCTTGCGATGTACGAGGGTACTATCGGGGCACTCGTTTCGGACACGCCTAAAAACGCAGAGGCCAATCGAAGAGCTATCCGGCGGTACATCGAGAGTGTTCCGAAAGCGTTTTTTGGAAAAAGTTTTACGATCGTTGACGACAATAGAAATTTTCTAACGTTCAGTAACGGATCTCGTCTTGATCTTCTCGTCGCGGGCACGCGAAATAAAAAAACGTGGGGCGAAGGACAGGGATACGTTTTCAGTCATTGTACCGAGGTTGCAAATTACGGGAGCAAGGAAGGTCTTGACAGCTTTCGGGAGGCGTTAGCGAGCAGCCACCCTAATCGTTTTGTTATCTATGAATCGACAGCGAAAGGTTTTAATCACTATCGGGATTTATGGATTGCCGCGAAGAACGATCCCTATACCTGCGTTACGGTTTTTGTGGGTTGGTGGTCTAAGGATCTTAACAGGATAAAAAATACGGATCCGCGTTTTTCAGTTTACGGCGCAGAAGAACCGAGTGGCGAAGAAAAAGAACTTATCGACGCGGTGTTTGAGCAGTACGGGCACGTTATAACACGCGAGCAGCTTGCTTGGTATCGTTGGCGCGCGGCACAAGACGACGTGGACATCCATACGTTGTATCAGAATCAACCGTGGACGGAAGGCCAGGCTTTTGTGATGACCGGTTTCTCGTTTTTTCAAACGAGAGTTCTTCAGCAAGATTTACAGCGCATTCAAAACCCGGAGGATCCGATAGCGTTTAAAGGGTATAAGTATATTCTAGGGAACGACTTTCAGTCGGGAGTTATGGAAGCTCTGACACGAGAGCGTATCAACGAAGTACAGCTTCGGGTGTGGGAAGATCCGATAGAAAATGCGCAGTACGTTATCGGCTGCGACCCGGCATGGGGACGTAACGACTGGGCGGATAGAACCTGCGTATCGGTATGGCGTTGTTTTGCAGATAAGTTAGTGCAAGTAGCGGAGTTCGCAGACAGCGACGTTGACACAAGGCAAGCTGCTTGGGTTCTTGCGCATCTCGCAGGCGCCTATAAGAACTGCATGATTAACATCGAGTTGACGGGCGGGCCAGGCATGGCGATCATGACGGAGTTCGATCATTTAAGGGATCGTATGCGCGCGGACATGTATCGAGATACGCTTAGAAAAGACTATGACTGGGATGACTTTCTGAATACGGCAAGATGGTATCTGTATCACAAACCTGATTCAATCGGCGCTGGGTATGCTAAAGGTTGGATGTCGTCGCACGACGCAAAGTGGCGCATGATGTGTCAAATTAAAGATAGCCACTCTTCGGGAATGATGCTTTTACGAAGCGTGCCGCTTGTTGAAGAGATGCTCACGGTGGTACAAGACGGCTCCGAGATTGCTGCCCCCGGGCGGGCAAAGGACGATCGTGTTTTCGGCGCGGCGCTAGCGAATATGGGCTGGATTGAATGGTTTAGGCCAAGTTTAATTGCCCAGGGTTTAAGCTACGATGCCGTGCTGAGAATGGAGAACGAAGAGGAAAAAACTAAAGGCTCTGCCTTCGTGGACAAAATTGTGATAAACTTTCTCGCTCGGCAAGCGGAACACGAGGAACCTTTATCTCCGAGAGAGCAGTGGCTACAAGACAGAGGCTTTAACTAACGCGAGGATAAAATGACCAAAGAACAAAAAAGACGCCCGCCCGTCTTTACTCCGGCAGAAGATCCTGTTGCGGAAAACATAGACGATATTCTTATGGGCAACACGCTCGTAGAAGAGAGAGCGGAGCCTATTCAGACGGAAGAAGTAACAAAGGCTTCCGAGGAGGAGGGCGTTTTGCCTAATGGTTGGAAACGTCTTTCCGTGGAACAACAAACAGGAAAACAGTATTTTGTTACGGCGAATACGGAGGAGGAAGGAGAACGCGCTTTTTGGCGAAAGACGCGGGTTTTAAGCCATTTTAAATGGAAAATATACGGAAAATGGACAAATGCTCTGACGCACCAAGATATCTTACCTTCGCCAATTTACTATAAGGATGTTGGATAATGGCTAACCTTTCTCGGTATCGGATGACATTCAAATGCTCCTGCGGAAATGTTTTTCGCAAGATCACTACGAATCCGAACTTGATGTCTCCTCCGTGTCCGGAGTGTAAAAAAGCGCATAAGAAGACGAAGTTTCATCGCCTTGGCGACGGGCCTATTCCGTCGAGTGAAAAACACGCAGAGACTCCGAGCAGAGAACGACCGGCACCGAATACGATTTATAAGTGCCAGGATTGTAACGCCGTTGCTAGGATATACGAGGATGTGGGTGAGACACTTTTGCGGGATTGTCCCTCATGTGGAAGTCAGAACATTTCGTATAGGGGAAAAATATCGCACGACATACCGACGGACAGCGCAACGAAAAATAAGTGTGTTGATAAAACCGCGGATATCGTTATGCACGACTACCACATGACTAATCTCAAAGATAACGTTCGTGTTGGAGAAACAATGGCGCCGAAATTAGCGCCCGTTCTTCAAAGCCGGGCGGATAATATGTTTGGGGGGAAGAGGCGCAACAACATGGGAATCGATACCGCAAAAATTGCGAAGCGCGCTATGTCTGGGCAGTTGCGGGATCCTAAGAGTTATGTTGATCCTGTTGCCGCGTTACACAGAGCAGAAAGCAGAGGCAGGGCATGAGAATACCGTCAACAGGGGTTGCTAAGTGGGCTTCGGAGATCGTTGGCCAGTGCTCCTCTTCCCTCGGAAATCGCATCTCCCGCGGATCCGTGTACAGGAACATGTATCTGACAGGCGCGGAAACAGGAGATCCTGCTGTCTATCCGAAAACGTTTGCGTATATTGATAACCTATCTTCGTACTTGTATTCCCCTGTTGAGCTTCGTTTTGGGATTGAAAAGTACGGATCTTCTACTGCGGCAGATAGAGCGAAAGCCGCCGCGGCGGCGGCGGAGCTTCATAGCTATTTGCGCAGAAGTAATGTCGATACGCAGATTGAAGAGGGAGTTATTTGGTCTCTGGTTAAGGGAAAAACTTTCATAAAACTTCTTTGGGGGAGGGCTGGTTTCGAGCCGTATCTTGTACAGCCGGAGTGCATGGGTGTTTTAAGGGAAGATCTTACGACGCTGGACGAGCAAGAGGCGTTTTTTCATAGCACATATTTAACGCCGGGGCAGTTTGCGCTCTTAGTGGAAAACCACCCGCAGAAAACAGAGCTTCTGAAAAAAGCGGCGAAGTACCTTCATCCGGCCAACGATCGTAACAATCCTAATGCAAACACGGCTCTGAAGCAGGTCATTATTGGCGGGCTAAATCCTTTTCGCGCCGCGGGGTCTGGCAAAACTCAAAATCGAGGCGTCGTTGACTGGCTCGGGGGACCGTCCCCGGATCTCGCTCCCGATACGCTTGCGAGCATGCTACGGCTCGATGAGCTGTGGGTGAAAGATGACGACCGCAAAGACTACACCGTTCTTCAGATAATCGGGGATGACATTCTGTTGGAAGGAAGCATACGGCATCGAAACATAATTGCTGACGCGTTTGACCCCGATAACACTCAAAAAGTTCTTACACCTGCGAGCGAGAATCCTCTAGCAGGGCACCACCCCTTTATTGAAATTTGCCCTAACAAGCTTGCTGGATATTTTTGGGGAAGATCGGAGATATGTAATATCGCGCTGCTACAGTTAGCAATCAACCAACGCATCGACGGCATAAACAAACTACTTCGTAGACAAGAGAATCCGCCGAGGATTTTTACCGGTGGTGCTGGGCCGACGCAACAACTGTACGCGAAGCACAACAAACCCGGCGGGTATATGACGGATACTTCTCCGGGGGGCAAGATGACGGATCTCGCGCCTCCCTTACCGGAGGGCTTATGGGAATCGCTTCATGAGATGGAAGCGATGTACGACAAGATGGCGGGCTTTACGCCAACTTTGCAAGGCCGCGGAGAATCAGGTGTACGCGCAGGAGGGCATTCAGAAAGTCTTACGCGCAACGCGTCGCCGCGTTTTAAAGATCGGGCACTTATCGTTGAACGCAGCGTTGAATCTTTGGGAGGTTTGGGACTGGACTATTTAAAGGCTAAGGACGGTCAAAAACTGACGGCGTGGGTCATGCCGAAAGAAGGAAGTATCGACACGTCGATTGAGTTAGATCCTATGCTTGCGGAGCCACCAGTCAAGGGCATGTTGCCTATAGAATTTACTTTTGCGACGCTCCCGGATAGATGCAAGGTAGTCGTTGACAGCCATTCCTCATCCCCTGCTTTCAGTCACGAAACTCGAGGACTGTTGTTTGATCTGTTCAAAGCCGCAGCGATTGATAAGAAGCAGCTTATTACTCACACGTCGCCCCCCGGTGAAGACACCATGATAGAAGATTTAGTTAGATCGGAAATTGCGCAAGCGGCGTTTGCAGAAGCGCATCCGGAAGAAGCCGCGGCTGCTAAAAAGAAAAAGAAATAGCTTTTTGCTTTTTTAATTTGAGAAAAAGCCCCGAGCGGTCTTCCGCTACTGGGTGTATCTCGTTGAATCTGCTTGTAAATCCCGACAGCTTGATTTAAGATGTGAGTTAAGCATCCAGGATGTTCTTGGAAAATACCTTCGGAGGGTATGCTTCTAGATCCCTCCGGCAACAAGGGAGATCATCACAATGACTAAGCGTCACAAAGGTCGCGGTAAGCGCAAGTAAGATTGAAAGGGGCGGGGTCGGTAGTAACCGCCCCGCTCTTTTTTCTAAACAGGGATTTTGAAATATGCCTGAATCACCTCTCCCTCCTACGCTGTCTCCAGCGCCGCCGAATGTTGGCGGAGCTTCAGTTCCGCAAGGTAATCAAGGGAACGCTGTTCAGGCGATGAGTTTAATTCGTAACGCTCTTGAGATGATACAAAAAGCGATTCCGTTGGTTCCTATGGGCTCGCCGTTACACGCGGATTTACTAAAGACAATTACCTCCGTGTCGAAGCATCTAGAGCATAACGAGGGAAACAAAGGAATCGACTTACAGAGCTTGCTTCAGATGGCGAGACAAGCCTCACAGCAGTCTCCGATGCAAGCTTTGAACAGAATGCACCCGGCGGCGCCGAATGCGCCCCCGGCGGCGCCAACACCAGCAGCCGCGTAATGGAGAGGAAAAGAAAATGCCGTTAACTGAATCAACCACCAAGAGTTTTCCAAAGCCCTATCTCGACACAGCGAAGATCGAAGATCCGATCATGAAGCGTGTCGACGTTCATCGGGGGGAGATTGGTTCGCGTGCTTCTGGTATGCCCGACAAGCTTCTTGATCAGGGCATGACTATCGATCACGTGGGTAATCAAAATCCTGGCTCGAAAGGCTAATCATGGTTGAAATCTCAGAAGCGGATCTCGCTATAAAGAACAAGGCCGTCGAACTTCTCAATCGCATGATTAGCGACCCGAAGGAAGGCCTGAGCGTTAAACGTAAAATTAAGGCGCTCATTCCTGAAGCTAAGTTCCCCGAGCTTGATGTTATCGATACCGTTACCGAGCCGCTCGTGACTCGATTGGCCGAATCTGAGAAAACAAATAAATCGTTGTCCGACCGGTTGGACAACTGGGAGAAGGCTCAGAAAGACAGCGCGGATGAAAGTGCGCTTCAAAAACAGCTTGACAACGTAAAAAAGAGCTACGGCTTTACAGACGAAGGTCTTCAAAAGGTTGTTGATCGCATGAAGACGAAGAATAATCCGGATGCCGAATCTGCGGCCGCTTGGGTTGCTTCGCAGGAACGCAAGGCTAAGCCCATTTCGGATTCCGCGCTTCTGCCTTCTAGCATTAATCTTTACGGGTCTAACTCAGCGAGCGATGACGTTGATATTGTCGCTCTTAATAAAGATCCCCAAGGATGGGCCGACAAGAAAATTGTCGAAATGCTCAACGATTTCGCTCAACAGGACGCAGCTTAAAAACAGGAGTTAATCTATGGCATACCCTTCAACTTTCCAAGCTCCCGCGCAGAGCGGTATTCTTCCCGGTGGGCAACTTGGGGCGCAGTTAACGGCGATCACGCGCGCGGCGGTCATTCCGTCGCTCTTCGTGCAGATATATCAGTCGCATCCTCTGTTGAGCCTCTTGCTCCAGAACGCGCAACGGGCACGCGGCGGCGCGGGGCAGATTACTATCCCGACGCAGGGCGCGTCTTTCACGCAATTTTCATGGGGCTCTTTTGCTGGCGACTTCCCGATGCCAGAAGATCAGGCCGCTATTCAGAATGCGTCCTTCAATCTCAAACTTGGCATGGTGCCGATCGGTTTCTTCGGCATGGAAGCGCTCATTCAATCCTCGGAAGTTATTATTCCGAAACTGCGCGCAGTCATGTCTGATTCGGCAACGGTTATCAAACAGGCTATCGCGCAATCGCTATATGCCAATAACTACAGCAATAACACGGCTCTCGACTCGTTGGTGCAGGCTTACGACGACGGAACGAACGCTCCTGCGTACGGCGGGATCACGCGGTCAGCGGCTCCTTGGTGGACAGGGCAACTTATCACGAACGCAGCGGGCATTAGCAACAGGACGGGTATGGCGGTTACGCTTACGCGTGTTACGACAGGCGCCGGTGGCGAATCTCCTGACTTTGGCGTTATGAACCCTGCCGATTGGGCTACTTTGATGGCGGATTTCATGGGCTACGAAATGTACGTCACACGTCCGAAGTCTATCTACGCCAAGGACGACGCGGTAAACGCGGGATTTAGAGCGATCAAAGTTCTTGATACGCCCATCTTCCCCGACCCCTTCTGCCCACGCGGCGAGATGTATATGATTAACTCTCGTTACTTGGCGATGTATCTGAGCGAGTATGCTCCGTTCGTCTTCAGCGGTTTTGAAAGCGCAATTCCGCAGGGTCAGATCGCCGATATTGGTGTTCTCATTACGGCAATGAATCTTGCATGCGCTAAACCCTCTTCGGGTGCGCATTTGACTGGGTTGACTGGTGCGGCCTGGCCTAACACTTTAACAACTCCAGCAGTTCTATAAGGAGATAAAAACATGGGTTTAGTTTACGGCGGTCAAGGCGTTGTTCCCTCGGCTAGAGGGCAGAACACCACGGTTATCTCGCTTCCTGCGGCGACTTCGCAGCTTGTTCCTGCGGGGTCATGGGGTGTCGGAACGGGGTTGTACTCTTCTTTGCAAGAGTTCGATCCGGTTACGGGTATCTGGCGCAACGTTGGAAACGATGCGGGTTCAACGTTCCGTTGGATTAACTCCGACGGTACTAACTTCCGCGTTGCAAATACGACAGGTCAAGTCGTCGGTGCGCTTGTCACGGCGTGTGGTGCAGGCTACACCTCCGCTCCCGTCATCACGGACAACGGCGGAACAGCAACTTACCAAGCGGTTCTCGGCGGGGCCTTGAACACGACGATCACAATCTCCAACGGCGGTAAAA
>Ga0265320_10002263_pt1 | contig 13512 bp, 9 predicted proteins | sample 4827metaG_FD_202087 | JGI IMG/M metagenome (GOLD analysis project Ga0265320, IMG submission 202087) | Rhizosphere microbial communities from Carex aquatilis grown in University of Washington, Seatle, WA, United States - 4-8-27 metaG | ecosystem: Host-associated > Plants > Roots > Rhizosphere >...
CGTCGCGCCGCCCGTTGCCGTCGCGCCGCCCGTCGCGGTGCCACCTCCCGTACCCTTCCCGCCCGCGTCGGAGCCGCCGAGGTCTTGTCCGCCGGAGGTCGTCGTCGTACCGCCGCAAGCGACGGGCGCTCCGAGCGCCGAGAAAACCAGGACCAGAGAAGCCGCTCGCGACGCCACTGCACTCCGCATGGTGGAAACCAGGAGCAAGGGGCATGCCTTCCCGGGGCGCGGGGTTTTACGCCGTTTTTGCGGCGAGTGTGCCAAGCGAGGTGTGCCAGAGACTCGCGGATCGGACGCTCGCGCCCCTCAGGGAAGCTTCGCCACCGTGAACCAGAACTCCTCGATGGACTTCACCACCGCCTGAAACGCGACGAGATCGACCGGCTTGGTCACGTAGCAGTTGGCACCGAGCGCGTAGCTCTGCGCCACGTCCGCTTCCGCGTCGGACGACGTGAACACGACGACGGGGACGCTCTTCACACTGTCGTGCTTCTTGATTTCGGTAAGGACCTGGCGGCCATCCATCTTGGGCATGTTCAGATCGAGCACGATGAGGTCCGGCGTTTCCGCGTCGGAATGGGTGCCCCTCTTCAGCAGGTATTCGATGGCATCGGCGCCGTCGATCGCGACGGACACGTCGAAAGCGGTTTCGCTCGTCTCGAATGCGTCCTGGATCAGATCGCGATCGCCGGGATTGTCCTCGACGAGCAAGATGCGGATCGGCTTCGTCACGCGGCGTTCCTCGACGCCACTGCCTCGAGCGTGAAGAGGAACGTGGTTCCGACACCGAGACTCGATTCGACCCAGATCTTACCGCCGTGTCGCTCGAGGATCCGCTTCGCGATCGAAAGGCCGATCCCGCTGCCCTCGTATTTGCCGCGCTCGTGGAGGCGCTGGAACATCTGGAAGATGCGTTCGACGTATTGCATCTCCATGCCGATGCCGTTGTCCTTCACCGAGAAGAGCCAGCGACCGTTCTCGAGGCGGGCTTCTACGACGACGTGGGGGTCGCGCTCGCCCCTGAACTTGATCGCGTTCCCGAGGAGATTCTGGAAGAGTTGCTGGAGCTGCCCTTCGTCGGCGAGCACCGTCGGCAAGAGGCCATGGTCGACGGTAGCGCCGGCGGCCTGCATGGGTTCGGCGAGGACGTCGAGGACACGCGCGAGCACGGCCGCCGAATCGACGGGCACGAGCGGCTTGCCCTCCGAACCGACGCGCGAGTAAGCGAGCAAGTCGGCGACGAGGCGTTGCATTCGCCTGGCCCCGTCGACTGCGTAAAATATGTATTTGTCCGCTTTCTCGTCGAGCTTTCCCCCGTATCGCTGCTGGAGAAGCTCGGTGAAGCTCGCGACCATGCGCAGGGGCTCCTGCAAGTCGTGCGACGCGATGTAAGCAAACTGCTCGAGATCGTGGTTACTACGACGGAGCTCGTCTTCGACGCGCCGGCGCGCGGTGATGTCGATGATGGCAGCCAGCGTGAAGAGGCCGTCTTGGGTCTCGATGGGGTTCAATCCAATCTCGATCGGAACTTCGGTGCCGTCCTTGCGTCTGCCGAAGAGCTCGCGTCCGACGCCCATCGCTCGCGCTCGCGGGTCGACGAAGAATCCCTCGACGTGCGCCGGATGCCGCGCTTGAAATCGCTCGGGAACGAGGAGCTCGAGAGGTTGCCCAATCAATTCTTCGCGGAGATAGCCGAACAGGTCCTCCATTCTCCGGTTCACGAGCGTGATCCGCCGGTTCCTGTCGACCATGAGCATGGCGCTCGGCGCCGCTTCGACGACCAGCCGAAACCGCTCCTCGGCGCGCTTGCGCTCCGTGATGTCGATGATCGACGCCAGCGTGTGGAGCCCGGTCGGCATCTCGATGGGGTTCAGCCCGATCTCGATGGGAACCTCGGTCCCATTCTTGCGCCTTCCGAACAATTCACGACCCGCTCCCATGGCTCGTGATCGCGGCTCGTGGAAGAAGCCGTCCACCTGAGAGGGGTGATCGTGCCGGAAGCGCTGGGGTATCAACGTCTCGATGAGCTCGCCCACGAGCTCTTCCCGGTCATATCCGAATAGAACTTCGGTTCCGTGGTTCACGAGTGTGATCCGGCGAGCGTGATTCACCATGATCATCGCGTTGGGCGCCGCTTCCACGATCAAGCGGAAGGAGTTCTCCGCCTGCGTCCCGTCGGGAGTTGGTGAATTCATGGGCCACTCTTCATAGCGATCCACAACTAGACCACGTTCGGTCGAGGCCCACCGAACTTAATTGTGTGCGAAAGACGATCTCGCCCTGAAGATCTCGCGAAGGTGGTCGCTCGTACGAGCACAGCTGTGCGCGGTTTCTCTCAGACGAGGTCGTTGCGTGACACCATACCCCCTTCCTCAGGGTCGCGCCGCGTGCTGTTCGTCGATGACGACCCGTTCATGCTTCGAGCCTTCGCTCGCGCGGTGAGCGATGCCGACTTCTCGGCCGAGTTCGCGGCTTCAGGAGGCGAAGCCATGGAATTGGTCCAACGGCAATCCTACTCGGTCGTCGTCACCGACCTTCGTATGCCGGGGATCGACGGCGTCACGCTCATCGAACAAATCTCGATGATGCACCCGAGCTCGACGTTCTTATTGGTGGCGGGCGAACCGGACCTTCAAGCCCACCGCACATCACGGGCAGACCCTGCAGTGGTATCCGTCATGGGTAAGCCTTGGCACGTCGAAGAGCTTCTCAAGACGCTCCATCGCGCCTTCGACCTTCATGCGAAACGGCGGGCCATTCACGGCGTCGACAACGAACCGACCCAGCTATCGGTGTTGCTCGTCGAGGATGATGAAGCCACCGCCGAGCTCGTCCAGGAATTTCTCAAGGACAACGCGGGGCTCACGGTAGAGCATGTCTCCCGGCTACACGACGCGCTCACGCTGGTGCACGAGCGACGGTTCGACGTGATCCTGACCGACCTCCGGTTGCCGGATGCGCGAGGCCTCGATTCTGTCATCCGTTTGCGGGGAAGTGCGCCGGACTCCGCCGTCATCGTGTGTAGCGGGATGGAGGACGAAGCCCTCGCGCTTCAGATGATCCAGGTCGGCGCGCACGACTATCTATCGAAAAACGCGCTCACCCGGGCGACGCTTCATCGTGCGCTTCGGTTCGCCATCCAGCGCAAGCGAGCCGAGCTTCGATTGCTCCGCCTGGCGCAATGCGATCCACTCACCGGGCTCGCCAATCGAGGCGCGTTCCAGGAGCAACTCGAACAGACGGTCGCCCGGTGCCGGCGCCACGGGTCGCGCCTCGCCGTCGTCTTCCTCGATCTCGACGGGTTCAAGACCGTCAACGACACGTTCGGCCACGATGCAGGCGACATGCTTCTGCAAGAGGTCGCCGCTCGCCTTCATCATACCGTCCGGCCGTACGATACGGTGGCGCGCCTCGGCGGCGACGAATTCGCCATCCTGCTCCCGGACTTGAGCGAGGTCGATACGGTCCAGCGCGTCGCCGATCGGCTCATCGAAGCGATCGATCGGCCGGTTCACCTCGGTGACCGGCAAGCACGCGTGACGGCAAGCATCGGCGTTGCGGTGTTTCCCGACACGACGGAAGCACAGTCCGAGCTCATCCGGTTTGCCGATCAGGCGATGTACGCTTCGAAGCGCGCCGGAAGAAATCGAGTCAGCTTCGCTCCCGCATCCTAACGACGTGTTCAGCGATCATGAACTGACAGCGTCGATTGGTTGCGGAGGATGACGCGGAACCTGCGCAGGAACTCACGTCCATGGCGCTCTTTCACCGTTTCCAAGAACTGTTGACGAACGTCGCCCGACACGCGCAAGCTTAAGCTTCTCGATCGCCGACGAATGCGTCGGTTTCCGGCTGGGTGACATCCAGCACGAAACGTCTCTTGGCATCCTCGGGATGAAGGAGCGCGCCGAATCACTCGGCGGGCGCCTCGAGATCGTCAGCGAGGTCAGGCTCGGGACGATCGCAATCGTGAAGTTTCCGGGGGTTCCATAGGCCGATCGTGATGCAGGCGAATGCCGATGCGAAACGCTTTGATCGTCGATGACCACGAGGTGACCCGCCGGGGCATACGCGAAATGTTGCTCGATGCATTCGAGGGAATCGAAATCCACGAGGCGAGCGACGCTCGGTCGATGGTGGCGGCTCTGCCCGAGCAACCGTGGGACTTGATTCTCCTCGACGTGATGATGCCCGGACGAACGACGATCCTCGAGCTCCTTCGAACGATTCGTACGACCCACATCACGGTGCCGATCCTGGTGCTGACGGCGGCTGCCGACGTCGAATGCGTCGCGGAGACGATGAAAGCCGGCGCGAACGGGCTTCTTCACAAGCACCGCGCCTCCGACGATCTGATCGGGGCGATCAAGGCCATTTCCGGTGGCGGATCCTACCTGCATCCGGAAACCGCCAGCGCGGTGGCCGCCGCCTTGCGCGACGAAGCGCCCGCATTGCCGCACCAGAAATTATCGGAGCGAGAGCTCGAGATCTTTCGATTGATCGCGCTCGGACGCGCAGTGAAAGAAATTGCCGTGGCGCTCGGGCTGAGTGACAAGACCGTCGCCACCTACATTTCCCGCATTCGTGAGAAGACGGGGCTCGAGAGCCCGGTCGACATGGCGCGATATGCGCTCCACAAGGGGCTCGTGCAGTGAACTAGAGGTCCCGGCACGCGACGGCATTCTTCCTGCACCTCGTAGGCAAACTACCGACTGCTATTCCCCGGGCAGGTCGGTCACTGTGTGCGTCCAGGCCAGGGGCGAGCGCAACCGTCCGCGCGGGCCTGGTCGCTGGTCGAGGGAACCGAAATCCGGCGCGTCGAGCCGAGGGAGAACGTTCATGGCAAGAGTCGAGCTTCAACTTTACGTCGCCGGGGAAGGCCTGCCATCCAGAGTCGCCATCGCGAACTGGGCAAAAATTTGCGACGACGATCTGGAAGACGAATGCGACGTGGAGGTGATCGACGTCGACAAGCATCCGCCTTCGTTGGTGTCGGAATCGTTTCTCGCGACGCCGATGCTCGTGAGGCGCCTGCCTCTGCCGGTTCATCGCGTTATTGGTGACCTGAGCGACGGTGACGCCGTGTTGGCCGGCCTCGGCCTCGCGAGACGAGCGGAAGGAGGGCCATGACGCCCTTACCCTCTCCGAGTGCCGACGAACGAATGGAAGCTCGTCGGCAACGCATCTCGTCGGCCCCGCCTTCCCACGTGCGAACCACACGCGCGCGTGCGCCGGTATTGATCATCGAAGACGACGCCGACGACGCGAAACTTCTGATGGTCCGCCTGGGGCAAGTGCGAACCGTTGCCTTCGACGTCGTCCACGTGTCGACGCTCGCAGAAGCGAGCGCGTGGTTGTCGACGCACTCCTGCGAATTGATCGTCCTCGACTTGAACCTGCCCGACACGAAGGGGCTCGAAGGGCTCGACGAGCTGCGCGGTCGCCGCCCCGTGGTGCCCGTGATCGTCGTATCGGGTTGCATGGATGACGGGGTTCGCGCCAGCGCGACGAGCAAGGGCGCCGAGGAGGCCATCGCCAAGCACGACGTCAACGGCCGGCTCTTCGCCTCGTGCGTCGTCTACGTCATCGAACGCAATCGTGCCCGTGAGGAGGAGCGCCGGGTCGCCAGAATTCTCGAAGCGAACCCCGACGCGCTCGTCGTCGTCGATTCCACCGGCGTCGTGAAGTACGTGAACGATCAGGCGACGGTCTTTTTCGGCAAGAGCCGAGAAAAGCTCACCGACGAATGCCTGCTATTTTCGGCGTCGGAAGGCGTCCCCACCGAGATCACCGCGACGCGGAGCGACGGGAAGCGCATCGGTGAGATGCGCGTGGTCGAACTGGAGTGGCAAGGCGAGCAGTCGTTTCTCGCCTCGATCCGGGACGTCACCGAGCAGAGGAGCCTCGAAGGACAGCTCCTCCTGTCGGATCGGCTGGCGTCTCTCGGGACACTCGCGGCGAGCGTCGCGCACGAGATCAATAACCCGCTCGCGGCGATCCTCGTCAACGTCGAGCTGGCCATCCACGACGTCAAAGGCGACACCCTGGACGCGCTCCTCGACGCTCGAATGGCGACGTTGCGAATCCGCGAGATCGTCCGCGACCTCAGGCTCTTCTCGCGAAGCGAACAGAACACACTCGAACGCATCGAGTTGCACGGGCTTCTCGACTCCGTCATTCGAATCGCATCGAACGAGGTCCGCCATCGAGCGCGTCTGGTCACCGAGTACGGCCCCGCGAACATCGTTCTCGCGAACGAGACGCGATTGAGTCAGGTATTTTTGAACCTGCTCGTCAACGCTGCGCAGGCAATTCCCGCGGGCAACGCCGACAACAACCTCATTCGCGTGATCACCGAAAAAGCCGCCGATGGACGCATCGTCGTTCACGTCGAGGACAGCGGCGTCGGGATCCCGCACGACGTCCAGAAGCGGATGTTCGAGCCGTTCTTCACTACCAAGTCGGCGGCGACGGGGACCGGGCTCGGGCTGGCCATTTCGCGGCGGATCGTGGAAACCATGGGCGGAGAGATTTCTTTCCAGAGCGAACCCGGCAGGGGGACTCGCTTCACGGTCCGGCTTGCCGCCGCATCGCCTGCCATGATCACGAGGAGGTCGAATCGCGCGCCAAAGAACATCCCTTCGGCGCGACGGCGAGGTCGAGTGCTCGTCGTCGACGACGATCCGCTCATCAGGAACTCGATCAAGTGGATCCTCGACCGCGATCACGACATCACCTGCGTCGGCAGTGCGGCGACCGCTCTCGAGCTCATTTCGAGTGGCGACGACTTCGACGTGATCCTGAGCGATCTGTTGATGCCCACGATGACGGGAATGGACTTCCATCGAGAGGTGGAGGCGGCCCATCCCGAGGAAGCTCACAAATTCGTGTTCATGACGGCGGGCGCTTTCACCGAGGAGGCTCGCCAGTTTCTCCTCACCACGTCGAACGACCATGTCGAAAAGCCGCTCGACCTCGAGACGCTGCGCCGGACCATCGATCGGCACGTGACGGCCGAGGATGACGCCGCGAGTTCGAGCCCGACGACCGAGGCTTTCCAACGGCACGACGCTTCAGCCGACGACCCGAATCCCCGGTCAGCGTCCGAGCGCCGTGAGCATCAACCGGGCATGACCTTCGCGCGCGTTGCGAAAGCGGTGCGTTGAGTCTCCCGCTACGTCACTCGCGGAGATAGTCCCGCGACGACCAGGTCGTGAAGTCTAGGGGCGTTTCGGAGTAGTCACTCGGTGGCCGCGTTGATGCCGGCAGCGCGACGCTGAACGTCGCACCTCGCTCCCCACGAGATCTCGCGGTGATCTCCCCGCTCATTTCAGTCACGATGTTGTAACAGATCGAGAGTCCCAAACCGGGCCCAAGACCGAATGGCTTCGTCGTGAAAAACGGCGTGAAGAGGTGACCGAGCGCACTCGGGGAGATCCCTTTCCCCGTGTCGTGCACCTCCACTACGACGCGCCCGGTTTCGTCGGTCAACGTAGTGAGTCGGATCTCGTTCGCTTCGGCATCGTCGCTCCCGATAGCCTGAGCAGCGTTGACGAGAAGGTTGACGAATACTTGGGCGAGGCGGGAGTCATCGACGAAAACAAGGGGCGTATCGCCGTAGTCTCTCACCAGTCGTGCGCTCTGGCGGATTTCATTGGACGCCATACCAATGGATAACTCCAAGACTTGCTTGATATCGACGACGACGGCGGGACGCTTCTCGTCCGTACGGGAGAAGGTCATCAGGCCGCGCACGATCTTTCGGATTCGGTCGGCTGCCGTTCGCGCTTCGGACGCCATCTTCTCCATCTCTTTGAGACGCCCGGAGGGCGAGCCGCCACCGATCGACCGGACGTCTTCGAGCACCAGATCGAGGTTCACCGTTATGGCCGCTAGGGGATTGTTGATCCCGTGCGCCACACCCGCGGCCAGCGTACCCACGGAGATCATTCGATCCGCGATCATCAGACGCTCTTGCAGCTTTACCTGTTCGGAAATATCTCGTGCAATGATCGCGGTGCCGACGATGGCTCCGCCTACATCGCGGATCGGCGACAGCGTGATCGAGACCTGCAGAGGACGGCCGGACTTCGAGAGGCGTACGGTTTGAAAACTCTCCGTTCCGCCTCGGGCAACCATGCGCTGGAGCGCCTGTTCTTGTTCGGGGCGATAGTGCTCCGGAACCGTCGACAAGATGGACTCACCGACCATCTCTACGCTCGTGTAGCCATACAATCTCTCGGCGCCCTTGTTCCACGTCTCCACGATGTTGGAACTGGACGTGCTGTAAATCGCGTGCTCCGACGACAGGATGATCGCGGCCAACCGCGCAGCCTGCTCCTCGGCCCGCTTGCGGACGGTCAGATCCGAAAACGCAACGTAGAACCCATCTCCCAACTTGATGGACGTGGCACGAAACCAGGCATCCATGCCCTCGTAGCGGTAAGGAAACTCGTGCGCGTGCGGCTCACCGGTTTCGACGACTCGGACGTAGATGTCGAAGAGACCCGCTTCCTTGTTGCCGGGCATCTCGAGCAGCAGACGTTTGCCGAGCAATTCCTCCGCACGCCGTCCCACGATGTTGCTCGCACTCGGATTGCAGTAGAGCCACTCGAAGTCGTAGACGGCGCCATTCGCGTCGCGCAACGCCCTGAAGATCATCATGCCATCGGGGGAACGGTCGTGGACCTCCCGGTAACGCCTCGCCTCGGCCTCCCAGTATCGGGCGGCGCTCTCCGTCGCTGCCTGCTGCCCTTCGACGTCCGAAGCCATCGTTCGTGCCTCGCTCATTCGCGCGCTCGCTTCAGCAAGGATTCCACCTGTGAGGTTTTCGCTTCGGCGTACAACCTCCTCTTGTGGTCTTGGTCTTTAGTGAGCATGTGTCCCAATGGGAAATGAGCCGCAGCGTTGCCAGCGGCGGTTGCCATGTCACCACCCCCGTCGTCGGCGCTGCTCTTGGATAACCCGAACCGCCGCTCCAAGAGCGGGGGACTAGTGCGTCAGCAAGGAGGCGTAGACATATGCTGCCCCCGTTCCACAAGGGACGCATCACAATTCTCGGTCTCACTCACCCGCAGTCGCGGACGCGTCGAAAACTCGCCGATTCCAATTCTTCTCGGCAACCGAGCGAAGCAACGCTTCACCCGCGACATTGTGCGACGATTGGCAGGGTGCGATTGCCGCGTCGAACGCGGAACGGTCGCCCATTCCAGGTGTCGCTTTTCGACCTGTGAGAGAGACGCACCATCTCGGGCGTGATCGGCTTCTGAAGGAGCGCGACGTCGGATCCCTAGCGAAGAGTCGGCGCCGGCGGTGGTGTGGAGACGCCGGTTCTCAGCAACGCCGCGAACTCCCGCGGAACGACGGGCCGACTGAAGTAATACCCTTGCGCCTCGTCACATTCGAGGGCCTGGAGAAACGAGAGCTGCGCCAGCGTCTCGACGCCCTCGGCGACCACGCGCAGATTGAGGCTGCGGGCCATGCCGATCACGGCGGTCACGATGCTCGCGTCGTCACGCCCCTCGGCGATCCCCCCCACGAAGGACTGATCGATCTTGAGGGCGTCGAGCCGAAACTTTCGAAGGTAGCTCAAGCTGGAGTAACCCGTGCCGAAGTCATCGATGGCCACCTGAATGCCCCTCGCCCTCAGGCGTTCGAGGATCGTCGCGGAGGCCTCGGCGTGCTTCATGAGCACGCTTTCGGTCAGCTCGAGCTCGAGCAACCTCGGGTCGAGACCGGTTTCGGCGAGGATGGCGAACAACCCGTCCAAGAAGTGCTCGTTCCGAAACTCCATCGCTGACACGTTGACGGCGATCGTCGAGAACGAGAGGCCGGCCTTCACCCAGGCCTGTGCCTGTTCGCACGCCCGACGAAGGACCCAGTTGCCGATCGGAACCATGAGGCCACACGCCTCCGCGATCGGAATGAACTGGTCGGGCGCGACCAACCCTCGGGTGGGGTGTGTCCAGCGAATCAAGGCTTCTGCCCCGATGATCGCCCCCGTGCGAAAGCCGATGATGGGCTGATAGTGGAGCGAGAATTCCTGCCGCGCCACGGCGCGTCGCAGGCCCTCTTCGATCGATTGCCGCTCCACGGCGCGGGCGTTCATGGCGGCTTCGAAGTACTGAAAGCCATTCCTGCCATTTTCCTTGGCCTGATACATCGCGATGTCGGCGCTCTTGATGAGGGTCTCGGCATCCAATCCGTCTTCGGGGAAGACGCTGACGCCGATGCTCGTCGTGACGTGAAGCTCGTGTTCGTCGACGGTGTGCGCTTCCGCGATCGCCTTCAGCATGCGGCGCGCCGCGATCGCGGCGTCCTCCGACCGCTCCACTTCCGAAAGCAGCACGACGAATTCATCCCCTCCTTGCCGGCTCACGGTGTCCGAAGCCCGCCCACAATCCACCAGGCGCTGCGCGATGGATTGAAGGAGCTTGTCGCCGACCGGATGCCCCAAGGAATCATTGATGTACTTGAAGCCGTCCAAGTCCAAGTACAGCACCGCGACTCGGTTGGTGCGGCGTTTCGCCATGACGATCGCCTGGCTGATCCGGTCGCGCAAGAGCATGCGGTTGGGTAGCCCGGTCAGAAAGTCGTGCTCGGCCAAATGAGCCATCTGCAGCGCCATCGCTCGAGCCACGCTCACGTCGCGGAGAACGAAGACCGCGCCGGTCGACAGCCCCTGGCGGTCGTGGATCGGGGCGACGGAATTTTCGATGGGCGTTTCGAGCCCGTCACGCCGAACGAGAATGCCCTTCGACGGGAGCGGCACGAGTCGGCCTTCGCCCGGCACTTTTCCGTTCGAAATGGGAATGGCTTCGTGACTCTTGACGTCGAGCATCAGGAAGACGTCGGCCATCGGGTGGCCTATGGCTTCTTGCGTCGACCACCCGGTCATTTCTTCCGCGACGACGTTCAGAAACGTGAGCACTCCCGAGTTGTCCGTGCACGCGACGCCGTCGCCGATGCAGCTCAGCGTCACCTGGGCGCGTTCCTTTTCTGCGAAGAGCGCCTCCTCCATGATCTTGCGCTCGATGGCGTAGTGCAGCGCCCGCAAGAGCCCGCGCGTTTCGATTTGCCCCTTGACGAGATAATCTTGCGCACCTTCCTGCAAGACTTGTAGAGCGAGCGTCTCGTCGTCGGTGCCCGTCAGTACGACGAGAGGCACGCGCGGTGCTGCGGCCTGAGCCCGTAGAACCGCCCCCATTCCTTGTACGTCCGGTAACCCGAGGTCGAGCAGGATGACGTCGACCGTGTGCTCCAGAAGATGCTTCTCGGCATCGCTCATGGACGCCACGTGCGTCAGCTGGACGCGGCTCGGCGACGTTTGCTCCCTGAGCATCTCATGGAGCAAGCGCGCGTCCCCCGCGTTGTCCTCGATCAAGAGGACCGTCTTGTGCGCTCTCGGGCTCATCCGCTCGGCCCCGAACGCGGCAGTATCACCTTGGTCAGCCAGAAATCATTGATGCTCCTGACGACGGCATCGAACGCGTCCAACTGCACGGGCTTGCTGAGAAAGCAGTTTGCTTGGAGCTGATAGCTCTTCAAAATGTCTGCCTCCGCCTGGGAGGTCGTCAAGATGATGGTGGGAATGGTCTTCAGGCTCTCGTCGGCCTTGATTCGGGCCAAGACCTCGCGGCCGTCCATCCTGGGCAGGTTCAGATCCAGCAAGATGAGGTCGGGGCGAGGCGCCAGCGAGTGGGCCCCTTCGCGCAGCAAAAACTCCATGGCCTCCACGCCGTCGGAGGCTACGTGCAAATGGATGGACCTGTTGGCGTCGCGCAATACTTCCTGAGTCAATCGAACATCGCCGGGGCTGTCTTCCACCAAGAGCACCTCGACGGGAGCCCCTTCTCTTCCGAGAAAGCTCACGGCGTCCTCGTGCTGGCGACCAGGGGGAACCGAAACGTGGAGCCGTGCCCGAGCTGCGACTCGACCGAGATGATCCCCCCGTGCCTTTCCACGATCTTCTTGCATATGGCCAACCCAATGCCCGTCCCGTCGAATTCGTCGCGCTTGTGAAGGCGTTGAAACATGCCAAAAATCCTCTCGAAGTATTTCGCTTCGATTCCCATTCCGTTGTCTTTCACCGAAAATATCCACTTCGTTCCACCGTTCTTGGCGGACGAGACATGCACGCTTGGAACCCCGGCGCCGTGATACTTGATGGCATTGCCGACGAGGTTCTGAAATAGCTGAACGAGTTGCCCCTCGTCGGCCATGACCTTGGGCAACGGGTCATGCGTCACGAGCGCGCCGCTCTCTTCGATGGCGCCAGTCAGGTTGATGATCGCCTGTTCCAGCGCCTCCTCGCTCGACACGTTCCTCAGGTCCTGGACCTTCGTTCCGATGCGGGAATAGGAGAGAAGATCCTGAATCAACCGCTGCATGCGGTTGGCCCCGTCGACGGCGAACGCAATGAACTCGTCGGCGTCGGCGTCGAGCTTTCCCTTGTACCTTCTCGAGAGAAGTTGGGTATAGCTCGCCACCATTCGTAACGGTTCCTGTAGATCGTGCGAGGCAATGTAGGCGAACTGCCCCAGTTCCTCGTTGGAGCGGTTGAGATCGGCCAGGGTGTGCAACAGCTCTGCTTCGGCCGCCTTGCGCGTGGTGACGTCGCGAATCGCAACGGCCAAGAGGACACCTTCCTCGGTCGCCAGCGGACTCAGTGTGACCTCGATCGGGAATTGCCTTCCGTCTTTGGTAAGCCCTTCGAGCTCGATCCCGACGCGGCTCTGCTCGGCAAACATGCCGTCCGGAGCTCGGCGGGCGTAGGCGATCATCGGTTCCAGCGAGTGTTCCGAAATGAGCGTTCTGGCGCTCAGCCCGACGAGCTCGTCGCGGCGATATCCAAACACCTTCTCCGCCTGAAGATTCACGAGGACGATGTCCCCACTCTGATTCACCAGCACCATCGGATCGGGAGCAGCTTCCAAGAGGCCGCGGTACCTGCCCTCCATCTGCACGAGGTGATTCTCCGCATCCTTGCGTGCGCTGATGTCGCGGATCGCCGCCGTTACCAATATCCCCTCGGCACTTTCGAGCGGACTCAGCATGAGCTCGATCGGAAACTCAGTGCCGTCCCTGCGCCGTCCGGAGAGCTCGATCCCAGTACCGATCTGCTGCGCGAGGGCCTCAGCCGCGGTTCGGGTCCCGTCCGCGATCAGTCGCTCCGCGAAGCCTTCCGGAATGATGTTGGTGACCCGTTGCCCGATGAGCTCGTCGCGGGCGTATCCGAACTGTTTCTCTGCTTGGAGATTCAACAGCACGATCTCCCCGGCCTGGTCCACCACCACCATCGCGTCGGGAGCCGCCTCGAGGAGGCCGCGGTACCTGCCCTCCATCTGTGCCAGATGCTTTTCCGCATCCCTGCGCACCGTGATGTTGCGGATCGCCGCCGTTACCAGGATCCCGTCGGCGCTCTCGAGCGGGCTCAGCATGAGCTCGATCGGAAACTCGGTGCCGTCCTTGCGACGCGCGGAGAGCTCGATGCCCGTGCCCATGTGCTGGGCC
>Ga0265320_10002265_pt1 | contig 13508 bp, 12 predicted proteins | sample 4827metaG_FD_202087 | JGI IMG/M metagenome (GOLD analysis project Ga0265320, IMG submission 202087) | Rhizosphere microbial communities from Carex aquatilis grown in University of Washington, Seatle, WA, United States - 4-8-27 metaG | ecosystem: Host-associated > Plants > Roots > Rhizosphere >...
CGCCGTCTCCCCTTCGTCACCCCACAACAAATGGTTGTCGAGATGATGGAACAACAGGAAGAAAGCAAACGCCAGAAACAGCCCATACCCCAGGGCTGGCAACAATTTCCCGACTGTCCTGGAATCGTTCATGAAAAATCGTCGATGGCCTTCACGTCCGCATTTTTGAAAGCCGCCGAAGGTTTTGCATCGAAGTGGCTCCGGCCACTCATCCAGGTCGAGTTCAATTTGGCGGGGGGAAACCGAAATGTGCGGCATGTGAAGCGTAAGCCGCCGAGTCCTCCAGCATCGCATCAATTGCCGCCGCGATCGGACCGGCCTTGACCAGGCCGGAAAAAACGGCGCGATCATCAATGTTGCTCTTCAAAACGAATGCCGGTCGTTGTGTCACCTGCAAGGCATGGAATTCCGCCGTTGTCGTCCGGACACGTTTTTCGATTTCCGGCGACCGCGACTTCGTCAGCAGGGCCGCGGCATCCAGATTGGCGGCCCAGGCGGCCACCGCCACGGAAACGTCCCATTTGCCCACTTTTTTCCCGGCGCACATAGCGGCTTCCATCAGCGCCAGGCGCACCCGGTCGTCGGTGACCCCAAAATCTTTCGCCGCTTCCGCCACGCAATTGGGCGCGAGATATTCCTTCGCTCCGGTCATCCAGCCGGATTTCAGCATGAACGGCGACCGCACGATCGTTCCGCTGCGCCGGTAAAACCAATCCGCCTGCGCCCGCGATTTGGACATGCCCGATTGATCGAGCAAGGCAATGACCCACTTGAATTCCACCGGGGACCGGGCGTATTTCTGCTTCAATTCCCGCCACGCCGGTTCGGCCCAGTAACACCAGGAAGAAATGACATCGAGATAGTAGGTGATTTTGACGTTCACGGCGGCAATTTATCCTCGCCGCCGGCAAATGGCATTCAAAATATGCGCCGTTCGCTTCCGTGAAAGTTCAGGCCTGTAGCGCAAACAGTCTGTCTGCTGTACCACCGACTGGCAGTCGGCAGGTGGTCAAACGCGGAAGAGTCGTCGTTGCACGTAACAAGCCCGAACCGTCTGCGGATTGCCAATCCGCGATACGGCAGACTGCCAGTCTGCGCTACGGAATAATGCCAGTCCGTGCCGGCAAATCGCCCGCAAGCCAGAGTTGTCAGATGATGCCCTATCTGCTACCCAAAAGACGTGAACCCCGAAGGACGCAATTCCGGGCTGGAGCGCGTGAAGTTTTCCCTGCGAGCAACCGGTGTTCCCGCTGAGCCACCAAATCCGTTCCGCAGCGGCATCCACTCACGCGGTTATCTGCCGCACGTCAAACGCGAAGGCACAGCCTATTTTATCACCTTTCGACTTGCAGACTCATTGCCAAAAGAAGTCCTGCTGCGCTTCCAACGTGAACACGCCGAAACCCCATACCGATTGCCCGCCCATGCCAAATCGGAGCAGACGGAAGAGACACATCGGGAACTGCGCCGAAAAATCGAGCGTTACCTCGACCGCGGCGCCGGCGCGTGCCATCTGCGCCGGCCTGAGATTGCCAACATGGTTGCCGGATCGCTTCGGCATTTTCATGGGAATCACTATTTGCTGGACGATTGGGTGGTTATGCCCAACCACGTCCACGTCATCCTCTGGCCGATGCCAAACTTCACTTTGAGCGAAATCCTCAAAAGCCGGAAACGCCACGCGGCGCGACAGGCCAATCTGATCCTAGGCACAACGGGCAAAACGTTTTGGCAGCCGGAATCATATGATCATTGGATTCGGAACGACGAAGAAAAGTCGCGCATCCGCCGCTATATCCGCATGAACCCGGTGAAAGCTGGCCTCTGCAAGGCCCCAGAAGATTGGAAATGGAGCAGTGCGTGGCCAAGTTGGCAGGGCAACGCGGCATCGCCGATGCCGCAACCGTAGCGCAGACAGTTTGTCTGCTGTATCGCCGACTGGCAGTCGGCAGATCGCAGCTATAGCAGCGTTTGTTAGATTCGCAGGTTCCCAACCTGCGACACGGCAGACTGCCAGTCTGCTCTACTAAACTACCGGGTTGCGTTCTTGACCGCGTCAATTGCTTCGCCGACCACGTTGGTGACCACTATCTTGACCTTGGCCGTTACATTGGTCGCCACTCCGGTGGCTTTGTACACGCCGACGCCGATTTGATGAACCACGTTGGTCATTGCGTTGTCGGTTTCCTGCACTCCCTGCCGCACGGCGTCTTTTCCATCAGCCACGACGTTCTTTATCGTTTCTTTGGCTTTATCCGCAGTGGTTTTTACCGGCGGATTGGTTTTCACCGTCTCCGGACCGCCGGGACAATTGGCGGTGGACGCAACCATTACCGACAGCACGAGCACCGGGGCCACAAATCTGCCAGCCAAAATTTTCATGTTGCTGGTTATTGGATTCATTTCCCGCGGGTTTTGTTCGAATTGGCTTTGCTACTCCTCCATGGTCAACAGAACGTCACCACCACTTTCTGCTGCGGTTTTGCAGCGGATGAAGCTGGCGGACCTTGATTTATAACGAGCCATGGTGCGCAGCATAGTACCACCACACTGCCAGTCCAAGCGCGGCCAGGGCAGCGAGCAGTAGAAGCGTTTTAATGATGAACTTGCCGACTTTGAATGCCAGGTAAAACACGACCAGCGCCGCGATGCCAATGCCAATGGCGGCGGGTTTGCTCACCGTGAGCGCTGCCAGAAAAATCGGGTTCATGGCCGGAATGCTTTTACGCCCGCCGCTCTTTGATTGCCGCAATGATGTCCGCCACCACTTCGCCCTTTGGCCTGGCACCGACGTTGCCTTTGCCGTGCAGGCGCACCGAGACGTTCCCGGCATCCAGGTCACGGCCGCCGATGACCAGCATGGTGTGGACTTTCGCCTTCTCGGCTTCGGCAATCTTCGCCTTGATCGGGTCGGAACTGAAATCGGCTTCGCAACGCACAAAATTCGCGCGCAGTTCGCTGACGGTGGCCTTGGCGTAGTTCAACAGCGGCTCTTCCTCGCCGAGGGTGAGTACGCGGACCTGCTCCGGCGCGAGCCAAAGCGGGAAGTTGCCGGCGTAATGTTCGATGAGAAAACCGATGAACCGTTCGTGCGTGCCCAGCGGCGCGCGATGGATGCACAATGGAGTCTTGTTGCTGTTGTCCTTGTCGCGATAGACCAAACCGAACTTGGCCGGCACGGCGAAATCGACCTGGTTGGTCGCCAGCGTGAATTCGCGGCCAATGACGCTCCAGACCTGCACATCAATCTTCGGGCCGTAGAACGCTGCCTCGTTCGGCACCTCGACGTAGTTGATGCCGCTGTTCTTGAGGACGTCGCGCACCATGGTCTCGGTTTTGATCCACAAGTCGGGCTCATTCACGTACTTCTTGCCGAGGCCTTCTTTCGAGTGCGTGCTGAAACGCATCACGTGCTTGTCGATGCCGAAAATCTTGAAATACTTCAGATACATCTCGTTTACCGCATTGAACTCCTGCGCGAACTGGTCTTCCGTGCAATAGATGTGCGCGTCGTTCATATTGAGCGACCGGACACGCATGAGGCCGAACAACTCACCCGACTGCTCGTAGCGATAGCAGGTGCCGTATTCGGCGAGGCGCAACGGCAAATCACGATAACTGCGCGGTTCAGCCGCAAAAATGCGGTGATGATGCGGGCAGTTCATTGCTTTGAGGTAGTAACGCTCAGTCCTGTCTGTCAGAGTTCCTTGCAGAACAGCTAGTATACGCTTTTCCCCGTACTCTCGAACAAACTTTCTTATTCCGTCAGGTGCCTTAGCAAAAGCCTCTTCAAGTTCTGCAGTGTACTGGGCGTAATCCAAATTCAATGGAGGCATTGGTTCCGGGCTGGTCGACTTCTTGTCTAGGGTTGCTCGCAGAGTCTCAAAGAAATGGCGCATCGCACTGTCTAAATCTCCGCTAGCAATCTTCGCTTCCTTGCCTCGTAGAAGATGAGGTTCTGGCAACAACCCAGCAAGGTTAAGGAGCTTTGCAATTATCGAATCCAATGATTCCATCGCTCGTTCTGCTTTCAGGAAAAGTTGGTATTCAGATCCTTCAAGCGCGAGTTTCATTGGAGGAAACATGGACTCCGCATAAAGCACCGGTAGATGCCCACTGGTCAGGTACATCTTCTCCTTGGCGATGTGCGGCGTTTTCACGCGCACGTAGCCGGCGGCGAATTCCGTTTCCTTCGCCAGTTTTTCCAATTCCTCCACAATCGCCGTGCCTTTCGGCAGCCAGAGCGGCAGGCCCGGGCCGACAAATTCCGTGTCGATGGCGAACAAGCCCATCTCCGTTCCAATCTTGCGATGGTCGCGCTTCTTCGCCTCTTCAATCATGTTGAAGTAGGCTTCCATCTCGGTCTTGTTCTTGAACGCGGTGCCGTAGATGCGCTGGAGCTGCGGGTTTTTCTCGTCGCCCTTGTAATAGGCGCTGGCCACGGTGGTGAGCTTGAACGCGCCCACGTTGCCGGTGCGCATCACGTGCGGCCCGGCGCAGAGGTCGATGAAATCGCCGTTCTTGAAATACGAAATCGCCTCGCCCTCGGGAATCTGGTTGATCAGGTCGAGCTTGAACTTGGACGGGGCAGGGCGCTCGGCCAGTCCGCCGAGCCGGCCGCTCTGGGCATCCTTCATCGCTTGTTCGCGTGTGACGACGAGCTTCTCGAAAGTGTGGTTGGCCTTGATCTCCTTCTTCATCTCGGCCTCGATGGCCATGAAATCCTCGGGCGAGATGCGATGCGAAAGCTCGACGTCGTAGTAATAGCCGTTCTCGACGGGCGGACCGTAGGCGAACTGGGCGTCGGGCCAGAGGCGGAGGATGGCGGTGGCCATCACGTGCGCGCACGAATGCCGGATGCGTTCCAGTTCGGTCATTTTCGCGCGGTCGTCAAGGGTCTTGCGCTGCGGGTCAGGTTGCGGTGGTTGTTCAGCGGACATGGGGAAAGATTAACCACAAAGCAGCAAAAGAACGAGGGAGAAAACTCACTGCCAAATTGGGAAAGAAAACATCGAACATTCAACATTCAACTTCGAACATTCAATGTGATTGAGTCCGGCGGCCCACTTCGACGTTTAAAGTTGAGGGTTGAATGTTGAATGTTTCCCCCACAACTTTACCGGGCGGTCTTCCAGATTCCCACCAGCCCGCCCAGGCCGCACAGCAACAGCACGCTCACGGCCACCGCCCCGCTGTTGGCGTATTGCGGCACCCACAGCAACGTGGCCGCGCCCAGGGCCGGGCCGAGGCAGTTGCCCACCCCGATGGCGGCTTCGTGAATGCCTCCATGGTCGCCCTTGGCTTCGCTGGCATCCATCGAATAGAACAACGACGAGTAGTAAATCAGCCCAATGGCGCCCCCGAAGAAAATCTGCGCCCCAATCAACAGGACCAGACTCGGCACCGTAAGGATCAATGCGAACGAGACAATGAGCATGGCGAACGCCGTCACCAGCCAGCGGAAGCGGTAATGCCAGTCCGTCCAATACCACAATAGCATGAAGGTGCCCAGCCGCACGAAGCCCCACAGCGAGCAGGTGAACCCGGCGAACATGGGCGTGAGATGAAACCGCGCGGCCAGCGTGGGCAGCATGGGGATGAGCGTGTTGATGGCGATGTAGGCGAACGGATTGGCCAGCCACGCCATGCGCAGGAACGCCCGGGTTTTGGCTGGCGATGGCCGGTGCGGGTCGGGAACCGGCGCGGGGGCGGATTCATGGCCGGCAGCGCGAGCCGCCTCCACATGTTTTTGCAGCCAGAAAACCAGGGCCAGTTGCGCGGCCATGGCGGCGAGGGGCACGTAAAAAATGGTGTTGAACCCAAATTTTTCCACCAGCGTGCCGCCGCTGAACAACGCCAGCGCATTGGTGGCGGCCCAGACGACGTTGTAAGTGCCCACCATGCGCGGCAGGCCGACGGCGTCCTCGCCTTCGCTCACGAGCGCCTCGATGGTCGGCCAGATGAAACACATGCCGACGTTGAACAGTCCGGTGGCCAGCACCAGGCCGGGGGCGGTGTTAAACAACAATGCGGCGATCAGCGCAACAATCATCAGGCCAAAACCAACCTTGAGCGCGTTGAAATAACCGCGCCGCTGACCGAACCGCCCACCCTGCCAGGCGGAAAAAATATAAATCAAGCCATTCAGCGCAGCGAAGGCGAGATTGTCCCGGCCGCTGAAGCCATGCTGGTCCCGCATGAGGAAAAAAATGTAGTAGGAATAAAGGGACACGGAGAAGGAAGTCATCCCTTCGATCGCGAAGCAGACGGTCTTAAATTGGCGGCTTTCCGGGGCGCTCATGTCCGGCTTGAAATCTCCCGGATGGCGGCGCGGCAATACCATTTCACCGCATCCGACATCGGCGGCTGGAGCTTGTCCAATTGTTCCGTGGAACACCAGCGAATGTCGTGATGTTCCTCGACAGCAAGCTTCGGATCGGCGGCGGGGGCGCCGCCGCCACGCTTGGGCCGCGCCCAATAAATCATGCCGACGTGTTCGTGGGTGTCGTTGATGCGGTGGATGTCGAGGAAACGCGGGGCGATGAGCGCGCGAGTGCCGGGACCGGTCGTGGGCGGGCGTTCCCCGAGCAGCTCCACGTCGAGACCGCTCTCCTCCTTCGCTTCGCGCAACGCCGCCTGCTCCGGATCCTCGTCCAGCTCGATGTGCCCGCCGAGCGGCAGCCATTTGTCCAGCTTGCGATGGTGGATGAGCAGGATCTTTTCATCATAAACGATGAAAATGGCGACCGTGAAATCAATTTTTTCGTGGATATGGGCCATGGTTTCGGGTTGTGGCGGCGTCTCGTGAGAGCGCCGCATATTTCGTTTCAAATTGGCCGCGCTCTCACGAGGCGCGGCTTCGGAACGAATTAATAATCATAAAGTCCGCCGTCTTTGGCATAACCGCCGGGGCCGCCTTCCGGGCCGCCCATGAAACCGCCCAGCACGTCACCCAGGTCCGCCTCGATTTTTTCCGGGTCTTCGCCGGCTTCGAGCCGTTTGATGGCCGTGTCCAGCTCCTTCGGCATCGAACCCGGGGGCATGAGATCCTTCATCTTTTTCATCAGGTGCGCCATGTGGCGCGGATTGTTTTCATCGAGGCGCTCCATGTCACGTTCCATCTCCATCATGGCGTGCTCGACGCGCGGATCATCGAAATCGGGCATCGGCGGACCATCTCCGGCCATGCCGGTTCCAGCCGCCGGTTCCTTCACCCCCTTGCTCAGGGCAAACCGGCTGATTTGTTTGGACATTTTCTTATTGCCGCATTGGGGACAGACGGGCAGCCGGTCGGGATTCAGGCGCTTTGACAGGAAGCTGAAAATCCGGCGGCATTTCGGACAGGCAAATTCGTAAATGGGCATCGCGACATTTACGATTTACGATTTACGATTGACGCGCCATAAAAAAATACGAGTCCGGGGATGGTCCGCGGACTCGTAAACGGTGAATCGCAAATCACTTCATCCGGTCAAACGTCTTCTGGAGCACCTGCCAGTCTTTCAGGCCTTTGACTTTTTCCATCAGACCGCGATTGATTTCGGCCTCCTTGGCGTTTTTGGTCGGCTTGTTCACCTTGTAAAAGATTCCGAAGCTGCCGGGAAACGGTTCACCCGCGATTTTGTATGCAGCCAGTTCGTCGGTCACGTCGTGGCTCTTCGGCACCTCGTTGAACACGCCGCCCTTGCGCGGGTTCGCGGCGTCAAACGCGCCCTCGTAAAATTCCACACATTCGCTCAGGCATTCGATGAAGCTGAAGCCTTCGTGGTCCATCGCGGCTTCCATCATTTGCAGCACGTGATTCGGGTTGGTGGCCGTCGTGCGCGCGACGAACGTGGCCCCGGCGGAAATCGCCTGTTTCATCGGATTAATCGGATAATCCACCGCACCCCACTGGTCGGTCTTGCTCTTGAAGCCCAGCGGCGAGGTGGGCGACGTCTGCTTTTTGGTCAGGCCATAGACCCAGTTGTCCATGACGCAGTAGGTCAGCTTGATGTTTTTGCGCGCGGTGTGATTGAAATGGTTGCCGCCAATGGAGAAGGCGTCGCCGTCGCCGCCAAACACGAATACGTGCAAATCCGGGCGCGACAGCGAAATGCCCGAGGCGAATGGCAGCGCGCGGCCATGGATGTAGTGGGCGCCATGCGCCTGCACGAAATACGGGAACCGGCTGGAACAGCCGATGCCGGCGATGGTCGTGATTTTCTCGTGCCACAGTTTACGCTTTTCGATCAGCTTGAAATACAGCGCCAACACGGAGAAATCACCGCAACCGGGACACCAGGTCGGATGATCGGCGGCGATTTCTTTCTTGGTCAATCCCTTGCGTTCGATGTCGGGCACCGGCGGCACGGAAACCGCCGCGGAGTTGCCGGGACGGTCGGGAGATTCGGTCAACGTTTGGCTCATGATAAATCTTGGACGGTTAAAAGGTTAAGACGGTTCAAATTTACAGTTTCCGCAATCCAGCCGAGACGTTGCCCTTGGCGCGTTCAAGGATTTCCTTCACCTTCCAGGTGAGCCCGTCGGTTTTGTTGATGCCTTGGATCTTCGCGTCGCAATAACGGGCGCGCAACAAGCCGCCCAACTGGCCGAAACCGTACAACCCCTCGTCGTTCATCTCCACGACGAAAACGTGATTGAACCCGGAAAAAATGTTTTCCAGGCCCGGCGGCAGCGGATTGATGTGCCGGATGTGGATCGAGGAGACACTGTCGCCCGCAGCGCGCGCACGGTCCACGGCTTCGCGGATCGGGCCTTCCGTTGAACCCCAGCCAACGAGCAACACGTTGCCCTCGGGCGGGCCGTAAACCTTTGGCACCGGCAGCGTCGCGCCGAGCGCCTGCAATTTTTTGCGGCGTTTGGCCGTCATTTGCATGTGCAATTTCGGCGAGCCGGTCGGATGGCCGAGTTCGTCGTGTTCCAGGCCGGTGACGATCGGATATTTGCCGCTCTGAATCCGGGTACCCGGCACCACGTGATGCGTGATCCCGTTGGCGGCGGACAAATCGTAGGGTTTGTGATCAGCCACCGGTGTAAAATCGGGGGAAATGTCCTGGCAAACCTTTTCCAACTTCGGCTCGAGGAACGCCTCGATGCGCGTGGCGATGCCCTGGTCAGTGAGAATGACGACCGGCACGCTGTACTGGCGCGCCAGGTTGACAGCTTCAATCGCCATGTAAAAGCAATCCTCCACGTTCGCGGGCGCGATCACCACACGCGGCGCATCGCCGTGACTGCCGAAACAGGCGATGTTCAGGTCGGACTGCTCGATGCTCGTCGGCATGCCCGTCGAAGGCCCGCCCCGTTGCACGTCCACGATGACCAGCGGAATCTCCGCCATCACCGCCCAGCCGAGCGCCTCGGTTTTGAGGGCGATGCCCGGACCGCTGGAGCCCGTCACCGCCACGCGGCCGCTATAGCTCGCGCCAATCGCCATGGAAATGGAAGCAATTTCGTCCTCGCACTGCACAAAGGTCCCGCCGTATTTGGGCAATTCGCGCCGGAGCAATTCCATGATGTCCGACCACGGAGTAATCGGATAGGCCGCGCCGAACCGCACACCCGCCGCAATGAGCCCGAAGCCCAGCGCTTCGTTTCCGTTCATGACGACCTGTTGCCCGCCCTTGCCCTTGCTGTCCACGAACCGGAATGTGTCGATCACATTGCCGAGCGAATGGCTGTGGCCCGCGTGGAAAGCCGCCAGGGCATTTTTCACAATGCTCTCGTCCTTGCCGCCAAAGCGCTCGGCAATCAACTTTTCCAGTTTCGGCACGTTGAGATCGAACATGCGGGCGATGAGGCCGAGCGCGTAAATGTTCTTGCCCTTGTCCTTGGCCGTGCCCCCAATGGCCTCAACCGTCAGCGAAGAAATCGGAACGGCAACGTGGTGATAATCTTTCTCCCACTCAGGCTTCAACTGGACGTGGTCGGAGTCGAAAAGCACAATGCCGCCTTTCTTCAGTGAATTGATGTGGCCCTCGTAGGAATGCTGGTAAAAGGCCAGCAGCACGTCGGCCTCGTCGCCGGAACTGAGCACCTCGCCCGAACCGATGCGGACCTGGAAAATGGACGGCCCGCCTGAAATGGTGGAGGGAATCGTCATGAAGGTCATGACTTCCTGCTCGCTGCGGCCGGCCAGCCGGGCCAGGAATCCTCCGATGGCCTGGATGCCGTCCTGCGAATTGCCGGCGATACGGATGACCGCCTCGTTGATCCGGGAAACTTTCGGCGCGCCGCCCGACGGCACGGTTGTCATTGAATCACTCATATAAAATATAAAAATACTGCCCGGCGCGGTGAACGCGCCACGGAAGCACCACCCGCACGACACGGTTGCGTTGTCACACTAAGCCAGTTCATACGAACGTGTCAAATTCTAATGATAGATTTATCTTGTTGTTGATAAACGTTTTAGAACTAGGCAATAAAACCATTTTCACCCACTAAGGATGTCAATTAATGAGTCTGATGAACACTGGTCGCCAAGGGAAGTTATCTTTTGGCGAATATTGTCTTGGCTTGCCCAAATAATGTTGCGGGCGCGGGTGGCCGGACCAAGGCAGGCCGGGCACCACTCCCGCGGCGGCAAGCCGACGCCAGACATTACCATTGGCGGCAGCCCCCGCGGATTGCACCCCACTGCCAGCGTCATTGACCCGGACGCCCGGCGGGCGCATCATCGGCCATTGAAAAGGTAAAATTACATGAAGACCGCCTACGAACTAGCGATGGAACGGCTCAACCAGAACGCCCCCACCATCAAACTCACCGCTGCGCAAAAAAAGGAACTTGCGGAACTGGATTCGAAATACGCCGCCAAAATCGCCGGGCGCGAAATCGCCTTGCAGGATGAAATCGGGAAATTCACCGCGGCCGGTGATGCTGAAAAGGTCGCGCTGTTCCAGCAGCAACTGGTCAACGAACGAAAAAAAATTCAGGCCGAATTGGAGGAGAAAAAGGAGCACATCCGCCATCCGACCGGCCATTAGGCGGACATCGGCCCCGCCCGCTTCATCTCGCTGTACCGCGGCGACTTTCACTTTGCGCGCGCGCTGCGCTCCAAATAGAAACTGGTGCGAGATGAAGGAATTGTTCCATTCGAAAAATAAGGACTATGATTTTTCAAAAATGTTGCACTTGGAAACAAAGAGGTATCATATTGTTGATTCTTTGTTTCTTGGTTGGTTTATCCTTGGTGTGGTATTACTCATCAACTCCAGAGGGGATTTACTATGACAGAAATATCGCAGCAGAATATGCCTACTGGGTATTTAAGGATGGACAAGTTTATTTGAAAACCCCCGAAACAACCAACTTTATCAGTACATATGCTATGTCCGGTGGTAAGTGGGTTACTAGTTCTGCTTCAAGCAATGAACACACAGTTGTGAAGCCATCACTATTTGGTATTAGAATTGAGAACCCGACAACCCACACAAATGATCGATTCGTGCCACGGTGCGGTTTCTCTTGGATGTTTAAGCAAAAAGATTTACGCAATAATGGCCCTGAGTAGGCCGTTTAACATTTAAGAATAAGTGTCGCCACGCCTCCGCCTCTAACCTCTCACCGTCGCTCTGCGACGAAAACCTCGAAAGTCCGATTTGGTGCGCGCGAGAGGACTTGAACCTCCAATCCTTTCGGAACCAGATCCTAAGTCTGGCGCGTCTGCCATTCCGCCACGCGCGCATCGTTGGCAATCAATAACTTACAACTGCATTGCTGGCCGGATTTGACTTTGTGACACTTTTTGTGACACTATGGCCGTATGAATCCTGCTGAAACGGCAAGCAATGAGCCACAAACCGAAGTTCACAAAACCTCAATTCCGCGCCATTTACAGTATCATAGAGTCTTGGATGGACGCAAGCAGCCGATTCGCGGCCTGTTGGAACGGAATGGGCGTTATTACGGGCGCATGACGGTCACTGACCTGAACACTGGTATCAAGACCAAAGGTAAGAAAATCCCGCTTGTAATTAAAAACGACGCTGGTGTTGAAGTTCCTGTTCAAACGGTAGCCGAAGCGGTTGCGGCGTTGAAGCGATTGCACACCCAACGGGCGGACAACGATTTGCCAGTCCTCCGGCAGACGCCAAAGTTCAATGACTTCGCGGACGCCTATTTGACGAGCGCAACCACGCTCAACAAAGGCGCGAAAACCGTTCAGACCGAAAAGACTCATATCAACAGTTGGAAAAAGCATCTTGGTGAGACGCGCCTCAATCTCATCCTCAAACCGATGATTATGACCGTTCGGGATAGGATGCTCACCGAACCGTCAGAACACACCGGCAGGCAAAATACTGCTCGCACGGTCAACCTTGCCATGACCTGCTTGCGAAATGTGTTGAACAAGGCTTTGGATGACGGATGGATTCAACGATTGCCGACAGACGGTATTAAACCGCTGCGCGTTGTGACGCCGAAAAAGCGGCTTGTTCCAATGGAACACATGAAAAAAATTTGCGAAGGCGCGACGGAATACAAAAACGCCGTTCAGTTCAACGATTTGATTTTGTTTCTGTGCTATTGTGGCGGTCGTATCAGCGAAAGCTTGCGGCTGAAATGGCAGGATATTGATTGGACGGAACGCCACCTGACGATTGGTTATGATGGCAATGTGAAAAACTATAAACCTCGCGTGGTGGACTTCAACGAAAAGTTGGAAGCTCACCTGAGAGATATGCTTTTGCGTCGTGCGCCGGATACGGATTTTATTTTTCCATCACCGCAGCGCGGCAAGAATAACAAACCAGCCAAAACATTCCGTCAGACGTTGAACTTGGCGAGAACCAAAGCCGGATTGCCGAAGTTTGGCTTCCACGATTGCCGCCACTTCTTTGCATCCATGTGCGCCATGTCGGATGTGGCAAAAGATGTGGTGCGCGATTGGATGGGGCATTCAACAACAAAGCTGTTGGATGATGTATATGTCCACTACTGCCGCGACTACCACGCAAAGCAAGCAGCCAAGATTGTTTTTGAACCTGTGGCTGTGGCGACCGTCTAGTTCAAGGCTTCATTCACAAAGCTGGTATCTTCGGATGCCAGCTTTCTCTTTTTTGGCGCAACGTGCGTTTTGGCAAACTCGCCGGATTCTGCGCGGCGGTTAAATTCGCGCAAGTCCTTCGGCATGATATAAAGGCGTCCGGCAATGTTGGTGGTTTTCAACTTTTCATCCCTGCGGTATCGCCATGCCGTTGTATCAGACCAGCCCATTTGTCGCGTGAATAGTTCAAGGGCAATCGGAATTTCCGCGATTTCGACGTTCAACATAACGTATGTGTTCTCGGCGTGTTTTACCCTAGCCGCGCCGTTCAACTCCACACGGAGTTAAAAATCAGGGCTGGCTAGGGCATCGCCGGAAGCGTAAAGGCAATGTATCCATACATTGCATCTTATACGGTCTTTCAGGCAAAGTCGAGTCAATTCAATCCAAGTGATGCAATTATTTCTTCGCTAGTTAATTAAAACGCGTGGTGAAGATATTTTTCCGGCGAATA
>Ga0265320_10002266_pt1 | contig 13507 bp, 14 predicted proteins | sample 4827metaG_FD_202087 | JGI IMG/M metagenome (GOLD analysis project Ga0265320, IMG submission 202087) | Rhizosphere microbial communities from Carex aquatilis grown in University of Washington, Seatle, WA, United States - 4-8-27 metaG | ecosystem: Host-associated > Plants > Roots > Rhizosphere >...
CTTCTTGGGCGCCCTGGCGGCGCCCATCCAGCGCGCCCGCGTCGGCGGGCGCACGAGACTCTTCTCGGAGCGCCGACGCGCGCGCGATGGGTGGGCGGGTTAAACCCGCCCATGACGACCTTTTTTGGGGGACCTCAATTGCGTACAGACCCCAGGTCGGACGTCCCCTGAGATCGTCTTCGGCTGCCGCTAGAGCGGTTCACCGCTTCATGGAATCGGTGAACCGCTCTAAGTTATTGTTTGGTCGCAATTCCGGACGGAGCTGGAAGCGACAGCGTACCAACGCTTCGCACTTTTCCTGGAATTGCTCTAGTCGGCGGCCGCGCGTCTGATCGAGAGTCCGGACACGTAATAGCCGGCAACCACCGAAACGACGAAGAGACAGGCGATGAACCCCAGCAGCACGCGGCCATCCGCCAGCAATCGGGGCTGCAACGTCGCGACCGCGACGAACATCAGCAGCGTCAGCGCGACCGCGACGCCGATCCCGACGACGCGCCGCACGCTGCCCCGCGGCTCCGACGACACCACCAGCCTGCGGGCGTGGTTTAAGGCCGTCAGCCACCATGTTTGCGGTGTGTGGTCCTGCAAGGCCGGCGGTTTCATGAAAGGCTCCATCGTCTCGAATTGAGCGGGAGCGCGCGGCCCGGTCAGGGCCTGGATGTCTCTCGGAAGCCGGTGCTCGTGGCGGATGCCGGCCATGGCGCACCCTAGCAGAAGGCCGCGTCGCAGCCTAATCGGCGGCGATCGTCCATGCGCGCCGCTGCGACCGCGCCTTCCTTGTATTGGGGGCCCGGCAGGGCCATATAAGACTTCGCGGCAAATCCTTGCCTCCCCGAAAGACGTTACGATTTCCGGCGTGCACCAGTCGCCTCGTGCCTGGCGTGCCACGCAAGTGGCCCCGTTTGCGCGAGTTTGCGTGGGCGTGCCGGAGACCGCGGCGGCAGGCAGTTGGAGCTTACGGCTCCGGCCGTCTCGCCGCCGCTGGCGCCCACGGAAGGACGAAACGATGCCCACCCGCATGCTCAGCCGGACCGTGACGTTCCGCCGCCCGTTCGTGCTCGAAGGCTTCGAGCGCGTCGAGCCCGCCGGCACCTATACCGTGGACACGGAGGAGGAATCGCTCGACGACGTCTCGTTCGTCGCCTGGAAGCGCTGCGCGACGGTGATGCACGTCACCCATGGCGGCGCGACGGAATATGTCCGCATCGATCCGGAGGACCTGCGCAAAGCGCTCCTGCGCGACGATGTGGTGGGCGAGCCCGACGGCGCCGCCCAGCTGCGGCTCGAGGCCAGTCGCCACCGCAACACGGCGCGCCTGGCGCGGCGCAAGAAATTCTAGGAAGGCGACAACTTCATGAGCACGGACTACGAGCTCAGCCGCATCTATGCGCAAGGCTGGAACGCGGCGCTCAAACTGACGCCGCAGCAGCAGGCGGTGCTGGAATCGCACGGCGTGGCGGCGCTCAATCCCCATCTCGGCGACGGGCGGGCGCGCGATCGCTGGGCCGAAGGGTTCGGCCGGGCGCTGGGCGCCGCGCCGCGCGTTCCGGCGCGCAGCGCCGATGCGCCGGGCCGCAGAGGAAACCGCGGGTGACGGTGCACAGGATCCGCTACCGGCGGCCGGAGACTCCGTGGAGCCTGTCGCAGATGACGACGCCCGATGCGAAGGAGGCGGCGATCCAGGTCGATCGGCTGGTGGCGCTCGGCTACAGCGTCGCGGATGTGATGCCGCCCTTGGCGCGGGACGCGGCGACGCGCCCGATGCCGGTGCCGCTCGACGAGCGCTGACGGCGCGGCGCGGGAAATATTTTAGGCGGCGGTCGGCGCCTTGCGCGGCTTGCGGGCCTTGGGCGGCGGAGCATTGGCGGCGGCGAGCGCGGCGGATTCGCGGTCGGTCTCTTCCTTGGCCAGGCGCAGGGCGCGAAGCTTGGCGGTGTTGGCGTCGACGGCTTTGCGCGCTTGCGCCAGCTCATGCTGAATCTGCGAGCTCGGCTGACGCGGCACGGCGAACTGGTCCATCGCCTTGCGATGAGCCGCGTTGCGCGCCGGTGGATTGTTGGGATTGTGAAAAGCCAAGGGCGCCTCCTGAAGGACGGTGAAGCGCCGGCGGCGGACAGCGATGCCCGCCGCGCGCGCTTAAGTCTTAAGCCGCCTTGAGATTGACGGCCTTGCTGCCCTTTGCATCGGGCTGGGTGTCGAAGGAGATCTTGTCGCCTTCGTTCAGCGAGTGCATGCCGGCCGCTTCGAGAGCCGTGGCGTGGACGAACACGTCCTTGCCGCCGCCGTCCGGCGCGATGAATCCGAAGCCTTTTGAGGTATTGAAGAACTTGACTGTACCGATCGTCATTGTCGTTTTCCTAAACATTCGATTTTCCGCGCGCGCGATCATCGCGCGTACGGACGCAGGGCCGCGAAGCATCAGGGTTGTGGGGGAAGGGTTCCGTCCGTCCGGCGCGCCTTTGGCGGGTCGATTTCGACCGGAGCGCTTCGTCTGACGAGACGTAAGAACCACGTAAGCCTTGTATGGGCCTTTGCGAGAGGGATTACAAGCGGGGGTGGATAAAGGAGGGTTGGCGCGGCGGCCGGGCCAGCGTGTCCGCCATAGAAACTGGCGACCCCGGCCCGATTCGAACGGGCGGCCTACGGTTTAGGAAACCGTTGCTCTATCCTGCTGAGCTACGGGGTCTGCGGGGTTTCCAACGTTCGGAAAATCCATGATCCGACTTTTGCCCCATGTTTGTTCCGATGGGCAAGCCCTTTCGCTTGGATCGAATCCACGAACCGCAGCCTTACCCGCGATTGGCGCCCGGCCTTTGCGATTGCTACAATCTTGGCATGGCTTCGACGGACAAACGACCGACCCTAGATGGGCTCATTGCGGGCATATCCCCGCCGGAGTCGGTGCGAAATGCGAAATTCGAGGACCTGTCTTGGCGCGATACCCTGGGCGCGATCGGACCACATCTGCGAAGCGATCTCGCCATCGATCGAATCGAAGAGATGGAAGCGATACTGAAGCGCTGCCTGAGGGAAAAGTTTTCGAAGCCTGTCGATGGCGGCGACGCACGCTTTCTTGCGCAATGGTCGCAAAGCGTCGGCTTCATCATGAAATACAAGCCGTACGGCGTGAAGTGCGCGACACCTTTCGGCTATTCGATTTTCCTGCTCAATCCTGGCGAGGGCTTCAGTTTTCAGCGGCACCTGACTCGCAAGACCGAAATATTTCACATCATCCAACCGTTGGAGGACGCAAGGGTTTTCCTTTGTTCGTCGGAACAGTGGGAGAGGACATACGATCCGGCCTCTTTTGCGGCGTGGCTCCACGGGAAATCGGAACCGAAATACGACAATTTTTCGCGCCGGCCGGAGGCGGGCGACGTCTATCATGTCGATGAACTCGGTGTGGTGCACACGGTTCTTGGATGCATATTGGAGGAGTTCGCCACCGTCTCCACGGACATGGTCGATCGTCTTCACGACCAAAATGCGTCGCGATCCGCATCGCCGGTTTCGGTCAGGGCCGATGTCGTCGAACGCCTTCGCAGCCTCCCCTCTCATATGCCGTGTTTGGCAAGATGGCCGAGCGGGACCAGGGCCGAGCCGCTGGCCATTCGGGATGCCGGCGATGGCGAGGTCGTGGAAATATCAGGCGAGGGTGTCATTCGTGCCGAGCGGTATCGCGCGACGCGGGGATCGACGGTCAAGCTGCCATTTGACGGCGCTCGCGCGACGACGCTGTTTTTCCTCAACGGGCACGGTTCGATGGAATTGCGCTCGAAGGACGAGCGCGGTTCCATGCATGTGCCTGCAATATCCTTTACTCCCGGCGATACGTTCACGATAGCGCCCGCGATCGACGTGGCGTTGCGCGCAGACGACGATTTCTCGATGTCTTCGCACCGGGTCGGAGTCAGCGAGGCGCTGGCGTAGCGAGCGGCCCGTCGTCCGGCGCATCGCGCAAACGGTCGTACCAGGTGAATTTCAGGACGACCGTGGCGGCCGCGACGATGCCGAGCGACCAGTACAGCCGGTCGTATTCGCGGATCACCAGGAAGATCGGCGACACGGTGATGGCCGTCTGCCAGACGATTCCGATCACGACGTTGAACATGTCGCGCCAGAAATCGGTGTTCTTCACCGTGCCCGGCCGGTCGGCCGCAAGGGCCGCGTGGACAGGGGCCCAGAAGCCCCATGGCCGCGTCCTGCGATAGAACTCCTTCAGCACGGCCATGTCCGTCGGCGGCGCCAGATAGGATCCGAGGATGCAGGCCGCGACGCAGAGCGCGAAGACGAACGGAAACGCCGTCAGCGGACTGATCGTCACCCAGGGCAGTCCCAGGATCAGCGCCGCGACGATCCCGACCGCCATGCCGGCGGTGTAGCCGACGCCGTTCATGCGCCACCAATACCATTTGATGACGTTGGCCGCCGCATAGCCGCCATAGAGACCGGAGGTGATCCAGATCAGGATGTCGTTGATCGAGGTGAGGAAAAGCCCGATCCCCGTGCCGATGATCGCGAACATGATGGAGACGAAATAGCTGACGCGCACATACAGATGCGGCGCGGCATTGGGGTTGACGTATTTCTTGTAGATGTCGTTCACCAGATAGGCCGGTGCCGCGTTCAACGCCGCCGAATAGCTCGACATGAAGGCGGCCAGCAGTCCCGCGATGGTCAGGCCCAGAACGCCGGTCGGAATGAACTGGTGCAGCGCGAAGGACAGAACGTCCTCGAAATCCGCGACGAAGGGACGGCCCGCCGCCAGCGCCGCCGCCTTCTGATGCGTCCATTCCGGGCCGATATAGACGAGCGCCAGGATGCCCAGGCCCGTGATCAGCAGATAGCGCGGGAACAGCAGCACGACATTGACGAAACCGCTGATCTTGGCCGCTTCCGCCGGCGACTTCGCCGACAGAAGGCGCTGCATGTCGTAGTTCGGCGCCGGGCCGGCGAGGCTCTGGAAGATGCCCTTGAACAGCATCAGCATCACGAAAATCGTGAACAGCGAATAGCCGTCCTTGGCCACCTTTCTCGCCGCCTCGGCACCCACGATCCGATAGTCGGGCGCGACGCTGTGCGCCACGGCGTTCCAGTCGAGATTGAGGTTCCAGCCGAAGAACAGATCCTTCCATCCCGCCGGCGTCATCGCCGCGAGCGCTTGCGGGCTGACCTTCTGCATCGCGATGACCGCAATGCAGATGCAGACGACGAACATGATGCTGAATTGCAGGATCTCGGTCAAAACCACGCTGTACATGCCGCCCTTGACGACATAGAGCGTGGTGATGGCCACGATGATGAGGCCGTAGAATTTCTCGTTGGTCAGCGGATCGGCCGACAGCCGGAAGGGAATGAATTCCGCCGCCAGCTTGCCGATGCCCAGATAGCCGAAGGCGATATAGCCGAGCACCGTGATGAGCGCGAAGACGACGATGATGAAATGCGAAGCGCGCGCGCTGGCGCCGTCGCCGAAGCGGAACGTGATCCATTCCGCGCCGGTGAGCACGCCCGAACGGCGCAGCCACACCGCCAGGAACATCATCAGGAAAATCTGGTTGAAGACCGGCCACAGCCAGGGCACGAACACGCTTTTCACGCCATAGACGACGATGAGATAGACCATCCACATCGTGCCGGCGACGTCGAACATGCCCGACGCATTGGACAGGCCGAGCGCGTACCAGGGCAGTTTGTTCCCCGCCAGGTAGTAGGTCGACATGTTCGCGGCCGCGCGCTTCGAAATCCAGAAGCCAACCGTGACCACCGTCGCCAGATAGCCAATGATGATCACGATATCCAACAGCTTCAGCGTCATGTCGCCCTCCCATATGTCTGTTTGTTATTTCGGCGCGGCCAGTCTTTTCAACCTGTCGCCGGCTTCGATCATCGACCGCCCATTGTGATACGGACCCTTCCAGAAGCCGGCCTTGTAGGAGCGGTTCGCCGCGACCGGGTCCAGCGACGACCACCAGCGCCATTCGCCGCTGGATTCGCGATGGTGACGTCGAACGAACGACCACACCTTCGCGAAGGCATCGAAGAAGGCGGGATCGCCGCTCAGTTCATGGGCGTTCAGGAACCCCACCAGCGCTTCGGCCTGCACCCACCAGATGCGCGATTTGTCGATTTTTCCGTCGCGATGGCGCTCGTTATACAAACCACCGTCGGGGCCCTGGGCTTCACCGAGGCAGGCGCTGGCCATGGCGACAAGCGTGGGCGCCGCGCGCGCCGACAGCGCGGCATCGCCGAGCGCTTCGCAGGCCTCCCAAAGCAGCCAACTTGCTTCGATATCGTGGCCGAACGACACGGCTTGCGAGCGGTCGGTCCAGTCGCTTTCGAAGAACAGGCGCAGATGATGCGTCGCGGGGTCGAGGAAACGATCCAGCATCAGATCGATACATCGCCGCAGGGCCTGGGCGGTCGCGGCCGTGGGTGCCGCGGCGTGAAGCGCCGTATAGGCCTCCAGGATATGAAGATGCGTGTTCATGGTCTTGGGGAAATTGGCATCCACTTCGCTGAGGCGCATATCGGCGATGGGCGACCAGTCCGCCGTGAAGGCCTCGACATAACCGCCCAATTCCTTGTCGAGGTAATGCGCCTCGATCAGCGCGAAGAGGGCGTGCGCCCGCGCGATCGACGCTGCGCGCCCCGTGGCGCGGTAATGGGCGCACAGCGCGTAGATCGCGAAGGCTTGGGCATAGCCCTGCTTCTTCGTGTCGAGCGGGCGTCCCTCCGCGTCCAATTCCCAATAGACCCCACCGTGTACGGGATCGATGAAATGGCGCTCCAGATAGTCGAGGGCGCGATCCGCCAGGCGCAGCAGCGCCGGATCGCGCAAATGCGCGCCCGCCGCGCTGAAGAACCACAGGATTCGCGCGTTCAGAACGATGCCCTTGCCCGCGCCGGGGACCGGGGTGTCGTCGGCGTCGATCTCGCCGTGAAATCCGCCGTGCTCGCGATCGACGGCATGCGCCGACCACCAGGCGGCGATTTCGCGCAGTTCCCGTTCGATCTCTGCGGCAACGGCATCGATGTCCGTCGCCGCGGGGTTCACGACGCCGCCTTGCCCAGCAGGGCGAGGTTCTTGCGGATCAGCTGGGAACGCTGTTCGACGCAGCCGGCCGAGGTGAGGGGGTCCGGCGGCGTGTTCGTCACATAGTCGATCAGCCGGTCGAGCGTGGACGTCGCGACATGCAGGCGCGTGTCGGAAGAGGCGTAGTAGATGAACACCTGGCCGTTCTCGTTCGCGATCCAGCCGCTCGAGAACGTCACATTCGACACGTCGCCGACGCGTTCGCCGTCCTGCGGCGCGATGAAATGGCCGCCGGGCGCGTGGGTTACGATCCAGGGACGGTCGAGCGCGGTCATGAACATGTAGAGCACGTAGCGCAGGCCGGCCGCGGTGTTGCGCACGCCGTGCGCCAGATGCAGCCAGCCTCGCGGCGTCTTCAGGGGCGCTGGGCCCTGGCCGTTCTTCACCTCCTTGATCGTGTGATAGACCTTGGCGTCGATGATGACTTCGCTGTCCACGCGCGCGTGCGTCATGTCGTCGGCCAGGCCCCAGCCGATGCCGCCGCCGCCACCGACGCTGATGAAACCGTCCTGCGGACGGGTATAGAGCGCATATTTGCCGTCGACATATTCGGGATGCAGCACGACGTTGCGCTGCTGGCCCGACTTCGTGACGAGGTCGGGCAGGCGCTCCCAGGCGACGAGGTCCCTGGTGCGCGCGATACCACATTGCGCCACAGCCGCGGATTCGTCGTTCGGCTGGGTGCGGTCCTTGCGTTCCGTGCAGAACAGCCCGTAGGTCCAGCCGTCGGCGTGCTCGGTCAGTCGCATGTCGTAGACATTGGTGTCGGGGTCGTCTGTTTGCGGAAGAACGACCGGATAGTCCCAGAACTTGAATTGGTCGACGCCGGTGGGGCTTTCGGCCACGGCGAAAAAGGATTTGCGGTCGACGCCCTCGGCACGGACCATCAAAAGATATTTCCCGCCGCGATAGATCGCGCCCGCGTTGAACGTCGCGTTCATGCCCAGGCGTTCCATCAGGAACGGATTGGTGGCCGGATCGAGGTCGTAGCGCCAATAGAGCGGCGTATGGTCGGATGTGAGAATGGGGTTCGCCCAGCGCTCATAGACGCCGTTGGAATGGGCGAGCGCGCGGTTCGGCCGCTGCAGCAGGGCGTCATGCTCCGCCTGCAGGGCGCGCAGCCGGGTGAGGAAGTCGGCATCGTTTGGCATGTCGTCGCGGGTTCCTCGAAGGTGTGTCGTTCAGTGCAGCTTTGCCGGACAAACCGGATTGGGCGGATGCAGCGGTGGGCCGATCGCCACGCCCGATGAGAGTGTCGCGCGCAACGCATCAGGCATTTCATCGAGCGTCAACGTCCGGGGAAGGTCGAAAAAAGCTTTGACCCGTTCGGGCGTGTTGCAGCCAGGGCAGGGCGCGTTCCAGGCCCAATCGCCATTGAGATATTCGCCGCCCCACAGCAACACCCAGGCTGGATTCAGCGCGTCGAGAACCGCGGCGCTCGGGATCATGCCGACTTCGGTGAGCGCGAACGGCGTCTTCCCGGCGACGGCCGTGACGCTTTTATAGCCTTGCGCGTATTTGGGACTGTCCGGGTCGTTCTCATAGACGTCGATGCCGACAACGTCGGGGCGATGCTTCGAAGGAAAATAGCGCTTCGCGTCCGGGGTGGCGCGGTCGCCCGACCACACCCAGATCAGATTGTCGAGCTTGTGCTTGACCGCGAGTTCTTCATAGAGCGCGTTCCACAATTGCGGATAGGCATCCTTCTGGCCCCACCAGAACCAGTCGCCGTTCATCTCGTGATAGGGGCGGAACAGAACCACGATTCCGCGATCGCGCCAGTCGCTCAGCACCTTCGCCACCGCATCGACATCGGCGAGCCACAGCCGATGCTCCGGCGTGCCGTCGGTGAGAACGGCGCGCAGCGTTTCGGTCGTCATCGGCTTCTTGGTGCAGTCGTAATATTCGCCGCGCGGACACACTTCCACCGGATTGCGTTCATGCCACGACATGGTGACGAGTCCGCCCGACGCTTCCTGCGTCGCAGCGCGGTCGGTGAGGTAGGACGCGTAGGGCGGATAGGCGATCGCGGACATCAATTCGAGGCCCATGATGGCGGGGCGGGCGCCGGTCAGCGCGAAGACGCGGTCCGAAGACGTGCAGTCGATATAGACTTCGTATTCGTTCACCTGCACGCCGACGAGGCTTTTGTGGTTCTTCCGCAGCCAGCGCACATAATCGAGAATGGCGTGACGCTTGGCGGCGATGGACGCGGCGCCGGACGTATCGGGCGATGCGGCATTGCTGCCCACCATCGTCAGAAGCGCGCAAATGACGGCCGCCGCGCATTGCCGCGCCGCCAAGGGTAATCCTCTTGTAAGCACCTTGCCGTTTCGTCCCTTCGCGCGGACCGGCTTAAAGGCTCCGGCCGGGGCGGTGGATCCGCCATTTTTGTTCCCACAATCGTTCGATTTCTTGCAGTGGGCGCGCCTAAAATGCGATACGCTGATAGCGCTGTCAATCAAGGTTTTCCTGGCTATCCCCAACGATGCGGAAGGACGTTCGATGCTTGGATTGTCTATCGCGGGACAGCGCCGCTTCGCTTACGGATTCTGGCGCTATCGCGAGGACGAAATCGATGCAGCGACGCAGATGCTTTCGCTGGCGCGCGAGAGCGGCATCGACCATCTCGATACCGCCGACATCTACGGCGGACCCGGCGGCTTTGGCGGCGCCGAGCGGCTTCTGGGCAAAATCCGCGCGCGCGCGCCGGGCCTGTTCGCCGGCGCGATCGTTGCCACCAAGGCGGGCGTCGAACGCGGATCGCCTTACAATTCTTCGCGGGCGTACATAACGGCGGCCTGCGAGGCCAGCCTGAAGCGGTTGGGCGTCGAACGGATCGATCTGTTCTACATCCACCGGCCGGATCTGCTCACGCATCCGGCCGAACTCGCCGCGACGCTGGATAGTCTCGTGTCGTCGGGCAAGGCGGGTGCGATCGGCGTTTCCAACTTCACGCCGGCCCATCTCGATTCGGTCGCGCGTCATCTGAAGAATCCGATCCGCGCGCATCAGATCGAGTTCTCGGCGGCGCACGTCCCGCCTTTGTTCGACGGCACGCTGGATCAGGCGATGGGGCAGGGCATCGCGGTCGCGGCCTGGTCGCCGTTGGCTGGCGGCCGCCTTGTCGCGGACGAAGCGAACGACGCTCTTTCGCCCGTTCGCGAAACGCTCGACAGGATTGCCGCGCATCATGGCGTGTCGCGGACAGCCGCGGCGCTGGCTTTCGTACAGCGGCATCCGGCGCCGATCACGGCGATCCTCGGCACCAAAACGCCCGCCAGGCTTCGCGACAGTTTGCGAGCCGAGGGTGTCACGCTGACGCGCGCGGAATGGTACGCGATTCTGGAAGCGCGCCTTGGCCACAAGATGCCGTGATTGCGCTCAAGCCTTCAGCGCGGCGGCATGCGCGCGGATGATTTCAAGCGTCGTGGCGTCGTTGTCGAACACCGAATTCCCGCCTTGCGGCTCTTGCGGCGGATCGCCCATATAGGACGTATCGCCCTTTTGCATGCGGTAGTCGGGATGCTGGGAACGGCCGCTGCCGCCCCACGCCCAGAAATTCGAACCCGCCACCGGCCCGCCCGCCTTGGCGCTTTCCAGAACGCGGCGATAGATCATGGAATAGAAGCGGTCCTTGAAGGTCGTGGGCGAACCGGGCTCGTAGCCGTTGTCGCGCGGGAAGCCGAACTCCTCCACGACGAGCGGCTTGTTCAGCGTCTTGGCGGCGGCGATGTGTTGCGTCAAGTAATCGTCGGCGAGCGCTTCGCCGCGCGCATGGGTTCCCGGAAGATCCTTTGCGTCGATCCAGCTCCAGTTGAGCGGCCAGATGTGACAGGTGAGATAATCCACCTCCGGAACGCCGTGCGCCTTGATCACGCAGTCGTCGGACTCCAGGCAGCCCTTCAGCCCTTCATTCCCGGTCGAGACCAGATGATTGGCGTCGAGCGATTTGATGAACTTCGCCGTGTCCGAGATCCACGCATAGAAGGCCGGCATGTTGGACGTTCCGAAGGCCTGGCTGCCGCCGGGACGCGGCTCGTTGGCCAACTGCCAGGCCATGATCGCCGGATCGTCGCGATAGGGTTGGCCCGTTATCGTGTTGGTGCGCGTCACCAGCGCGGCGACATATGCGCGATAGAGCGCGACGGCGGGTTCGCTGGCATAGAAATGCGCCGAAAAATCGGCGAATTCGGGCCAGGGATGGGCGGGATCGTTCATATCGATGTATTGGCCGCCATTGGTCCAATAGAGATAAGTGGCGAAGCCGCCGGACCATTCCCAGAAATTGCCGACATAGATGACGGCGCGCATGTTCCGGCTCGCAATTTCCGCCAAAAGAAAATCGAGGCCGCCGAGGAGTTCTTCGTTGTAGGGCGGCTTGGCGGCGTGGAACGCGGGATCGAGGGAATTCTTGAGCGGGGAAAGCTCCGAGCCGCCCAGCACGCGCAAATTGGTCACGCCGAGCGACGCAAGGGTGTCGAGTTCCCGGCTCAGCCTCGCGCGGTCGCCGAGCGGCGCCTTCGCACCGAGATAGGCGCCGTACCACATATTGGATCCGACATAGCGGTATGGCGCGCCGTCGATCGTAAATTGGGCGCCGTCGACCCGGACGAAGTTTTTCGGCGCGCGCCTGGGGGAAAAGAATTCGCCCAACTTGTCCAATTCGCTCGGGCCATGCGCGCATCCGGCCGTCGCAAACGCGGTCGAAAGCACCATCGCGCGTCTCGAAAACATGTCGGCACTCCCGAGCGCTAGCTCCGTGAGGATGAAGCGTTGCAAGATGCAATCCGTCAGCTCGTCATCCTTGCGATGAACTCCTCCTGCGTCGGCAATGCCTGCGCGGTTTCGCGTATCGTCGTGCGCATTTTCGACATCCGTTTGCGCACGTCTTCGATGTCCTGGACGTCGACCAGCGGCTCATAGGATCGCGGAATGACGTTCTGTCCGATGAGGACGGCAATCCAATCGGTGAGCGCCCACAGATCGTAGGGCATTTTCGGCGGAATCCGCCCGTGGCTGCGGAACAGATCGAGCCGCCACCGCAACGTCTCGGGAATATCCATCGTGCGGACATAGTCCCAGAACGGCGAGTCGTTGCGCTCCGTCGCGTTGTAGTGCAGCACGATGAAATCGCGAATGCTCTCGAACTCGTGCGCGATGCTGCGATTGTATTGGGCGACGTCGGCAGGGTCCGCGTTGCGGGACGGGAAGTAGTCCAGCAGCGTGAGAATGCTGGACTGAATCATGTGGATGCTCGTGGATTCGAGGGGTTCGATGAAGCCGCTGGCCAGGCCGATCGCGACGCAGTTCTTGTTCCAGAATATCTTGCGCCGCCCCGTCGTAAACTTCAGTTGCCACGGCGTGCCCAGGGCGGGCGTGTCGAGATTGCCCAGGAACGATTGCAGCGCGTCCTCGTCGCTGATGTATTTGCTGCAATAGACGTAGCCGTTCCCTATGCGGTGCTGCAGCGGAATGCGCCATTGCCATCCCGCGCTGAGGGCGGTCGCCCGCGTATAGGGCGTCAGCTCGCTGGCGCTGGCGCTGTGGATCGTGTAGGCGCGATCGCACGGCAGCCACTTCGTCCAGTCTTCGTATCCCGTCTTGAGCGCCTGTTCGATCAGCAGGCCGCGAAAGCCCGTGCAATCCAGAAACAGATCGGCTTCGATCCTCTCGCCGCCATCCAACCGAAGTGCGGCGATGTATCCGTCCTCGCCGCGCAGCTCCACGTCGACGATCTTGCGCTCGAGGCGCTCGACGCCGAGCCTTTCGGCGTATTTGCGCAGATACTGCGCGTAGAGCGAGGCATCGAACTGATAGGCCGAACTCCAGGTCGAGAAGATCGAATGCGGGTCCGGCGAGTGCTGCGCGCACCGGTTCAGCATCGATGCCATCGAACAAAGCGAATACTCGTCGAGCGAAGCGGTGTCGCCGAGTTGGTGCATCTTCAGCCAATATTGATGCAGATGAACGTTGTCGCGGCTCGTGCCGTGGACGCCGAACGGATGATAATAGGTATGGCCCAGCCGCAGCCAGTCGCGGAACTGGACGGAGAGTTTGTAGGTCGCCTGGGTCTGGCGCAGGAAATCCGCTTCGTCGATGCCCAGAAGCGCGTTGAAGTCCCGAATCGGCGGGACGGTCGCTTCGCCGACGCCGACCGTGCGGATATCCGCCGATTCGATCAACCGGATCTGACAATGCCGGCCGAGCGCGCGCGATAGTGCCGCGGCCGCCATCCATCCGGCGGTTCCGCCGCCGGCGATCGCAATGCTGCGCGGAAGATTGTCCGTCATCGGCCGCATTCCCCTTGAGAGGCCCCCGAAACTGCGCAATCGCGTTCGAGGCAGAATATACCGGGATCAGGTCGGCGCGCCCCAAAAAAAGAAGCGGCCGCCTTTCGGCGGCCGC
>Ga0265320_10002268_pt1 | contig 13500 bp, 10 predicted proteins | sample 4827metaG_FD_202087 | JGI IMG/M metagenome (GOLD analysis project Ga0265320, IMG submission 202087) | Rhizosphere microbial communities from Carex aquatilis grown in University of Washington, Seatle, WA, United States - 4-8-27 metaG | ecosystem: Host-associated > Plants > Roots > Rhizosphere >...
AAGCTGCACCAGCACCGGCCCGAGCTTCTTCCCCAGCTCGCGCACGCCCGCGAAGAAACGCCCGAGCGGCTCGTCGCACTCGGCGAGCTTCCGGACGTGGGTGATCTCGCGTCCGAGCTTGACCGAGAACCGGAAGTCCTTGGGCACACTGGCCGCCCAGCGCGCGAACGTGGCGGGCTCGTGAAACCGGTAGAACGTCGTGTTGATCTCGACCGCGGCGAGAGCGTGCGCGTAGCGGGTGAGTGCCGAGCCGTCGTCGCCGAACCGCTCCTTCACCGGGCTGGGGATCGCCCAGCCCGCGCATCCGACGCGGACCTCGCGGACTCCCCGCTCGCGACTCATGATGGCCTCAAGAATCGTACGGCAGCACGCCGGGGGGAATCTGCTGCGGAAGCACCCGGTCGGCGCGGTAGAAGCGGAAGCCGGTGAGACGGAACCCGCCGGTCACGCGCAGGTCCCACACCAGATCGCCGCCCGAGGTGATCTCCATCAGGCGTGCGGTCTTGTAGGGGAGGATGTTCGCGGTGCCCGAGGTGATGAGGATGTTGCCGTTCGGCTGGCGATCGGCGTCGCCGACCACGCCGTCGAAGAAGTCCGGCGTGTCGCGCCACTCGAAGGTCTGCACGGCCGTGCCCGCGCGCTCGTCCCAGCGCAGCGCCGCGACCCGCGAGTACTGCGGTGTCAGCTCGGGGCGGTTGTCGAAGTAGAGGATCGAACCGTCCTTCTCGATCTCGGGCGCGTGCTGGTGGTTCATGAGGCTCGGGCCGCCCACGCCGCCCTTGCCGATGGTCACGTGAATGGTTCCCGCCGGGTAGTCGATGCCGATGAACTGGTCGAAGTTCCGCACCGAGTACCAGATGAGACTGCGCTTCTCGTCCCACACCACGGCGTTTCCGTGGGTCCAGTCGAAGCCGAGCCCGCTCAATCCCGGCAGCAGGATGTCGTTCGAGTCGACGTGGTTGGTGTCGAGGTGATCGAACGCGCTCCAGCTCCACACCACCTGGTGGGTCGCCGGATCGGCGAGCTCGATGCCGTCGCCCTCGTAGGGCAGTCCGTGCACCGACTGCTCGAGGCTGGTGAGGTAGAGGTAGTTCCCGCCGGGACCGAGGCCGATCTCGTGGTGCAGGATCGTGCCTTCCTTGCTCTGCCACACGACCGTGCCGTCCCAGGTACTCTCGAAACCGCCGCGGTCGGCGCCCTCGTCGGCGTCGTAGAGGTAGAGAAGGTGGCCATTGGGTAGCACCCGGGCGTCGGTGATGTAACCGCGCGGGCGCCGCAGGAACCACGCGATCTCGCCGAACGAGTTCACCATCACCAGGGCCGCCACTCGCTGATCGGGCTGCGGCGGCACCGGGTCCTGGAGATTGGTGAGCGTGTACCCCGGCTGGATCCGTCGGGCGTCGCGCTTCACGATCTCGAACTGCGGGAAATCGTCCGGCACGATCACCACCGCGAAGCGCGAGTCGTGGTGCGCGTAAACCTGGCTGCTCGCATCGAGCGCCTCGACCCGCGCGTACACCACCGAACGATCCCCCATGGCGTGCGCCGTGCGCGTGTCGGTGCCGGCGACGTCCTGGCTCTCGATCAAGCTCTGATGCTTGGGGTCGGTGAAGAGCGAGACCCGGTAGCTGGCGGCACCGTCGAGCGGATTCCAGCGCAGATCGGGATACGCGGTGTTCGCGAAGCCCTCGGGTGAAGGTGAGAACAGGCTGAGCGGACCGGGATCGATGACGGCGGAGCCGCTTCCGCCTCCACCGCCGCCACAGGCAGCGACGGCGAGGAGCAGCACGCCCGGCACGCACCATCGAGCGAATCGCGTCATGGGAGCTCTAGGCGCGGCGCGGCGATCGCGGGTGGCGGACGAAGCGAGAGGACCACGCGAGCGGCCCAGTGTAGATCAGCGCCGCCCGATTGGAATGGCCGCCGGATCGCTCCGGCGAGGCGATCGTGCTGATGCGGGAGGCCGCCGGAGCGATCGCAAAAGCTCCACTCGGGAAAGCTCCTCGCGGTGCTGGCTCAAGTCTTTGGGGCGGATTGCCGAAGCTGGGGAGGGGGCGCACCTCGGGTGCGCGGCCCGGGGCAACCCGCTCGACCGTCGCAATGGACACCACCGGTTTCCTGAGCCTCGTCCTCCACTATCGGGCGGACGCGATCGCGTTCGAGGTGGCGCTGCTCGCGGGCACCGCCGCGCTGCAATTCTGGCTGGTCCGCCGCCGCGGCACGGGTGGCCTCTCGGGCCTGACGCTGGCGCTGGTGCCGATCCTCGCCCTCACCGCCGAGCTCGAGGCGAATCACGCCGCGCGCCAGCATCGGACGCGGCTGCGCGAGATGCTGCAGGGCTTCGCGCCCACCTACGGCATCCAGCTCGAGGAGCTGGGGCACTGGCAGCTTCCTCTCAGCGCGCCCCCCGACGATCCGCTCTACCTGCGCCTCATCGACGCGGAGAAGCGCTGGCTGGCCGCCAACAAGTCGGTGATGGACGTCTACACGCTGCGCCGCGACGGGCACGGACGCATCGTGCTCACGGTCGACTCCGAGACCGACTACGACCGCGACGGAGTCTTCGACGGCCCGCGCGAGGCTCGCACCCCGCTCGGCCAGCCGTACGATGGGATGAACACCGAGGTGGCGCTGGCGCTCGCCGGCAAGCGCTCGTTCGTCGACCAGCCGTACACCGACGAGTGGGGGACCTGGGTCTCGGCGCTCGAGCCGATGCGCGCTCCCGACGGGCACGTCGAGGCGGTGGCGGGCGTCGACTATCCCGCGGCGTCGTGGGTCACCGAGATCGCCGAGCATCGAGCCACGACGCTCGGACTGATGGCGTTCCTCGCGTCGGTGCTGCTCGGGCACGGTGGGTCCACGGCGGTGGTGCGAGCGGAGCTCGAACGACGGTCGAAAGCAGAGGAGGACCTGCGGCAGAGCGAGATCCGCTTCCGGACGCTCTCGACCCACGCACCGGTCGGCATCTTCCAGACCGACTCGCGCGGCGTGTGCACCTTCGTGAACCACCGCTGGCGCGAGCTCACCGGAGTCTCGTCGAGCCGGGCGCTGGGCCACGACTGGACACGCGCGCTGCATCCCGACGATCGCGCCCGCGTGACCGCCGCGTGGGGGCGTTTCATGCGCGGGGAAGCACGCTTTCGGGAGGAATACCGGTTCCGCCACCATGGCGGGGACGACCGCTGGGTGGTGGGCTCCGCGGTGCCGATCTCGGGCGCGGACGGCCCCTTGCTCGGTCATCTGGGAATCCTGTGGGACGTCACCGACCAGAAGGCCGCCGAGCAGGAGCTGCTTCAGGCGCGTGACGCGGCGCTCACCTCGGCGCGGCTCAAGAGCGAGTTCCTGGCCAACATGAGCCACGAGATCCGGACGCCGATGAACGGCGTGCTCGGCATGCTGGCGCTGCTCCTCGAGTCGCAGCTGACGCCGGAGCAGCAAGAGAGCGCCGGGTTGGCGTATCGCTCCGCGGAAACGCTGCTCGCGTTGCTCAACGACATCCTCGATTTCTCGAAGATCGAGGCCGGCAAGCTGGTGATGGAGACCGCGCCCTTCGATCTCGAGCAGCTGGTCCACGACCTGGCCGCGACGTTCCAGGCCACCGCCGTGGCGCGTCGCCTCGAGCTGCGTGCGACCATCGACGCCGCCGCGCCTCGGAACGTGGTCGGCGATGCTGTGCGGATCCGGCAGATCCTCACCAACCTGGTGGGCAACGCGCTCAAGTTCACGCCCAAGGGTCACGTGTCCGTGTCGGTCCGGTTCGTCGGGCGGCGTGGCCCGCGTGCGCTGCTCAGCCTCGTGGTCGAGGACACCGGCATCGGAATTCCCTCCTCCCGGATCGATCAGATCTTCGCCCAGTTCGTGCAGGTCGACTCGTCCACCACGCGGCGCTTCGGCGGCACCGGGCTGGGGCTCGCCATCAGCCGCCAGCTCGCCGAGCTCATGGGCGGAACGCTCACGGTCAAGAGTGGCGTAGGCGCGGGCAGCCGCTTCGAGCTGCTAGTCGCCCTGGCCGTCGGCGAGAGCGGATCCGTGGCGCAGACGCCTCCCGTCCAGGCCATCGTCCCGGCGAAGGAGGCCGCCCCTCATCCGCAAGCCGGCCTCCGGGTGCTGGTCGCCGAGGACAACAGGGTCAACCAGACGGTGGTGTCGAAGATGCTCGCCAAGCTCGGATGCAGCGTCGATCTCGTCGAGAACGGCGCCGAGGCGGTGGCGCGAGCACGCGTCGACCGCTACGACCTGATCCTCATGGACTGCCAGATGCCCGGGATGGACGGCTTCGAAGCCACCGGCGAGATCCGCCGCCACGACGGCACGGCCCGCCACACGCCGATCGTGGCGCTCACCGCGAACGCGTTCGCGTCCGATCGCGACGAGTGCCTGGCGGCGGGGATGGACGACTACCTGAGCAAGCCGATCAACCGCCACGAGCTGGCGCGAGTGGTCGCCGAGTGCCGCGATGGGGCTTCGCCGGAGCACAGCTCCGCGGCCTGAATCGCGGTTCAGGGTGCGGGCGCGATGTAGCCGTAGTAGCGGGCCATCCAGTAGGGCGCGAGCACGTCGGCGCCGTCCATCTCGATCATCGCGTCGAGACCGCCGTCCATGCGGTACTGGCTGGTATTCCAGCGCTCGCAGGCGCGCTCGTCGTAGGGAAGGATCTTGCCGTCGCTGCGCTGGCGGCCGATGCCCGCGTAGAAGTGCGGCGGTGGAGCGAGATCCAGCCGCTGCCAGTTGTGGATGTTCCAGCGGATCATGTCGACGGGTGCGGTGCGCAGCCAGCGCGCCGCGTTGGCGAAGCCGGGTGCGACGTCGCCGCCCACCACTCCGTTGACCGTGTCCCAGAGTGCCCCTTGCTGGAGCTTGGTGTGCGCGTAGTGACGGTTCCAGCCGTCGAGCCAGCGGGCGCGGAGCGCGGGATCCTGCTCGTAGCGCAACAGCGCGAACCAGCCTTGCGCCGAGAGCTCGTCGCCGTCGCCGCTGTAGGTGCCGCTGCGCAGCGGGTAGTCGGCTTCGCGCTCGGCGTCGTCGGCGTAGCCGTGGTTCGCGATCAGGTCGCTCTTGCCGTCGAGGAAGCGGGGGTCGCCGGTCATGTAGTAGGCCTCGGTGAGGCCCGCGAGGATCGCGAGGGCGCGCTGGCCGCCGTCGGCGAATCGGCCGCCCACCGGCGAGTCGACGTAGCCGGGGTCGAACTGACCGTAGGTGGTGACCTGGTTGGTGATCGGGTCGATGAGCTGCCAGCCGTGATCCATGATCCCGCCGATCACGTTGGCGATGTGGGTGCGGATGCGCGCGCGCTGGCTCGGGTCGGCGCACAGGTCGTAGGCCGGTCCCATCATGAAGTCGTGCGAGATCACCTCGTCGTTCGAGGTGTCGCGCTTCACCCACCACTCGCCGTCGGGCGACGTGTACCAGTGGCCGTCGTCAGGGTTGTCGCAGTCGTCGAGGTTGCAGCCGGCCTTGCGGATCACGCTGCGCGCCAGGAAGTAGTCGGTGCCCGTTTCCTCGGTGAGCCGCAGCATGCCTTCCAGCGACTGATCGAAGTTCGCTTTCGCGTCGTCGGCGCCGGTGGTCTTCCAGCGGTAGCACTCGCCGAGCAGCCAGTAGGACGTCCAGCCACCGTCGTTGTCCGAGTCCCACGGCACGTTCGACGAGAGATCGCCACGCACCAGCAAGTGCGAGTCGGCGACGGCGCCGTCGCGATCGTGGCGTTTCACGATCCGGTCGACGAACGGACCGAGCTTCTGCTCGAGCGTCATGCTCGATGCCGTGGCCGTGCCCAATCCCTTCGCGGTCGCGAACCAGATCGGACCGTCGGGCACGCTCGGATCGGTCGCGACGGCGCGCACGTCCTCGGAAGGCAGCCAGCGCTCCGCCGGATAGACTCGCCACTCGAAACCGTCGCCGCGATCGATCGCGCGGTAGGCACCGCCCGACGTCGCGACCACGAAGCCACCGTCCGCGGTGACCGCGGCCGCGCGCGGTGTCGCCCCCGATCCACCAAGCGGTACGCGGCCGGCATGGAATTCGGGCACGTCGACGAGCTTCGCCACCGTGGAGCCGCTGGTGGACTGGATCGCAACCGCCTGGAGCCCCGCGTCGCCGATCACGACCACGTCGAGCGCTCGCGGCAGCTTCACGTCGGTCACGATCGCGCGCACGGCACCGACGGTGAGCCCGTGCGCCGCGTCGATGCGCCAGCGCGGCGCGGTCGAAGCGAGAGCGCCGGCAATCGCGGCGTCGAGCGGGTAGCCGGCCACGAAGCCGTCACCGGCGATCACGGCCTCGTTGCCGCGCGCGGCCGCCGCCGTGGCGATCGGACCGCCAGGCGCCGGCCACACCGGATCGCCGAGGCCGATGCTGCCGACCCCAGCCGAGGTGAGCAAGAGCGCGCTCGAGCCGACGCTCGCGATGCCGCGCACCGAAACGCCGTCGGGCGGGGAAAAGACGTCGGTCCCGTCTCCGCCGTCGCCGACGAGCGTGGCGCGCACCACGACGCCGGACGCCAGGAAGAGCAGCGCGTTAGGGACGGTCGTCGCGGCCTCGATCTCGCCGAACGTGCCCCCGAAGTCGATCCGGGTTTGGATCCCGCTCGAGGTCGTGAGCGTCGCGCCGTGGGCGTCGATCTGAATCGGCGCCAGATAGCCCTCGACGCCGGCGGGCGGCAGCACCACGGAGACCGGTGGTGGGAGATTCGCGTCGACCTCGTTGGTGGTGTGGTTTTGCTCCTGGCGAAAGGCCGTATCGACATAGGGCTGCGCGAGCGGCGCCGGCTCGAACGGCCTGGCGCCGGCCAGGCCGGGCTCGCTCGGTCCCTGGCCGGAGCCGCAGCCCACGCAAACTGCAACCGCCGCGATCGCGTTCCCGAGAAGAGTGCGTCGGCGCAATGCGAGTCCGTGGTGCCACACTGGGATGAAGGGAAGGATCGGAAGGATCGGAAGGCTCGGAAGAGGGACGTCGAGATGCGGCGATTTTACTCGATCGAAGGCAATCGCCAGCGGCTCGACGGCGGTGCGATGTTCGGCAACGCGCCGCGCGCGCTGTGGAGCACGTGGCTCACGCCCGACGAGCGCAATCGGGTGGAGCTCGCGTGCCGCACGCTGCTGGTGGTCGAGGAGCAGCGCACGATCCTCCTCGAAGCGGGGATCGGCGCCTTCTTTCCGCCCGCGCTCAAGGAACGCTTCGGCGTCGACCAGCCGACGCACGTGCTGCTCGAGGAGCTGGCGCGCACCGGGCTCGCTCCCGACGACGTGGAGGTGGTGGTGCTCTCGCACCTCCACTTCGACCACGCGGGCGGCGTGCTCGCTTCGTGGGAGCCCGACCTCCCTCCGCGCCTGGTGTTTCCGAAGGCTCGTTACGTGGTGAGCGACGCGGCGTGGCGGCGCGCGTGCGATCCGCACCCGCGCGATCACGCGTCGTTCGTGCCCGAGTTGCAACCGTTGCTCGCGTCGAGCGGTCGGCTCGAGATCGTGAGCGACGCCCGCTCGACGACGCTCGGACCCGAGTACCGCTTCCATTTCTCCGAAGGGCACACGCCCGGCCTCATGCTCACCGAGATCGCCAGCTCCGAAGGGCCGCTGGTCTTCGTGGCCGATCTCGCACCCGGGCGCTCGTGGGTGCACACCCCGATCACGATGGCATACGACCGGAATCCCGAGCTGCTGGTCGACGAGAAGCAAGCACTCTTCGACGATCTCGAGCACCGCGGCGGCCGTCTCTTCTTCACCCACGATCCCGAGGTGGCGGTGGGGCGCATCGCGCGTGACGCCCGTGGCCGGTTCCACACTGCCGACGAGCGCGCGTCGCTCTCCGGCGGGGTGGCCTGACCTCGCCGAGCTTCCGTCGCCGGCCCGCAAGCCGGGTGATCCACGTTAGATTGGCCCGCTTTCGCGTGGTGCTGGCGCCGCGCGTGCTCGGAGGCGATCCATGCAGCACTTCATGATCGACGGGTTTCGCGGCTTTCGCTCGCGGTTCGACGACATCAAGCTGGTGCAGGAAGTGCTGGAGGAGTTCCCCGCGCAGCTCGGGCTGCAGCCCGTGATGCCGGGCTTCCTGCTGCCCTACTACAACGGCGTCGTGCCCGAGGACTGCGGTGTCAGCGCCTTCGTGTTCCTGAAGGGCGGACACATGACGATCCACACGTTCTCGTTTCGCGAGTGCTACTTCGCGGATCTCTTCAGCGTGACTCCGTTCGAGGGCCGGAAGCTCGAGATGCTGCTGCAATCGGCGCTGCCGTGCGAGAACCTCACGGTGCGGAACGCGGAGCGCAAGGATCGCGCGTTCGGCGAGGTGCGCACCGACCCGGAGAACGACTTCGGCCCGCACATCCTCATGGAGATCGCCGACTATCGCGGCGCGCGCACCATGGACACCATGTTCGAGCTCATGGATTCGCTGCCGCGGCGGATCGGCATGACGCCGATCATGCGCCCCTACGTGGTGCGCGAGACCACACCCGCGCGCGGCCCGGTGGTGAGCGCCATGACCATGATCGCCGAGAGCCACGTGAGCCTGCACGTGCTCGAGGCCGAGAACCGCGCCTTCTTCGACATCTTCTCGTGCAGCTTCTTCGACTACGAGCCGGTCATGCGCACGATTCGCGGTGACTTGCCGGGGACCGTCGTGCACGAGGTGCTGACGGCGCGAGGCAAGGAGTACAAGCAGCTGCGCCGCGGCCGCGAGGAAGAGCAACAGCGCTCCAAGGTGTGGCTGCGCGCGCTGGCTTGAGCGCGACGATGTTGCCGCGGGGGGCTTTTCAAGCCCCCGCCCCGAACGTATCTGCGGGGTCTTACGAAGACCCCGCACCCCAACGGGCGCGATTTTTTCGGGGCCCCACCCCCGAGTCGGCTCGCTTCGCTCAGGGCGCAGCCCGTGCGCGCCTTCGGCGCGGGCCTCTTTCCTTGAAGGAAGGTTGCGCTTCCTCCTCGGTACTGAGATCGTGGAACTCCCCGTCGTGAGCGCTGTCTCAGGAGAAAGCCATGAATGCGAAGTCGAAGGTCGCCCTGATTGCGTGGCTCGCCAGTGGCCTCTCGGCCGTGGCGGCTTCCGCTGCGCCCGCGCTCCCCGCGTCGTGCCCCGAGATCTCCGCCGAGGGCATCCTGATCTTCAACACTGCGCGCGACGGGAATCCCGAGGTCTACTCGATGTGGCCGGACGGCTCGCATCTCAAAAACCTCACCAACAACCCGGCGGCGGACGGCATTCCGATGGTGAACCGCGAAGGCTCGGTGGTGACCTTCGCGTCGGCGCGCGACGGCAATCTCGAGATCTACAAGATGAAGATCGACGGCTCCGGTCTCACGAACATCACCAACAACGGGTCCTACGACTACGACCCCGCGCCCAGCGAGGCGGGCGACAAGTTCGCCTGGGTCGCGGCGGTCGGGCCGGGCGCCAGCCAGATCTTCGTCGCCAACATCGACGGCACCAACGCCGCGCCGATCACCACCGATCCGGTGGGCGCTTACAATCCCAACTGGAGCCCGGACGACACCAAGATCGTGTTCGCCTCGAGCCGCGACAACAACAACGGCGAAGAGATCTACCTGATGGACTCGAACGGCAAGCACCAGACGCGGCTGACGTTCACCTCGGGCCGCGACTTCTATCCGATCTTCACGCCCGACGGTCAGCACATCGCGTTCACCTCGGAGCGCGACGGACACGGCCAGATCTACCTGATGAACCTCGACGGCTCGAATCAGGTCAACATCTCGAACAACGCGTACTGGGATCAGCTTCCGTACTTCAACTACGAAGGCACCAAGATGAGCTTCCAGTCGTCGCGCGACGAACCCAACGGCAACATCTACATCCAGAACGTCGACGGAACGGGGCTCCAGCGCATCACCTTCGATTCGGCCGGCGATGCGTATCCGGCGTGGAGCGAGGACCCGCTCGCCGAGGACTCCGACGGCGACGGCATCCCGGACGTTTGCGACAACTGCCCGGCGGTGGCGAACACCGATCAGAGCGACGCCGACGGCGACGGCATCGGCGACGCGTGCGACACCTGCCAGGACGTCGATCACGACGGCTACGGCAACCCCGGCTCGGCCACGTGCGCGCACCCGCAGACCGACTGCAACGACAACGACGCCACGGTGAATCCGGGCCAGCCCGAGATCCCTGGCAACGGCAAGGACGACGACTGCAACTCCGCGACGCCCGGCTGCGGCACGCCGCGCGTCGAGGCGGTCGAGTGGGACCGAGGCGGAGCGCCCGCACCTCGGTCGATCGATCTGGGGATCTACCTCGTGCCGTCGCTGCTCGTGGTGCAGGGGCTCAGGCGCCGAGGTCGCACCCGCGTGCGATTGACCCGGTCGGATTCCTCACGTACGTTATCGCGTACGTAGGGAGGATGCATGAGCTCCATCTCCGCGACCAGGGCGCGGTCGACGCTCTACTCGTTGCTCGATCAGGTGGCCGAATCGCACGAACCGGTTCACATCACCGGTAAGCGCAGCAATGGCGTGCTGATCGCCGAAGAAGACTGGCGGGCGATCCAGGAGACGCTCTATCTCTCGTCCATCCGGGGAATGAAAGCGTCGATCCGGAAAGGGCTGGTGACGCCGGTGGCCAAGTGCGCGCGCGAGCTGGATTGGTGACCTGGACCCTCGTCTATACACGCCAAGCCCAGAAGGACGCCAAGAAGCTCGCTCGATCGGGTCTCAAGCCCAAGGCGGAAGCGTTGCTCAGCCTCTTGGCGCGCGATCCGTTCGAGCAGCCACCACCCTTCGAGAAGCTGATGGGCGACCTCGCCGGTGCCTTCTCGCGCAGGATCAACATCCAGCACCGGCTCGTGTACCAGGTGCTGGCGCGCGAGCGGATCGTGAAGGTGATCCGGATGTGGACTCACTACGAGTGATCGCTCAGCGGCCCACCTTCCAGGTGTGGCCGCACGCTTCGCAGCGGCGGCGGCGCAGCATGAACCACGCGTCGACCGAGAGCACCACCCAGATCCACGCCATCCACCGGGCGCCGAGCGGCGGGTGAATCATCTCGGTGGCGGTGCCTCCGCAGCGCGGACAGCGCATCACCTCCGCTTCGCCTAGGTCCTCGGCGGGCTCGGCCTGCGACTCGAGCACCTCGCGCGCGCGATCCAGCTCCTCACGGGGCACCATCAAGCACACGCCGCCCACCGCGTTCGACAGGAACCAGTCGATCCGCACCACGTTCGCGTTCCGGATCGATGCATCGATCCCCGCCGCCTCGAGGGCGCCGCGCGCGAGCTCGGCCTCGAACGGGTACGAGAACGATCTCGCCACCACCAGCTCCGAAACGTCGCTCATTCGCGGAGTGTATCCGCGAGCCGCATCCCGCCTCGCCTTGTAGAGTGTGGCCGCTCGACGCGCCCGGAAGCCGGGCCGCGACGACTTCCCGGAGCGCTCATGCCACGTTTCCCGCTCGCTTCCACGCTGGTGTTCGCGACGCTCGCGGGCCTGGCCGGGTGCGCCGATACCGGCGCCCCCAACATCGTCGAGAGCTGCTCCGGTCAAGTGCTGCGCGCGCGGCCCAAGGACCCCGGCGCGCCCGGCCCGTGGCCGGTGGGCGCGCTCACCACCACACTCGGCGGCATCCGCACCGAGGTCTGGTATCCGGCGGTACCCGGCAGCCAGAACGGCCACGACCCGGTGACCTACGACATCCGCGAGCACATCCCCGAGAAAGACCGCTCGAAGGTGAGCGACGCCGAGAATCCGCTGCAGATCTGCGATTGCTACCGCGACCTGCCGCTCGACGGCGCCTCCGGACCGTATCCGGTGGTCGACTTCATCCACGGCACCGCCGGATTCCGAACCCAGAACCTGGAGAACGTCACCCACTGGGCGAGCCGCGGCTTCGTGGTGGTGGCCTCGGATCATCCCGGCATCGAGTTCAAGGATCTGGTGACCTTTTCGAATCAGCCGCCCGACGAGCCGGGCGACGCGCGCCGCGTATTCGCCGAGTTCCAGAATCCCACCGGCGACATCGCATTCCTCGCCGGTCACGTCGACACCTCGTTGCAAGGTGCCACCGGACACAGCGCCGGCGGCGCCGCCGCGAGCACGCTCGGCGACATCGCCAAGGTGGTGATCCCGATCGCCGGCGGTCCCAATGCTCCCGACCCCGCGCCGCCCTCGGTGCTCTTCATGCGCGGGTCGGAGGACTTCGGCGACGGCCATCCCTCCGAGCAGAGCCAGTGGAACGGCGCCGTGCCGCGGAAGCGCAGCGTGCTCATCGCCAAGTCGGACCACCTGGTTGGCTCGAGTCTGTGCGGGCTTCGCGACCCGCGCGATCCGACCCGCAACCTGCTCGACATCATCCAGCAGGACGGCGTGGGCGGAGTCGTCGGGCTCTTCGCGGGTGCGCTCTTCCGCGGCTGCGACGACCCGCGCGACTCGGGAGATCCGTTCCTCGCGTGGAGCCGCGGCGTCGACATCATGAACTACGCCACCGCCGCCGCGCTCGAGGAAGGGCTGCATTGCTCGCCTTCCGGAGCCACCGAGATCGCCAAGATCCAGGCCGTCTTCCAGCCCGACATCGACCTCTACCGCGAGCAGCTCGAGTAGAGCTCCCACCGCCCTCTGCCGGGGGGACGCGGCAAAACCAGGGTTTCGCGCTACAATTCAAGGATCGGACCCCGGGGGGCAGGTTTCCCCCGCACGGGCGCCACGCGCGAGGGCAGTCCCTCGCGACGATCGCGGCGCCTCGCCCCGGTCCGATGCAACCCCTCCACGGGAGACCCGGATGCCGAAGCCCAACGTCGCTCAGGTCATGAAAACACTCGGGTCGATGGGCAACGAGCCCAACCGCGTGGTGTTTCGGAAGCGTGGGGCCGGTGAACCGCTCTTCGGCGTGGGCAGTTCCGATCTCGAAAAGCTCCGCAAGCAGCTCGGGGTGAGCCACGAGCTGGCTCTCGAGCTCTGGCGTACCGGCAACGTCGATGCGCGCATGCTGGCCGTGCTGGTGGCGGATCCGCAGCGCATCAGCCCCGCCGACCTCGACCGCTGGGCCTCAGCCATTCGCTACTACCCGCTGGCCGACGCGTTCGCCACCAAGCTCGCGGCCAAGAGCCGCCACGCCCGCGACCGAGTGGCCGCCTGGACCCGCTCCAAGGACGAATGGCTGGGCCGCGCGGGCTGGATGATCCTGGCCGAGCTCTCGCTCCGCGATCCGGTCCTCTCCGACGCGCAGCTGACCCGCGAGATCGAGCGCATCGAGTCGACCATCCACGCCGCGCCCAACTTCACACGCCACGCGATGAACACCGCGCTCATCTCGATCGGCACCCGCAACCCGCGCCTGCGCGAGCTGGCGCTCACCGCCGCGCGCCGCATGGGCAAAGTGACCGTCGATCACGGTGACTCCGATCACGAGACGCCAGACGCAACCGAGCAAATCCGCAAGGTATGGGATCGCAAGGCAGGGAAGAGCAGCACCAAGGCCGCTCCCGCCGCGGCCGCCAAGAAAGCCGCGACACCCAAGCCGAAGGCACCGGCCCCGAGGCGGCCCGCCGTCGCGTCG
>Ga0265320_10002269_pt1 | contig 13499 bp, 9 predicted proteins | sample 4827metaG_FD_202087 | JGI IMG/M metagenome (GOLD analysis project Ga0265320, IMG submission 202087) | Rhizosphere microbial communities from Carex aquatilis grown in University of Washington, Seatle, WA, United States - 4-8-27 metaG | ecosystem: Host-associated > Plants > Roots > Rhizosphere >...
CGCGCCCCGCCTCACCCACGCCGAGTTGCTCCAATTGAAGCGTTGGAACACCCCCACCATCTATAATGGCTGGGAGCAAATCACCCGGCACGACCCGGCGCACGACGGCTTCAACCTCGAGGAAACCCGCGACTTCATGCCGCAAATGGGGCCGATGGTCGGTTACGCCGTCACGCTCGTCATTGAGCCGGGCAATCCGAAACATCGCGCCGCCAAGCCGAACGCCGCCCGCGACTACCGTCGCTACCTCGCCAACGCGCCCGGCCCGAAGATTATCGTCGTGCAGGACCTCGACCATCCAAACATCGTCGGTTCCTACTGGGGCGAGGTCAACAGCAACACCCATCGCGCGCTGGGCTGCGTCGGAGCCATCGTGGACGGCGCCATCCGCGATCTCGACGAGATGACCAACGCCGGTTTCAAAGCGCTGGCGCGTCGGCTATGCGTCGGCCACGCGCACGCCTGGCCGGTCCGCTGGGATTGTCCCGTCACCGTGTTCGGCAGAAAAATCGAACCCGGCACGCTGATCCACGCCGACAAGCACGGATTCCTCGCGATCCCCCGCGAAGACGAACCGGCGCTGCTCGAAGCCGCCCGTTTCATGGACACCAACGAGTGCAACACCGTCATTCCCGCCGCCCGCGCCACCACCGGCAAGACCATGGACGAAGTCCTCACCCAACTCGACGAAGCCGGCGCCGCCTTCCGCGACGCCGCGCGCAAATACGCGAAAACCGGCGAACACTGAACGCGCCCACCCCGCTCTTCGCCGAGTCGTCAACACCGCGCAACGCATGCGTGGGCCTGCCGCCACCGGCGCGCGGCTCTGTGAGCGGCAGCAAGCTCCACCAAGTCCGCCGCCGCCGCCAATCCCAAGTTCGCCTCGCCGACTCCGAACGCCTCTCCATTGTCGTGGCCGCTGCGGGTCACAGACCCACGCGCCGCAAACGGCACGTGACAACGCGCATACGAATGCTGTCTCACGCAGGCATTTCTCCGCTCCACGATTTCATTTCCTTTGTCCCCCAGCCGAAATTAAGCTCCCCCAATGAACTCCGAACACGCCCCTGCGCCCCACGCCTCGCGCGCCCACCGATCATTAGGGCGGCCATTAATGCAGATCATTCTGCCCATTTTCGTCACGCTGATGGCCGCCGGACTGCCCCTGGCGCTGCGGGCCGGGGAAATTGAGTGGCGACATTTGACGAGCAAAAACGGCGACCTCCCGGTCCCCGGCGAATCAACCCAGCAAACCGGCGCGCTGATCGCCGACCTCGACAAGGACGGCACGAATGATTTCGTCCTCAGCTTTCGCGAGAAAGGCCCGGCGTTGGTCTGGTATCGCCGCCGCGCCACGGGTTGGGACCGATACGTGATCGAACCCGAATACCTGACGGTCGAGGCGGGCGGCGCCGTGTATGACATCGATGGCGACGGCGATCTCGACATCGTCTTCGGCGGCGATTGGCAGAGCAAGGAAGTCTGGTGGTGGGAAAATCCGTATCCGAATTACGACCCAAAGGTTCCGTGGAAACGGCACGTCATCAAAAAGGATGGGGCGACCCAACACCACGACCAGGCGTTCGCTGATTTCAAGGGAACCGGCAAGGCGCAACTGGCGTTTTGGAATCAAGGCGCCAAGGCAATCCTTTTGGCCGATATTCCCGCCCAACCGCGAACCGCTGAAGGCTGGCCGTTCACCGCCATTTTTTCCGGCGCGGCGGGCGAAGGCGGCGGTAACGCAGCCAAGTACGCGGAAGGCATGGCCGCGTTCGATATTGACGGCGACGGCAAACCTGACCTGCTCGCTGGGAATTATTGGTTCAAGCACGAGGGCGGGTCCAAGTTCCGGCCGATCAAGGTGGCTGACATCGGCGGTCGCATCGCCGCGGGCCGGTTCAAGCCGGGCCGTTATCCCCAGATCGTCATCGCGCCCGGCGACGGCGTTGGCCCGTTGCGTTGGTACGAATGCGTCGGCAATCCGGAGGACTCCAGCGCGTGGGTCGGCCATGATTTGGCCGGGCGCGACGTCATCCACGGTCATAGCCTCCAAATCGCCGACATCGACGGCGACGGCAATCTGGACATTTTCTGCGCCGAGATGGCCAAGTGGCACGAAAAGCAAAAGGAGTCCGATAATCCCAACGCCAAAGCCTGGATTTTTTACGGCGACGGCCAAGGCCATTTCCGCCAGACCGAGTTCGCCACCGGCATCGGCTTTCACGAAGCCCAACTGGGCGATCTCGACGGCGACGGCGACATCGATATTCTCGACAAGCCCTACAACTGGGAAGTCCCCCGCGTCGATGTCTGGCTGAACAACGGTACCGGCGGGCGTCCGACAAAGTAGGAAGGGTCTCGGAGAACATGCCCCACGGGCGGCGGGATTGGCGACAATGGCCGGCGAGAGATTTGGCTTTTTTGCTAGGTGTGAGCGAGGAAGGATACCCGCGGTGGTCTTTGCCGGAGCGAGCAACGCCGCCACATGGCCAAAGATCCGACAGACACGTCGTCTATCCCACCGCACAAGCAGTAATCGAGATTTGCCCTCGATCCCTTGCATGCTAAAGTGCCGACATGAGAGCAGCATCGTCCGAACCCGAGATTGTGACCCGCCGAGGCAAACCGGTCTCTGTCATAATTCCCATCAAGGATTACGCGGAGCTTTTGGAACGCGTGGAGGATAGTGGGGACATCGCTTGGCTAAAGCGCGCGCGTCGCAACGTCCTGCGCTACCGTCCGTTGGAAGACTACCTGACCAAGCGCTAGGACTGAGACGTCAATAACCAGCCCTTCAAAACTCTCCGGCCGCACAACTCCGAAACTGCCGTCAGGATTAACCGGCGACCAAGAGTAAGAATCCCAGCGGGATTCCGCCCCAAAGCCCCGGGTTGCGCGAAACGCGCTACCCGGGGAGACCGACCAAACGACGAATAAACCCTGGAAGGGTTTAGCCCGCGGTTCCGACCTACCTGGGCTAAAGTAGGCGCCCGCGCGCTGTCGAAATCACTCAAGACGCTTCGACTTTCCGCCACCCGAGACGCCCGAATACCCTTCGCGCCTGCGAACCCAAACCGCCTCGCTCACGCCCAATTCAAACTGATCGTTTCCTCCCTCGGGGCGTCCCGCCGCCTCGTCCCGTACCAACATTTTAGCGCCTTAACGCCAGCTTAATCTCGGTTGGAGTAATCTCGCCGCAGATAAGTTGAATTGTTATGCGTATCATTACTTCAAAAACCATTGACGGGCGCCGCCGTTTTCTTCGCCAATTGGCCGCGAGCGGTGCGTTTTACAGCATCAGCGGTTTGCTCGCCGAAGCGATCACCTTGACGCCGGAAGTGACCCAAGGCCCGTTCTATCCGCTCGCGAAAAACATCCCGCTCGATAAGGACAACGATCTGATCCATCTCGACGACCGCCTCACGCCGGCGTCGGGCCAGATCACCTACGTCAGCGGGCGCGTGTTGGATCGTAACGGCAAACCAATCCGCGAGGCGCTGGTCGAACTCTGGCATGCCGACGCCGGTGGCGAATACACGTACGCCGCCGACGCGCCGCGCAATCCTCGCGCCGATCCGAACTTCGCCGGCTTTGGCCAAACCGTGACCGACGCCGACGGCGCCTACAAGTTTCGCACCATCAAAGCCGGCCTCTACCAGGGCCGCACGCGCCATTTTCACTTCGGCATCACGATCCCCGGACAAAAATCCCGTTACACCTCGCAACTATTTTGGAACGAAGTCGCGAAAACCGCCGACGGCCGCGTCTGGGAGACGACGAACGAGAACGACGGCGTGTTGCGCGGCGTCACCGACCCCGAGCAACGCGCGGCGATCATCAAGGATTTCACGCCCGTCAAAGGATCGGTCGCCGGCGAAGTCGAGACAACCTGGGACATCGTGATGGGTTTGACACCGATCGAGCCGAGCTATCCTGGCGTCAGCGGTGGCAGCCTGATTGTCGCGGGGGTTCCTGCAGTTTCCAGCCCCAGCGGCAAGCCCCGCTTCAAGGTCACCGTGCCGGCCTATCCCGGCTACAGCTACGAGGTGTACGCGAATCCCACGATGGGCAGCCTCGGCTGGGCGGCGTTGCCGTTCGCGCTAAGCGCCGACGCCAAGCTTGACCGCAATCTGCTGACCGCCACGCGCGAAGGCGCGCTTGATTTCTACGTCGAGCGCGAGTCGCTCAAAGGCTTTTATCACGTCGCCTACCGTGTTCCGGGCGCGAATCTCGGCGTTCCCGGCGGACGCGGCGGCGGCTTCGGCGGACCCGGCGGACCACCGCCTGGCGGTCGTCGTGGCCCCGGCGGACCCGGCGGTCCGCCGCCAGGGTTTGACCGCCGGCCGCCGAATGCTCCCAATCCGTGAATCGCTGTAACCAATCGTCTCCGCTCCGGGTCACCTTAATTAGAGGCTCTCGTCCCCTTGACCCGCGCCAGCCCCAAACCAATCCCTAAAATGAAAACCCAATCCATCGGGCGGTTCTGCGGAGGGCTGCTGCTCGCCGCGGGCCTATCCTCGGCCCTGGCCTCCACGGCCATTCCGGTCGGCAGCGAGCCAATCGCGCGGCCAGCGATCGAACCGACCAGCCCCTTCGTCGATCCCGTCGTTAAGCCCCTCGTGGCGACCGCCACCGCGCCCGCGCCGACCTCGCTGGGCAAAGGCGGACTCCGCCTCAACTTCCGCAACGTGCCGCTCGAAATGGTCCTGAGTTATTTGAGTGACGCCGCCGGCTTTATCGTCATTCAGGAAGCGACCGTCACCGGCAACGTCGATGTCTGGAGCGGTCAGCCGCTGAACCAGAACGAGGCCGTCGCGCTGCTCGATACCGTGCTCAAGGCCAAGGGCTTCGCCGCCATCCGCGCTGGCCGCGCGCTGACCATCGTCAGCCGGGAGGAAGCCAAGAAGCGGAATCTGCCCGTGAACGAAGGCAGCGAGCCGGCCGCGATTCCCACGACGGACCAGATGGTAACGCAAATTATCCCGATTAAGCACGCCACCGCCGCCGGCCTCTTAAAGGACCTGCAGCCCCTTCTGCCAACGATCGCCAACCTGACCGCCAACGAAAGCGCCAACGCGCTCGTCTTGACCGATACCCAGGCCAGCGTCCATCGGATGGCTGAAATCGTCCAGGCCCTCGACACCTCCATCGCGAAGGTCTCCACCATCCGCGTGTTCGCGTTGCGTTTCGCCGACGCCAAAGACCTGGCCTCGGCCGTCAAGGAACTCTTTGAACCGGCGGCGACGACCGGCCAAGGCGGCAGTTCGCGCGCCCAAGGCGCCAACCGCTTCGCCGGCGGCGGATTCCCGGGCGGACCCGGCGGACCGGGCGGCGGATTCCCCGGTTTCCCGGGCGGTCCGGGCAGCGGTGGCGGAACGACCGATTCCGACAACGGCGCCGGTCCCAACAATCACGTCGTCGCCGTCGTGGACGAACGCTCGAACTCGTTGATCGTCAGCGCGCCCGCCGACTACATCCCCGCCATCGAAACCCTGGTCCACTCGGTGGATGTGAACGTGGCGGACATCCAGGAACTGCGCGTTTTCCATTTGGACCACGCCGACCCGCCGGAGATGGTGGACATGCTCGCCAGCCTGTTTCCCGACGACACGAAATCAGGCGCGGACAGCAGCGGCCAAGGCTTCCGCTTCAATGGCGGCGGCCCGCCCGGATTCTTCGGCCAAGGCGCCGCGCAAACTTCGAACAACCCGAGTGACCGCGCAAAAAGGAAAGGCCGCGTCCTGGCGGTCGCGGACCCGCGAACCTCCTCCATCGTCGTCAGCGCCGCCAGCGAGATGATGCCGCAAATCGCCCAAATCATCGCCCGCCTCGACGGCAGCCCCGCGAAGAAACAGCGCGTCTATGTCTATGACCTCCACGGCGCCGATCCGCAGCAAACTCAGCAACTCCTGGCGGACATGTTTCAGAAATCGACCTCGCAAAGCAGCCGCAGTTCCGCCAGCCAGACCAGCGCGCTGACCCAACGTATGAACCGCAGTACCCAATCCAGCGGCGGCGCCGGCGGTTCCTCCGGTTTCGGCTCCTCCGGCGCGGGCGGCCAAAGCGGCGGCGGGCGAACTCAGTGACGGCGGCGAAAACGACGAACGCCTGACTAGCGACGACGCCGCGCCGTCAAAGTTTGCGAATCTGGTCCCAGAGCGGTTCGAGGTCGCGGTCGCCGAGCGCCATCGACCGGATTTCGTCCGCGTCGCCGACCACCATCGCCTTCTTGAGCCAGCGCAAGGCATCCAGCGGACTCCCCATCTGGCACGCGTAACAGGCCAAATTGAAGGAAATGATTGACTCCTTGGGAAACTTCTCCGCCGCGGGGAACAGCGCGTCCCAGGCCAGTTGCAGGCTGCCCTCGGATTTTCGCCGCGCGGCGTAGGCCCGATGCAGCCACCCATGCGGCTCGCCGGGAGCCACCCCGACCAAAGTCTGCGCCACTTCGTACGCGTCGTTCCATTGCTCGGCCAGAGCGTGAATCTGCCAGTGGACGCTGAGCACTCCTGGATGTTGCCGACTCGGCGCGGACACTTGTTCCAGTTCCGCGCGCGCTTCCTTCGCGTTGCCCAGTTCAAGCCAGCCAATCGCCGCGCTCACGTAAAATGTATCGGGCGGCTCTAGTTGATCCATCGCGTCGGCATCAGTTCGGTTCCCATTGACCCGGCGCAGATTGATTGCCGCCGGACGCGCCGGTTGTCAGAGCGCGCAAGGAATATAGACCGCCCGGGCGCGGACGCAAAGCCTCCTCTGAAATTTCGCCGGGCGCAATTTCGAGTTGTTCACGTTCTGGGTCGGTATGGTCCGAAGCCTCAGGTCGGAGCAGGCTGAAAGCCCACCATGAGACAGCGTTGGGATGGAGTGAAGCGAACTCCCAGGAAAACGTCCTCTGTTTGTTACGATTCCGGTCTGTGAAACCGGCGCCGGTCCGACGTTCCCCGAGACCTAAGACGCCAAACACTGAAACAACTCGAAGTCGCGCCTCATATCTCCAGGGCAGCCGCACCTAAGACCCGCGGCAAGCTAGGTCGTTCCGTCGCGCGCGGAGCCTGGTCTCCTTCGGCGTTAGCAGGCTGCGTCGTTAGCGAATCCCGAAAGGATTCCGCCTCAAAGCCCAAGGTTGCCCCGCGCGGCGGGGCTACCTTGGGTGACCGGTCCCTCCCAATTCAACCCCGCAGTGGGTTGCGTACCATCCGCCACCGCCTCCCGCTTGGTGATTGGCAGACGTGGCGGCCAAACCCAAAGCGCCCCGCGGCATCCTCGGGTTTCAGATTTCGATGCGTTTGTCCTGAATACTTCGCGCCCGAGTTCCCTTCCACGCCGATAACAATCGAGCGGCGACCCACTCGCCCGATTCCTCAACCTCTAACCGCAACCAGCTCTCCGTGATTCCCAGCAAGAACCCGCCTTTTCTTGGCGCCCCGGCCAAAAAAGGGGAAACAACCGACAGAAAAGGTGGAGTCGCCTCATCCGCGCCGATCCAAATTATCCGCGATGAATGGCACGATCGTAGGCGAGCAGGAAAAGCGGGAACTGGCCGCAAAGCGACAAACCGCGGCGCGGGCGGCGCACGAAATACCCGCGATGGAAAGTAATCGCCATCGTTTTCTCGAGGCGGTTCACTGCCAGCGGGTCGATCACCCGCCGATCTGGTTGATGCGCCAGGCCGGCCGCGTCCTGCCCGAATACCGCGCGCTGAAAGAAAAGCACCCCTTCCTGGAATTGGTCCAAACGCCCGAGTTGGCCGCCGAAGTCACCCTGCAACCGATTCGGCGCTTCGACTTCGACGCCGCGATCATCTTCAGCGACATCCTGGTCGTGCCGGAGGCCATGGGTCAAAGCTATCATTTTTGCGACGCCGGCGGGATTAAAATGCAGTTTCAACTGCGCTCCGCCGACGACATCGCCCGGCTCGACGCCCGCGACCTGGAGTTGAAGCTAGAATACGTCGCGCGGGCCATTCGCCTGGTCAAGCCGGCGCTGGCGGGGCGGACCGCCCTGCTCGGGTTCGCGGGCTCGCCCTGGACGCTGGCTAATTTCATGCTCGAGGGCGGCAGTTCCCGTCATTACTCCCTCGCGCTGAAATTATTTCACGAGAACCGGGCCTTGTTCGACGCGCTCTGCCACAAACTCTCCATGGCCGTCATCCATTTTCTCCGGATGCAAATCGCCGCCGGCGTCGATGCCGTGCAAATCTTTGACAGCCACGGCGGCCTGATCCCGACCGCGGACTTCGACGCCGTGTCGGGCCGCTGGATAAAGGAAATCATCACCGGACTGGGCGGCCTGGCGCCGGTCATCGTCTTCTCGAAGGGGTGCCGCAATTGGGACGCCCTCGCGAACACCGGCGCCCGAGTCATCGGCGTCGATCACGACGTCCGCCTCGCCAACGTCCGAACGCGCCTGCCCGCCACCGTCGCGATCCAAGGCAACCTGGACCCCAACCTCTTGGTGACCGGCACGACCAGCGAAATCGCGATCGCAACCCGGCATCAACTCAATCAGATGCGCGGGCGTCCCGGTTACATCTTCAATCTCGGCCACGGCGTGCCCCCGACCGCGCGCCTGGAGAATATTTCTCAAATCATTCAGACCATCCGCCACCCAGCATGAGCCAACTCAACGTCGATCTCGCCCTGGTCAAAAAATACAACGTCCCTGGCCCGCGGTACACGTCGTATCCGCCGGCCAACCAGTTCACCTCGGAATTCACCTGGCCGGCGCTGGCGGAGGAGATTCTGCAGAACAACCGCGCCGACCGCGACCTCTCCCTCTATTTTCACATCCCGTTTTGTCAATCGCTCTGCTGGTACTGTGGCTGCACCACCGTCATCACCACCGACTCCAAAGTCGGCGCGGGTTACCTCGAATATCTGCGCAAGGAAACGCAGTTGATGTCGCTGCTGCTCTCGCCCAAGCGCAAGGCCGTCCAACTCCACTTCGGTGGCGGCACGCCAACCTTCCTGGCGCCCGATGAACTCCGAAAACTAGGCGCGCTGATCCACGAGAATTTTAATATCGCCCCCGATGCCGAGGCCGGGGTGGAACTCGATCCCCGCCGCCTGACGCGCGACCACGTTCACGCTCTGCGCGAAATTGGGTTCAATCGCGCCTCCATCGGCGTGCAGGACCACAACCCGGTCGTGCAGAAAGCCGTGCATCGGATGCAGCCGTTCGCCCAAACCAAGATGGCGGTGGACTGGATTCGCGCCGCCGGGTTCACCTCGCTCAACCTCGATTTGATCTACGGGCTGCCACACCAAACCGCCGCCTCCTTCGAAAAGACGTTGGACGAAGCCCTCCGCCTCAAGCCGGACCGCTTCGCGGTCTTTAATTATGCCCACGTGCCGTGGGTCAAGCCGGCCCAGAAGGCTCTGACCGAAACCGCCCTGCCCGCGCCTGAAGAAAAGCTCCAAATCCTCAAAATAACAATCGAGAAGCTGACCGCGGCGGGCTTCGTTTACATCGGGATGGATCACTTCGCCCGCGCCGACGACGAGCTCGCGATCGCCCAAAGGCAGAAAACATTGCAGCGCAATTTTCAAGGCTACAGCACGCGCGACGGCGTGGACATTTACGGTTTTGGCATGTCCGCCATTTCCCAAACCGACGGCGCTTACTGGCAAAATCGCAAGGAACTGCCCCTCTACTACGCGGCGCTTGACGCCGGCCAAATCCCCGTCGCCAAGGCCTATTTCCCGACCGAAGAGGACAAGCTCCGCCGCCAGACGATTATGCGCTTGATGTGCGATTTGTCGCTCGATTACCGGGCGATGTCCGCCCGGCTCGGCGTCGAATTCGCGGAGCATTTCTCCACCGAATTGGATTCCCTCGCTGATTTCGTCGCCGATGGATTGGTCCGTCTTACCGAGACCGGCCTTGAGATTACGCCCGCCGGCCGGCTCTTCATCCGGAACATCGCCATGCGCTTCGACGCCTATCAGACCAGGCAGCTCGAACGCCGTTTCTCTCAAACCGTTTGAACGCTCCGACTCCCCATTCCATCGCCGTCATCGGGGCGGGCATCACCGGCCTCACCGCCGCGTTCGCGCTTCAGCGGCGCGGCCAGGCGGTCGTGGTCTACGACTCCAGCCCCCGTCCCGGCGGCGTCATCCGGAGCTGGCGCGAGAACGGCTTCCTCGCCGAATCCGGCCCCAACACCATCTTGGAGACCTCGCCCCGGATCAGCGCGCTGATCGAGGATCTGGGCCTGGCCGACCGCCGTCGCTACGCCGCTCCGCGCTCGGCCAAACGCTTTGTGGTGCGCGACGGCAAGCCGGTCGAAATGCCCCATTCCGCGGCGACGTTCTTGACGACGCCGCTCTTTTCCGGCCGCGCCAAACTCCGATTGCTCGCCGAGCCGTTCGTCCGCCGCTGGCCCGCGAACGAGGAGGAAGACCTCGCCCACTTTGTCGAACGACGGCTCGGCCGGGAGTTTCTGGACTACGCGATCAATCCGTTCGTCGCGGGAGTTTACGCGGGTGACCCGCGTCACCTTTCGGTCAAAGAGGCGTTCCCAAAGCTTCACGCGCTAGAACACCGATATGGCTCGCTGCTCGCGGGACAATTCCTGGGCGCCCGCGCCCGCCGGCGGCGCGCGGAGGTTTCCAAATCACAAGCCAAACAGTTCTCCTTCGATCAGGGACTGCAAACGCTGATCGAGGCGCTCCAAACGCGCCTGGCCGACGCGCTGGAACTTTCAACGTCCGTGGATACGGTACGCCAAACCGCGGACGGCTGGCTGATTGAGAGCCGCGGCCCCGGCGGACCGCAAGCCCGCGAACATTCGGCCGTCATCTACGCGGGCACGGCCCACCGTCTCCCGGAAATCGAGTTGCTCGACGGCGAACGAATCGATGGCGCGCGCCTCCTGCAGATCCAATATCCGCCGGTGGCGAGCCTGACGCTGGGCTTCCGGCGCGCGGAAATCGCGCATCCTTTGGACGGCTTCGGCGTCCTGATTCCAGAGGTGGAGCGTTTCAATATTCTTGGCGCGATTTTCTCGTCGTCGCTCTTTCCGCATCGGGCCCCGGAGGGTCACGTCACGCTCACCTGTTTTCTGGGCGGCGCGCGGGCGCCGCACTTGGCCGGGCTGGAAGCCGGAGCGCGCCTGAGCCTGGCGCTCCATGATTTGCGCCGTCTCCTGGGCGCGACGGGCGATCCCGTCTTTGCCCACCAGTCCGTATTTCCACAGGCGATTCCGCAGTACGAGGTCGGCTACGGTCGGTTCAAGGAATGGATGAACCAACTCGAGGTTCGCGCGCCGGGTCTCTTTCTCGCCGGCGCCTACCGCAATGGTATTTCCCTGGGCGACTCGATCGTCTCCGGCCTCGGCGTCGCGCCGCGCGCCGAATCGTTCGTGACCCAAGACTCGACGGCGCCAGAGCCATCACTTTCGACCGCTTAATCACTATGCGTGGAGTTCTCTTAGTCAATCTCGGCTCTCCGGATTCCCCGTCGGTCGCCGACGTGCGGAAATACCTGCGGGAGTTTCTGATGGACCCGCGGGTGCTGGACGCGCCCTGGCCGATCCGCGCCGGCGTCGTCTATGGCTGCATTTTGCCGTTCCGCCCACGGAAATCCTCCGCAGCGTACCATTCCGTCTGGTTGCCCGAGGGCTCGCCTCTGGTCGTCACCAGCCGCCGTCTGCAGTTCGAATTGCAGCGCCGCGTCACGACGCCGGTCGCCTTGGCGATGCGCTACCAACAGCCGTCGATCCGCGAAGCGATTACGGGACTGGTCCGCCAGGGAGTCGATGACCTCCTCCTGATTCCCCTGTTCCCGCACTACGCGATGTCAAGCTACGAGACCGCCGTCGTGGCGGTGCGAAAGGAATGGAGCCGGCAGGCTCCAGAGGCCAATTTGGCCGTCAAGACGCCGTATTACGCCGAGCCGGAATATATCGAGGCCCTGGTCGCCAGCGCCTCCGCGCAACTCGAGGCGGGCTACGACCATCTTCTGTTTAGTTTTCACGGCTTGCCCGAGCGGCACCTGCGCAAGTCCGATCCAACCGGCTCGCATTGCCTGCAAACCAGGAATTGCTGCGAGACCGCCAGCCCCGCCCACGCGACCTGCTATCGCGCGCAATGCTTCCAGACCGTCAAGGCTTTCGCCCAACGCGCGAAACTCGCGGAGGGAAGTTATTCGATCGCGTTCCAATCACGCCTCGGGCGCGACCCCTGGCTGACGCCGCAGACCGATCTCGAAATCGAACGCCTGGCGCGGGCCGGAGTCAAAAAGCTCCTCGTGATTTGTCCCGCGTTCGTCTCCGATTGCCTCGAAACCCTTGAGGAAATCGGCATCCGCGGACGGGACTCTTTCCAGACTCACGGCGGGCGGGAACTCGATTTGATCCCGTGCCTGAACCTTCACCCCGCCTGGCTGGAAACGCTCGAACATTGGATCACCGATTTCGCGCCCGCCGCCCCCAAACGTTGTTGCGCGGTCAAAAAGGGCGACGCCTGCGCCCGCTGTTCCGTGGCCGGACACCGCCACTGAGCCACGGCGCCCCCTTGAAGCATTGACCTGCGCTCCCCCTGAGCGCCCGGCCGCGCGCCATCACCTTGGACTTCGCCGCGGCCTCCCTGCAAAAATCCGCTTGCTTCACCGGAGACTTGGGCAATGTTGGTGGTTGTCGCGCGACACCGCGAGACTGAGACAAAGATAATCACCACCGAGATCATTATGAGCGCCTCCTTTCAAGCTTACGCCGCCCTGGCCGCCAAACAACCGTTACAACCGTTCGATTTTGAGCCTGGCCCGTTGGGCGATGAGCAAGTCGAGATCGCCGTCAGCCACTGCGGCATCTGCCACTCTGACCTCTCGATGATCGACAACGAATGGGGCATGAGCAAATACCCGCTCGTGCCCGGTCACGAGATCATCGGCACCATTGTCGCCACCGGCCGCGACGCGAAAGGGTTGAAGGCCGGCCAGCGGGTCGGATTGGGATGGATGGCCGGCAGTTGCCTGGCCTGCCCCCAATGCCTATCCGGCCATCACAACCTCTGCCTCACCGGCGAACAGACGATCGTCGGCCGGTTCGGCGGCTTCGCCAACCGCGTGCGCTGCCACTGGGTCTGGGCGATTCCGTTGCCGGAAAAGCTGGACGCCGCCAAAGCCGGCCCGCTGTTCTGCGGCGGCATCACCGTCTTCAATCCGATTGTGCAATGCGGCGTCCAACCGACCGACCGCGTGGGCGTCGTCGGGATCGGCGGATTAGGGCACATGGCCCTGCAGTTCCTCAATAAGTGGGGCTGCGAGGTCTATGCGTTCACGTCGAGCGATTCCAAGCGCGACGAGGCGCTCGAACTCGGCGCCCATCACGTCGTGAACTCGCGCGACGCCGCGGCGATGGGGAAGCTTGCCGGCTCGCTCAATTTCATTCTTTCGACCGTCAACGTCGCGCTCGATTGGGAAGCGATCATTGGCGCCCTCGCGCCGCGCGGCCGGCTGCACCTCGTCGGCGCCGTGCTCACTCCGATTCCGGTCGCCGC
>Ga0265320_10002273_pt1 | contig 13487 bp, 7 predicted proteins | sample 4827metaG_FD_202087 | JGI IMG/M metagenome (GOLD analysis project Ga0265320, IMG submission 202087) | Rhizosphere microbial communities from Carex aquatilis grown in University of Washington, Seatle, WA, United States - 4-8-27 metaG | ecosystem: Host-associated > Plants > Roots > Rhizosphere >...
CACGAAATTTCCCACGCTGGCGGAAGTCGAGGCCACGGCGGTCAGGTGTCCGCATCCGGAAACCGCCGCGAAAATGATCGAGCGCATCAAGGAAGTGCGCGCCGAAGGTGATTCCGTCGGCGGCATCATCGAATGCCGTCTGCGCAAAGTGCCCGCTGGACTGGGCGAACCGGTTTTCGACCGGTTGGAAGCCGATCTGGCGAAGGCGATGCTTTCGCTGCCGGCCACCAAGGGATTTGAGATTGGCAGCGGATTCACCGGCACGCTGCTCAAGGGCTCGCAGCACAACGACGCTTTTGTCGCCCGGCGCGGCAAGGTTCATACCGCCACCAATAATTCCGGCGGCGTGCAGGGTGGCATCAGTAACGGGGAGGAGATTGTTTTCCGCGTCGGCTTCAAACCCACCGCCACCATCATGCAGGTGCAGGACACCGTGGATTTGCGGGGCAAAGCCACGCAGTTGAAGGGCCGCGGCCGGCACGATCCCTGCGTGGTGCCCCGCGCGGTGGTTATCGTGGAGGCGATGGCGGCGCTCGTCTTGGTTGACCACTGCATGCGACACGCGGCGCAGAATAATACGTTTAAGTTTTAGCTGCAGGACCGGGCTTTATGCCCCGATATGGGGATGACGTGCCTGCCACAGGCAGGTTGTCTTTTCCGCAGATTTCCTCTCATTATTCCAGCATGGCCACCGTTCCTTTGGTTTACTTTATTCTTGGCACTCCCGGCTCCGGCCGACGTGAACTGGTCCGTGACCTGGTCGAAAACGGTCTCGCTGCCGAAGACAGGGCGCTTGTGCTGGTGGCCGAGGGTGAAGCGGCCGATGTCGCCGAGGAGAAGCTGGCCTTGCGCGCGGGCACGGAGATCCGGCGCTGCGCGTGGACCGCCACGGCTTTGCCCGACCTCAAGCTGCCCGAGGGCGGCACGGTCTTTTTTGTGGCCGATTCGCACGCCGACCCGATCACGCAGATCGAATCGTTGAAGCCCTGGCTGGTGCAGCACGGCGCGGCACTGGCGCGGATCATCACGGTGGTCGACTGCCAGTTTGCCGCGGAACATCCCGCCCTGCGCCACTGGTACGAGGCCGGCATTCATTTCTCCGACGTGGTGATCCTGACGAAACGCGAAGGCGTGGCCAACAAGTGGATCAGCGATTTTCTCCGGCACTACCACGACCTGTGTTCGCCGTCGCTTTTCATCCAGCTCAAGAAAGGCGGCCTGCCGAATCCGGCGCTGGTGCTCGACCCGTTGCCGCGGCGCATCTCCCAGTATTTCGAGGAAGAGGAGGATCTGTCCGGCATCGACATCGAGACCGACGACGAGGAAGACGTGCCGGAAGGCGAGGAGGACGACGGCGCGCCGAAGCCTGAGATCTACTTTGAGCGTCTCCGCAGCGGCCACCGCGCCAAACCACTGCCAGACCTGCGCGACTATTTGCCGAAGAAGTAGAAAATGGGGCAGTGAGAGTGAAAAGGAAACTGAGCGGGTGTAAATCCGCCTCACGCTTCCTGAAATCGCTACGGGGGGAACGCTCGGGATTGCGTTCGCCTGGCGCTGGCAAGGTATCCCGCCTCACGCTTCCTGAAATCGCTACGGGGGGAACACGGAGACGGGAAGTGGTGGTTGCTGCACTTCGGGCACCGCCTCACGCTTCCTGAAATCGCTACGGGGGGAACGCCAACGCGAACCAGAACGAAATCGACGCGGCGCAGAAGCCGCCTCACGCTTCCTGAAATCGCTACGGGGGGAACGAGCAAAGCGAGGCGCTAAAAACTTCCCTTGAGGCCGCCTCACGCTTCCTGAAATCGCTACGGGGGGAACGCAACCGCGTGGGTCGAGTCGCAACGCAAACTCGCCGCCTCACGCTTCCTGAAATCGCTACGGGGGGAACACAGCGAGTACGAGGCCTACCTCGCCGAGGAAGAGCCGCCTCACGCTTCCTGAAATCGCTACGGGGGGAACCGTTGGTGATGCGGAACGTTAGCGTTTGAAGAGCGTCCGCCTCACGCTTCCTGAAATCGCTACGGGGGGAACGCGGCATCGACTTGAGACCACGCCCGCTCCTGTTCCGCCTCACGCTTCCTGAAATCGCTACGGGGGGAACAGCACCTGTGAATAACCACCACTTTCCCCTCGGGAGGATTTGTTAGTATCGAGTGCCCGAACCAAACGGACAGCACCAGTCCTACGTCGCTGGCGCGGTTCATGATTTTCCCTCTGAAATTAGATTTGCGAGCGCTCCTGAGGGAGCACTCTCGCACTTGCGGTGCTCGCCGCATCCCTCGCGATTTCAATAAACGTGTCACCCCAATGGCGGAAGAGTGATGGTCGGTGGCGTAGGTTGCCCAGTCGCCGCAGACAAACAAGCCGTTGACGATCCATCCGTCAATCCCACACGCACAACCGCTACACGATTGTTACTCGCGAGCGCACCGTGTAGGCGAGTCCGAGCGCCTCGATGATGAGCGTGGCGTCCGCTGCCGCCGGCCCGAGCGACACGAAAAGCACCTGATCGTGGTCATTGTTGATGATCTCGGCGAGGGCGGCCTTGGCTTGGGCGAGCCGGAGATCGTCGAGCGGACATTCAAAGACAGAATACTGCAACCGCGTGCCATAGCTTTCCAGCGTCTTGGCCACACGCCGCAGCCGCTTCGCGTTGGCGATGTCGTAGGAAACGAGATAGCGGAGACGGGTATTGGCCATATTCAGCGGGTGGTGAATCCGTGATAGACAGGTGCATCGCCGCGCACGACCCGCCAGAGCTGCCGGGCCTGCACCTCCAACATGCGGCGATAACTCATCTTGTAGCCGAACTGCGGATGGCTGACCTCTGTGTCCATCCGCCGGAACCACGCTTCCCAAAAGCGGCGCCGTCCCTGCTCATTTAAGAACGTGCCGGATGCCGAGCTGATGAAATCCTCCGGATTGATTTCGCCACGGTTGATGAGCGAGATTGCCACCGAGTCGGCGATGAGCGGACGGAATTCCTCCATCAAATCAAGCGCCAACGCGGGCCGGCCATAGCGTGGCTGGTGCATGAAGCCGAGAAATGGATCGAGCCCGACAGCGTGGCAAACGCCGGCCAGTTCCTTGGCGAGAATCGAATAGCCCAGCGAGAGCAAGGCGTTCACCGGATCGCGCGGTGGACGGCGGTTGCGGCCCTGAAAATCAAAACGCCACTCGGCTCCCTTCAGCATCGAGGCGAACTGCTCGAAATAAAGGTTGGCTGCGGCACCTTCACAGCCGAGGAGTTCGCCGAGATCACGGGTGTCCTCCGTGGCATCGCGGGCGGCGGCGAGCTGGCGGAGCAAGCGGTCGGGCACCTCGCCGTTGCGCATGAGCATGGTGCGCTGGTTGTGAATTTTTGCCCGGATGCATTCGCGCGATTGTTTCAGTCGGAAAAACGGCTCGGCAAACATCCGGGCCTGACCGAGCCGCGCATCCACACCACTGGCCGGCAGTCCGCGCAGAAGACCGAGAAAACGGCCCGACGCCGCAAAGTACGCCACGTCGATGCCGTGTTCGAGGCACGACTCTGCTGCCTGTGCTGTCATCTGGATCGCGCCGTAAAGATAAATGGCGCGCACCCGATGCAGCGGGAGTTTGCGCACGACCTCTTTTTTGATAGAGACGATAAACTCGCCGCCCCGCTGGCCGACTTGCGAGCCCACCTTTTGCACCACGAGCAGTTCCCCATCGTCACGCGGCGGGCGAGGCGGCGGCAGAGGGTCGTGATCGCTTGGCGGCTCGCCGGTGAATTCGGCCGGTAGGTCACCCGGGGGAAAACCCAGTCGCAGTTGCGTATCCTCGGCCACGGCCCGCTCGCGCGCCTGCGCCCACCAGTGCGATTCACGCGGGAGGCAAATGGGATAGGCCGAACAATAGTTGCACCGTTGGTCATCCACCAATGGTGGCGGCATTTTGCCGGTTGCGGCGACCGTACGGGCTTCGGCGAGTGCAGCCTTGGTCTTGGCAAAAAGCTCCTCGGTAAGCGCAACAGGCACGCGGCGTTTGTCCTCGGCGTAGTAGATGGCGGCAGACTCGACCGGCGTGCCGTGTTCGCGCAGCAGCAGGGCATAGGCCGCCATTTGCACGGCATCGGGTTCCTTGGCCGCGCGAGTGTCGTCATCGAGCCGGCGAGCGGAGCCTTTCTTGTAGTCCACGACGCACGCGCCATCCGGGCCGCCCTCGACTATGTCCATTACGCCGATTAGGCCAAGTATTGCGCTCTCCAATCGGAGCGATCGGAGTTTTGCTCCTTCCGGCAGGCCCTCGCGCAAAGCGGTGGATTTGGCGTCATCCAGCCGGGAAGGCTGATCGGCCTGCCGGTGCAGGGCGGAGCCGATGGCGGTATCGGCATTTTCCTCGAAGATATTTTCGACCCACTGGAGATAGAAAAGCCGCGGGCAGTAGAGGTAATTGTGCAGCCGACGAACCGGCATCGGCGGCTGGGCCGCGAGTGCACCCGAAGTCTGAAGGCCGGAGTCGGACATGGGGAATGTGAGATCTGAAAATTGTAGATTTGAGATCAACGGTCGCCGCCCTGAGGCCGGCGGCTCGGATGCAGCGGATGGTCCGGCGGGAGATTCTGCTCCATGAGCTTCTTGAAATCGGTCGCGCCTGATTCCCGCGCCTTGCCCTTCTGGTAATTGGCCCGAGATTTGTCGTTCAGGTGGCGCGGGCCGGCGATATCGGAGTTTTGCAGGGAGTCGGCCCAGGCTCTTAATTGCCGAGAGCAGCTCTCGGCCAGCAATATGAGATCTGAAATTTCGGATTTGAATTTCGCGAGGTACGGCCGGCGGGAGCCCACGATCAGCATGGAGCGGACTTCGCCGGCGGAGCCGCGCGCGATGTAGAGAAACATCAGCAGCTCGTTGGTGGTGCCGCGTTCAAAGCCTTCGGCGATGTTGTTGGAAACGGAGAGTGTGGCGCGTTCGAGCTGGTCGCGGAAGGAATGACGGAGGCGCGGCAGGGCGCGGTCGATGAAGTCGTCGATGAGATCGTAGAGTTCGGCGGCGGCATTCCAGACGGGGAGATCTTCGAAGCGTTGATAGGTGGGCATGGGGTTGGGTGGGGATTTGAAATCTGAAATGGAGGATTTGAGATCAATCCAGGCCGGCCCCGCCCGGGGTTATTGGAAATTACATGGGAATGTCGTCCTTGCTGTCGCGCCATTTATTGATGCGTCGATCATTGAGGCCGGCGCAACGATCCCATGCGCGCTGTTTTATTGCTGCCCACAAACCCCGTCCGGTTGCGAATGGCGTGGCGATGCCGGTGAGGGTCGCCCGCTCATCTTTGAAACTGACGTTCGCAAGGTCGGCGAAAAGATTGGGTGTGCGCTCGGTCTTGGCTGAATCTGCCGGGAGAGAAAGTACCAGTGGACTGTCAGGCCAGCGGGCTTTCTCTCGCTTGGAGGAAGTGCGTAGGCGTAGCGTCTTACCGGAGCGTTCCGTACGGATGCGGTGGTGGATATCATGCTGCGCAGGAGCGGCGAGGCCGCGCAGGGCGATATTAATGGCGGCATTTAGGTCGGCTTGCATCGCCGGTGCCTCACCAATCGGAATGAAGATCGGACCACCAGGCGAAGGTGCAAGGAGAGTGCGCAAAGGCTTTTTCGCGGCAACACGACCGGTATTGAGAAGGTCGAGCTGGTCGAAAACGGCGCGCACGCGCTCGGCTTCGGTTCGGGCGGCGGCATCAAGTTTTTTCTCATCGGCTTCGTGAGCGGCAAGGCGAGCGAGTGTCCAGCGCCAAGGGGCTTCGTTGCGGTGGGCCGGCGTAAGCTCGACTGCGCGGAAGCCGGCGTTACCGGTGCGCGAACAGAAACGCGAGGAGTAGGCGGCAGGCGTCGCGAGCACCGGGAGGCCATAGGTCTCGCAAAGCTGACGGAGCTTCGTGACGAGCTGGCGGTGACACCATTGCATGAGACGGGTGTTTTCGCGGCGAGCGCGATCCTGCGAACTAAGGTAGCGCGAAAGGTCTTCGATCACGATGAAGTTCACCGGGTCGCGAAAACGCTCATATTCGCCATGAATATCGCAAGCACGGCGGACGCCGACTTCTTTGGCGGGGGAGCGAAGACGAACACCGAGTGCGGCGGCGAGGATTGCGTGAGCGGTCTGATCCACACGCTGTTCGCGTAAATGATCGATCTTTTCCAGAAGATCCGGACATGGGTCGGGCAACTCGTCGCCGAGCGTGCTGCGACCGATACGAATCTTTTCGCCGGGGGCATGGGCCAAGGCGCGACTGAGCGACTGGCACCGGCGGCGTAATTCTTCGATTTGCTCCATGCGCTCGTGAGAAAGGCCGCGCTGGCCGGCAATCTGCCGTGGAGTAGTGTCGCTGCCCGGGTCCGTCTGCCGTAGCACATGGGCACGGCTGCCGTCATCGCGTAGTACCCAAACCCACCGGCGACCGCGCAGCGGAAGAATACGGTTGGCCAGTGTGACAAGGCTGCGGGAAACGAGCTCGCGTTGCGCGAGCAGGGAAGAGTCAATTGCCGCGAGGATCTCGGGGGCCGTGCGATTAGCGTGCTCGGTATGGGCGAGGGCGATTTCGGCGGTGGCTTTTTCTCGCTCAGCGTCTTGTCGGAGGCGCCAGCTCCAGCTCTGCAACCGGGCGAGACGGGCTTGGGCCCGCCGGAGTGCGACGAGGAGTTTGTCGTTTTGTTGAGGGAAGGAGAGGTATGCGGGCGAAGGGACCAAGAGTTTGTCCGGCGACTCCCCGAGGCTGAGGCAGATCGTGATCGCTTCTTCCGTTTCCGCTGGCGAAGCACCGCGCCCGCGTTCGCCGTAGGGCTCCGTGACAGCCTTGGGCCGACCCGGAATAAAAATTTTCGCGTCTTCTCCGGGGAGTCGAATAAGCTGGGTGCCGGTTAGCTGGGCGAACCAATGATGGCCACCAGCTTCGCCGAGAAGTCGGTGCTCAGTTTTTTCCGCTGTATCTGCGGTGACAGTCAGATGAGCAAGGGCACCGGCATCGCGTGTGCCTAAATCCACACCAAGTGTTGTGAAGCGAGTGAGTCGATGATACCAAGCAGCGGGTTCCTTCTCTGCCGGCCAGCCATCGGCCGGCCAGCGGAGTGCGAATGGCGTCTCTTTCGTGCCGCAGAACTGGCCGTCCCAGGTGCCAGCGCGGCCGAGCTGCTTGACGAGAGCGACAGGATCGAGAGTAACAGGAAAATTTAGCAGGACGCGACGCTCGCCCGATGTCTTGAAATCCGGCATGAGACAGACTGGGCAATCGGTGAGGTCTTGGGGAAGCGTCGGCGTTGCCGAGAGAGCTTCCATCATGGGCTGAATCCAGCGGGCGGCGGCGAGGTCGCTGGTACCGTCAGCGGCGCGCAGGCCGTCGCGGAGAAAGCGAGGCGCGCTGTAGGATATACGGACGCGATCCGCGCGCCAGACGCCTGCTTCCAATCTGGCGATTTCGGTGGTGAAGGCGCAGGCGCCAGTCTCGTGGCGGCAGGTAGTGCGAGGGCCAGATCCGAAGCCGCTGACGGCGTTGAAGTCGTATTGTCGGCGCGAGTGGACGGGGTCCGCAGGAGTCAGCTTCACCGGTTCTTTGAGACTTTCGATTTCCTCAAGCAACTCGCGCTCTTCGACCAGGGCAGAGAGCGGTTCATCGGCATAACCGGCGGCGGTCCAAGCAGCGGCTATGTCCGGCGAAGGCTCCTGCCAGATCAGCCAGTTCTCCGGTGCAAGCAATGTTTCGAACAGCGTGACGCTGCCGACCGTGTCACTGTGATCGGCTTGAAATTCCTGAAGGTCTTCGCGCAGTCGGGCCTCTTGTTTCACGGAGTGGCTTTCGCCTGCAGCAAGACGATGGCGCCAGAGCTTTCGCAGGTCACGGAAGCCGCGAATCGTGCGCGGGTGCAGACCGTAGTCGGTGGCTACTCCGTCGGTCAGGGCATTCGCAGTACAAAGAGCATCGGAGGCCAGCAGCTCCCGCAGGCGGGTGATTCGGGGATCGCCGGTGAGCACCGGTGGAACCTCTTCGTTTTCGGCGGCCCCGGGAGGCGGCACAAATTTGCGCGACTCGCCGTGCATATAAGCGAGCCGTCCGCGGAGGGTGTCGGCCTCGGTAAGGCGTTCCTTGGTTTTCTCTTCAATCTGGTTGAGGGCGGTGAGCGCGTATTTGAAGGCGGCAATATCGAATTCCTTCCACTGCGGTGTGGCGGTGTCGGGCGGATTCCACGCAATGAGACTGGTGAAAGAGCGGAAGACGTAGCCGCGTGCGCCGCGAGCCGTGCGAATGGGGTCAGCGGATTTGGAAGCCGGTTCTGCAGGAGCCGCGTCGACGACAACGTCGGTGGTGCGCGGCGGCGGTGTGGCTGAACGCAGCAGCTCGAAAGTAAATTCGGAGCGCTCGACGTGGCGAAAAAGAAGGAGGGCGAAAAGGCGCGTCTTGACGTCACCTTTGGCTGCGCTGCCCACATATCCCGGTAAGACAAATTCAGCGGGAAGCTGATCGATGAGCGTGGCGAGGCGGTCGAATTCAATCACGCTCTCGGGGCGACGTTCACGCCAGTGGGCAACAGCCTGTTGCAGTCGTTCGCGGGCTTTCGCGCCGACCAGTTGGGGTCGTTTGGCGTCGGGTGTGGCAATCGAGTAGGCGTCGAACTCATTGAGTGCGGATGAATCGTATCGCGTATCGGAATCATGAAGAACACGGGGAAGAAGCTGCTGGTGCCGCTGACGACGCAGCATGGCGGGATCTCCGGCGAAATTGGCAGTGGTCTTCGGATCGCAGAACTTCGGCCAATAGGCACGGCCTTGTTGCTGAATGGCGCCGGCACCGTCGCACACTTCCAGCAAGCCGTTTACTGCGGCGTCGCGTACAGCGACGTCGGTCTCATTGCCTGATAGCACGGCCGCGAAGGCTTCGTCTAGGGTTGGTGTGGGATTTCCGGCCGTGAGGTACGGTGCCACAGAGTCTCGCAGACCGCGACGCTGCGCACCACGGCGGCGAAAGGGAGCCCAGATTTGGTAGGCATCGCCCGGTGTAGCGATACGTTGGCGGAGCTGTCCGAGAAACTTATTTGTTGGCGCGGCAAGGGAGAGCAACGCCACCAGATAGTAATTAACCGCGTCGTGGAACAGCGTGTGATGTTGCCATAGAAGTTCGTCACCACTTGGAGCAGCAAGCCAAAGAGGTTCTGTCTTTGGTGTTGGGTTGGCAATTTGGACGGACGAGACACGGCCTTGGTAGATGCGGTTCATGGAGCGGTAGGGGTGGACAAAATCAGTCGGCTCCGATTCTCTCACGCGGAATCGAATGGGGGTGGCACGGGCCCGTGCGGCTTTTTTGTGCGCGAGAGGCGGAACGGGGTCAACTGCGGGTTGGCGGCGTCGCCCTTGAACGTGCACCGCTCAACTCAAACCGGCTTGGGGAGCCATGCGCTCCACCTTCCATGCACCGATAGGCTTCAGAGCAATTGGAGGGGCAGCGCGTCGGCTGAACGTTCGGCTTGGACGACAAATTGTTCCACGGCGTCTTTGCGATCGTTTGCTGATGGGTTGCGCCGATGGGTTGCGGTCGCAGGTGAGGCCGTCGCGCCCGTTCGTGGCACGAGATAATAAACGAGGTCGTGATCCATCGCCCGAGCGGCCCGGCGCAGACTGGCGAGGCTGATCGTGAAGCGAACCTCGCCGGCTTCAAAATTGGCGTAGGCCTGCCGCTTGATGCCGATTTTCCCCGCCACTTTGGCCTGGGATTGGCCAAGGCTTTGCCGGACGGTGCCCAGCCAGCCATCGGCAGGTGGTTGCGCATTTTTCTCCACCGGGGAAGACGATTTGATCGCGATTCTTTTCTTCGGCTGTTTTGCTAGCTGAGGGGTGGCAGGCATGCATCTTATATGCTGCTTATTGAATCACTTGGCAAGTTATATATTGCTCCATCCCGGTGGAAACGGCTGTCGAAGCCGGAGATCGGGCATGGGCGACAGCGATAAATCGGTCGGAATGAAAACAAGACAGAATGAATAGGCAGCTTATAAGATGCCTATGATCGAAGCCCGGCGCATCAAGGAATCCGCAGTTCCGTGCCGGTGCGCAGGGCACCGTTGGCGCCGATCACCTCTCGATTGGCATTGTAGATTTCCTGCCAGCGGTTGGGCGTGCCGTAGTAACGCTGGCTGAGCTTGGCCAGGGAGTCTCCTCCGACCACCAAGTGAGTGCGCCGGGGCGCAACCGGAGTCGGGGCGGAAGCGACTGCGGGGGGCGTGGCCACGGTGGTCGCCGGGCTGACACTCGTTCGGCCCGGCACGGGGCGCGAGGCAACCGGTTCCGGCGCCGGGGCGGCCTTGGGCGGGAAATTTTGCTGGGCGAGCGCAGCACCGGCATTTTGCGCCGATAGGGACTGCGCGCGGGCGGCGGCGAGATCGCGTTCGTATTGGGCGGTGGTGCGCTTGAGTTCGGCCTCAAGCGAGGTGACCTGATTGCGTAAATCGGGATAGGCGGGCGCGGCGGCGGCAGGACGTTTGGCCAGCTCGTCGCGCTCCTTTTCGATCAGGGCGTAACCGCGCAAGGTGGTGCCGAGTTTTTCCTTCGTGTCGGCCAGCTCCTGTTTCGTTTTGTTGAATTCGGCGGCGGGCACCATGAGCTTGGGCAGGTTGCGGGCGGCTTCCAACTGGATTTCCAGATTGTTCACCTGCTCGCGGAGATCCGGGTAAGCGGGTGTTGCGGGGTTTTGGGCGAGAGCCTTTTCCGCGGACTCCTTGGCCTGGGTGAGCGCGGTGAGCTGGGTTTCGAGGCTGGCGACTTGGGTGCGCAGATCGGGATAAGCCGGAGCGGCAGGTGTAGTGGTCGTGTGACGCAGGTTTTCCGTTTCCTGCTGCAAGGCGGCGTTTTTGTCGGCGAGCGCGGCGGATTGCTGTTGGATCGTGATGAGTTGTTTTTCGCGCTCGATGCGGTCGTCCGCAAGCCGCGCGGCTTCCTGTTTGGCGGCGGTGGCTTCCGTGGTGATGGCGGCAAGGGAAGCCTCAAGTTCGTGCACCTTGCCGGAGAGATCGGGATAGGCCGGCGCGGCGGAGCGCCGGGCGAGAGCCTTTTCCGCAGACTCCTTGGCCTGGGTGAGCGTGGCAACCTGCTCGCGGAGATCCGGGTAGGCGGGAACTGTCTCCACGGCGGCGATTTTGTTTTCCAGCGTGCGGATGGTGGCGCGCAATTGCTCGGTCTGATTGGCGGCTTCCCTGGCTTCCTGCTGGCTGCGATTCAGGAGGGTGACCATGCTGTTGGCCTGTTCATTGGTCTTGGTCAGCTCCGCTTCCAACTGCTCGACGCGGGCGCGTTGATCGGGATAAGCGGGGGTGGTGGGATAAACCTCACTGGCCTGGCGGCGGGAAGCGGCGAGTTGCGAGGAGAGATCGGCGAGCCGAGTTTGGTCGGCGGCGGCTTGCTGGCGCAGCGCGGCTTTCTCGGACTCGAGAATTTGGAGTTTGGACTGCAGGCTGAGGTTCTCACGCTGATTGCTCAGGGCCGAACGCTTGAACTCGTCGAACTGCTGCGCGAGTTCGGTGCGGGATTGTTCGGCGGCGGTCTGTTTCTTCTCGGCCTCGGTCTTCGCCTGGCGCAGTTCTTCAATGGCCTTGCCCGCGGCATTGGCCTCGGCCGTAAGCGTGATGAGGGACGCGGTGAGTTCTTGCACCTTGCCGGAGAGATCAGGGTAAGCGGGCGCATTGGGACTTGGGGCGAGCGCTTTTTCTGAAGCTTCCTTGGCCTGGGTGAGTGCGGCCACTTGCTGCTGAAGGGCGATGAGCTGTTTCTCGCGTTCGATGCGATCATCGGCGAGGCGGGCGGCTTCCTGCTTGGCGGCGGTGGCCTCGGTGGTGATGGCGGCGAGGGAATTCTCGAGTTCGCGTACTTTGCCGGAGAGATCGGGGTAAACCGGAGCGGCGGAGCGCTGGGCGAGGGATTTTTCCGCAGCTTCCTTGGCTTGGGTGAGAGCGGTGATTTGTTGGCTGGCTTGCCCGGCTTCCGCCTTCGATGCGGCGAGCTGATTGGTCAGCGAGGCGACTTGCTCACGGAGATCCGGGTAGGCGGGGGCGGCGGACTTGGCCGCACTAAGGGCGGTGTCGAGCGCGGCGTTTTGCTGCTGGAGGGCGAGGAGTTGTTTTTCGCGTTCGATACGGTCGTCCGCGAGCCGCGCGGCTTCCTGTTTGGCTGCGGTGGCTTCAGTGGTGAGAGCGGCAAGGGAAGTTTCGAGTTCGCGTACCTTGCCGGAGAGATCGGGGTAAACGGGAGCGGATGAGCGCTGAGTGAGGGACTTTTCCGCAGCTTCCTTGGCTTGGGTGAGAGCGGTGATTTGTTGGCTGGCTTGCCCGGCTTCCGCCTTCGATGCGGCGAGCTGTTTGGTCAGCGAGGCGACTTGCTCACGGAGATCCGGATAAGCGGGGGCGGTGGGCGTCGCGGCCGCGTGGCGCAGGTTTTCCGCTTCCTGCTGCAAGGCGGTGTTTTTGTCGGCGAGCGCGGCGGATTGTTGTTGAACGGCGATGAGCTGTTTTTCGCGTTCGATACGGTCGTCCGCGAGCCGCGTGGCTTCCTGTTTGGCTGCGGTGGCTTCAGTGGTGAGAGCGGCAAGGGAAGTTTCGAGTTCGCGTACCTTGCCGGAGAGATCGGGATAAACGGGAGCGGCGGAGCGCTGGGCGAGGGATTTTTCCGCAGACTCCTTGGCCTGGGTGAGAGCGGTGATTTGCTGACCGGCCTCCGTCTTCGATGTGGCGAGTTGTTTTTCCAGAGAAGCGACTTGCTTACGCAGATCAGGATAAGCCGGGGCGGCGGACTTGGCTGCACTGAGGGCGGTGTCGAGCGAAGCGTTTTGCTGCTGGAGGGCGATGAGCTGTTTTTCGCGTTCAATGCGTTCGTCCGCGAGCCGCGCGGCTTCCTGCTTGGCTGCGGTGGCCTCGGTGGTGATGGCAGCGAGGGAATTCTCGAGTTCGCGTACCTTGCCCGAGAGATCGGGATAAACGGGAGCGGCGGAGCGCTGGGCGAGGGACTTTTCCGCAGCTTCCTTGGCCTGGATGAGAGCGGTGATTTGCTGGCTGGCTTGCCCGGCTTCCGCTTTCGATGCGGCGAGCTGACTGGTCAGTGCGGCCATTTGCTCACGGAAATCCGGGTAGGCGGGGGCGGCGGACTTGGCCGCACTAAGGGCGGTGTCGAGCGCGGCGTTTTGCTGCTGGAGGGCGAGGAGTTGTTTTTCGCGGGCGATGCGGTCGTCGGCGAGGCGGGCGGCTTCCTGCTTGGCGGTGGTGGCTTCAGTGACAAGAGCGGTCTGGGAGGCTTCCAGTTCGCGCACTTTGCCGGAGAGATCAGGGTAGGCGGGCGCGGCCGGAGCGGAGGCTATTTTGTTGTTCAGTTCGGCGAGCCGCGACTTAAGGGCGCTGACTTCCTGGAATGACTTGGCGAGTTCGTCCGCGAGTGATTTCTTGTCGGTGGCGGCGCTGGCTTGGGCGGCTTGCAAGGAGGCTTCGAGCGCGGCCTTCT
>Ga0265320_10002274_pt1 | contig 13486 bp, 10 predicted proteins | sample 4827metaG_FD_202087 | JGI IMG/M metagenome (GOLD analysis project Ga0265320, IMG submission 202087) | Rhizosphere microbial communities from Carex aquatilis grown in University of Washington, Seatle, WA, United States - 4-8-27 metaG | ecosystem: Host-associated > Plants > Roots > Rhizosphere >...
GCGAGTTGAGCGCGCTTGCGTGAAACCGGCGCAGCGCTTCCCGGGACTCCTCGTCGATTTGCGATCGCTCCGCGAGGACGACGAGGAGCACGCGGAAGAGCTCCGGACGCTCCTGCACACGACGTCGCATCGTCGAGAGCGCGGCCTCGAGACGGTCGCGAGCACCGCCACCGCCGCGCGCGGCGTCGCGGATCTGATCGATCCACTCGGCGACGACTTGATCGATCACCGCGTTGAGGAGCCCGACCTTGTTCTGGAACTCCCAGTACAGACCGGTCTTCGCTACGCCCGCCTTGCGACAGAGCGCATCGACGCCCGTGGCTGCGTAACCACGCTCTGCAAACATCTCGATCGCGGCTTCAAGAAGACGTTCGCGTGTCGTTCCATGACGCGGCGTCGGTTCCGTGACTGGCAGGGCACTCATCGATTCCCTCCGGCTGTACCGACCAGTATACCTACAGCGGCTCCGCGGACAGCCCCTAATTGGCAGGATCGGTAAAGCGTGGCAGCGCCTGCCAATGCCTTTGCAGGTCAGTGAGTCTTCATCGACCCGGGCCCTCGATATTTGACGGCGTGCGCTAAGAAGGTAAAATTGCCCGTTTAATTCATGCCGACCACGCCCTCCAACCCGCGTCCGAGCGGCGCAGTTCTCGGGCCATTGAGATGGGTCAAACCCCCGCTCCAAGCCCGGAGCAGAAAGACCCTCGAGAAGCTCCTCGACGCGGCGGAAGAGCTGATTCGCGAATCCGGCGCAACCGGGCTCACCGTGTCGGAAGTCGTGCGACGCGCAGGATCGTCGGTAGGCGCGTTCTATGCGCGGTTCCCGGACAAGGACGGTCTCTTCGCGACGCTTCAACAGCGCTCGTGCGACGAAGCCGTCGCCACGGCGGAGCTGGCGCTCGATCCGGCGCGGTGGGAATCCGTCGACCTCGGAGCGGCAATCACGGAAATCGTCCGTTTCTTGGTGAACATTTCCCGCGAGCGCCGCGGGCTCATCGTCGCGTTCATCGGCCTCGCGGCCGCCGACGTCGCGTACGCGGATCGCCGCGCGCGCGTCGAAGTGGAAATCGCGAACCGCGTTCTCACGTTCTTCCGCGCGCGGCTCGGCGAATTCTCGCATTCCGATCCCGAGCGCGCCGCCATCGTTACCGTGCGCACCCTGGTGAGCACCCTCGAGTACGGCGCGGTGATTTTTCGCGGAGAGCCGAACGCAGTGACGTTGTCCGACGAGACGCTCGCCGAAGAGCTCGCGCGAGTCGTGATCGCCTACCTCGGCATTCCCGGAAGCGGCGGCCGTCCGAAGCGCGCGAACGAGTGACTCGGGCGACAGGGGGCGAGCGAGAGCGCGCTCACTTTCCGACGCGCAGCATGCGACTCGCGGCCTTGAAGTTCCGCGGATCGATGTCGTAAGCGGCCTTCCACTCGGCGCGTGCGCCGTCGGCGTCGCCGCTCCGTTCTTCGACGTCACCGAGGAGGACGTGGAGATCGCCGTCCTGCCTATCGAGCGAAACGGCGCGCTTCGCCCACGACAGCGCCGCCGCGGGCTCACCCTGGACGAGCAGCACGCGAGCGAGGCCCGCCGCTGCCGTCGCGTTCAACGGATCGAGCAGCACCGAGCGACGGTAAAAGCGGTCGGCCTGCGCGTAGTCCGCCGCGTGAACCGATCGCTCGCCGGCTCTCACGTACATGGCTGCCATCGCGCGAATCGCGGCGCCGTCCGAAGGGTCGATCTTCCCGAGCTCGAGCCAGATGCTCCGCGCGCGATCGGCGTCGCCCGCGCGCGCGAGCGCGTCGGCGTAGAGGCTCTCCACGTCGGCATCGTCCGGGTGAACCTTCGCCGCCCGCGCCGCCCAATCTCGCGCCTGCTCGGGGTCCTTCAGCGCGAGCAAGACGCGCGTGAGCGCCAGAAATCCCTCCGGGTTGTTCGGATCGAGCACCGTCGCACGGCAAAATGATCGCTGCGCGTCGTCGAGCCGCCCGAGCATCAACGCGCGACGGCCGAGCCCGATCTCGTTCAGCGCACGACCCGGTTGGTCGCTCGAAAGGAGCGACCAGCTCGGCCCGACGACCTGTTCGCAGGTCTGCACCTTCGTCGTCGTCTCCCCGGACACGTCGGCGGGCGTCGCTTCTTCCATCGCGGAGGGATGGGTTGGGGGCGCACCGTTCGTCGCGGTCGATGAAGTGGGGACCCTCGCCGAACCCACGGGCGCGACGCTCGGCGTCGGAAGCGCCGCGACTCGCGCGACTCGCGCGACGGACGAAACCGGCCCGACCGCGGGCGCAGGATTGACGGCATTCGCCACGGGATCGTCCACGGCCTCGGGGCGCGACTTCGCGGCGCGCGGCGACGCGATGCTCGCCGCGATCACGATGCCCGCGAGCACCGACGTGAGACCCGCGGCGAGAAACCAGATCGGGACGCGCCGGCGCTTCAGCGCGGCGGCGAGACTCGGCCTCGCGACGGGCGCATCGTCCGAGACGCCGGGCTCCGGCGCAGGGAGCGACGGATGAATCGGCGAAGGTTCGCTGTCGGCCAGGTTCAACGCGACGTCCACCGGCGACATCACGTTGACGAGCTCCGCTTCCGACAATCGCTCGACGTGGACTCGCCCCGAGCCGAGCACGAGGAGCGCCGCGAGCGCGACCGCGCCTTCGGCCGGCGCAGGGTCGCCCTCGAGCTCCGCGCGCGCGCCGGCGACGAGGTGATCGCTCAGGTCCACTCGCACCTGGGCGCGCGGATTCTGCACGATGAGCCGGATCGGCTTCGACGACGTCGCGAGCGCGCGAAGCAACCTCGCGGGCCCGGTGATTTCGAGCCGCGTGTCGAACGGCGTGCCGCGCTCGACGCGTTCGACGAGCGCGCGCTCGGGCTCCGCGAGCGCCGAGAGCGTGCCCAGCGTCCGCGCGATCTTCGTCCCGCCCTCGGTCTCCGACCAGATTTCGTCCCAGCGCACGACGAGCAGTGATGCCCAGCGCAGCCTCGTGTCGCGGCGCATCCGGCGTACCAGTTCGAACCCGGTCTTGCGAAGGCCCACTTCGTCGATGAGGAGGATCGCCGGATCGAGCTGTCTCAGTCGGGCAAATCGCTGCTCGGGCGGATCGAAGTCGGTGACGACGACCGAGACGTCGCGAGCACGGAGCGCCTGGGCGACGGCATCGGCGCGCGCCGCGTCTTCGTCGGCGAGGAGCACGCGCAGCCCGGAGACGTCGTCGCCCGTGCCCGCGTTGTCGAGAGCGTCCGCGCCGAGCATCTGGATCGTCCCGCCGGCACGCTCGTCGAACTCGTAGTGCAGCGGCTCCGCGTGCACGACGTGTTTTCGGATGCGCGACACGAACTCGTCGATCGTCTGCGCGAGCGGCCGTCCGCCGCCGAGCACGACGCGCAAGGTGTCGACCTCGGAGCCCGGCGGGCCGCGCACGGAGAGGATCCCGCTGCGGAGCTCCTTCGACAGCGCCTGGACCAGCTCGTCGAGCGTCGCTTCTCCGATGTAGCCGACCGCATCGCCGTCGCGCTCCGGAATTTCGCGCGCGAGCTTTTCGACGCGCTCGGCGATCGCTTCCACGCTCGCCGACCTCGGGATGACGGCCGCGGCGCCGTGGCGAAACGCGCGGAGCCGTTCGTCGAGCGCCGTATCGTCGGCGAGGATGGCGACCGGAACGACCGAGCTCTGAGGCGACGTGTGCAGATGAGCGAGCGCGCTCGAGCCGCCGTCCATGGCAGCGTCACCGACGAGCAGCACCAGATCCGGCGCCGCGGCGACCACCGCGTCGACGATGCCATGGAGCGACGACGTCTCGACGTACACGCCGTGCCGGCCCAATGCCTCCGCGATCGCCGTGTGGAACGACTTGTCCGCCCCCACGAGGAGCACCGTGGGCTCGGAATCGGTCCGCGATCGCCCTTCTCGCCTGCCCGGCTGTCCGGCGTCACGCGGCGCCGGATCTCGCGGCGGGGCGCCATCGCTGGACGAGGACATTGCCGTTCATCATCGCAAAGTCGACGCCCCGTTGCCATCGGGGTCTTGTCGCGACGGCGGCGCGCTCGAAAGCCGCTCAACGGTGCGGCGCACGCGACGGTCGCTTCGAAGGACGCACGAGGGACAGATCCACGACGAGCGGAAGATGGTCCGACGCTTTCCGGCAGAGACTCGTGCGAACCGGGTGTGCAGCGCGCTGGACAGCGACGTTGCCGCGCACGAAGAGCGCGTCGAGCGGACGGATCGGCAGCGCGGCCGGGAAGGTGTTCTGTAAGGGCCCCGCGCGCCGAAAGCCGCGCGGCACGAGAAAATCGGGTCCGAGCGTTCCCCACACGTCGTTCAAATCCCCACCGACGACCACGGGAGTCTCTTCATGAAGACCGCGAAATGGCGGAGAACTCAGGAAGCGCTCGAGCTGCTGTCCGCGCTCCGACCCCGCGAGTCCGAGGTGCGTGTTGTGAATGACCAGCGTGCGCGAGCCGTCCGCGGTCGGAACGCGCGCGCGCACCTGGAGTAACCCACGCCGCTTGCGCCGTCCGATCGTCAGATCGACGTGGTGCTGCTCGAAGAGCGGCCACTTCGAAAGCACGGCGTTTCCGTAACCACCCATGTCGAATCGATGCTCGGGGTGGAACGCGAGGTGCGGCATGCCGAGCGCCTCGGCGAGCATCTCGGCCTGATCGTGAAACTGAGAGCGCGGCAGATCGTCGGACACCTCTTGCAAGAGGGCGACGTCCGGCGCGATCTCGCGAAGCACCTCGACGGTTCGTTCGAGACGGTAGCGGCGATCCATCCCGCCGATGCCTTTATGGATGTTCCAGGTGACGACCCGAACGCGCATGCTCGACGCCGAACATAGATCGGCCGCGCGAGGCGGGGTGAACCTCACGCGGCCTTCGACTCATTTCGGCGTTTCAGGCGGGCACCCAACCGCTTCGCCCCCTCCTCATGACGGGGGTGAGGCAAGATCGCCCGTTCAGGCCGTGCGCACGGCGATCTGCCGCGGCTTGTATGGAGCGCGCTTGGGCAGATGAACCGTCAAGACGCCCGCCTTCATCGACGCGGAAACCGTTTCGGCGTCGACGCTCGGCGGCACCGCGAACTCGCGACGGTACTGCCGTCCGGGGGCCGGCGCCTGGAGCACGAGGCGGTCGTTCTCGAGGGTCACGTCGGCGCCGTCCTGCGGGACGCCCGGGAGATCCGCGAGGACCAAAAACTCGTTGTCGTTCTCGTACACGTCCACTGCGGGGGCGGTAAACGCTTTGTCGTCGGCTTTTCGGGCCGCATCGTTCTTCGGCTTGGTGATTCCCAACATGTTCGTCATTCCTTCCTTCGACGTCTTTCAGGCCGCTTTCACGGCGATGTTCTTCTTTTGCGCGACGGCCGCCTTGGCGATCGACACGGTGAGAACGCCGTCCTTGAGCTCGGCGGTGGTCTTCTCCGCGTCGGCTCGTTCGCCGAACGCGTAGCTCCGCGAAAACTTCTGCGCGCCGCGCTCTCGCCGGCGCACCGCGAAGCCCTCCGGCTCCGTCACTTGTCGCTCGGCCGAGACCGTGAGCACGCCGTCGTGGAAATCGACGTGAACGTCCTTCTCCGTGACGCCCGGCACTTCCACGCGCAGGACGAATCTGTCGTTCTCTTCCTCGAACCCCGCCGCCGCGTAGCCGGTGCTGGCAAGCCCGATGTCACGGTCGGCTTCACGCAGGATCCGATCGAAGCCACGGAATACGTCATCCCAACCGAAAGGGTCGGTGAGCGGGCGATCGAGAAAACTTCGGTATTCGAACATTTTGATTTCCTCCGGAATGGGACGCGGACAAATCGCGCCCCGCTTTGGTCATGGCGGCGGGGCCGCACGTCTCCCGTTCGCGGAACTGCGGTCATGCTCGCTCCACGTTTCGGGGGGCCTATCGGGCCGCCGCCGCATCGAAACCTGTGCACGGCAGGGGGCCTGTCAACCCCGCAGGCCCGCCCATTTCGGCTGCGACGTCCCGAACGCCGAGCCCGGTGCGCGGCGAGCTATTGATTGTGCCGCACGGTTACGCGACGCTCCGCGGCGATGCGGAACGGCCCGGCGAACACCACGTTGCTCGCGCTGCTCTCGTTCGCCGTCGTTCTTCTCGCCTTCCTGGTGTTCGAGGTGAACCACGTCGAACACCGACTCATCGTACAGGGAGAGCAGATCCAGGCCCTGGGCGAGGCCACCGAGAAGCTCGCCGCGACGGGCGTGCGCGCCGGGAACGCCGCGACGACGGAGGTTCACGCCGCCGACGAGACGCCCGCGCACGTGCTCCACCCCGACGTCCCGAATTTCCTCAAACCACGCAAGGACTACGGCGCGCCGCCCGGCGCGGCCCTCGACGGCGTGCTCTTCCGGGGATGGGCATCGGGGGATCCGAAGGGGTTCAACTCGCTCATCGACAACGCCGCGGAGCTCGGGGAGCTCGTCGAGTCGTACATCGCGACGCCGTTCGCGAGCCGCGATCCCTGGGAGAGCCCCGACGACTTCTACGGGGAGCTCGCGACGCGCGTCGAGATCACGGACGACTACAAAGAGTTCACGATGTACCTGCGCCACGGGATGAAGTGGCAAACGCCGAGCGGCGTCGATCTGAACGACCCGAAGTTCGCGTGGCTGAAGGGCGACCACGAGGTGACCGCGAAGGACTTCGTCTTCACCTTCGACATGATGACGAGCCCGCAGGTCGAGAACGGCTTTCTCAAGAACTACTACGCCGAGCTCGAGAGCTACAAAGCCGTCGACGATTACACCTTCGTCATCCGCTGGAAGAAAAAGCAGTACACGAACGTTTCATTTTCGGTGGAGGTCGCGCCGCTCCCGGAGTTCGTCTTCGCCTACGACTCGGACGGCACACGCTTTCCGAAGGAGACCGTCGGCGCGCATCTCAATCAGCACTGGTACAACAACAAGGGTGACATCGGCGCCGGCGCCTACAGCATGGCGTCCTACGAACCCGGTGCGCGCATTCGGCTGGTACGAAACGAGAACTACCCGTTCGCGAAATCGGCCATCGCCGAGGTTTCGTACCCGATCTACACCGACCCCAATCAGACGCTCCTGAAGCTCAAGGCGCACGAGCTCTCGGTCGGCGGGCTCACGCCGGGTCAGTACCGGGAAGAGATCCTCCAGTACAAGGACGCGCCGCAAAAGCCGGCCGGCAGCCCCTTCTTCGACGGTCGCATTTCGTGTCGGGTCACCGACCAGCCCGCCTTCAGCTACGTCGGCTGGAACGCCGACAAGCCGCTCTTTGCCGACAAGCGCGTGCGCCGCGCGATGACCTTCGCGTTCGATCGAAAGCGCATCGTCGACAGCGTATTCGTCGGCCTCGGTACGGTCACCACCGGTCCGTTTCTCCAGTCGAGCCCGTATTACGATCCGTCGATCACGCCGATCCCGTTCGACCTCGAGCAAGCGAAGAAGCTCCTCGCGGAGGCGGGTTGGACCGACACCGACGGCGACGGCCTCGTCGACAAGCAGCTCCGGCCGGGCGACGCGAAGCGGACCGAGTTCGAGTTCACGATGCTCGTCTACGGTTCCAGCAAGGAGTACGCGTCGCTCGCGAATATCTTCAAGGAGGACTTGCTGAAGATCGGCGTGAAGATGAACGTCGATGCCGCCGAGTGGAGCCTCATGCAGAAGCGCATGGACGAAAAAACGTTCGACGCTTTCACCGGCGCGTGGGGGCTTCCGTGGGAAATGGACCTCTACCAGATCTTCCATTCGTCCCAGGCCGACGTTCCGAAGGGCTCGAATCGCGTCGGGTTCCGGAACAAGGAAGCGGATCGGATCATCGAGCAGCTCCGCGTCACGTTCGACCACGACGAACGCGTGAAGCTCGCGCATGATTTCGACCACATCGTCGACGACGAGCAGCCGTACTCGTTCTTCATCGTTCGAAAGGGCGAGTATTGCTGGTGGAACGACGTGAAGAACGTCAAGTTCGCCAAGCTTTCGCCCATCGTGAACACGAGCCCGTGGTGGGTGGCCAAAGGGGGCGATTGATCTCGCTCCTCGGTCGGGGAGTTCGGTTCCGCCGATGAAGGCCTACGTCGTTCGTCGCCTCCTCCTGATGATTCCGACGTTCTTCGGTATCTCGCTCGTCATCTTCGCCGTCCTGAATCTCGCGCCCGGTCGCCCGGGACAGCAACAGAGCGCCGACCTCGCGCGCAACGCGAAGAACGAGGAGACGGAAGAGTCGTATCGCATCTTCCGCGAGCAGTTCAGCCTCGACAAACCCATTTTTTGGAACACGCGGTTCCTCCTGTCCGACGACGCGGTGCGCTCCCTCGTCCGAGTCGCGGCGAACGTCACGCGCTCGAGCGCCGCCGAACGGATTCACGCCGACGAGGACCTCGAAGATTTCGGCGAGTACGCCGTTCCGCACCTCATCGCGATCATGAACGACGCCGATCGGGCGCACGACGTCGCGACCCGCGACGCGGCCGTCTATTTCCTCCGGCTCGACGCCACGAGACCGCTCGAGGATCCGTTCGCCAAATCGCAGAGTGCGGCCACGCGCGCGCACAACGCGAGCGTCGAGTCGGAGAACGCCGACCTTCGCAAGATGCGGTACCCGCTCGACGCCGAAGAGGCCGCGAAGCGGGTCGTCCTCGGCCAGGTCAACCGCTGGTACGGCGAGCACGCGGACAGGTTTCGCTACGGCTTCGGCAACGAAGTGTATCGATTCTTCTTCGACACCCGCTTTTCGAAATACTGGTCGAACCTCGTGCGCCTCGACTTCGGCGTCTCGCTCGTGAGTCGCGAGCCGGTGTTCGCGACGTTGGTCTCGAAGCTGAAGTATTCCCTGACGCTCTCGGTCGGGTCGCTCGTGCTCGCGTACCTCATCGCGATTCCCGTCGGCATTTTCTCGGCGGTGCGCAAGGATTCGACCGCCGATCGCGTGCTCACCATCGTGCTCTTCGTTCTCTATTCGCTCCCGAGCTTCTTCGTCGCGACGCTGCTCCTCTATTTTCTCTCCGGCGGCTCCGACTACAAAGCGCTCCGCCTGTTCCCGACCGGCGGCTGGCAAAGCAGAGGCCACGAGAACCTGAGCGCCTACGGCGAGCTCGCCGACATCGGGTGGCACCTGATCTTGCCGCTCTTCTGTCTCACCTACGGCTCGCTCGCGGCGCTCAGCCGCTACATGCGCACCGGACTCCTCGACGTGATCCGCTCCGACTACATCCGCACGGCGCGCGCGAAGGGGCTCTCCGAACGCACCGTGATCGGCAAGCACGCGCTCCGGAACGGCCTCCTTCCGATCTTGACGCTGCTCGCCGGGCTGCTCCCCGCAGTGCTCGGCGGGTCGGTCATCATCGAATACATCTTCGGTATCCCGGGGATGGGGCTCTGGGTCGTCGACGCGATCTATCAGCGCGACTACAACGTCATTTTGATTGTGGAACTCTTCTCGACGATCCTCGTCTTGGTGGGGATCCTGCTCACCGACCTGTCGTACGCGCTCGTCGATCCGAGGATCCGGTACGAATGAGCGACGTGGCGAGCGGAGCCGCGAATGCCGGCGCCGAGACGGCGGTGCGCATCGGCTATTTCGCGATCGTCTGGAAGGAGCTCCGGAAAAATCGCGTCGCCATTTTCGGCATCTGGTGCATCTTCGGGCTCTGCCTGATCGCGATCTACGCGCCGCTCCTGTCGTTCAATCAGCCGATCTTCGTCTCGATCGACGGCACGTGGTCCTTGCCGCTCTTCTCGGCCCTGTTCAATCGGCTCTTGTTCGAGAACTCGGTCGACATCTTCTTCAACCTCCTGCTCGTCCTCTCGCCGCTGTACGTCGCGATCTATGGGCTCGCGAAGCGACGCTCGGGTCCGCGATTCGCCGAAGTCCGTTTCCGCGTCGTCGGATGGCTCTCGGTCGTGCACCTGATCGTGCTGTGCACCCTCTTGCCGGCGCACCTCGGTTCCGTCGAAAACCCGCTCCATCGCTCGAGCGCGGTCGTGAGCTATGCGGACCAGGTCGCCGGGGCCCGCGCGTCGGGAAAGGCGGTCAGCGTCGTCTATCCGATCCACCGCTACGGCTATCGCGACACCAACCCGAGCGAAAGCGTCGTCGGACCGAGCGCGAAACACTTTCTCGGCACCGACACCGAGGGCCGCGACGTATTCGCGCGCATGCTGTTCGGCACGCGCATCTCACTGACGATCGGCGTGGTCGCGGTCGCGATCTACGTCGCGATCGGCGTCGTGCTCGGTGCGCTCGCGGGTTATTACGGCGGCGCCATCGACGGTCTCATCAGCCGTTTCATCGAGGTGATGATCTGTTTTCCGAGCTTCTTCCTCATCCTGACGCTCGCGGCGCTCATCGAGCAGCGCAGCATCTTTCACGTGATGATCATCATCGGGATCACGAGCTGGACGGGCGTCGCGCGGCTGGTCCGTGCGGAATTCCTGAAGCACCGCGAGCTCGAGTATGCGCAGGCGGCCCGCGCGCTCGGCATTCCGACGCGGCGAATCATCTTCGCGCACATCCTGCCGAACGCGATGGCGCCGGTGCTGGTCAGCGCGACGTTCGGCATCGCGTCCGCGATCCTCATCGAGTCGAGCTTGTCGTTCCTCGGCATCGGCGACCTCACGGTCGCGAGTTGGGGCGAGACCCTGAACACGGGACGGCTCGAAGGGAAGCTGTGGCTCATTCTCGCGCCCGGTTTCGCGATTTTCTTCGTGGTCACCGTGTTCAACCTGGTCGGCGAGGGCCTTCGCGACGCGCTCGACCCGAAGCTCCGGAGCTGAAAGCGACGCATCAGATGGCCGACGCCCCGCTCCTTCGCATCGACGACCTCCGGGTTCACTTTCAGACCGACGCGGGAACGGTGCGCGCCGTCGACGGCGTGTCGTACGAGGTCCGAGCCGGCGAGACGCTCGCGGTCGTGGGCGAGTCGGGCTGCGGAAAGTCCATGACGGCACTCGCTCTCCTCCGCCTCGTGCCACCGCCGGGACGAATCGTGAGCGGGTCCATCGTGTTTCGAGGCGAAAACCTGCTGTCGGCGACCGAAGAGCGCCTCCGCGAGCTCCGCGGCAACGAGCTCGCGATGGTGTTCCAGGAACCCATGACGAGCCTGAACCCGGTCTTCACGATCGGAAACCAGATCGGGGAAGTGCTCGCGCTCCATCTCGGCCTCGACGACGCGGAGTGCCGGACCGAGACGTTGCGACTGCTCGCGCTGGTGGGCATTCCGGCACCCGAACAGCGCATCGACGAATACCCGCATCGACTCTCGGGCGGCATGAGGCAACGCGTGATGATCGCGATGGCGCTCGCGTGTAACCCCGAGTTGCTCATCGCCGACGAACCGACGACGGCCCTCGACGTCACCGTCCAGGCGCAGATCCTCGAGCTGCTCGCCGATTTGCAGGAGCGACTCGGCATGGGCGTGCTCCTCATCACGCACGATCTCGGCGTGGTCGCCGAGACGGCGCGTCGTGTCGTGGTGATGTACGCGGGCCTCATCGTCGAGCAAGCGAGCGCCGCGGCGCTCTTTGCGCGCCCGCGCCATCCGTACGCGGCGGGCCTCTTCCGTTCGCTGCCGGCGATCGGCGGACCGGAGGGCGCGCTCCGTCCGATCGAAGGGCGCGTCCCCGACGCCTTGAATTTTCCCTCCGGGTGCCGGTTTCATCCGCGCTGTCCACACGTCATGCAACGGTGTCGCGAGGAGGAGCCGCCGCTGGTCGATCGCGCCGCCGACGGTGACGAGCCGCACTATTCGGCGTGCTTTTTCGTCGACGAGCACCCCGAGGTCGACCTCCTCGCCGATCCTACGCCGAAGGAGGCTCGCTCGTGACCGAGCCGCTTCTCCGCGTCGAAGGGCTCTCGAAGTATTTTCCGGTGACCCGCGGCGTGCTTCGCGAAAAAGTCGGCGAGGTGCGCGCCGTCGACGACGTCTCGTTCGAGATCGCTCCCGGTGAAACCTTGGGGCTCGTCGGCGAGTCGGGCTCCGGGAAAACGACGGTGGGCCGCTGCGTGCTCCGGCTCATGGACGCGACCGCCGGTCGCGTCACCTTCGACGGCACCGACGTGACCGCGGCCTCACCGAAGAAACTCGCCGCCCTTCGTCGGAATTTCCAGATCGTCTTCCAGGATCCGTACAGCTCGTTGAACCCGCGCCTGCGCGTCGCGGACATCATCGGCGAGGCGCTCGAAGTCTACGGCGTCGCCAAGGGTCGCGCTCTCGAACACGAGGTGCAGGCGCTGATGAGACGCGTCGGGCTTTCGCCGGAATGGATGAACCGGTACCCCCACGAATTTTCGGGCGGACAGCGCCAGCGCATCGGCGTCGCGCGCGCGATCGCGCTCGGACCGAAGCTCATCGTCTGCGACGAAGCCGTGTCCGCGCTCGACGTGTCGATCCAGGCGCAGGTCATCAACTTGCTCGTCGATCTCCGTCGCGAGATGGGTTTGTCGTATCTCTTCATCGCCCACGATCTGTCGGTGGTGCGGCACATCTCGAATCGCGTCGCGGTGATGTACCTCGGGCAGATCGTGGAGGTGGCGCCGTCGGAGCGCATCTTCTCCGCGCCGGCGCATCCGTATACGCGCGCGCTCCTGTCCGCGATTCCCGTACCGACACCGACCCCGCACAAACGGCGCATCGTGCTGCACGGCGACGTGCCGACGCCGCTGAATCCGCCTTCGGGATGCCGCTTTCACACACGCTGCCCCGCGGTCTTCGAGCGCTGCCGCACCGAAGACCCGCGCGCCGTCACCGTCGAACCCGGGCACACGGTGAAGTGTTTTCACTCCTACGACATCGACGCGGGCGACGATTGGACTCGCGTCGTCGGCGAACGCATCGAGCGCGCGATGAAAGAAAACGCCCCCGCGCTCGCGAAGAGCGCGATGGATGAGGCCGTGCGCGCAACGCTCGCGCGTTCGTCCGCGGTGCGGCGCGCGCCACGAATTGCGCCCGCGGCGCAACGGACCACGAGCGAGGAAACTCCTCTTTCGGGGTGGGGCGCCCTCGTCCGTTTCTCGATTTTTCTCGTGTTGGTCGGCCTGTCTTGGGTTGCCGTGCGCGGCAGTGACTTCGCACGACGACGCAAGGCGTCTAAGGAACTCGCGGCGCTCACCGAAGCGCTCGACGAGCGCGCGACGATCACCGGCTCTTACCCGAAGGATCTGAACGAGCTCGGATTTCGGCTGTTTCCCATCTTCGAGGATGGAAACCCAGTGGACCCGTGGGGGCACCGGTTTCGCTATCGCACAACCGGCGACGATGGACGCGCTTTCGAGCTCAAGAGCTTCGGACCCGACGGCGAAGCGAGCAGTGATGACGTCGATCTCGGGCCCTCTAAGATGCGCATGACTCCATCGGGCGCTTCCCACCGCTGAGCAACCCGGTGCCAGTGTGGCATTCCGGCGTGTCACACGAACGCTGAAGACGAATCGAAGCGAATCGAAACGAATCGAGTGGAATCGAAACGAACGGAGAGGAATCAAACCGGAGTGGAACCACGTCATCAGTCGCGCGGTGGC
>Ga0265320_10002275_pt1 | contig 13483 bp, 6 predicted proteins | sample 4827metaG_FD_202087 | JGI IMG/M metagenome (GOLD analysis project Ga0265320, IMG submission 202087) | Rhizosphere microbial communities from Carex aquatilis grown in University of Washington, Seatle, WA, United States - 4-8-27 metaG | ecosystem: Host-associated > Plants > Roots > Rhizosphere >...
CTTCCGGACGCCCATGCCACGAAATCCCTCGTTGGAGAGGCCAAAGGGCGCGGTGCCCTCCGACTGCACGCGGACATAGTGCGGGTTGTTCGGGTTGAAGGGCGCGTCGGAATGGACGGAGAGGTCGCCCTTCGCCTTCGAGGGACTGATCCTCGTCCAGCCCATCAGCGGGTCGGGAAACTCGAAGCCCCGGTTCTTCACCAGCTCGGCGTACAGGCCGCCATCCGCCCCGAAATTGATGTCCTCAAAGAAAACGCCCCACATGGCCGGGTTGATCGCCGCGCCCGGCCGGTCCACGGCCACCGTCAGGGTCGCGGCGGAAACCGGGCGGGGAACGGCTGCGCCCAGCGCCAGCAGCAGGAGAAGGAGGAAGCGTTTAGTCTGCATGGTAACGACCCTGGAATCCTGAACCGGCCCCGGGGTGGAGGCCGGCGACTTGCGGAAATTGTCGGAAACGCCGGAAACGGGCGAGCTATTCGTCGCGCCAGGCGGTCCCATTCTTTTCCCATATCATCGGAATTGCATCGCCCTCATCGCACCGCAGACCAAGATCAGGCCGATGCGGACAACCCCGGGCGCGCACGTCACCCGGCGGATTCCAGTGTCCGCCCGGTTGGGCCTTAGGGCAGCATGCCAGGTCAGTTTCAACTTCCCTGTTCTATGAATCCATCGCGCTCCTCGTTGCGTCAGCGTCCGACCCTCCCGCCCACGTCGGCCGGCGGGTCGTCGTGGTTTTCCATGGGCGGTTTCCGCTGCCGTCTGGGGTTCATCCTCCTCCAGTTGCCGGTGGCAGCCTGGGGCCAAGCAACCTATAGCCCGTATCGGTTCACGACCCTGGCGGGGAAATACGATAGTGCCGGCAGCGCCAATGACTCGGGTGGCCCAATCCGTTTCGGGGACCCGGCGGGCATGGCGATGGATAGTGCCGGAAACCTCTATATTGCGGACGCGGGCAATGCGGTGATCCGAAAGGTGACTTTTTCCCCGTGTGGCCTGATGGTGACGAACCTCGCCGGCCTGGCGGGAAATCCCGGGAGCGACGACGGGGTGGGTGCCGCGGCGCGTTTCTTGAATCCGCGCGGGGTGGCGGTCGATAGCGCCGGGAATGTCTTTGTGGCCGACAGCGGCAACAACACCATCCGCAAGATCACCCCCGGCGGAACGGTCACCACCATCGCCGGTCTGGCGGGGACGACGTCGGACAGCACGGACGGCAATGGATCCGCCGCCCGCTTCTTCTATCCCTATGGCGTGGCGGTCGACGCGGGCGGGACGCTCTACGTCGCCGACAGCTGGAACTCGACCATCCGGAAGATCTCGCCCGCCGGCGACGTGACCACCCTGGCCGGGCTGGCCCGGACGCGTGGCACGGCGGACGGCCCCGGCGCCGCGGCCCGCTTCTTTGAACCCTACAGCCTGGTCGTGGACGCGGCGGGAAACGTTTACGTCGCCGATTCCAACAATTACACGATTCGGAAGATCACCCCGGCCGGCATCGTCTCGACCATCGCCGGCCAGGCGGGGGTCGGCCGCGGCTCAGCCGACGGCCCCGGCGCCGCAGCGCGATTTGCCCTGACCGCCAGCCTCGCGATCGACGCCGCGGGCAATCTGGATGTGACCGACATCAACGGCACGGTCCGCAAGCTCACCTTCGTGCAGGGCGCCGTCACGGTCACCACCGTCGCGGGTTCGGCCAACGCCACCGGGACGGCGGACGCGGACGGCACGGGCAGCGCGGCCAAGTTTTATTTCCCTTATGGCATCGCGGTCGATCCGGCGGGCAATGCCTACGTGACCGAGTTCTATGGCGAGACCCTGCGCAAGATCACCCCGGCGGGAGTGGTCACGACCGTCGCAGGCCTGTCGCAAGCGACCGGCAGCGGCAATGGCGCGGCGCCGGGAAGGTTTTTTGGTCCCCAGGGGACGGCGGTCGATGCGGCGGGGAACGTCTTTGTCGCCGACAGCCTCAATCAAACCATCCGGAAGGTGACGCCGGCCGGCGTCGTGACCACGATCGCCGGGGCGGCGGGAAGATCAGGGAGCACGGACGCGCAGGGCACGCTGGCGCTGTTTGACAACCCCACGGGGGTCGCCGTTGACGCTGGAGGCTCGATCTATGTGGCGGACAACATGAACCAGACGATCCGCAAGATTGCGCCGGGCGGGATGGTGAGCACGTTCGCGGGCTCCGTCGGAAAGACGGGCAGCACCGACGGGCTGGGAGGGGTGGCGCGCTTTTTTAACCCGAACGGCGTGGCTGCGGACGGAGCCGGCAATATCTACGTGGCCGACTCGGGCAACGACCTGATCCGAGTGATCTCGCCCGCGGGCGCCGTGACCACGGTGGCCGGGTTGGTCGGAAATCCCGGAAGCACGGACGCCACGGGGGGCCTGGCGCGGTTCAATCAGCCAGAGGGGGTGGCGGTGAACAGCGCGGGGGTCGTGTTTGTCGCCGATACCGGCAATTCCACCATCCGTCGGATCACCCCGGCCAAGGCCGTGACAACTCTGGCGGGCACGGCAGGGAGGTTTGGCGGGGTCGATGGAGCGGCGAACGTCGCCTCGTTCGCGCGACCCTTGGGCCTGGCGGCCGACGCCCTCGGCAATGTCTATGTGGCGGACACCCAAGGGCAGAAGATCCGCAAGGTGACGGCGGCCGGCGTCGTTTCCACCTTTGCCGGCTCCAATTCGGGCAGCCTCAATGGGATCGGCAGCGCCGCGGCCTTCGACAACCCCTCCGGAATCGCGCTCGATGGCGCCGGCGCTCTCTACGTCGCGGACGCGACCAACAACACGATTCGCAAGGTCACGAGCGCTGCCGCGGTCACGACCCTGGCGGGGGCTGGACCGAGCCCGGGAAGCACCGACGGCATCGCCTGCCTCAGCCGCTTGAGCGGCCCAAACCTCGCGGCCGTCGACAGCGCGGGGAATGTCTACGTCGCCGACACCGGGAACGATACGATCCGCAAGATCACGCCCGCGGGCGTGGTCAGCACGCTGGCCGGCCTGGCCGGGCAGGCAGGCTCGGCTGACGGGCAGGGCAGCGCAGCCCGTTTTTCCAGCCCCACAGGCGTGGCGGTGGATGGCGCCGGGGTGGTCTACGTGGTCGATTCGCTCAACCAGACGATCCGGGAAATCTCGGCCGCGGGCAAGGTCACCACGATCGCTGGGGCGGTCGGCGTCTCCGGCGACGTCGACGGCGCTCCGCTCCAGGCGCGCTTCAGCTATCCCGCCGGCATCGCCGTCGACTCGGCGGGCCGCCTGTACGTGACCGACAGCGGCAATTTCACGATCCGAAAGCTGGTGCTCAAGGGCGCCGCCGCGGTCAGCACGCTGGCTGGCCAGCCCGGGAATCCGGGGGCTTCCGATGGCGTCGGCCCGGCAGCGCAATTCTACCTGACGACGGGGATCGCCCTCGATTCCTCGGGCAACATCTACGTGGCGGACACCTTCAACCGCACGATCCGGATGATCACCCCCGCCGGCTCTGTGAGCACGCTGGCCGGCCTGGCCGGCGCGAACAACAGTACCAGTGTCGACGCGACGGGATCGGCGGCGCGCTTTCACGCGCCGACCGGGGTTGCGGTGGACGGGGCGGGCAATGTCTACGTCACGGACAACACCAACAACACGGTGCGTCGCGTCACGCCGGCTGGCGTCGTGACCACGCTGGCGGGCACTCAGGGCGCCTGGGGCAACGGCGACGGCGTGGGCAGCGTTGCCCGTTTCACCGCGCCCTATGGCATTGCCGTCGACAGCGCGGGCAAGGTCTATGTCACGGACGCTTTTTGCGACACGCTCCGCGTGGGGGTGCAGGCCTTCCCGCCGGTGATCACGGTCCAGCCGGTCGGCCTTAAGGTGGCCGCCGGCCAGAGCGCGACGTTCACCGTGGCGGCGACCAGTGTCCTGCCTCTCTCCTACCAGTGGTACTGGAATGGAGTGACGCTGCCCGGGAAGACCGCGGCCACGGTGACCTACAGCGCCCTGACGGCCAAATATTCCGGCAATTTCACGGTCGTGGTCACCAATGCGGACGGGAGCGTGACCAGCTCGGCCGCCATGCTCACCGTCCAGTGAGGCGCCGTCCTCCGCGAGGGAACAACCGATTGGAACTTCACCGCTAGGTTGGCGCCGGCCGGAGCCAAGCCGGCCTCCCTCGCGGGACGGCCGGGCAAAAATCCTCGCTGGAAAAGCCGGCCGGGCCCTTCAATCTCGCGGAGATGCCCCCGTCCTCACCCGCCCGTCTCCCGGCCAGCCCCGCGCGCCGGATCGGCCTGGCGGCGCTGCTCGTGGCGGTCGGCCTGGCGGTCTACCTGCCGAGCCTGCGCAACGGCTTCGTCTGGGATGACGACAGCTTCCTGACCAAGAACGCGCTGATCAAGGCCCCCGACGGACTGGCCCGGTTTTGGTTCACGACGCAAGCAACGGACTACTGGCCGGTCACCTCCACCAGCCTCTGGCTGGAATGGCGCCTGTGGGGCCTGCATCCCGCCGGCTACCATGTGACGAACCTGGCGCTCCATCTTGCCGAGGTCCTCCTCCTCTGGTCCATCCTGCGGCGCTTGCGGATACCGGGCGCGTACCTCGCGGCGCTCCTCTTCGCCGTGCATCCGGTGAACGTCGAGACCGTGGCGTGGATCGCACAGCGCAAGAACCTGATGGCGATGCTGTTCTACCTGCTGTCGGTCTTCTGGTTCCTGCGCACCGGCTGGGTGGCGCCGCCGGCCCGGAAATGGGGCCTGGCCTACTTCCTCAGCCTGCTCGCCTTCCTCCTCGCCCTGCTGAGCAAGGGCTCCGTGGCCCCGTTGCCCCTGGTGCTCCTCGGCGTCATCGCCTGGCAGCGGCGCCCGCAGTGGCGCGATCTCGCGGGCCTGGCGCCGTTCTTCGCGGTCGCGGCGATTCTCGTGGGGGTCAATGTCTGGTTCCAGACCCACGGCACCCACGAGGTCATCCGCCAGGTGGATGGGGCCCAGCGCCTGCTCGGGGCGGCCGCGGCGCTGGCGTTCTACCTCTCCAAGGCGGTGGCGCCGGTCGGCCTCATTTTCGTCTATCCCCAGTGGCACGTCGACGCGGGCGCGGTGCTCTGGTGGCTGCCGCTGATTGGGGTGATCACCGCGACGGCGCTATTGTACATGAAGGGACGGACGGCCCGTCTTCGTTCGCTGGACGCGAACTACGCCGTGGCAAATTCCGCGTCGCGGAGCGACGGCGGAACTTGGTGGCTGGGGGCATTCGCCGCCTGGGGGTATTTCGTCGTCATGCTGCTGCCGGTCCTCGGCTTCACCGATGTGTTCTACATGCGGTACTCGCTGGTCGCCGACCACTACCAGCACCTGGCCCTCATCGGCGTCCTCGCCCTCGTCGCCGCCGGTTGGGACCGCTGGCGTCGGCAACCGCGGGCAGCCGCCTGGGCCGGCGCCGCGGCGGCGCTGGCCGTCGGCACCCTGGGCATCCTCACCTGGCGCCAGACCGGCGACTATCGGGACGAGGAAACGCTCTACCGGACGACGCTCGTCCGCAATCCGCGGAGCTGGATGGTCTACAACAACCTCGGGCTGCTCGAATCCGCGGCCGGCCGGAAGGCCACCGCGGCGCAGGACTACAACGAGGCCCTGCGCCTGAATCCAGAATTTGCCGAGGCGTACCTCAATCGCGGCGAACTCGAGGGCGAGCAGGGAAACCCCGCGGCGGCCATCGCCGATTTCAACTCGGGCCTGCGCTTTCGCCCCAACTACCCGGAAGCCCACTACAACATCGGCAACATCCTGCATGGCCTGGGACGCAACGCCGAGGCAGTGGCCGAGTATGACCAGGCGCTGCGCCTCCGGCCCTCCTATCCGGAGGTCGAGAACAACCTCGGGGCCACGTTGGTGGATCTGGGCCGGACGCCCGAGGCGATCCGGCACTACCAGCGGGCCATCGAACTCGACCCGGGCTATGCCGAGGTGCACTTCAACCTCGGCAACACGCTGGCGGGCCTCGATCGCAGCGGCGACGCCATTGCCCAGTTTACCACGGCGCTCCGGCTGAAGCCCGACTATCCCGAGGCGGAAAACAACCTGGCCCTGACCTACCAGCGGTCCGGCCAGCTGGAGCCGGCGCTCCGCCACTTCCAGGCCGCCCTCCGGCTCCACCCGGACTACCTTCAGGCCCGGAACAACTATGGGGTGGCCCTGGCGATTGCCGGGCGTCCCGCCGAGGCCCGCGCCGAATTCGAGGAGATCCTCCGCCAGCGGCCGGATTATGCGTCCGCCCGGCAGAATTTGGCGCGCCTTCTGGCGATGGGGCGGTGAGGAGTTTTCCCGGGGCACTGACGGCCCGGCTTCGCCCCTGCGGGGCTACGCCGTGGCAATTTATTGCGAAGCAAGAAATTGGAGCCGAAGGCCGGGATTGAACCGGCGACCCGCTCATTACGAATGAGCTGCTCTACCACTGAGCTACTTCGGCGTTACAGCCTGGCAACCAGAACCTTTACCTTTGGGGCGCCTCCACCGGCAAGAAAAAAGGTCAGCGCGAGCTGGCGCCGGGCTGCACCGGCTGGGAACCCTTCGCCTCCCGCTTGGGCGTAACCTCCTCGGCGTTGATCCTGCCCTCGATGTCCTCGGGCAGCGCCTGGACGAAGCCGTGGTGCAGCATATTGCCGACGGCCTTCCAGGATCCCGTGCGAAAATCGCTGAAATCGCCGGCGATGGGGATCTTCGTGGCAAACTGGTCCCTCGCCTTGTTCTTGAAGAGCTCGACCAGCGCCCCGACGACCGTTCCCCAGATCTCGCGCCAGACCCCGTTTTTCCTCCCGGACTCGGGGGCGATGACCATGTGCTCGAAGAAGGGCTTCACGTAGCCCTCGTAGCGGCCGCCCCGCGCGGCCACCTCGACGAACAGCCGGAAATTGCCGCTGCTCACCGTGACATTGGTGTAGGCCTCGAGGAAATCATTGAGCGCCGGCAATGCGACGTCCTGGAGGGACAGCGTCAGGTAGAAATGCGGCTGGTCGGCGAGGGGCTCCGCCTGGACATTGATCGTCAGGTGCCCGGCGCCGATGCTGTCGCCCTCGAGGCTGATCGTGGCGGGGAACTCCTGGTTCCCCTTCCCCGCCGGGCGGTTCTGGAGCCCGATCGCCACGGCGTGGAGGTTGCGGATATAGACGTCGACCTTGGGCGTGTTCGCCGTGTCGAGGTAGTGGACCAGGCCGTCCTTGACCTCGAGGCGGGTGATGCTGATCGGGAAGATGGCATTGGCCACGTCCTGCCAGCGGCGGTCGACCTTGAGCTGGCTGCTCGGCTCGGCCGGTCCCTTGACGAAATTGATCTGCGCCCCCTCGAGGTAGATCTTGCTCACGAACTTCCCGTGGAAGAGCTGGCCCCAGGCGAGCGAGAAATCGATGACCGAGGCGGAGAAGAAGGGCTGGGCCACTTCTCCGCTCCGCCGCTCGATCCTCACGTCATGCAGGCTGTAGGCGCCCCGGTAGAGATGGACGCCTACCCGGCCAACCCGCCCCGCATAGCCGGGAACCTCGCCCAGCTTCCGGTTGATCTCGCGCTGCAGCAGCGAGGGCAGGGCCAGGCGGGCGGCGAGGAAGAGCGCCGCGATGATGGCCACGGTCCACATCAACCCTCTCGGCCATGGGGCAAAATGACGGGAAACCGGTGAATCCATCCCGCCACAGACAGCTACTGGGCTCGTTCGTCTCCTGACGGCCCGGCGTCGCCCCGCTGGACGCGTGGCTCCGTCGAACCATGGTTCTCATCGATCGTCGGACGATTTTTCGGCCGCAACGAGGAGGGTCTGAGGAAGTCGATCCGAGGTAAAGTGGTGGTGGGTGATGGATTCGAACCATCGAAGGCGTTAGCCGGCGGATTTACAGTCCGCCCTCGTTGGCCACTTGAGTAACCCACCAAAGGCCGAAGGGTCAGAAAACCCCGGCGGGCGGCGGCCTTCAAGTCCTTAATTGCGCGCGCCCCGTTCAGCCCCCGACGATGGATCGGTCCCCGAGGTAAAAGCACATTTTCGGTTGGAAACCTCCGGGGGAAGGATATGATTCCGGCATTGCCTGGGTCTGTTGCCGGTTGTTTTCGACCAATTCGCCCCTTTTTCGCTTATTTCCTGGTGGTGGTTCCCCATTTTCCCGACGCCCATCTTGTGATCGGCCGCCACATTAAGTTTTTAAATTGTTTGATAACAATCTATTGCGTAACGAAACCTGTTTTCTGGCATGCGTTGGGCAATAGCAAATCAACTGAAGCATGAAAACGAGCAGCCTTACCCTACCCCGCGCCGCCCTGGCTGCGCTCGCCCTCGTCCGCCTCCTTCCGGCCGCCACCCGGGCCGCCGACCGCGCCGTCGAACTCCCCGCTTACGAGGTCACGGCCCCGCAGTACTCCTCCGGATATTCCGAATTCGTCGAGAAACTGAACCGGATCTTCGACGCGCCGTGGGTCGATGCCCGCGGCAGCCCGCTGATCCAGGCGATCGTCTGGCGGCACGGCTACCTCTCCGAGCATCCCAGCGACGAGGCCGTGATCTATGTGAACCAGCAGGACGATGGAATGGTGACCCAGGCGACGACGATCTACACGCAGGACGGAAAGCTCTACGCAAACAGCTATGCGCTCGGCGAGCGCATGCGCCTGCGCGGCCTGACGGCGGCCGACATCCACGACCGGAAGAAGATCGAGGGCGCCATCGACGGGATCAATGATGCCTTTGCCCTCAGTGCCGAGCTGGCGACCGCCTCCATCCGCGGGCTCGGCGACCTCGTGGTGGGAGACCACGTTGGCTTCCAGGGAGGCGGCAACGGGATTTTCGAAAGCTACGTGCTCCCCGTAAGCGGCGAACGCGCGACCCGGGTTCCCGGCCAGTTCAGCCCCTATTTCGACACCGTCTACACGAGCGGGGACGGCAACACCGGCCAGGTCGTTCCCACCGGCCTCAATCCCTTTTACCAGGGCTTCCTGGACCCGAGCGGCGGCACGGGCGATCGCTACGTGGCGCCTCCGGCCGCGATGCTCGACAACGTCTATCGCGCCCTCCGCGACCCCAGCCGGGCCGGCCTGGTCCCGGTCGCCCTCAGCCCGGTCAGCTACCAGGTCCAGTCGAAGCGCGGGATCAGGCAGAAGACCATCCCGGCGCTCGTTTTCGATTGGGAGGGCGTCCACTACGTCTACCGGCCCTACAGCGGGACCATCGGCCATGCCATCCCGCGCAATCCGGTCACGGGCCTGCCGTACCTGTGCGTCAAGGACGACGGGCTGATCGAAAGCATCTATTTCTCGGCCACCTACCTGAAGACCCATCCCCAGGAGAAGGCGGTGCCGGTGGCGAGCGACAGCCCGTTCGCGGCCTACACCGTCAACGGCCGGCTCTGCCTCTTCAGCCCCGCGCTCAATCGCTTCGTCGAGCTCAAGACCGTCGACGCGGGGGCGATCGCCAACCCCAGCTCGCTCGCGCCGTCGGTCGCCCGCGCCCGGGCGCTCCTGGCCGCCCAGCCCGGGCCGGTCGCCTCGGCCCGCGTCCGCCACTCGGCGCACGTGCCCAACCGGCTTACCGGCGACACCCCGGACAGCCAGATGCGCCGGATCTTTGTCGCCTTCCAGGACGCCGGCATCCCGAACCTGCACCTCTCCAGCGGGGAATCCTCCACCCTTTCCTTCAGCTGGCAGGGCGTGCACTACGTCTACGGCTCGGACCAGCAGCTGCGGCAAGTGCCGAACGGCTGAGCCCGTGATTGCCTTGCGCCCGCCGCCCGCTTCTCTGGGAGGCGATGCTCGGCCCGCTGCGCGAATCCCTCGGTAGTTTCCTCGCCCGCGGTTACCTCCCGCATTTCTTCGCGATTGCCGGGTTCATCCTGGCATTCTTCCTCGTCGCCCGGCTGCTGAGCGAGAAGCGCGCCCCGGCCAACACCTTCGCGTGGCTGCTGGGGATCATCCTCATGCCCTACGTGGGGGTACCGCTCTACCTGCTCATCGGCGGCCGGAAGCTGCGCCGGATCGCCGGCCAAAAATCCCGGCTCGTCGCGACGCTGCCCGGCGCGGGCGCGGGGTCCAAGCCGCTGGCGCCGGCCGTCGCCGACACCGTGGTGGCCGCGGGGGGCGGGCCGCCGGTCGGCGGCAACCGGCTCCGGCTGACCGTCACGGGCGAGGACGACTTCGCGGAGCTGGAGCAACACATCCGCCGGGCCCGGCACCAGATTCACATCACGACCTTCATCCTCGGCCGGGACGAGACCGGCCGGCGGCTCGTCCAGCTCCTGTCCGAGCGGGCCGCCGCGGGCGTCAAGGTGCGGCTCCTCGTCGACGCCTTCGGCTCCTTTTTCGCCAGCCGGGGCTTCGTCGACCCTCTCCGGCGGGCGGGCGGTGAAGTCGGCCGCTTCATGCCGGTCCTCCCCCTCGGCTCGCGGACCTCGGCCAACCTCCGGAACCACCGGAAGATCGCCATCTTCGACCACACGACCGCCCTGATCGACGGCCGGAATCTGGCCCGGGAATACATGGGGGCCGCGCCCTACCGCAAGCGGTGGCGCGACCTAGGCGCCGTGATCGAGGGGCCGGCCGCCGCGCTGCTGAACGAGGTCTTCATCGCGGACTGGTGCTTTGCCACCCGCCAGCATCCCGACGCCCTGCACGCGGAGATTCCCGCCCATGTGGTCGAACCCCGCGGCTCGGGCGCCCTGCAGGTCGTGCCCAGCGGGCCGGACGTGCCGGGCGACCCGCTCTACGAGGGCATCATCGCGATGATCCAGGAGGCGGAGCGCAGCATCTGGATCGTGACGCCCTACTTCATCCCCGACGACGTCCTCCTGCGCTCGCTCATCGTCAAGGCCCGCGCGGGGCGCGAGGTCACCCTCGTCCTGCCCGCGCGCTCCAACCATCCCGTGACGGATTTCGCGCGGCGCTTCTACACCCGCGAGCTGCGGCGGGCCGGCGGCCGGATACTCCTCTACCCCCGGGTCATGCTGCATGCCAAGGCGATGATCGTCGACGATCGCGTCGCCCTGATCGGCTCGGCCAATTTCGACCTGCGCAGCCTCTTCGTGAACTTCGAGATCGGCGTCCTGGCGCATTCCGCCGCGGAGATCGGGGCCATCAAGGCCTGGGCCGGCGACCTCATGCGGCAGTGCGCGGAGGAGCCGGTCGAGCCCGCCGGCCGGGGGCGCATCCTGGGCAGCCTGGTCGAGGAGCTCAGCCGGCTGCTGGCGCCTTTATTGTGAGCATGTATTCGACGGCGTCGCGGAGCGCCTCCCAGCTGGCGTCGATGACGTTGTCGCTCACCCCGACCGTCGCCCAGATGGCGTGGCCGTCCCCGCTCTCCACGAAGACCCGGGTGCGCGCGGCCGCGCCCTGGTTGCTGTCCAGGATGCGGACCTTGTAGTCGCGCAGGGTCATCTCCCGCAGCTGGGGATAGGTCTTCTCCAGCGCGCGGCGCAGCGCGAGATCGAGGGCGCCGACCGGGCCGGTCGACTCGGCCACGGTGTGGACGGCCTCGCCGCCGATGCGCAATTTCACGGTGGCCTCCGCCCAAAGCTGGCCGTTATGGCGCTCGATGATGACCCGGTAGCCATCGACCTCGAAGAAGGACGGCCGGTGGCCGAGCCATTTGCTGACGAGGAGCTTGAACGAGGCGTCGGCCGCCTCGTACTCGTAGCCGCGGAACTCGCGCTCCTTCAGCTCCTCGATCAAGCCCTTCATCTCCGGGCGCTTCTCGTCGAGGTCCAGCCCGAGCTCCCGCGCCTTGAGGGCGAGGCTGCTCCGGCCGGCCATGTCGGAGACGAGCACGCGGGTGCGGTTCCCGACCAGGGCCGGGTCGATGTGCTCGTAGCTCCGCGCGACCTTCTGGGCGGCGTTGGCGTGCAGGCCGCCCTTGTGGGCGAAGGCCGACTGGCCGACGAAGGGGGCCTTCGGATCGGGCCGCAGGTTCGCCAGCTCGTCGAAGAACAGCGCGAGGTCGCGCAGCTGGCCCAGATTCTCCGCGCAGCGGGCCGTCCGGCCCATCTTGAGGAAGAGGTTGGGCAGGATCGTCGTCAGGTTGGCGTTGCCGACCCGCTCGCCGTAGCCGTTGATCGTGCCCTGGACCAGCGTGGCGCCCGCCTCGACGCCGGCCAGTGTCAGGGCCACGCCCAGCCCGCCGTCATTGTGGCAGTGGACCCCGACCTTGCCGCCGCCGAAGCGGGCGACGGCCGCGGCGACGATGCCCGTGACCTCGGGCACGAGCTTGCCGCCGTTGGTCTCGCAGAGCGACAGGTTGCTCGCGCCGCCCCGCGCCGCGGCGTCGAGCGTGCGCAGCGCATAGTCGGGATCGTCGAGATAGCCGTCGAAGAAGTGCTCCGCATCGTAGACGACCTCGCGTCCCTGCGCCGCGAGGTAGCGCACGGAATCCTCGATCATGGCGAGGTTCTCCTCGGCGGTCGTGCGCAGGATCTCGCGCACGTGGAGGAGCGAGGTTTTGCCCACGATGGTCAGGACCGGCATCCCGCTCTCGAGGAGGGTCCGCAGCTGCGGGTCGTCCTCCGGCTTCGTCCCCGCCCGGCGCGTGGCCCCGAAGGCCGCCAGGCGGGCGTGGCGGAGCTTCAGTTTCCTCGCCTCGGCGAAGAAGGCGATGTCGCGCGGGTTCGAGCCGGGAAAGCCCCCCTCGATGTAGTCCACGCCAAACTGGTCGAGCTTCTCCACGATCAGGAGCTTGTCCGCGACGGAAAAACTGATCCCCTCCCCCTGCGTGCCGTCGCGGAGGGTCGTGTCGTAGATTTTCACGGGAATTTTGCTCATAAAATGAGAAACCCCGGGCGTCGAATTTCGGCCCGGGGTCGGAAGTGGCGGCGGTGAGCGGTCTTGCGTCCGTCTAGGCCATCAGCCCTTCCCCGGGGTGTCCGGGAATAATCGGGAGGCTGATGATCAGGGCGGGAAGCGGGGACATGGCCGGTGGAGGGAAGGAGGACCACGGTAGCCGGACCCCGGCGGATGTCCACCCGATTTTCCCCCGCTCAGGAGACCGCCGCCGCCGCGACCAGGTCGAGGAAGCTCCGGGACTCGAGGCTCGCGCCGCCGATCAGGCCGCCGTCGATGTCCTTCTGGCCGAGGAGTTCGGCGGCGTTGGCCGGCTTCATCGAGCCGCCGTAGAGGATGCGGACCCGCCGGGCCACCGGCTCGGTGAAAAGCTTCGCGAGGAGCCCGCGGATGAAGGCGTGCACCTCCTGGGCCTGCTCCGCCGTGGCGACCTTGCCCGTCCCGATCGCCCAGACCGGCTCGTAGGCCACGACCAGGCCGGCCGCCTGCTCCTTGCTCACGCCCTCGAGGGATCGCTCCGTCTGGGCCTGGATCACCTTGAGCGTCGTGCCCGCCTCGCGCTCCGCCAGGGTCTCGCCCACGCAGACGATGGGGCGCAGCTGGTGCTTGAGCGCGGCCAGGGTCTTCAGGTTGATGAAGGCGTCCGTCTCGGCAAAGTACTGCCGCCGCTCGCTGTGGCCGAGGATGACATGCGTGACAAACAGGGC
>Ga0265320_10002277_pt1 | contig 13477 bp, 5 predicted proteins | sample 4827metaG_FD_202087 | JGI IMG/M metagenome (GOLD analysis project Ga0265320, IMG submission 202087) | Rhizosphere microbial communities from Carex aquatilis grown in University of Washington, Seatle, WA, United States - 4-8-27 metaG | ecosystem: Host-associated > Plants > Roots > Rhizosphere >...
CCCACGCAGACGGTGGGCGTACGTGAACCCGAAGAGGTGGAGCAAGCACAGTCCCGCGGCCAGACTCGCGACGCCGCTTAGGTCCAGAACGTGATCTGACCAGAATCCGTCGATCACGCTCAACACCAGTCCGAAAAGGATAAAATCGGTCAAAACCAAAGAGCCCACAAAGCGACCTGAAGTTTCCGCAAACTTTATCGAAGCAAATGGACGGGCAAACATCCGCAGGCCGGCCTTGATGCGCGCCCTTGGCGCGGGTGGACCGGGCGGATTGGCTGACTCCAAGTCGCTTCTTGTCATTGTCGGCTGCATCTTCTTGGATTTTGGGCCACTTACTATGAAATTCTTCAAACTGCAGGGATGGATAATGATCGGATTGATAGTCTTGGCGTTTTCTGCGGGCGGTTGCTCGCGGTTTCTGCCGCCGCGGAAAGGTGCGACGACGTCCTTTCAGCTCGTGCTTGATACTCGCCGTCTGCCGGCCGAAACGCTTACGGGCTGTTTCATTCCCGCCATATATCCTGCAATCACCAAGATACCGATCGTCTATGCGCAAAAGGTTCCTCCGAATGCGGTCTTCAAGACGGCGTCAGTCGAGGTTTTGCTCAAGAATGGGGACATGAAGGTGCTTGAAACCGTCATTGAGGACAACCAAGTTTATCTAAAATTCGCCGTTCCGTCGGTCGATTCGTTTACTCAGTACAACGTGATGGTTCACGTGACCTACGAGTACCCTCGCTGAACTCGACTGCCCGGTTCGTCAGGCTGGAGTACGTCTCGACTGTCTGCGGAAAATCGACCCGGTGGCAATGAGAAGGAGCGCAATCCAGCCTGTCAGGCTCAAGTAGTATGCACTCCGCAGAGCAAGGGTGCCCCGAAAAGACAGCTCGACTACATTGTTCCCTGCGGGAACGGGGACCATCACGAGTGAATCGGGAGACTTGGTCGGCGTGACCGAACGACCATTTACGCGGGCCTGGTAGCCCTTGATGAATATTCTCGGTGTTTCCAGATAGGCATCCACCGGAGCCTTTACGCGCGCCTGGTAGGGAATCCACCCCTCAACCGAGATCGGCAGTTGAGCAGGGTCGAATTCGCGGAGGGTATAATGCGCAAAATGCTTCACCTCTTCGGCGGGGCCGTCACCGGAAAAAAAGAACTGCAGATGAAGATCATCGGGCACCTGCTGGTCAGTCCACAGCGTCAGCGTATGCAGCTGCGACGGAAGCGCCCCAAAGGCGCGGGACGGACCGGAAGCCCTTTCCATCCCATAGGCCGGATCGGGCATCCAATATAGCCGGAAGATCGAACTCCCGATCACCTTCATGGCGCCATTGAACTCTGGATGCTCGAAATCGAGCCTCAGGGCGTAGCGCCGATGGGGTTCCAGTCTCAGATTCGGAAGGAGGGCGAGCGAAGGCGTTGCCGGATCCGGTCGCGTGGCATTCAGATAACCTTCGGCCCGAACGATACCGAACGTGGAATCGTTTTCGATGACTCCCCGGTTGGACACAAGCTCGGCGAGGCTGCGGCTGTCGAGCAGGCGATTTTGCAGCTGCGGATCGATGAATCCATGGGAGTAGTAAGATGGGACGTTGGGAAAAGAGTTGAACGAGTAACGGGTCATTACCCGGTTCTGAGGCAGGTGCATTTCACGGGCTTGGGCTGGGGGACTATAGCCAAGGCTTGCCTTACCATGAAATTCGAGCGCTTCCCGGCCGGTCCAGGCCACTCCCTGAACGAGGAGCAATCCCAACACGAAGGCGAGCCACCGATGTCTGGCTGCAACCGGCCCGAGGGTGGCGCAGGCGATGAATACCGTGAGGGCCGCGAGCAACACATGAAATCGTTGCGTAGGCCACATGTAAGTGATATCGCAGACGACTTGGGGGACCATCGCCCAGAGGTGGTCTAGCAGCCACGGCACCGGCAGCAAAAACGCGAGCAGAACCAGTACGGCGGCGAGAAGCCCGGCACCTGCCAGTCTTGGGCGCCGGAAGACGAGCGCGAACGTACCGGCAAGCAAGGTGCCCCAGAGACTCCACCCAAGCTGATAGCAGCCAAGCGTGTTCGGCGAGCTGAACACCGGCTTGAACATTTCGGGAAATGCCTGCTTCAAGTTCTCAACCAAGACCAACCGATTGGCCGGAGAAACCTGGGCATCGAGTGAACCTACCGAAACAAAGCAATAGGAGCTGAGGAGGCCAAAGACGCAGGCACCGATAAGCCATTGGCGCCACGTTTCCCGTTTTTTACCGTCGCGGAATAGACGAACGAACTGAGTGATGGCAGCAACCACTGTGCCCCAGAGTGCAATCGGCGGATGGCAGTACCACAGGGCCGCCGCCGCCGACACCATGATCAAGACGGCCTTAAGGTCCCCTTGGGTCAGGGTTCGCCATGCTCCGTACATCAGGAGTGGCACGAAAGGCAGTGTGGTAATACTTAAAAAGAGATCCCCGGTATACGCCAGGGCAAGGACCCCTGGACAACCGCCGAAGAGCATGCTTAACCAAAGGTTCAGCCAAGGAGCCCGCGGCTCAATCGCTCGCAGACAAGCATAACAGACGAGCATGCCACTGGTAAAAGATGAGACGAGGGTCAGATTCAGTATGCCGTAGAAAGGCAGGCTGTGAAACGTCGCTAGATCGATGAATCCAGCCATGTGCTGAAGTCCGGGCGCCAACCGTATTGGACTGACCGCGCCGTTAAACGCGAACTCGCTTTGACCAATGAGAACCGGGAACACTCCGGCCCTCCACTGGGAGACGAAATCAGCAACCATGATGCTATACCAGTAGGAATCGCCGGCACCCGTGGAGCCGTTGGTCAACAGGGGCCGGTGCAAGGCCAGAGCCGCCGCAAGGAGCATTGCCCACTGCAACGGGCTGGCCACCCGGCCGGCCGAACGTAGTTCTTCGCGTCGGTGCCAGAAATGAAAAGCCATCTGGACCGGCGTCAATGCGCACAGGACCATGGCAAATGTAGCAGGCGCGACCTGTACTCCGATACGGCCGTGTAACACGATCCATGCGGACCATGCCAGAATATTTCCAACGCAGATTTTTCCGATAAGAGCCACCCGTCCCAAGGGCAGGCGGTGGGCATATGACAACGCAAGCACATGGGCAGCCACGGTAATACTTGCGATCGTCAGGAGTTCCCGGATATCAAAAGTCCGTTCCAACCAGAAGGCACCCGTGACGGAGGCCGTGCTTGCGACGATCAAGGCGTCCGCAAGCAGGAGGGTGAATGCCCAGCGTCCAGTGCGTTCAGCTTCAACCATCCACTTAAGAGGCGAACCAACACCCCGGCCACAAACCAGCAGAGGAGACGGAGCCGAAAGGGAGGATGGGTAGGAGTACGACCGTCCTTGCAGGTAGCGATGGCCAGCATGAAGGACCGCCTGGAGAGGAAAAAAAACAAGGAGAATCTCGGCAAAAGTCGCCGAGCTCACCACGGCATGCAGGTGGACTCGCACGGCAGAGTAGGCGACACCAGCCAGGACATTCCCAACGGCAATTTTCAGCAAGGGAATCCGGGGTCCGGCCGCCTTCGCTAAATATGTCCCTGCAAGGACATGTCCTGCCAGTACGACGCCGGCCATGATGACTAGGGCGGCGGGCGTAAAATGGCGGCCGAGGCCGATGGGTCCGGCGAGATAAAAGACGGCCAGGGCCAAAACGAGATCGGCCAGCAATTGACCGATGAGCAGCCTCCTCGTGCCGCCAACACGGATACTCCACAGAATAATGCGCAAAACAAAGCCGTGGAGTAGATTCATGAGACGAACACCATGACACAAGCGTTGCACCGGGTACCTCGTCAATGCAGCCTTTATGGCCCGGCGCTGGCCTATTGAACCGCAGACTATTTCTGTTATCCGCTTGAAGGATGTCCCGCCCGTTTGTCTCACGCTGCATCCGATTTGGCATGCACGCGACCATTTTTCTGGCGATATTGCTGACGGCGGTTAATTTTCTTGATTGGAGCCCTCGCAGGGACGGTGGTTTTGTTGCACCGATAATGTTTGGACTGCTACTGGCACTCGGCCAGGTGTTCCTCGGCGAAACGCCGGCAAGTTTTCGCGCTTGGGTTGTACTACTGCTGGCGTGTTCCGGGCCCTGGCTCGCTGGAGTCGCGTTTGGGCCTGCGGGTGCGCTCCTTCCGGCATCGGTCCGGGGTTGTTATGTCGTGACTGGGTCCTTAATCGTTGGTCTGAGTGTCGGCTGGATCGGACGGCGTCTTTCCGCGCTTGTTGAGCTGGACGGAGAGGAATTGCGACTGGCCACATTGGTGATCTTGCCGGTGTGGTGTTTCCGGGCGTATCTTACATCCGACTTTTTCGGCGGGATTGATGCGCGATCCTACGCCTATGGCATGATGGATGCCCTGTCTCAAGCTCGTGCTGGGGTTTTTCCGGTCCTGGTCGGCCAGAGTGAGTTCATGTTTGAAGGAGTAATTCATCCAATCCGGACCGCTCCGTATCACCACGGCCTTGGTATCCTGCTTGACGGACTCACGTGGCGGGCGCTGTCCCCAGTGGCTATCCAGCATTTGACGGTGGTGGTCACGGCAGTGGTCGGGACGCTGTCCTGTTATGTCTGCCTTTCTCTGTTGGTGCCAGGCCGGCGTTGGCTCGCCTGGATCATGGCGGTGATTTATATCAGTGCTCCGGCGGTGGGAGGCTTTGTTTACGTGGAGGAAATGTACATGACGTTCATGGCATTTGCATGGCTGCCATGGTTGATCTTCGGCAATATCTGGGTGATTCGGAAGGGTGACTGGACCGGGTGGAGTGTCTTGGCGGCGAGCCTGGCACTGATTTGGTTATGTCACGCCCCGGTCGGCCTTTGGCTTACGTTAGGCACGGCCGGCATCCAGCTGCTTCGTTTGGTTGTCGATGAGACTGGCTGGACCGCCTTGAGGCGGGCCTGCGGTGGCGGGTTAATATTCTTGGCATTGAGTGCCGGCTATTTTTGGTCGGTTGCGGAAATCGCAGGTGCCAGTGCGAATCCGAGAAGTCTCAATGGGCGAATTCCGACGCAGCTCTCTCTCGTCTTTGCTGGAATTGGAGTGGGTTTATGCCTGATTCCAAGCCTGCGTGGACACCGGCGATCGCGGCTGATCGCGACCGCCGCGGGGTTGATCATGGGAGGCATGCTTGCGGTCCATTTCCGTTCTGCCGGTGAAGGTCAAGAGGCTTTCTCCATTGTGCAGCGGCTCTTTCCCGGCAACTTTGAGCCCGTTTCGGCGTCGGCCAGCAAACTCGAGGACTTGCAATTGGGTTATGCACTCTTGGCCTCATGGTTAATCGGGATCGGCGCTGCCTTCAGGAAAGCCAGCCGAGAGGTAAGGTTGCTCGCGATTGTCGGGATCATGGGGATGTGTCTACTGGTGCCGATTCCTGGAGTGACGCGTTTTCTGCTGGATCAGATTCCCGCCGTCGTGGTGGCGATCAGCAGTGTGAGCGTCTGGCTTCGGTATATGCCGGGACTCGCAACCTTGTGTGTGTTCATTGGGTTTCTCGGAGTTGCCGCCTGGTCGGAAAGTAACGCCCGGGCCGGGAAAATACTGACGGCAGGATTTTGTCTGGCTGCGGCCTGGAGCATGGCGGAAAACGGCAAATTTGTCCGGAGTGTCTATCGGGCACGTGAGAGCACGGGCGAACATCTTGATCTCCTGCGACCCGAGAATGTCACCCAGTTTGCGTATATCTTCCCGGGTCTGCCTGCTTCACCTTATTTGGTGAATGGCGTTGTCGATTATCATTTGGAGAGCCGGCTTCTTGAGCGGCTTGATCCAACCAAACAGCACGGGGAAACCGTGATCTGGGGGGATGTCCATTGGCAGGCCCTGACGGCGATTCCAGATGAAAGGAACGTCGACTTCCTGAACTTGTCCCCGGGTTTTACTTTGGCGCCTGGCGAACATCGCCAGTTGCGTTTCCGGTTCCACGATGTCGCGTACCAAGGGGTGCTTGTTCTCCGCGGCCCCGGGGGCTGGTATCGCGAATACCGGCTGCCGGATTCGGGATTTGGGGTAAAGAGCTTTGGCGTCGCGGCCGAACGTCCCAAGAGCATTGCCTTGTGGAACTCGGGAGGGAAACCGCAGCCAGTCGAGATGGTTTTTATACGTTCCGGGTCGGCGGCGCAGGATCGATTTCCCAACGGATTCGCAGACGTAGCCATGCAAACGTATGATCCTGCAACCTTGCCCATCCGCACGCTGGGGCTGATTCCTTACCGGGCGCAGACCACGCTGACGCAGCCGGAATATCTCGAGTCCCCTCGGGCCTTCATTCCGGGATACAAGGCCAAGGTCAATGGAGTTCACCGGCCGGTCATCGCGTCGCCCAATCATCGGGCTATGGTGGAGCTTGATGCCGGGACGAATCAGGTAGAAATTACCTATGAAGGAACCAAGGCGCTTTGGACGGCCTTCGGTATTAGCGGTGTCGCTTGGCTCGCGTTTCTGAGCTGGTTGGGTTGGAAGCTTTTCCGCTCTAACGCCGCGCGTCCTCAATATGGCGCATCTTCTTGGAGGGCTGAATCATGAGGCCGGTGATACCGGTCGTATGCTTGGCGTGCACCCGCTGGACGGTCTTTGGTGCGGTGCTGACATGTGAGATGGCTCTCACACGATCTGGCCCCACCACCGCCGGAGCCTACGCATTTCTCGGAATCGCAGGTCTTAGCATGGTTCTCATCCAGACTTGGATGCTCGATCTGTCGAACGAAGGCGGAATGCGCGGTCTGCGCTGGATCGGAGGCACGGGGCTGCTGGCGCTGGTCGCAGGCTGGCTCGGAAAGACGCCATGGACGGGTCTTAGCTTGGGTCAATGTGGATATCTTGTGGGGTTGACCGCAATATTAGGCGTCGCGATCGAAGCGCTCGGACGACGTGGTACGACACTCTCGGCTGTGCGAAATTGGACCGAACCATTCCGCCTTGTTACGTTGGGGCTTCTCGCGCTATGGCTGTATCGGCCTTACCTGACGCCGGATTTTTTTGGTGGGAGCGACGCAAGGTGGTATGGTTATGCGATGGCTGACGCTTTGAGCCAGGCGCGGTCGGGCGTGGTTCCCGTATTGGTGGGTCAAAGCGAATTCATGTTTGATGGGTCAATCAATCCGATCCGCCTCGCACCCTATTATCAGCACCTTGGGATCGTTCTGGACGTCATCACGATCCGAGCACTTCAGCCGGTTGCGATCCAACATTTGACGGTATTGACCTCCGCCCTTTGGGCGGGGTTGGGATGTTACCTTTGCTTGGACGCATTGGCTCCGGCAAGGCCTTGGTTGGCTTGGGCAATGGCGGCAGTGTACGTCAGCGCCCCAGTATTCGCGGCCGCACTCTACTTGCAGGAAATGTACATGACTTTCGTCGCGGTCGCCTGGCTTCCAGTCGTCTTTTATGGCAATCTTCGGGTCGTTGCACGGGAAGACTTTTTGGGCTGGGCCTTTTTGGCCGCAAGTTTGTCGTTAGTTTGGATGGGGCACGCGCCAATTGGGGCTTGGGCAACGTTGGCTACTTTGGGGATGCAGGGATTGCGTCTATTATCACGCGATTGGAATTGGAGATCATGGGTACGGGCGGGCGGAGGATTGCTGCTCTTTTTTGGCCTGACCGGATTTTACTTTTATTCCATAATCGAATTTTCCCAAGATTCCCGGACCGGGGCCTCCTCCGACCTATTTCACGGCTTGATCATGGCCGTTGGAGTTGGCGGATTGGTCCGTTTGATGGTGACCGGCCGTAGCCGCTGGTTCGTCTTGTCGACTGCGGCGGTGACGTTGCTGTGGGTCTTGTTTCCTCCTTACGCCCGTTGGTTTAGTGCGACCTTGGGGGTCGCGGCCGTCTTGGTTGGAGCGGCAGGGCGATGGCCGGTCTTGAGAATGCGTGAGCGCGCGCCCGAATGGTCTTGCGTTGCTCTGCTGGCTGGGGGCCTAGCCGTCCTGCCGTTTGGGGTCCCGGCCGAATCGTTGCCCGCCTTGGGATGGGTGGTGAGGTTGTTTCCGGCCAGTCTGGCACCGATTCACGGGAGCTCCCGGGCCCTTTCGGAGCTGCAGATTGGCTATGGCCTAGACCTAGCGCTGATAGGTGGCCTTGTGGTGATGTTTGTAAGGCCGCAATGGGAGGTGCGATTGCTCGGTTTGCTTGCGTTCGCACTGCTTGGAATGGCTTTGCCAATCCCGGGAGTGACTCGCTTTCTCTTGGAAGTTGTGCCGGACACGCTTTACGACATCAGTAGCACGACACTCTGGCCGAGATATATTCCGTTGCTCGCTGCCGTCGCAGTCTTCCTGGGCCATGCGGCCATCGCCGAGTTTGGTCCGGCTAGGGGATGGGGACGCGTGGCATTCGCGCTGACCGTCGGATCGATGCTTGGTTGGAGCTTGCATGAAGCCGACAAATTTGTCCGCAAGCGCCCTCTGATCAACACGCCGGACGAGGTGCGGGCGTTCTATCGACCCGAGACCGTCAGGCAATTCAGCTATGTGCTCCGAAATGTGCAGATGTCTTCCTACATGATCAACGGGGTCGTCGATTATCATCTGGAAAGCCGCCTGTTGTCCGGCGTTGAACCAACGGAGGAACTCGACGACAGGCTTGGTTGGGATCGAGCTAAGGAAATTAAGTTTGCGACCCGCGTGGATGAGAATGCGCCCAATTGGCTTCATCTCGAACCGGCCCTCACGCTTGGACCCGGGGAGCATCTGGCACTGAAATTTGATTTCCTCCCACGAACATATTCCGGGACCCTGGTGGCGCGTGGTCTAGGGGGATTTTACCGCGAATACTCCCTGCCGGCGAGCGGGTTCTTTCCGAAGAGCTTTGGTGTGGGTCCAGGACGAACTAAGACGCTGGCGTTTTGGAACACTGGCACTTTGCCTCAGCCGGTTGAACTAACCTTTCTTCAGGATGAGTTGGCCAAGGACGCGCAGCCTTTCGGTGATTTTGCGCGGGTAAGGATTTTGCCGTACGCGCCCGAAACGCTGCCGATCCGCACGATCAGCCTGGTGCCGTATCGAGCTGAAACGGTTGTCGAAAACGGGGGTTTTCTGGAAACGCCCCGCCTGTTCATTCCCGGCTATACGGCCACCGTCAACGGGAGGCCGGTGTCAACACGGGCATCACCCAACCATCTCGTCATGGTTCCCCTCGATTCAGGACCTAATCGCGTCGAGGTTCGCTATACCGGGACTGTGCGTCTCAGGCTGGCCTTCTTAATGAGCGCGGTTCTATGGGGCGCGCTGGTCGTTGCGGTCACGCGGCGGTCTCCGGCTGGGCTGCTGCGGCGTTGCCGGTGATGTAGTGCGGGCGCATGGCAACGAAACCGAAGGCCAGGAGGAGCACATAGGTCCAGTTCGCCACCTGGACGATCATGAACGGTTTTCTTAGCGGGTGCAGATAAAGCGGGAAAGAGAGGCTGATTCCTAGCGCAATCATGGTTACAAATGCCCAGAGGAACGGAACCAGAGATCTGGTGCGCACAGTGCGTAACAGCAGGGGAACAGTCAGGAGCGCATGCACCCAACGGTAGTCATAGTTGGTGGTCAGGAACGCACCGCAGCAGATTGAGGCCCCGAACCAATAGAAAGCCCATTCCTTCCGTTCCAAGGTGCAGTCCCTGAACCGCCCGGAAAAAAGGCTCCCGACTGTGACGGCCACCAGGAAGGCTGCCGAATAGACAATGACAGCGACCAACCAGAGATGAGGAATATTGAAAAGGAATGTTTTGCTGAAAATCAGCAGACAACCCCACGAGCTGCCGTTACCGAGGTCAAATTTTGACATCACCAGGCGGATCTCTTCCGGGTTGACCGCCCAGTAGCTTCCCACGGTGACCATAGCCCCAACCCAGAGCAGCCGGCGGCGGCCGGTCTCGGTCCACGCCCCACCCGCGAGGACGAATGCCGGGTACATCTTGAGGAACGCGGCGAAAAGGGCGGCGGCAACCGGCCAAAGGGTGTGCCCCAGGCTAGTTGACCGGGACCACAATACGGCGGCTCCGGTCATCAGGACAAACAATGCCATGTCGACATTGCCTTGCTCCAGGCCGAGCACGTAGGGCGGGGCAAAGAAAATTGCGGTCGTGAGAATTGCACGGAAGAACGAGCGAGGCTGGAGCACAAAAATCACGGTAGCCATCCAGATGGCAGCTTGCACCGTGCCGACCACGGGCGCTGGCAGATCCTGCACGTGAAGGTAGCGCAGGAGCAGAAAGGCCCTGGGATAGGCAAAGGATGAGGTCGGATCAGCGAGCAAATCCACTCCCTTTCCTGCATCCCTGAGGTGCCATAATGTTGTCGTCAAATCGTTGTAGAAAGGCCACCAGGGCGACCAGCGCCATCGTCCAAACATCGCCCACAGATCATGGTCGGTCGCTATCGCGTAGAGCAACTGGCAGAAGCAAAATCCGACTGATGCCGGCAGCAATGCCCATAACCAAGGGAGATGTGCCCGGCACTGATTCCACCGGCCTAAAGGGTTCGGGCAACCCCTCGGGGGATCCTCTTGGCCGTTGTATTTCATCCCCTCTCAGGTTTGTAGGTGAACTGCCCGCCACAAGCTTGTTTTTGACGTCCGTCCCTCTGAGGAAGAACCTCTTGGCATGATGGCCCCGCCGTACTTGGTCCAGCGACCCTGGATGGAACCTCCTCACTTGGTCGATCGGGTTTGTGGCGGCAAGCATCGGGCCCCTGGGAGCAGTCCGCCGTTCTGATCCCGAGTTTGTGTCTGAATGGACACAGGGTCGCGAGCGAGTTCGACCCTGAGTCAAGCCTCAAGGCGAGAGGGAAGCGATCCGGTCCTTGCAAGGTTCGCGGCATCAACTTGCCCGGGACATCGGGCTAATTTTGGCCGCGCGCCTTCCAACCATTTGTGCTTTGCTTCGCCCTCAACGGCGACTTTCATACTCTTGCGTTATGTCGGATAAATCTTTGCCCTGCGCCGCTATTGTCGCGGGTTCTGGTCGCCGCGAGACCCTTGGACTCGCGGTTATTTTCGCGGGCATCGTCTGGTTTTACGGCTACATTGGTTTACCTCCAGCGTACCCGGTAAGCTTCACCAAAGAAAATCCGAACTATTATAACCAGCTGGCGGACGGATTCATGGCTGGCCGGGCCGGCTTCAAGATCGATCCACCAGCAGCCCTTGTCGCCCTGCCTGACCCGTACGAACCGAAGCTACGCGAGCAGGCCGGCAATCTCGGATTGCACGACGCGAGCTATTACAAGGGGCGCTATTACCTTTATTTTGGGGTGGCTCCGGCCCTCGTGCTATTCCTGCCCTTCAAGGTTCTCACCGGGTTGCATTTCCCGATGAATCTGGCCACGGTCATTTTTTGCGCAGGTGGATATCTGTGCAGCCTCGGCCTGTTGGTCGGATTGCGACGATGCTATTTCTCACGAACCGGGACCGGATATGTGTGGGTCGCCGCGATGATGCTTGGGCTCGGCAATCTGTGTCCGCTGATGCTGGTGCGTAACAGCGTTTGGGAGCTGCCGATCTCGGCCGCATATTTTTTTTCCACGCTTGGGTTCGGGCTTATTTTCATGGGAATGACAGCTCCGGGGCGGCGCACGCACTGGCTGTTTGGTGCCAGTGTTGCGTTAGGCTTGGCCGTAGCTTCACGTCCCCATTTTGTTTTTTGCGCGGTTGTATTGTGCATCCTTTGGGGGGCGGACTGGCTCCGGCGCTGGCGGAGAGGCGAGAATAAAGGCATGGCGCCGTTTGTTCGCGAAGCTGTCGCAGTGATGCTGCCGATGGGGCTGATCCTGACGGGGTTGCTCGCATATAATTTCGTACGGTTCGAAAATCCATTTGAGTTCGGCCAGAAATACCAGCTTTCCGGCAACCGTCAGATCGATTCCCAATTGGTGAGTTTCCGTTTTTTCCCCATCAATGCCTACCTCTACTTGTTGGCCCCGGCACAACTGGAGCGATACTTTCCTTTTTTCCAGGTGATCCGCGGGTATCCGGGCATACGGCCGGCGGACTACGGTGGGGCCGAAAATCCCTTCGGCATCTTGGTCAACCTGCCGGTATCGTGGCTGGCCGCCTTGGCTCCGCTGATTTGGATGCGCCGCTTTCGACGCGGATCGGGCTTGGGGACATGGTTGATGATATTTGGCGTGTCCTTTCTGGCGCTGGCGGCCGCGGTCATGTGTTTTGCCTGGTCGGCGAATCGATACATGGTGGATTTTGTTCCTGTCCTGCTGCTGCTCGCCCTGCTGGGCATTCTGATGCTAAGCTTCGCAGAACGGCGGTCCCCTGTTTCGCGGATGTTTGTGGCTGCCGGAGTGTCGGGACTGGTTGCATACACCTTGGTTTTCAATGTCCTGATTACCTTCCGGCACGAGGTCTTTAGGGCTCACCGTCCGGGAGACTTCGCGGCGTTGTCGGGCTGGCTTGATCGCCCGGTGTTTTGGTGGGAAAAGTTTCATCCAGTTCCTTACGGCCCTGTTGACCTCCTCGTGCGATTCCCTCGGGACAAGCCCGGAAGGGCGGAGCCGCTGCTGGTGAGTGGCGTTTCGTATCTGGCGGATTATCTCTATGTCTATTATTCTCCGGACGCGCGCCATGTGCAGCTGGCGCTCAATCATACCAATCACAATCAACTGTTCAGCCAGCCCATCCCGGTCGATTACGGCGTGCCACATCACATCGGAATTGTGGCTGGAGCCCTCTATCCGATGGAGTCACACCCGTTTTTCTCGGGCTGGCCCACCGACAAGATTCGCTCCGCGAAGCACGACTTGCAGGTGACCTTGGATGACGTGCCTTACCTGACGGCCGGGCAGGACTTTTTTGAATCGTCGCCCGAGTTTTTGACGTTTGGCGAAAATCGCGTTTCCGACTACATCAGCCGGCGGTTTACCGGTGAAATCCTTGATCTGAAGCATAAGCCGCTGGCTCCTGCAGTCAGACCGTTCATGGGAGGCAGCTTCGTCCGGTTGGGTCTGATTTTCCCGAGCGGCAAGGGAGGCCGGCGGGAGTCGATTGTCGCTACCGGTGGGCCGGGTCGAGCCGATATTATTTTTGTGGCATACGAAGGAGATGAAAGGGTGCGCTTGGGCTTTCAGCACTCTGGCGCCGATTCGTTGGTGAGCGCGCCGATCGGGATCCATCCTGGTGAGATTCAGCTGTTGGAGGTGAGCTTGGGTTCATTTTATCCCGAACCTTCAAATTCTCGGCAACGGGAGCTGGCGCATTTGCTGGTCGTGCGCTTGAACGGTGAGACGGTCTGGTCGGAGCCGTTGCCATTTCATCCCATGGGGACGGCCAAGCCGCGGATTGGTGAGGACTTATCAACCACGGACCGGACGATGAGTGCGTTCTCCGGGAAAATTGTGACGCAACAACCGGTCGAGCTCTTCCCGGTGGCGCCCGACTCGCCTTTTTCCCTGCCGCCCTATTGGATCGAAACGGGAGTAAAGCCGGCTTACGGGGCGATTCGTATGCATCT
>Ga0265320_10002283_pt1 | contig 13442 bp, 15 predicted proteins | sample 4827metaG_FD_202087 | JGI IMG/M metagenome (GOLD analysis project Ga0265320, IMG submission 202087) | Rhizosphere microbial communities from Carex aquatilis grown in University of Washington, Seatle, WA, United States - 4-8-27 metaG | ecosystem: Host-associated > Plants > Roots > Rhizosphere >...
GGCGGAAGACCCGGCCGGCGAGGAACTGGACGACGAAACCGAGGAAGATGAAGAGACCTTTGACGGCGACTGGGATCCCTACACTTTGCACCGCAATCCGGTCTATATCGCCACTCGCGCGCTGTACGTAAGCCTCATTGCCCACTGGGAGCGCGTGGCGGCTCAACCCGGCCGGGTGCCCGCCGCGCTCGGCATCACCTTGCAGGCGTCACTCTACCGTGGCAACGAGCAGGTGATGCAGGCCGTGCAGGCGCTCGAGATGGGCGACTACACCCTGGCCGTGTGCCTCTTCAAACTGGCGCTGCGCGAACTCAATGTCACCCTCGCCCGCCTCGGCCAGCCGGATGTCGCCGCAACCCCGCTCGCCGTGCGTTACCGCGAATACGCCCTGCCCCGCCTTTTTGATCTGCGGGAAATCTGGCTGCGCGTCATGAACGAGTGCCGCCAGAGCCTCGGCGACGACATCGCGCCGGAATAACACCAAGGTTTTGGACCTAGTTCCGCCGGCGCTTCCTGCCGGATGGATACGCTGCTGGCGTCCGGCTGGTCTTTTTGTAATCGCCTGACTTGAGTGAATTGATCTGGTCGCGCAACAGTGCGGCACGTTCGAACTCCAGTTTGTTGGCCGCCTCCTGCATCTCGTCTTCCAGTTCGGCGATGACCGCCGCCACGTCCTCGGTGCCGGCCTCGGCCACCGCTGCGTTCTCGTCCCTCTCGGTGCCGTCGTAAACACGCAGGCTGGCCTGCACTCCCCGCTTCACGCTGCGGGGCGTGATGCCATGCGCCTGGTTGTAGGCGAGCTGCTTCTCGCGGCGGTGCGTCACCGCCTCCATCGTCCGCCGGATGGATTCGGTGACGACGTCGGCATAAAAAATAACCCGGCCCTTCTTGTGCCGGGCCGCGCGGCCCGCCGTCTGCATGAGACTGGTCGCGCTGCGCAGGAAGCCCTCCTTGTCGGCATCGAGGATGGCCACAAGCGCCACCTCGGGCAGGTCGAGTCCTTCGCGGAGCAGATTGATGCCGATGAGCACGTCAAAGTTACCCTGCCGGAGATTGCGCAGGATTTCCACGCGCTCCAGCGCATCGATGTCCGAGTGCAGATATTCAACGCGTACCTTGGCCTCGCGCAGGTAGGTGGTCAGATCCTCGGAAAGCCGTTTGGTCAGGGTCGTCACGAGCACGCGCTCACCCTGCTCCGCGGCTTTGCGTACCTCACCGATCAAATCCTCCACCTGCCCCTTGGTCGGGCGCAGCGTGATCTCGGGGTCGAGGAGGCCGGTCGGTCGGATGAGCTGCTCCGCGACCACGCTGGAAATTTCCAGTTCAAACTTGGCCGGGGTCGCCGACACGTAGATGGTCTGGCCGGTGATCTGTTGGAATTCCGCAAAACTCTGCGGCCGGTTGTCGAGGGCCGACGGCAGCCGGAACCCAAAGTTCACGAGCGTCTTCTTGCGGGCGATGTCGCCGTTGTACATGCCGCCGATCTGAGGGATGGTCACATGGCTCTCGTCCACCATGGTCAGAAAATCCTTCGGGAAAAAATCGATCAGGCAGAACGGCCGGTCGCCGGTCTTGCGGCCGGTCAGATGCAGCGAGTAATTCTCGATGCCGCTGCAGAAGCCCATCTCCTGCAGCATCTCGAGGTCGTAGTTGGTGCGCATCCGGATGCGCTGGGCCTCGAGGTATTGCTGGTTGCGCTCAAAGAACGCCACGCGCTCCTCCAACTCGGCCTTGATGCCGCTGATGGCCGACTCCAGCCGGCCCTTGGTCGTCACGTATTGGTTGGCGGGATAGAGATCAAATTGGTCGGTCTTGCGGAGAACGTTCCCGCTGACCGGCTCGAACTCCGTCAACGACTCGATCTCGTCGCCAAAAAACTCGACGCGCAGTCCGTGCTCCAGGTAGGCCGGCATCACGTCCACCACGTCGCCGCGCACCCGGAAGCAGCCGCGCTTCAGGTCGTAGTCGTTCCGTTCGTAGAGGTTCTCGACCAGCCGTTCGAGAAACTTGTTGCGGCTGAAAGACCCGCCCACGCGGATCTGGATGCGCATCGACGAGAAGTCCTCGGGGGAACCGAGGCCGTAGATGCACGAGACGCTCGCCACCACGATCACGTCGCGCCGGCTGACGAGCGAGCTGGTGGTGGCGATGCGCAGCCGCTCCAGCTCCTCGTTGATCGACGAATCCTTCTCGATGAAGGTGTCGCTCGTCGGCACATAGGCCTCGGGCTGGTAGTAGTCGTAGTAGCTGACAAAATATTCGACAGCGTTTTCGGGAAAGAAGCTTTTGAACTCGGAATAAAGCTGCGCCGCCAGGGTCTTGTTATGCGACACGATCAGCGCCGGCCGGTCGAGCTGCGCGATGACGTTGGCCATGGTGAACGTCTTGCCCGAACCCGTCACGCCCAGCAGGGTCTGGTGGCGGTTGCCGGACCGCAGAGACTGCACCAGGGCCGCGATGGCCTGGGGTTGGTCGCCGGTCGGCTGGTATTCCGCGTGCAGCTTGAAAAGCATCTCCCACCCCTACCCAATCACCCGCGTTCGGCAACTCCTGTTCGGGAGCGATGCAGCCTATCGCGACACGTGCGGTGTGCTGACGGGTAGGGACGGACCGCTGGGCCGTCCGCGAATGTCCTTGCGGCGCGCCCAGCGGTCGCGCCCTACCATCAATGCCAATTGCCAAGCGCCTGCCGATGGACCAAGCTGCAACAAAACAAACCCCGGGCTCCGGCCCTCTCCCCCATGGCTCTTACCCATTCCGTCTATAACTCGCCCGTATTCTCGCAGGCCTGCAACCAGTTCGACATCGCCGCCGACATCCTCGGCATGGATGCCGGCCTGCGCGACCGCACCAAGCGCCCCAAACGGTGCGTCATCGTTTCCATGCCCGTCCGCATGGATAGCGGCAAAGTTGAAATCTTCGAGGGCTACCGCGTGCAGCACAACCTCTCGACCGGTCCTGCCAAGGGCGGCATCCGTTTCCATCAGGATGTGACGCTCGGCGAAGTCGCCGCCCTCGCCATGTGGATGAGCTGGAAATGCTCGCTGGTCGGCCTGCCCTTCGGCGGCGCCAAGGGCGGCGTGATCGTCAATGCCCGCGACATGTCGCCGACCGAACTCGAGCGCCTCTCCCGCCGTTACATGCAGGAAATCACGCCGTTCATCGGACCGAACGTCGATATCCCGGCACCTGATGTCGGCACCAATGATCAGGTCATGGCCTGGATGATGGACACCTATTCCAACCACGTGGGGCACTACGACCCGGGCGTGATCACCGGCAAGCCCATCGCGTTGGGCGGCTCGCTCGGGCGACGCGAGGCGACGGGCGAAGGCGTAGCTTGGTTCGTGAAGTCTTACCTGCAAGACATCGGCATCACGCCTGAAAAAACTACTGTCATCATCCAGGGCTTCGGCAATGTCGGCAGCGAAGCCGCCCTCGCCCTCTACGACTGGGGCGCCGAAGTCATTGGCATTTCCGATTTCACTGGCGGCATCTACAATACCAACGGCATCAATCTCAAGGAAGCCCTTGTCTATACGGCCGCCAACAAATCGCTGCTGGGTTACACTGGCGGGGAGGCTTTGACCAACGACGAGTTGCTGGAAATGCCCTGCACCGTCCTCATCCCGGCGGCGCTGGAGCGCGTCATCACTGAGAAAAACGCCGGCAAGCTGAAATGCCGCATGCTCGCCGAGGGGGCCAACGGCCCGACGACCAACGAGGCCGACCTGATCATCACGAAGCGCGGCGACATCGAGCTCATCCCCGATGTGCTCTGCAATTCCGGCGGCGTGATCGTCTCCTACTTCGAATGGCTGCAGAACCAGCAGAACTATTATTGGAGCAAGGGCGAGGTCTTCGACAAGCTTTACCGCATGCTCGCCAAGGCGAAGGCCTCGGTGGACGAGACACAGAAGAAATACGGCTGCAGCCGCCGCACCGCCGCGCTCGTGCTGGGCATCTCGCGCGTCGCCGAGGCCAAGGCCAAGCGCGGGCTGTTCCCGTAATATTCTCTTCCAGTAGGGCCGGCGCTTGCGCCGGGCCGGTAGGACGTGTTTGCAAAATGTAGGGCGGGATCGCTGATCCCGCCCTACAATCAATCAAAGTGAAACCGCTTACTCGAACGTGTGTATGAACAGTCCTGAGCGCAGCTTTGGCTCAAACCACGTACTCTTCGGCGGCATGATCTGCCCGGCATCGGCAATGTCCATCAACTGCGCCACCGTCACGGGATACAGCGAAAACGCCACGCCGCCTTGCGCGTCGACGCGCTTCACCAGGTCGCCGGTGCCGCGGATGCCGCCGACAAAGTCGACGCGCTTGCTCGTGCGCGGATCATCGATGCCCAGCAGCGGAGCGAGCAGCTTGTCCTGCAGCACGCTCACATCGAGCCGCGCCACGGGATCGGCCTTGGCGTCCACCGGGCAGCGCAAGCCATGCCATTTGCCCGCGAGATACATGCTCACGCGTCCCCCCATCGCGGGCGACGACGCGGCGTTTTCTTCCAGACCGAAAACCGCCTTCACCTTCGCGAGAAACTCTTCGGGCGTGTGGCCGTTGAGATTGAAGACATGCCGGTTGTAAGGGAGAATTTTCAATTCACTGGCCGGAAAAATGACGCACAGGAACCAGTTGTAGTCCTCCGCCCCGGTGTGCTTCGGATTGCGGTCGCGCCGCAGCCGGGCGACGCGTGCCGCGCTCGCCGCCCGGTGGTGGCCATCCGCGATATAGGTCACCGGCACCCGGTCGAACGCCGAGATGAAATCCGCCCCGCCAGCGATGCGCCACACGGTGTGCCGGATGCCGTCGGGCGCGGTGAAGTCATGCTGCGGCTTTTCTTTGACTTTGACGTTCACGAGCGCGGACACCGCCGCCTCGTCGCGATACGTCAGGAAAATCGGGCCGGTGTTCGCCCCGAGCGTGTCGATCAGGCGCGTGCGGTCGTCCTCCTTGTCCTTCCGCGTCTTCTCGTGCTTCTTGATGAGCTCCGCGTCGTAGTCCTCCACATGGCACACCGCCACCAGCCCGCGTTGGATGTGCGGGCCCATCTGCTGCTGGTAAAGATAGAGACATGGGCCGGACTCGCGCACCAGCACGCCCTCGCGCTGGAGTTTCAGGAAATTCTCCCGGGCCTTCGTGTAAACCGCCTCGCTGTGGGGATCGGTCTGGGGCGGGAGGTCGATCTCGGCGCGATCCACATGCAGCAGGCTGCGCGGCCGGCCCGCGGCCAGCGCGACCGCCTCGGCGGTGTCGACGACGTCGTAGGGCACGCACGCCACCTCGGGCGCGTGTTGCGGCACAGGAACCAGACCTTGAAAAGCGCGGATACGCATGAACGTGGATTAGTTTGAAAGGGGAAGCACAGACGAAACACACGAAACCGCCGGAGGAAAGGTTTTTTGCCCGCAGATGACGCGGATAGTCACGGAATGGGTCGGAAAAGGTTTTGATCACGGATTAGCAGATGTCGCTTCGCTCGGTACCCGGATGGGCACGGATAAGCCTTCAATCTATCCCGGTTTGATCCGCGTGATCCGTGGTCAAAACGTATCAGGATTCTGGCAATAAAGATCCGGGACTTCTGCTGAGTGGAGTCGGGACTAGGTTGATTATCAGTATCTGCGATAATTCGCGTCATCCGCGGAAAGTACCCACAAAAAAGCCCTCCGCGGTGGGAGGGCTGCGAAATCCGGACTGCGTCCGGTGTTACTTGACCTTGGTCGCGCGCTTGAACTTCGTGGTGAACTTCTCCACGCGGCCGGCGGTGTCGACCAGGCGCTTCTCACCCGTGTAGGCGGGATGCGAGTCCATGGTCACATCACGCAGGATGACGAAGTAGTCCTGGCCGTCGATCTTCTCGGTGCGGGCGGACTTCATCGTGGACCGGGTGAGGAATTTCTTGCCTGTCCCAATGTCGAGGAAGCAGACGTTGTTGAGGGCGGGATGGACTTTTTCTTTCACGGTAAAGGAAGATTTGATCAACCTTGGCGCGCCTTGTAGCGCGGCTCGGTCTTGTTGATGACGTAGATGCGCCCCTTGCGGCGGACGACCTGGCAGGCCGGGTGACGCAGTTTGGCGGATTTGATGGAGGAAACGACTTTCATAAAAACGAGAAAGAAGATGGCCGGCTTCACCCCTGTCAAAGCAAAAGATTTTCCGGTGGTGTCCTGATTTGAATCTCCCTCTCCCGCACAACCTTTTGCGTGTTTACCCCAAGTCCGCTAGACTCAGGGAATGACCTCCAAATCCCGTTACGAATTTATTGGCGCGCTGGCCCGCCACAGCCCGTTGGTTCAGCTTGGCTGGAGGCGGGGACTATCATCCTCCGCCAAGGTTACGGATGACAGGTCAGTCCCGCGGGTTTCGCCCTCCCCATATTCCAACCTAAGGTACGTGGTCTTGCTTGAAGACGAGGAAACCCTGCCGGGTGGTGATGAACTTGTGGATTTTCCCCCGGCAGGGCACTGCACCTACTGGCCATGCATTGGTTGAATTTACCCACTCATGGCATGGTCTGCATGTAGCAAACCGCTTCGGGAGCGGTGTGTTTTGGATAACAAACGGCGCATCAGTAAATGCCCGGCGTTATCAAGAACAGAATACTGCCCGTTGGTCTCCCCTCCTACTGGGGATTTCTAACCTCGTGGATTATTGGCCCGTCACTTCTTCTCCGTCGCGGCAATCGCCGCCTTCACCGCCGTCTCTGGCGACTCCACCGGGGGAATCTCTAGCACCGTCGTAATCTCCCGTTGGACGCCCTCTATCTCCGCGACTGGATGCCCCCATGCGTAGGCTTTCTTAGCTTTGGGATGCCCCGCTAGATCGAATATCTCCACGTCACCTTCCCACAAAATCTTGCCTTGGAAAATCTCAGTAACCGGGACTGTAGCCGCATACCTCGCCGCGCAGCCGTGAAGCTGGTTGATGGCGACGATTATTTCCGAACGGTAATCCATGGCGTGGTTTAATTGACCAATTCTACTAGGTCACGCACTGACCAGATGCGACTCGAAACACCAGCCGCATGGCCGGCGTGCAGCGGATGGATTTGTGCACGAGGAATAACCGTCTCCAGAGAGGTTGGTTTTCCGGCGTTAAGCCAGTGCGCCCAACAAATGAGACGAAACTGTTACGTTTTTGGAGTTCGTTGAACTATCGCATTCCCTTAGATGCTTACCCTGTCCTTGGGTCCAAGTAGTGCATTGTGTGTGTAAGCTGAAAAGCCGCTCAGGCATGGGCGGCTTTTCTACGTCTGGAGCACCGCGCTAGTTTACCGTCGGGTCCTCGGGCTCGTTGGCGAGGAGCTTCAGATCGGGGTTGATGGAACCAAGAATCGAACGCCAGAGCGCGAGGCCGTCTGATTGCTCCAGCAGGCCGCCTTCGACCGGCGTGACAAACCAGGTGTCGTGATTCATCTCGTTTTCCAACTGCCCCTGCCCCCAGCCGGAGTAGCCGAGAAAGGCCCGGAGGGTCACCCCCGGCGTGCCGATCAGCTCGGCCGCCTTTTCCGGCTCGAGGCCAAATTGCAGTTGGAACGCACTCTCGGGTTTGAGCCACTGCCAGCAAACCAGGATCAACTGCTCGGGGGCAACCGGGCCGCCGGAGTACAGCGGCACCCCGGCCAGCGGTCCGAACGCAAACTCGGTGTTCAGCTCGCCCAGTTGCTTGTCGAGCGGGCGGTTGAGCACCACCCCCATGGCGCCCTCGGCGTTGTGGACCGACATGAGGATGACCGTGCGCTTGAAATTCGGATCGCGCATCACGGGATGGGCGAGCAGCAACTGCCCGGCGAGGGTCACGGTTTTGCGCGCTGTGCGGCGTTCCTTCATGGGTTCGTCATTGCGAGGAGCATCGCGACGAAGCAATCCAGCTGGATCGCCACGCCTGCGTCCCGGGCTCGCGATGACCCCAGGTCTTCATAGCTTGCTGATCTTGACACCCGCGTCGGCCAGAATGGGCGCGACCAGCGGGTCGTTGTTGTAATCCTCGTGATATTTGATCTCGGAGAGGCCGGAGGCCGCGAGAATCTTGGCGCAATTGATGCACGGGAAGTGCGTCACATAGGCCACGCAGTTTTCCACGCTGGAGCCGCGGCGGGCGGCATCGGCAATGGCGTTTTGCTCGGCATGCACCGTCGCCTGCTCATGGCCGTCGCGAAGGCGGGAGGCATGGGGCGTGCCCGGCAAAAAACCGTTGTAGCCGGCGGCGACCAGGCGGTTTTTCCGCTCGCCCCCGGTGACGATGACGCACCCCACGTTGAGCCGTTCGCAGTTGGACCGCGAAGCGATGAGCTTGGCCGTCGCCATGAAATACTCGTCCCAGCTCGGACGATGCGGAAAGGCCTCCGTGGCTTGGGCGATCAGGTCGATGGGGCAGGCGGGTTTTTCCATGTTGTTACGCCGCCACACTGGACAACTCCGGTGACATGGGCAACCTTCCTCTGATTAATGCGGCGCGAGCTACAACCCGAGCTTCTCGATTCCCTGCCACCTGACCATCCGGACGCATTGCACAACCGTCGGGATCTGCGTCTGACCAACCGCTTCATGGGCAACCACCGATGGTTGATCCGCACTCTGCCCGCGCTGCTGCGTCCCGGCGAGCAGGTGCTCGAACTCGGTGCCGGCACCGGCGAGCTGGGCGCGCGGCTGGCAGCCAGGGGTGTCATGCTGGACGGGCTCGACCTCTGGCCGCGCCCCGCCGGCTGGCCCGCTGACCGCTCCTGGCATCGCACCGATCTGCTGGCCTTTGACGGCTACGACCGCTACCCCGCGATCATCGGCAATCTCATCTTCCATCAATTCACCGCCGCCGATCTTCGCGCGCTCGGCCGGAAGCTTCGCCGCACCGCCCGGGTCATCATCGCCTGCGAACCGCTGCGGCGGCGGCTTTCCCAGGTTTTCTTCGCGCGCATCGCTCCCCTGCTCGGCGCCAATCATGTCAGCCTGCACGACGGCCATGTGAGCATTGCCGCGGGTTTTTGCGCTCAGGAATTGCCCGAGATGCTGGAGCTGGAACCGGCGGAATGGGATTGCCACTGCACAACCACGACGCTGGGCGCATACCAGATGATTGCTGTCCGCCGCCAATGAAGTCTAAAATCCGTGGACCGATCCTGTCACAGAGACCACAGAGCCCGAAGGGGAGTTCACGGAGAAAGACTTCGGGCAATGCCCCTGGGCAGTCGGGAGTTCCCCTGCCAGGTGAAGGCCGAAACCGCGTTCTTTCCGGAGCAATCCTCAGTGCTCTCGCTACTTGTCTCTGCGTACTCTGGGTCCAACTGCGTCTTTTAGGATGAAACCTCCGCTGGAAATCATCGGTGGCGGGCTGGCCGGCCTTTCGCTTGGCCTGGCCCTGCACCGCGCGGGTGTGCCGGTCACCTTGTTTGAAGCGGGTGATTATCCCCGCCACCGTGTCTGCGGAGAATTCATCAGCGGCCTCTCGGCGGCGACCATGGCAAGGCTGGGCCTGGCCCCGTTGCTGGCCGACGCCCTGCGCCACCGCGAAGTTGCCTGGTTCATCGGCGGGCACGCCCCGCGCCTGCAGCGTCTCCCCGCGCCGGCGCTCGGTTTGAGCCGGCATGTGCTCGACGCCCGTCTGGCCGAGGCATTCCAGGCAGAGGGCGGCGACCTCCGCAAAGGCACCCGGGTCACGGAGCTGGCACCACGACCCGGCCGGGTTTTTGCCACCGGCCGCCGGCGCGGACGCTCGCCCTGGCTGGGATTGAAAATCCATGCCGTTGATCTGCCGCTCAAACGCGAGTTGGAAGTTCACCTCGGTGCCCAAGCGTATGTCGGTCTGGCCCGGGTGGAGGACAATCGGGTGAATATCTGCGGGCTGTTTCGCCGCCGCGAGCTTTCGGCGCGGGGGGCGGACCTGCTCATCGCCTACCTCGGGGCGGCGGCCCTCGGCTCGCTCGCCTCGCGGATTCGTGCGGCGACGACCGACCCCGCCTCATTCTGCGCGGTCGCCGCCGTGAGCTTCGACCGGAGCGTGCCCGATTTTGACCGCGTCACCCTCGGCGACACCTGTGCGATGATTCCGCCCTTCACCGGCAACGGCATGGCGATGGCGTTTCAAAGCGCCGAGCTCGCCCTTGATCCGTTGATCGCCTACGTGCACGGGAAAAGCGGCTGGCCGGATGTTTGTCGCGCCATCCACCAGGCACAGGGCCGCCGCTTCCGGTTGCGTCTGGCTTCGGCCCACCTGCTGCATCCCTGGTTGCTGCAACCGGCCCGCCAGCACTGGCTGGCCGCGCTGAACCGCGCCCACTTGCTCCCGTTCCGGCCCCTCTACGCCGCCTTGCACTAATCAATAAGCATAACCAAATGAAGAAACACACCCCGTCGCTCCGCGCCACCCCTCTTGACGGAAGGGTTTTCAAACTGCGCTCAGGGAAGATCCCCTCTGGCCGGTCCACCATAGCCTTGGCGACGGTGGAAGAGGGGTGCCCGTCAGGGCGGGGGTGGTGGTGTGCCCATCGCAAACATTTTGGTATCGCGGTCACTTCTTGATCCAAGACTCAACAATGTATCTCCAAGCCCTCGCCACCGCGGTGCCTCCCGCGACCCATACCCAGGCCGGATGCTGGGAAATTCTGCAGAATTCCCCCGTGCGCCTGCGGTTGAAACGGCGCTCGATGCTGATCGCGCAATCGATTTTGCGCAGCGATCACGGAATCGCCACGCGGCATTTTGCCATGCCGGATGTCGCGCAGGTGTTTGACCTCACCCCCGACCAGTTGAATGCCGCGTTCCGCACCGAAGGGCCGAAACTCGCCGCGCGGGCGCTCACAGCGGCCCTTGCGCAAGCGGGCGTCCAGCCCGCCGGGCTCGACGCGTTGCTCATGTGCACCTGCACCGGCTATCTCTGCCCCGGCCTCACCAGCTATGTCGCCGAGCTGCTCGGTTTGCCGCCCAACACTTACCTTCAGGATCTGGTCGGTCTCGGCTGCGGCGCGGCCATCCCCACGCTGCGTGCCGCCCGCAACGTCCTGGCGGCACAACCGGACGCAACCGTGGCGTGCGTGGCCCTTGAGATTTGCTCGGCGGCGTTCTACCTCGACGACGATCCCGGTGTGCTCATCAGCGCCTGCCTTTTCAGCGACGGCGCCGCGGCGACCCTGTGGCGGGCCACGCCCGGACCGACCGGCCTGTCCTGCTTCGATTTCAACACGCTGCATCTTCCGGCGGAGCGCGACAAACTGCGCTTTGAGCAGCGCAACGGCAAACTCCGCAACCTGCTGCACCGGTCGGTGCCCGAGCTCGCCGCGGGGGCCGTCGGCCGGCTGTGGCAGGAACGCGGGCCGCGGCCGGTGGCCCAGGTGGTCACGCATCCCGGCGGACGGGATGTGCTGGATGCCTTGGCGCCGGTGCTCGCGCCCCACTCGCTCGACGCTAGCCGCCGCGTGCTGCGCGATTATGGCAACATGAGCAGTCCTTCCGTCCTGTTTGCGCTGGAGGAAACTCTGAAACACTCCCCGCCCGGGACGGAGGGAGATTTTTGGCTCGTGAGTTTCGGCGCAGGCTTTAGCGCACATAGTTGCCGGATCGGCCTTTCCCCTGATGCCCAAACTTGACGACCTCGTTGCCTACTGCGACCAGCGCACCCACCGGACCGCGTTCAAGGATTATCCTGGCGCGGTCAACGGCCTGCAGGTCGCCAATGACGGCCGCGTGACCAAGATCGGCGCGGCCGTGGACGCGGGGCTGGTCCCGTTCGAACTGGCAGTGGAGCGCGGCATCGATTTTCTCATCGTCCATCACGGCCTGTTCTGGGGCGGCGTGCAACCGCTGACCGGGCCGGTCTACGGCCGTTTTGCCGCGCTGGTGCGGGGCAACTGCGCAGTCTACTCCAGCCACCTGCCGCTCGATGCCCACGAGGAGATCGGCAACAACGCGCTGCTGGCCCGCCAGCTCGGCCTGAAAGTCCGGCGGCCGTTTCTCTTCCAAGAAAACGAGCCGGTCGGCTGGATCGCCCCGAACAAACTCAAGCGCTCCCAGCTCCAGGCGCGGCTGGAGGAACTCTACCCGCGGGTGGTGACGGTGGACTGCGGCGCGGCGGCCCCGAAGCAGATCGCCTTTTGCAGCGGCAGCGGCAACAGCGCCGTGCCGCAACTGCTGGCCGCCGGCGTGGACACGCTCCTCACCGGCGAGCTTCGCGAGGAATGGTTCAACTATGCCCAGGAGCACCACCTCAACCTCATCTGCTGCGGCCACTACGCGACGGAAATGCACGGGGTGAAGGCCCTCGCCGCCGAACTGGCAAAAAAATTCCGCCTGCAATGGGAATTCATCGAAACGAACAACCCCCTTTGATCTCCCGCCAATCACCCGAATTCACGCGAATGAATCCTTGGCAAACGGGGTCAATTCGCGTGCATTCGCGGGCAGTTTCCCGATGAAAAAAATCGCCATCCTCCACGGCCCCAACCTCGACCGGCTCGGCCGGCGCCAGCCGGAAATCTACGGCACCGCCACCCTCAAGGATCTGGAGAAGCTGATCCGGGCCGAGGCGAAACGGCTCGGCTTTGCCGTCACCTTCTTCCAATCGGCCCATGAGGGCGCGCTGGTCGACAAGATCCACGCCCTCACCGACGGAGGCACCGACGCGTTCATTGTCAACTTCGGCGCGTATTCGCATACCAGCATCGCCTTGCGCGACGCGCTCGCCAGTACCGACCGGCCGGCGATCGAGGTCCACATTTCCGACATCAAGCAGCGGGAAAAATTCCGGCGGAAATCAATGACGGCCGGCGCGTGCGCGGCGATGATCTCGGGAAAAGGCTTCCCGGGCTACGTCGAGGCCCTGCGCCTGCTGGCGAAAATCTGACCGCATGGGCCAGCATCTGCCCGACTTTGTCGAACCCCGCTGGTTCGTCTGCCACACCAAGCCGCGCTGCGAAAAGAAATTCGACGACCTGCTGGCCCGGGAGGAATTCGCCCATTACCTCCCGTTGATCCAGAGCGTGCGGCGCTACGGCACGCAGAAGAAGACCTTCACCAAACCGCTGTTTCCCGGCTATGCCTTCGCCCGGCTGGAACCGGAACGCAAAACGCGCATCTACCAGCAGGACCTGCTGGTGCGGGCGATGATGGTGGAGAACGAGGCGCAGTTCCTGAGGCAGTTGGAGGACGTGAAGGCCGTCTGCGCGTCGGGGCTGGAGGCGGCGCTTCATCCCCTGATGAAAAAAGGCACCCATGTCCGGGTGCGGGGCGGCCCCTTGCACGGGCTGGAAGGCTATGTGGACGACCCGGTGAACCCGCAGGGAATTGTGGTGTCAGTCGATGTGCTGCAGCAGGGATTGCTCGTCCGGCTCCCCCTCGAAAGCCTTCAACTCCTTCCCTGATATTAATGGTCCGTCGTCTGATCAAAATTTTTACCCTCAGCCTCGCCGCCGGCTCCGCTTGGGCCCAGACCACGCCGGCCCAAAGCACCTC
>Ga0265320_10002285_pt1 | contig 13437 bp, 7 predicted proteins | sample 4827metaG_FD_202087 | JGI IMG/M metagenome (GOLD analysis project Ga0265320, IMG submission 202087) | Rhizosphere microbial communities from Carex aquatilis grown in University of Washington, Seatle, WA, United States - 4-8-27 metaG | ecosystem: Host-associated > Plants > Roots > Rhizosphere >...
GGCCTGCTCGCCAATACGACGTATTATTACCGGGTCCGGGGGACCAATCTCGCCGGCGCCTCGGCTTATTCCAACACGACCAACGCGACGACGACCGTCACGCCGCCGTCATTGACGTGGCGGGGCGACAACATCGCCAACGTCTGGGACATCGCTACCACGGCAAACTGGTTGAATGGCACCAACGTCACCCTGTACGCCGACGGCTCGTTTGTCACTTTTGATGCCACCGGCTCCAATACTCCGGCCATCAACCTGTCCACCGTGCTGCAGCCCGGTTCGCTCACCGTCACGGGGACCAAGAATTACACCTTTGGCGGCACCGGCTGGGTGGCCGGCCCGACGACACTCGTCAAGTCCGGCACGGGAACCCTGACCATCAATACGACCAACACGTACAGCGGCGGCACCATTTTGAGCAACGGCACGGCCATCCTTGGCAACACCGCGATGAACCTGGTCGGGCTGGGCTCCGGCCCGGTCACTTTCTACGGCGGCACCCTGGAATTTACCGGCTTCAGCGGCAGCACCACGCCCGATTACCTCGGCAATACCAACGCGCTCATCGTCCCCGCCAACCAGACTGGTACCATCCACATCCCGTCACGGTTCCTTACGCCCGGACTCAATGGCACGCTTTCCGGCAGCGGCACGCTCAACCTCGTCGTTAATTTTGTCCGCGACGACGTCTCCGGCAACTGGACCGGTTTCACCGGCAAAATCAATGTCGTCAGCAACGGTTCCGTGACGAACGATTTCCGGGTCGTCAACGCCCTCGGATTCCCGAACGCGCGGCTGAACCTGGGCAACAATGTATTGATGTATTCGCGGGCGTCGGCCGGTTCGGTCATTCCCATCGGCGAATTTTCCGGATCCGGCAGCGGCTCAACCATCGCCGCCGGCGGCGGCACCAGTGCCGGTACGCAGAATTCCGTGACCTGGCGTGTCGGCGGTCTCAACACCGACGCCACCAACGCGGTGCTGATCCAGGGTACCACGTCGCTCATCAAGGAAGGCGCCGGTAAATGGACGCTCACCGCCTCCAACACCTACACCGGCACCACCCTCGTCAATGGCGGGACCTTGCTCATCAACGGCAACCAGTCCGGCTCCACCAGCCAGTTTACCGTTGCTGCCGGCGGGACGCTGGGCGGTTCGGGAATCATCGGCGGAAACACGACGGTCAACGGCACGCTCTCGCCCGGGAATTCCATCGGCACGCTCACGTTCAACAACAACCTCGTCCTGTCCGGGAGCAGCACGGCCTTTTTTGAGTTGACCCGGGTGCCGTTGACCAACGATGTCGTCCGGGTGCTGGGCACCGTGACTTACGGGGGCACGTTGAGTGTCGCGAACCTCAGCCCGGATTTCCTCCAGGCCGGCGACAACTTCCGGTTGTTCAATGCGGCCGGTTACAACGGCGCGTTCACCAATTTGATTCTGCCGGACCTCAACGACGGATTGGCCTGGAGCACCAACCAGCTCGCCGTGAACGGCCGGTTGTGGGTGGTGAAAACCACGCCGCCGGCAGTCGCCAACGCCGCCCTGTCCGGCGGCAACCAGTTCACCTTCTCGGGCGGCGGCGGAACTCCGGGCTGGGATTACTACGTGCTGGCTTCGACCAATATGACGCTGCCGCTGTCGCAGTGGCCCCGCATCCGGACGAATCAATTTGACGCCAGTGGCAACTTTTCAGTCACGAACCCGGTTATTACGGGCTGGCCGTGGCAATTTTACCTGCTGCAAACACCTTGATGACCGGCTTGACCGGTCAAAATTCCGGCTCCCGGGTTTGATTTTCCCGCGGTCCAGCCGCTGGTAGTGGTGCGTTTTGCAACTTTCGGTGGGGCGAGCGTCCTCGTCCCGCATTGCGGGATCAGTAGCCTCACCCCACCAAAGAGTACCCAACCGCCTGCCCAGCGCATTGCTTCGACATCTCCGGGCGCGTAAGCTGCCGGCCGCCATCTCATGAGAATCCTTGTCATCGGTTCGGGCGGACGCGAACACGCGCTGGTTTGGAAACTGGCGCAGTCGCCGCACGTCACGCAAATGTGGTGCGCGCCGGGCAACGCCGGCATCGCCCAGGAGCGGCTCGCAAAAAGTTCCGCGCCGGTCGAGTGCGTGAACCTCGGGGCCGAGGATTTGCCGAAGCTGCTCGCGTTCGTGCAGGAAAAGAAGGTCGACCTCACCGTTGTCGGCCCGGACAACCCGCTGGCGCTGGGTATAGTGGATTTGTTCCAGAAAGACGGCCGGCGGATCTGGGGGCCGAACCAGAACGCGGCCCAGTTTGAGTCGTCCAAGGCCTTCTCGCAGGATTTCATGGACAAATACGGTGTGCCGACGGCCCGTTCGGGGGTGTTCACCGCCAGCGAGGTGCCGGCGGCGCGCGCCTTTGCCGGTTCGTTGGCTGGTCGTTGTGCGGTAAAAGCCGATGGCCTGGCGCTGGGCAAAGGGGTCCTGATTTGCACGAGCGAGGCGGAGGCCAATCGGGCCATTGACGAAATTCTGGTCGGCAAATCTTTTGGGATTGCGGGTTCAAAAATTGTGATCCAGGAGCTTTTGGAAGGGATCGAAATTTCATTGCACGCCATTTGCGACGGCAAAACCGCAAAACTTTTTCCCACCGCCCAGGATCACAAACGGGCGCTCGACGGTGACGCCGGGTTGAATACCGGTGGCATGGGGACCTATTCGCCCACGCCATTTTTGAGCGAACCTGCCCTGGCGGATGTCGGCAAAAAAATCCTGACCCCGTGGTTGCAAGGATGCCTCCAGGAGCGGATCCATTATTGTGGTATCCTTTATCCGGGAGTGATGCTGACCAAGGACGGCCCGAAGGTGTTGGAGTTCAATGCCCGCTTCGGGGACCCGGAGACGCAGGTTTACCTGACGCGGATGGAAAACGACCTGCTGGAGGTGCTCGCCGCGAGCGTGAGCGGGACGCTGGGCGGCATCACGCTGAAATGGAGCCCGCTCGCGAGCGTGTGCGTGGTGATGGCCAGTGGCGGTTATCCGGGCAACTACGCGAAAGGCAAGGTTATCTCCGGCCTCGACTCTGCCAATGCGCTCCCGCACACAAAAGTTTTCCATGCCGGAACGGCATCGAAGGATGGACAAATTTTAACCAACGGCGGCCGCGTCCTGGGGGTGACGGCACTGGGCAAGGATCTTCAGGCTGCCAAAACCGCCGCTTACGCCGCAGTGGAGAAGATTCGTTTCGACGGCGCGCATTTCCGTCATGACATTGCCGCCAAGGCGCTGAGGTAACGGTTTTCAGGGCAAGGCGGTCGGGTGTGGTGGCATTACTCGGACTCGTTGAATATTTCGGTATGCAGAACCCCATCGGGCGAGATGGCACCTAGAATACGGGTGGCTGGCGTTCCCGACTCGTGAAGGGAGACCCGGAGACTGAGAACGATTTTGTTGCCTTGCGGGTCAACCGATCCGTCTTGTACAAATTCAAAATCACTCAATCCCACGTGGTCCAAAAAATTGGTGGATTTCAGTTTGCCCGCCGCCATCAACTGTTCATAACCGGTCGGATATTGGCCATTATTGTTGGTTGCGAAATCCTTGACCGCGGCGAGCAGGGTAGTCATCGCGTCATTGGCGTGGGTCTTCAGCAGGGTAAGCTGGTCGTCAGATGATATCTGATTGGTCGGATCCGATGTGGTCGCAACCTGTGACCGGAGATCGCGATTCTCCTGTTTCAGCCGGCTGAGGTCGTTGGTTTGTTGCCGGAGTTTTTGAACGTCCCCGCGCAGTTTCACAAGTTCGGTCAGGTTCGATCTTAAAAGCGAATTTTCCCCGGACAATCCGGCCAGCCGGTTCGTCGCATCATTGCGCTCCTCTTGCAACTGCTGGATTTGCTCAGTCAGCGGCGCTTGCTGTTGCTGAAGCGTTTGGTTTTGTTCGCGCAGTCGGGAAGCTTGGTACGATTCGTAGATTCCTGCACCAGCGAGAACAGCAACGGTGGCGGTGACGAGAGTTTTTTGGAGTGTGGTCATGGCAATGACTTTGGTTGTGGCAATCACGGCGGAAGTGGAAACAGTGGTTCCGGCCAGCGCAGCGGCAGAAAGGGTGGCAGCCAGGCCCGTCGGCGCCGCCTGCACGGCGTTGGCAGCAATGGCGATAGCGAGCCCGGTGGCGCCGGCGGCAACGCCGCGTTTGGCAAAGACTTCGCGCAACCGTTCCACGGCGCGGCTGACACGCTTTTGCGCGGCGTCATCGCTGATGCCCAGGGCTTGACCAACGGCGCGGTAATCCTGGTTTTTGAAATAACGAAGCAACACGGCTTCACGATCTTCATCGCCGAGGCTGTCGATGGCTTCGTCGAGCGCGGGACGGATTTGTTCCCAGTTCGCCGGCGATTCGGAATTGACCAGCAGTTGTTCCATGGCCTGCCTTTCGTTGATGCGGCGACGTCGGGTGTCGCGCAGGTGATTCAGGGCCGCATAACGTGTGGCGCGGTGCAACCACCCGGCGAGGCTTGGTGACGACGCGGCGGCGCAACCCGGTGCAAGCGCGCCGGCCTTGTGAGCGAGGTCGGTGAATACACTCTGCGCGATGTCGCCGGCAACAGCGGAGGATTCGACCTGGCGCACCGCGGCGGAATAAACCAGGTCGGTGTAGCGGGTGACAATTTCGCGAAAGGCGGATTCCTGGCCGTTTTTGGCGTAGTCGCCAAGCAGTTGGATGTCGGGTTTTTCCTGCATCTCACCCATTAAACAACCGCTCCGGTGCAAATCCGACAAGGATTTTCAAATTTGAACCTGACGCCGCAAAAATTGCAGTTTGACGGCGCGCACCAGCATCGAGATATTAGTATCTTTAAATGCGTACCCACCTCACGGCCGCTCGTGCTAAAGCTGTTCCGGCTTCCTCCTGGGACTTGAAAGTGCCTGAGTTCTTCAATTTTGCCACCGATGTAGTGGATCGTTGGGCGAAGGTGCAGCCGGATGCCTTGGGGTTGTGGTGTGTGAGTGCGGCAACCGGTGTGGAACAAAAATTCACGTTTCAACAACTCTCCGGGTTGAGTGTCCGGGCGGCCAATGTCTTCCGCTCCGCCGGCGTGCAGCGCGGCGACCGGGTGCTCATCATGCTGCCCCGTGTGTCGCAATGGTGGATCGCCATGCTCGGCCTTATCCGGCTGGGCGCCGTGCCGGTGCCAGGCACGCTGTTGCTGACGCCGCGCGATGTGGCCTACCGGATTCAGTCCGCGCGCATCAGCGCGGTGATTGCCAGTGCGGAAGGCATTGCCAAGCTGGATGGATTTGCGGGCGTGCGTTTGGCGGTGGGAGAAACCCCATCGGGCTGGATCGATTTTGATTCCCGGTTACGGGTGGCGGACATGGCGTTTGACACCGAGCCCACCCGCAGCGATGACCCGGGCATCATTTATTTTACCAGTGCCACGACCGGCGAACCAAAAATGGTGCTGCACACGCAGGCCAGCTACGGCCTCGGCCACCGGCTCACCGGCGGGTTATGGCTCGATTGCCGGCCCGGCGAAGTGCATTGGAACATTTCCGACCTGGGCTGGGGCAAGGCCGCGTGGTCCAGTTTCTACGGCCCGTGGCACATGGGCGCCTGCGTGTTCGCGCTGGATGTCCGGGGCAAATTTGATGCCGTTCAGACCCTGGACACCCTGGCTCATTTTCCCATCAACACCTGGTGCGTGCCGCCGACGGTGTTGCGGCTGATTGTGCGGCAGGACCTTTCCCGCTGGAAATTTCGGCATCTGCGCCATTGCGTCACCGCGGGCGAACCGCTGAATCCCGAGGTGCTCAAACTCTGGCAGGCCACCACCGGGTTGGTCCTCCATGAGGCCTATGGCCAGACGGAAACCGTGGTGCTGATCGGCAACTTCCGTTCCCTCGACCACGAAGTGCGGCCAGGTTCGATGGGTAGACCCACGCCCGGTTTCACCGTGGCGCTGCTGGACGATGATTTAATCGAGGTGCCGGCCGGGCAGGAAGGTGAAATTGCCGTGCGGGTAAAGCCCCACCGGCCGGCGGGATTGTTCCGCGAATACTGGCTGAACCCGGGGGAGATGGCGCACCAGTTCCGTGGTGATTGGTATCTCACGGGCGATCGCGCGGTACGGGATGCAGATGGCTATTTTTATTTTATCGGCCGTCGGGACGACGTGATCAAGAGCTCGGGCTACCGCATCGGGCCGTTCGAGGTCGAAAGCGTGCTGCTCGAACATCCGGCCGTGCTGGACGCGGCCGTCATTGGCAAACCGGACGAACTGCGCGGACAGATTGTGAAGGCATTTGTCATCCCGCGTCCGGGAGCCGTCGCCGGCGAGGATTTGAAGCAGGCGCTCCAGCAGCATTGCAAACAGACCGCCGCGCCCTACAAATATCCGCGGGAAATCGAATTCGTGAAGGAGCTGCCCCAGACCCTCAGCGGCAAGACCCGGCGCGTGGAACTGCGCAATCGCCCGGCGAATGAGGTCCGGGTTTGACCAGTCAGGGTAAAAAAGCCGTTCTGCTTCTGTGTCAGTGCAATCCGGTAATAAGCCATTGGTTATTCGTTTTTATGAGAGACCAGCGTTCCACAGTTTGATTGGTAGTCATTTCCCCATTATCAATAGTCTGTGGCTCTTCAAGAATGGCTTCGATTTGGGCCATGTCGTGTGGTCCGTTCTCCGTCAGCAAAACAAACTCACCACAGCTGACAATTTGAACGGCTGAAGCTGTATCCCAACTGATTTTTGGAAGGGTAAGCTGTTCAAGTGTATAGGATGCGTTCATTCGATAGACAATCTGGTTGAGCCTGTTTTCATCTTTCCGCTTGATTGCCGCGAGCATGGTAAACAGTGTGTCCAGAGGTTTGCTGGTTCCTTTCTCGGACCATTCGTCCCTTTGGGAATAGGGGAGATCGAATTTGATATGCGGTGTGGTTTGTTCCGGGTTGGCCTTCGTTTGGCTTAATTGTTCGCGAAGCAAGCGGACCTCGTCACGCAGCTTGAGCAATTCCAGATTATGGCTTTTAATTTTTGCGGTTTCGGCGGCCAGCAAGGCTTGCTGGTTCGTCGCGTCATCCCGTTCCTGCTGCAATCGCCGGATTTGTTCCATCAACGGCGCTTGCTGTTGCTGGAGCAATTGGTTTTGTCCGCGTAAGGTTGACGCCTGGCGCGCTTCGTAGATTCCTGTTCCGGCAAGAACGGCCACGGCGGTGGTGATGAGAGCTTTTTGCAGGGTGGTCATGGCAACGGTTTTGGTGGTGGCAATTACGGTGGAAGTTGAAACGGCAGTTCCTGTCAACGCGGCGGCGGTCGAAATGGTAATGGCCAGACCGACTGGGGCGGCTTGAACGGCATTGGCGGAGATGACGATAACGAGCCCGCTGGCGCCGACGGTGACGCCGCGTTTGGTGAAAAATTCGCGCAGGCGTTCGACGGCGCGGCTCACGCGCTTTTGCGCGGTGTCGTCGGACGTGCCCAACGCTTCGCCTACTTCACGCAAACTCTTGTTCTCAAAATAACGGAGCAGGACGGCGCCGCGATCGGTTTCTTCAAGCGCTGCCATCGCGTCGTCGAGCAGGGGCTCGATTCCCATCCAGTCGGAAGCGGTCGCATTCATGGTGTTCATCTCCACGGCAATTTGCTCGCGCAACTGGCGACGGGATTCGCGGCGCACGACGTCAATCGCCGCGCGGCGAGTCACCTGATAAAGCCACGCGGTCAAAATCGGCGTGCCGCCGGTGGGGTTATTCAATTTGCCGGCGTTGCGGGCCAGGTCGATGAAGACGGATTGGGCGACTTCCTCGGCCAGTTGCGGCGAACGGACCTGGCGCAATGCCACTGAATAAACCAGGTTCACATGGCGGCCGACCAGTGCCGCGAAGGCGTCCTGTGAATGGTCGCGGGTGAATTGCCCCAGCAAATCCAAATCATTCGTCATCGTTTGACAGTATATCGACACCCAAGCCGGAAATCCGACAGAAAAGAATTGCGGTTGACGGAATATATTTGCGCGCCAAAAAGCGATAAGACGGTGGATGCGCATATTGCAGATCGTAAATCGTGACTGTCTCGCACCTTTACTTTCCCCCGCTGGTCGCGCATTTTGGGCGCAGCATGACCCGACGCTTGTTGAGTTTTTTCACCCTGGCTTTGACCGGTTGGCTGGCCGCGCCCGGTTCCTTGCGGGCGGACCCGACCAACCCGGCCCCGGATTTCAAGGAAGTCTATGAATTGCTCCGGACCAACCTTCCGGGCACGACGGACGGCGCCCTGAATCGCGCGGCGGTCGCGGGCCTGGTGTCACAGTTTCCCGGCAAGGTGGTGCTCGTCGGCGGCACGATGGACGGGATGGCGGGGGCGCCCGCCGCCTCGGCCCTGGGCAAATGCGCCATCATCGAAAACAACGTCGCCTATTTGCGCGTCAACCGGGTTACCGGGAACCTCGTCAATGAACTGGGCGCAGCCGGGCAGGCCTTGACGGTGACGAACGCGGTGGCCGGCGTGGTTTTGGATTTGCGTTATGCGAGCGGCGAGGATTACGGGGCGGCGCAGGCGGCGGCAAAATTACTGGCCGGCAAAAAGAACGCCCGGCCTTTCGCCGGACCGCTGGTCGTTCTGGTGAACGGCGGGACGCGCGGCGCGGCGGAAGCGCTGGTGGTGGCGTTGCGGACAACCGGCGCGGTGTTGAGCCTCGGGAGTCCCACGGCCGGCGCGGCAATGACCTTCAAGGAATTTGTCCTGAAAGACGGCGAACGGCTGCTCATCGCGGCCACGCCGGTGAAAGTGGACGGCAAAGTCATCCCGGCCGGTGGTTTGCAGCCGGACATTGCTGTGCCCGTAAAGGCCGATGACGAGCGCGTTTTCTGGGAAAATCCTTACGGCCCGCCGGCGTCGGGTACCAATACTGTCCGGCTGACAACGAATGTTTTCCTGCCGTTTGTGGACCACACCAGCGAGGCGGATCTGGTGCGGCAGAGGCAAAAAGACGGGAGACTCATCAGTCCGCCCCCGGCGTTGAAACCGGTCCGGGGCCGTGGGAGCAACGATGACAGCGACAGCGATGACGATTCACCGTCACCAGGCGGTGCCGGGCCGCTCAGGCCGGTGCTGCGCGATCCCGTCCTGGCCCGGGCGGTGGATTTGGTCAAAGGTCTCGCGGCCATGCGTGAAGCGCGTCCCTGATTTCGGGTTGACGATTGGCGGTTCAGAATTCACCTTGAACCCTTGCGCGGCATGAAAACCATCTTGTTCGTTTGCACCGGCAATGTCTGTCGCAGCCCGATGGCCGAGGCGCTGTTCCGGCGGGCGGCGGCCGGACGCGGGGAATTTCGCGTGTTTTCGGCGGGGCTGGGCGCGATGGACGGCCAGCCGCCGACGGCGCATTCGGTGACGGCGATGCGGGAGCTCGGCGTGGACATTTCCAGCCAGCGCAGCCGGATGCTCACGACGGAGCTGGTGCGGCAGGCGGATTATATTTTCGGCATGACGCACAGCCACGTGGACGCGATTGCGCTCCTGTACCCGCCGGTGGCCGAGAAGACCTTTCTGCTGCGCGAATTTGACGACACGCTCGAGGAATTTGAAAAGGACATCAGCGACCCGATCGGCGGCTCCTACGAAGTATATGAGAGTTGCCGCGACCAGATCGAACAGGGCATCGCAACCTTGCTGAAATTTATGGAACAACACGAAATTCTGTCAGCTTCGCTGGCGGCCAAACCCGTGGGGGTCACCCGCTTCGCGCTCGGCGCGGACCACGGCGGTTACGAACTGAAGGAAGCGTTGAAGCAACACCTGCAGCAGCGCGGGCTGAGCGTCACCGACTTCGGCGCCAAAACGAAGGATCCGGCCGACGATTACCCGGATTTTGCCCGGCCGGCCGCCCTGGCCGTGGCGGCGGGAAAGGCCGAACTCGGCCTGCTCGTCTGCACCAGCGGCGTCGGGGTGAGCATGACCGCCAACAAAGTGCCGGGCGTGCGCGCCGCGCTCGTGGCCGATGAAGCGGCCGCGGCATCGGCGCGGCAACACAATGACGCAAATGTCCTGTGCCTCAGCGGCAAAAACACCCCGCCGGAACTGGGCCGGAAGATTCTCGACGCCTTCATCGGCGCCCGGTTTGAAGGCGGACGCCACGAACGCCGGGTCAATAAAATGGATGTCCGTTTCGCCGTGCCACAGCTCCGCCTGCGGAACGTGGATCCCGACGTGGCCGAAGCCATCGAACACGAGCGCGTGCGCCAGCAGGAAAACATCGAGTTGATCGCCAGCGAAAATTTTGTCAGCCCCGCGGTGATGGAAGCGCAGGGCTCCGTGCTCACGAACAAATACGCCGAAGGCCTGCCGAAGAAACGCTGGTATGGAGGTTGTGAAAACGTGGACACCGTCGAGCAACTGGCGATTGACCGCGCGAAAAAGCTCTTCGGTGCGGAACACGCCAACGTCCAGCCCCATTCCGGCAGCCAGGCCAACATGGCCGTCTATTTTGCCGTGCTCAAACCCGGGGACAGGATGCTGACGATGGATTTGAGCCATGGCGGGCATCTGACGCACGGTAACAAGGCCAATTTCTCAGGCAAATTCTTCGAAATCGTCCACTACGGCGTGCGCCAGGACGATGAGCGGATTGATTATGACCAGCTCGCCAAAATGGCGCGCGAACACAAACCGAAGATGATCACCGTCGGCGCCAGCGCGTATCCCCGCAGCATCGATTTCAAGCGCATGGGCGAAATCGCCCGGGAAGTCGGCGCGTATCTGCTGGCCGACATCGCGCACATTGCCGGACTCGTCGCGGCGGGCATCCATCCCAGCCCGATGGACCACGCGGATTTCGTGACCACCACGACGCACAAGACCCTGCGCGGGCCGCGCGGCGGGTTGATTTTGTGCCGGGAGAAGAACGCCAAGGAAATCGATTCCACCGTTTTCCCCGGCATCCAGGGCGGGCCGCTGGAACACGTGATCGCCGCGAAAGCAGTCTGTTTCCAGGAGGCGCTGCAGCCGACCTTCAAGGCATACCAGGAACAAATCGTGAAAAACGCGAAGGCGCTGGCCGAAGGCATGAAACGCAACGGCTATCGCCTCGTCAGCGGCGGCACGGACAACCATCTGATGCTGGTGGACGTGGGGGCGAAGGACGTGACTGGCAAGGACTGCCAGATCGCGCTGGACGAGGCTGGCATCACCGTGAACAAAAACACGATCCCGTTCGAGACCCGCTCGCCATTCCAGGCCAGCGGCATCCGGCTGGGCACGCCGGCAGTGACCACGCGGGGGATGAAGGAAGCGGAGATGGCGGCCATTGCGGACATGATTTCCGAAGTGCTGTTGGACATCAAAAATGTGGACGCCGCGCACAAAGTGCGGGGTCGCGTCCGCGAATTGACGGCAAAATTTCCGCTGCCGTATTGAAATGTGGCTGCTGACGCACTTAAAACCCGCCTTTTAAAATCCAGCGCCGGGTTTTCGGATCCTGGGCCACATGCAGCCGCATTGTCTTTTCACTGCCATCCTTGAATCGGATGGTATAAGGCACAAACCACATATTCGGACCGAAGCTGTTAGTTGGCTGGCCAATGCTCACGACTTGCATGCCGAGCAGATTACTTTTCATTTCGTCAGTGATGGCTTTGTCCCACATTTCGCGTCCTCCATCCACGTCGAAGTTGGCAAAAAACGCGTCCCAATCACCCCGTCCCCATGCCTCGAAAATGCCCTTGGTCGCGCCGTCGGCCGTCTTTGGATAATCTTCGGGTAAGGCCGGCGATTGTTCTTGTTGCGTTGCCTGGGTTGGGCTTTGGGGCTGAACGGTTCGCGTCGCGGCCAACGAGCGCTCGAGTTTGTTTGTTTGGCGGCGCAGCACTCCTACTTCGCCACGCAGCCGCAACAATTCATTGAATTGTTCGTCGGGCAGCGATTTGCCTGTCGTCACCGCGCGACTTGAAAGATTTTCGTTATCGGTTTTCAGCTGGTTGATTTGTTGACGCAAGGATTGATTTTCCTCGCGCAGTTTGATTTGAGCCTGGTGTTGAACTACCAGTACGGTGGAGGCACCGGCAACAACGAGCGCGCTGATGCCGAGTTTGAGTTTGGTCATGGTCATAAATTTCAAAAGGGTGAATGTTCCGGTCCCCGCACCTGCCAGCGAAGCGGTCGTCAACGTCGCCGCCAGACCGGCAGGCGCGGCTTGCACTGCGTGAGCCGAGATCATCGGGGCCAGCGTGGCGGTGGCGGTGATGCCGCGTTTGGCCAGGGCGATGCGGAGCTTGTCCAACGCCCGGTGAACACGTTTTCGGGCGGCGTCCTCATTTGCATCAATTGCCCGGCCGACTTCCATCAGGCTGCGTTGTTCGAAAAAGCGGAGGAGCACGACGTCGCGGTCGATGGAATTGAGTTGGTCGAGGGCTTCATCGAGCAGGGGCCGTATTTGGTTCCAATCGAGGTTTGCTTCAGGTTCGAGTGCATTCATCGCGACAGCCTCCTGTTCGCGCCTCTGACGGCGTCGTTCGGTTCGGAGCGATTGCGCGGCGGCATAACGGGTGGCGCGATGGAGCCAGCCGGCTAAAACGGTATTTTCCGGCAGAGAACGGGCCTTGCGTGCCAGGTCGGTGAAAACCAATTGCGCCACGTCCTGCGCCAAATGCGCGTCCCCGTTCGTTCGCCGCAGCGCGGTGGAATAAACCAGGTTTATATGGCGCGCAACCAGTTCGCTGAAAGCGGCTTCCGACTCTTCGGTGGCGTACCGGCGCAGGAGTTGATGGTCGTCCAACATCGTTCTTTACCCATCATACAGCCGCTGAATCCCGAAAGCGGACAGAAAAATGTTCCTGACGTTCCGCCGTTACCTCGCCGGCAGGGGCTCAGAATCGTTCGCTGACGGCAAAGTTTCCGCTGCCTTATTGACCGGGTGGCGGAGCAGCCCAGTGTTGCTGCTCCCAGGCGCCAAACTCGCCATTGGGTTCGGCGTGCAGTTCGCAATGGCCGTCCGCAAAACCATAGACCTTGACCCATTCCCCGTTATACAACCAGGGCCGGTTTTCCCGGACAACGATGGCGGACGCGGGGTTGGTCATGTTTTTCCACGATCCATGATAAACAATTTCGAGTCTGCTCAAATTGCTGCGAACCAAATTCGGGTCGCCGCCCAGATAGGGCATTGCCTGATCAAAATTCGTGGGAAACTGATCCCCGTTGTCGTTCGCAAACATGAGCATTCCCATCACCGATTGTTTGGCGTTGTTCATCACGAACAGGGCGGCCTTTTCCTGTTCCGCATGTAAATCAACTTCCGGCGGCTGTTGGCTTGAGGTTCCGGGAGACGGCGCGGCGCGTAACATTCCAAGTTCGTTTGTCCGCTGCCGCAGCACGCCCACTTCTCCGCGCAATTTCAGCAGTTCGTTGAGTCGTTCGTCCGACAGCGGTTTGGCATTGCCGGCCGCCGCCAGGCGACTGGCAAGGTCTTC
>Ga0265320_10002287_pt1 | contig 13433 bp, 11 predicted proteins | sample 4827metaG_FD_202087 | JGI IMG/M metagenome (GOLD analysis project Ga0265320, IMG submission 202087) | Rhizosphere microbial communities from Carex aquatilis grown in University of Washington, Seatle, WA, United States - 4-8-27 metaG | ecosystem: Host-associated > Plants > Roots > Rhizosphere >...
AAAGTTCCCTGTGCTTCTGGAACCGGTTTGCCATCCTCATCGATAACATGCACCGTAAGACGCATTTTTGCAAAGCCCACAACCTGGGCAACCCCGACGGCACCAAGCGCCGCGGCAACCGCGGCAATAATGATTTTTGCATTCATGTTAATGAGTGGAAATGTACACCAATTGTTTGTAAAAGTCGTACATATAAACGTAGGCTACGTCGTGCATATCACTATGAAACCAAATCGGAAGATTTGATCCATTTATCCTATCAGTAAGAACATGCTTACGGGCTATTTTTTTGGGTCAAATTCCACCGTCCATTCAATCCCGTATTTGTCCCTGAACATGGCAAAGGAGGTACCCCAAGGGCTTTCCGCCATGGGCATTTCGACGGTCCCCCCGGCCGAAAGTCCGATAAATATCCTCTCCGCCTCCGCTTGGCTTTCGGCCGTGACGGCAATTTTAGACCGGTTTTCGTTTTCGCTTACTCGTCCCATGCTGGCCGGAACATCATTGGCGATCAGCCTATTTTTGCCGATCGACAGAGTAATGCGCATTATTTTATGGGCTTCCTTTTCCGCCACCGGGAATTCTGCGCTGGCCAGGTCCTTGAAGCGGATGATCTTGCCGAACTCTCCCCCCAAGACGGATTGGTAAAACGTAAAAGCTTCTTCGGCGTTGCCGTTGAAGTTGACGTAGGGGTTTAGGGTGGCCATGGCTTCTTAATTAACTTCTTTGTCTTTCGGCCTTTCCCCTGTGAAGTGGTGCACCCGGCAGGATTTGAACCTGCAACCCTCTGATCCGTAGTCAGATGTTCTATCCAATTGAACTACGGGTGCTAAATATCCCGGCACTGCAAGGGGTCAAAGTGTGCGAACCGCGCCGGATTGGCAAGTGAAAAGGGAAAGCCGGAAAAGTGTTCTAGTGGTTAGTGTTCTAGTGCTTAGTGCTCTGGTGCTTAGTGCCGCGGTTCCAGACATAGTAACCTGCGGGAGGGGTAATCCAAGCGCCTCCGGCCAGCTAAAGGCAGACTACATTCCCGCCAACCGGTTGCGCCGGGCCGCGATAAACGAGCGGATGCACAGCACGAGAAAAATCACGCTCAGGACGAGGGTCGCGGACATCGAGGCAATTTTGAGGTGCGCGACTTCGGGCGAGACTTGGGTGGTGCGCAGCGTTTTAATCAACTGCATGCCGTCACCGATGATGGCCAGCAGCCCGACCATGGCGGCGGCGTGCATAGCGTGTTTGCGGGCGGCGGGATTGAGCGCAACCGCCCCGAGGATAACGAGCAGGACGCCAATGGCGGCGGGAATCAACGCGGTCGGGGCTGGCTCATGGGCGGAAAAGTAGCCGGCCAGGCCGACGACGACGAGGAGCAGGCCGATGATAATGGTAGGTTTGGCCATGGGGAGGAAAAGGTAGAAGTTAGAAGGCAGAACGCAGAAGTAAAGGATGCAGGATGAAATAATAAAGACTTACCATGCATCGCCGAGGGCTACAGGCGCAAAACAAAAAATCGTCCCGGGCGCGACCGATCGACAAAATTAAATCCAAACATCGCCCGGAGAATTGTGCGCTCCGATGACATGCCTTGCTTGGGTAGGGCGGGGTGCCCTCACCGCGCCACTATCCATCGAGCCGGCCAATTCCGCTTACGCCAAACTCACCTTCGGCAGGTGCGCGGGGAATTCGATGTCGTGCGGGTGGTGGCGCTTGACTTTGAGCAGGCGGGAGCGCCGGCGCAGTTTGCGGTCGAGTTTGTCCACCAGCAGATCAATGGACTTGTAGAGGTCTTCCGAGGCGACGGACACCGTAATTTCCGGGCCGGACAGGACGAGGTGGCCTTTGGCGACGAATTCGCCGAGATGATTTTTGCTGGCCGTGTGTTCGAGTTCAATGCGCAGGCGATGCAGCCGGGTTTCGTGTTTGAACAGCCGCTCCATCTTGGCATGAACCGTATCTTTGAGCGCTTCCGTCAATTCGAGATGGATGCCGGAGATAATCAGGTCGTGGTAGCTCATTGAGTAGCCTTAGTTTGGTTATGGGTTGACGTGGAAAACAGTCCCGCTAGGAGAGAAGCAGCGCTGACGCACCGCGAGCCCGAGGGAAAAAGACCGCCGCCGCGGGCGCCCGCCCAACTTGTCCCACCATGCCTGCCGCACAATCTGTGCCAGAATACTTTAAGAGCTTTAGCGCCGTGATCGTCACTGGCGGGTCTTCGGGCATTGGGGAGGGGTTTATCAAGGCAATCCATACCTTAAACCCATCCGCGCAAATTTTCAACCTTTCGCGCACGAATCCAAAGCTCGGCGCCGGCGAGGGCTGGTTGAAGCACATTACCGCGGACTTGGGCTCGGCGGCGGGGCAGGAAGGCGCGTTGGTGGTGCTCGAGCAGCACTTGCGCGCCAGTGGCGGCGCCGGCAAAATCCTTTTGATCAACAATAGCGGGTTCGGCACGTATGGGCCGTTTCCCGAGCCGGGCGCGGAGCGCTGCCTGGAGATGGTGGACTTGAACATGCGTGCGCCGGTGTTGTTGACGTCCCGGTTGCTGCCGCAGTTGCTCGAACGCGGCGGTGCTGTAGTAAACATCTCATCCATTGCCGGGTTCCAACCGACGCCGTTGATGACGGTGTATGGCGCGACGAAGGCGTTCGTCCTGAATTGGAGCCTGGGGTTGTGGCAGGACTTGCGCAACTCGGGCGTGCATGTGCTCTGTGTATGTCCCGGCCCGACGAGTACGAATTTTTTCCGTTCCGCCGGTTTTGTGAAACCACCCGCACCGGACTGGCTGGGTCAGAACACCGGGCAGGTCATTGAGGAATCGCTGGCCGCCCTTGCCGCGGGCAAGCCCCTAGTCGTCTGCGGTTGGCAAAACAAGTTGCAGGTGGCCATCAGCAGCCGGCTGCCGCGCGTATTGGTGTCCGTGCTCGCCCGCCAGTCCCTGGAAAAGTTCCGCACCAAGCCCATGGCCCAGCAAAAGAAGGCCGCCGCTCCGGCCGAGGTCGAGGTTGGCCGTTAAAGAGTGGGCGGACGGGCGGAAGCGAGCGGACGGGAGAGGGGCAAGATTCAGGATTGTCAGCGGCGGAATATCTGTCTAACATGACCGGAAATTCGGAAGTCCCCGCATGTTGCTCATGTGGCGGCGCCTTCCGGCAGCGAGGACCCAAATCATGTCGCAGCTCAATTCTTTGGCAAAAATCACCCGGGGCCGCACGGCCTTGATTATTCTGGCGGCCCTCGCGGGCCCGAGTGCGACGTGGGGGGCGGCCGCCGCGGCCAGCAGCCCGCTGCCGTTCAACAAGGCCACTGTTTCGGAAGCGGTCGGCGATGTGACCATGCAGGACGTGAGCGCCGGCCCGGCCAAGCAGCCGGTCAAGGCCAATGACGAGTTCAACGCGCCGAACATGCTGTACACCGGCACCAAGTCGCGCGCCCAATTGACCGCCGCCGACGGCACGGTGGCCCGCGTCGGTTCCAATTCCATTTTCTCCTTCGAGCCGAACAGCCGCAGTATCAATTTGAAACAAGGCAGCGTCCTCTTCAATTCCCCCTCGGGCAAAGGCGGCGGCACCATTTCGACCAACTCCGCCACGGCGACCGTCCTCGGCACCACGCTGATTGTGACGGCGACCTCCGACGGCGGCTTCAAGGTCATGATGATGGAAGGCAGCGGCGATGTGAAGCTGCCCGACGGTTCGACCGTCCATCTCACCGCCGGTCAAATGACCTTCATCATGCCGGGCGCGTTGAAGCCCGATGGCACGCGCGAAACGCCCAAGGCCGGCCCAGTGGTCAATTTCGATTTGGCAAAGCAGCAGGCGGGTTCGGATCTGGTGCACGGCTTCACCCTCGTTTTGCCCTCGCAGGATAAACTGGATTCTGCCACCAGCGACCAGCAGGCCAAGATCGCCAACGGCGATCTCGTGAAGACCGACAAGCTCGTCATCGGCGCGGTTTCGAAGAACGAAATTGTCATCGGCGACCTTTCGACGATCAGCACCGCCAGCAACGCCAATCCCAATAATCCGAATAACACGCCCGACAATAACGGCCCCACGGTGGCCGATGCCCTGCAGGCCATTGCCGCGCTCGGCTCCGGAGCCAGCATTCCTTCGAATTTGACTTTCACCACGCCAGTGGTGTTTACGGCGGCTGATTTGGGCCTGCCCGGCGGTCTTATTCCGAACGATCAGATCGTGGTCACCGGCATCATTGCGGGCAAGCTGGTGATTTCCGGACGCGTGGATTTGGGCGCGTTTGACGGCTTGAAGGCCATGACGATTTTTGCGGGCGACCAGGTTACCTTTAGCAACTCGTCGCAATTTGCGGGCCTGAACAAAACTACGGTCCTGAATATCTTTGCGGAAGACATCGTGTTTTCCCCGGCCACCACCGCGCAGACGATTGTCGCCAACTTTGGCGGCACCGGCCCGACAGCCTTTAATGTTAACGATATCGGCGGCATGACGCTGAACCTCGTCACCCTCTCGAATCCGACGGGCTCCTTGGATCTCGCCAGCGTCCTCGGCGACATGAGTTTGACGGGCTCCAGTGTCCTCGCGGGCAGCGGCAACGCCTCCGTGCGCACGGGCGGTTCGCTGGCTTTGACTAGCAGTTACGTTTCCGCCGCCAACGGCGCCGCCATCCTCCTCGCCGCCGGCGACGTCACGATGCAGGACACCATCATCGAGGCCACCCAGGGCACGAACCCGGGCGCCGGCATCGTAAACATTCAGTCGGGCGGCGTGCTCTCCATTCAGGGCGGGGCCTTGCTGGGCCAGAAAATCAACGTGACCGGCGGCGATTCGCTGACGGTGAACAACACCAACTTCAGCAGCACGGCCCAGTCCATCTCGATGGGCGCGCGCACCTTGAATTTGTATAACGTCAATTTCCCCGGCGCGACCGTGGTGAATCTCTCCTCGTCGCTCGGTATGCTCGCCCCGCATCCGAACACCAACCAGGCCGGCCAGGCGGGCTATGTGAACTTTATCAGCAACGTCAACTACAACGGTTCGCCGGCGCAGAAATTCATTCCCATCAGCAAGGGCGGCACTGGCGAATTCCCGACCCGAATCAACATTAAAAGCTTCTAAAGTCGGGATCGGATAAGTGCTTGCGTTTCAACGCGGGTAGGGTATTTCATGGCGAACTGTTGTCGCTCCATGAATAAAACATCCCTGTTTTCGTCCCGCGTTTTCTCTGTCGCCACTGTGCTGGCGGTCGTTTATTTGGGCGGCGCCCGGCCGGCGCAGGCCCAACCCGCCGCGGTCCAGCAATCGGACACGGCCACGCGTGCCCAGCAGTTGCAGACCCCGCTCGGGCCCGGCTTGAAGGACGAAAAAGTCCCCATGCTGTATGAGGGCGAATTGGAAGACACCGGCCCGCAATACCTGCTGGCCGCGAAGCCGAAGCACAAGTGGTTCAATATTTCCTCGGACTTTCAGATTTACCGCACCGACAACGCCACCCTGGCTCCGAACAACACCGGCGCAAGCGATGTGAGCGTGCTGACACTGCAGGGCGTCGTGCAGGGCGAGGTGATGGACTGGTTCGGCGTGCAGGCCGTGCCGCGCGGCGGTTTCCGTTACCAAAGTTTCTGGTACGGGGCCTTGAGCGGCCGCGATCACCGCATCGGCCCGGCGGGCGGCTTGCCGGTCAAGAACAACGACTTCATGACGTACACGCCGTTCGGGGAAGTGAACCTGCAAAAGGGCAGCATCCTCGGTTCCTTCGGCGTGCGTTACGCGGCGTTCACCAATGACAACGCCGTGACCAGCGGCACGTTCTACCAGGAGTGGGTGCCGTACTGGCTGGCCGGCTATCAGTGGTCCATCGCGCAGAACCAGAATTTGACGGCGCAGTACGACGGCGATTTCCGCTTCACCAACTCCCAGTCCGGCGGCTTACAGCCCGTCGGTTGGAACGACCGCACCGACCACGCTTTCTCGCTCATTTATAACTACATCCTCGGCGGCAACTGGGTCATCCAGCCGTCCTACCGCTTCCAGTACTCCTACTACACCTACAGCGCGCGCCAGCGCAACGACGTGTACAACACCCTTTCGCTCGTGGTGGCCTATTACTTCAACGATTGGGCCGCCGTGCGCTTCCTCACCAGCTATGAATGGCGCAGCAGTTCTGAACTGGGCAACAACTACCAGAACTACAACATCGGCGTCGGCGCGAACCTCTCCTACTCGTTTTAATGACGCCCGGGCCGCATTGGGCCTTGGCGGGGAAGCGGATTTTGTCTAGGAACTGGCGCCATGAGCGTCCGGCTATTCTTCGAGTTTCTGCATAAGTGGCGCGTGCAGGTGCAATGCGCCTTTGTGGTGCTGCTGACGCTGGGCTACGTTTGGCTTGATACGTACGGGACCAAGGCACTGCTCGATCGATTTGAAAATATGGCTTTGGATGAGCGCGTCTGGTTTCGCGGCAATCGCCGCGAACCGGTGACCACGGTAATTATTGGCGTGGACGAAAGCTCCTTTCCCATTGCGCAGCCGTGGTCGGCCGCTGACCTCGCCAAGGCGCCCGAACTGGCATATATGACTCCGGATTGGCCTTGGAGCCGCCTGCTTTGGGGCAAGCTCACCGAGCGCCTGATCAATGCGGGCGCGAAGTTTGTCGCCTTTGACTTTGTGTTTCGCGCAGCCATGCCGGACGACCTGGATTGCGGCCTCATCTTCGAGAAGTACGCCAACAAGATCGAACTTGCCTCGCAGCTCGGCGATCCCAAGGAAACCGCCCTGGCGGGCAATGGCATTCGCGAGATCAGTGGTCCTTCCGACGATTTGCTGCCCTCCAAGGGGCCGGAGATTGTGGGTTTGGCCAATGTGGCCAAGGATGACGACGGGGTCGAACGGCGCATGCTGCACGGTTACAGCCGCGCCTTGCTGAGCAATCCCGCGCTAGGCGACGATCCGACCAAGGCCGCCTTCATCAAGCCGGATGAATTTACCATGACCTGGCAGGCCGCGAACAAGGTGCTTGATCATCCACCCGATCTGGATCCGGCCCAACCCACGCTTTTAAACCTCTACGGCAAATCGCGCACCATTACGACCCTATTAATCGAAGATGTGCTGCTCAACTGGGACTATTATATCAAACAAGGCACCTTCAAGGATGCCGTGGTTTTCGTCGGTCCGTTATCGGAGGTGCGCTTTAAGGACAGTCATGCGACCTCGATGGGCCTGATGGCTGGGGTGGAAATCCAGGCGACTTCGTTTATCAATCTCGTGGCCGGGGATTGGCTGCGCCCGGTGCCGGATTGGATTGCGCCCGCCACGGCGGTGCTGTTCGGTTTGCTGGCGTTGATTCTGAATCTCCGCGTCCAATCGGTCTTCGGCAAGGTGGGTTTGCTACTGGCGTTGATTTTGCTTTTCGTCGCGGTCACCCAGTGGTTGTTCCTGACTAAATTATTGGTGGTGCCCGTGGGCGGCGCCACCTTCGGCTTGATCGGGTGCGGTGGCTTTGTGACTATGTACGACTTTGTCCTGGAGCGCTACGAACGCCGCCGGATGCTGGGGGTGTTCGAGAGCATGGTTTCGCCCGGCGTCGCCGGCCTGGTGCTGAACAATCGCGACGATTTCGAAAAGCGCCTCGGCGGCCAGGAGAAGAAACTCGTCGTCCTTTTCAGTGACATCCGCGGCTTCACCACCTGGAGCGAAAAGGTCGGCCCGGAGGCGCTGGTCACCCAGTTGAATGAGTACTTCCTGGAAATGGTCGGCATCATTCAGGAGGAAAATGGCACCGTGCAGAAATACATTGGCGATGCCATGATGGCGGCCTGGGGCGATGTGCGCGAACAGCCGGCCGAGGAATGCGCCGTGAGCGCCGTTCGCGCCGCGTTGCGGATGAAGGATGCGCTCACCCGCCTCAATGCCGGCTGGCTCGGCCAGCCCAAGCGCGAGCAACTGGGGTTTGGCATCGGCGTGAATTACGGCGAGGGCGTGGTCGGGCGCATCGGGCATCCCCGGCGGCAGGAATTCACCGTCATGGGCGACACCGTCAATGTGGCGGCGCGGCTTGAGTCTGCCACGAAGCAGTACCACCAGACTTTTCTCTTTGGTGAATCGCTCTGCGAACTCGCCAAGCACAAATACGTCTTTCGCCTGGCGGACAAGATGCAGGTCAAGGGCAAGACCTTCGGCGTGCCCGTATTCGTGCCGATGGGCGAGCGCACCGCCGTGCCGCCGCCCGGCCTCGCCGAATACGAGGCGGCGCAGGCGAAATTCTATGCGCGCGACTTCTCCGGCGCGGCGGAATTATTCCGGGCGGCCAATGCGAAGCTCGGCGGCGATGACTTTCTCTGTGAGAACTTCCTCGAACGCTGCCTCCACTACCAGCAGGAACCGCCTCCGGTGGAGTGGGATGGCGTGTGGGTGCTGAAAGAAAAGTAGGCCAGGCAGGTGAAATGTAAAAGGTGAAAGGTTAAAAGACAAAAGTCAGATTTTTGCTTTTTCAGCCTTCACTTTTCACCTTACACCTTTGTAAACAAATCCGCATCCGTCACCGCGCCGCGGGAGGCGTTGGAAACGAGCTTGGCGTACTTGGCGAGCACCCCGCGGGTTTCGCGTGGCTTCGGCTTTTTCCAGGCGCGCAGGCGGCGTTTCAGCTCCGTGGCCGGCAGGTCGAGGTTGATCTCGTGTTTGAGCGCGTCGATGGTGATGGGGTCGCCGTTCTTCACCACCGCCAGCGGGCCGCCCACGGCGGACTCAGGCGTGATGTGGCCGACGACGAATCCGTGGCTGCCGCCGGAAAAGCGTCCATCCGTGATGAGTGCCACCACCTGGCCGAGTCCGCGGCCCATGACGGCGGAGGTCGGCGCGAGCATTTCTCTCATGCCGGGGCCGCCCACGGGCCCTTCGTTGCGCACGACGATGACGTGGCCCGCTTTAACCTTCCCGTCGAGAATGCCCTTGAGCGCTTTTTCCTCGGACTCGAAAATGATCGCGCGTCCGGTGAATTTTTGGCCCTCTTTGCCCGTGATTTTCGCCACGGAGCCGCCGGGGGCGAGATTGCCGCGCAGGATGCGCAGGTGACTGTCCTTCTTGATGGGGCGGCTGAGCGGGTAAACGACGTCCTGGTCGGCAGGGTAGGGCGCGACGCCGGCGAGGTTTTCGCGCATGGTCTTGCCGGTGACGGTCGGCACATCGCCGTGCAGCAGCTTGGCGTCGAGCAGCATTTTCAACAGCGGTTTGAGGCCGCCGATGCGCACGAAGTGCGACATGTTGTATTTGCCGCTGGGCTTGAGGTCGGCGAGCACCGGCACGCGTTTGCCGATGCGGGTAAAATCATCCAGCGAAAGTTTCACGTCGGCGGCGTGCGCCATCGCAAGCAAGTGCAACACGGCGTTCGTCGAGCCGCCGAGTGCGATCACCACTGCAATGGCGTTTTCAAACGCCGCCTTGGTCATGATGTCGCGCGGGCGCAGGCCGAGCTTGAGCAAATTCAGCACCGCCGCGCCGGCTTGCTGGCAATCGACGATTTTGTCCTTCGATACCGCGAGTTGCGCCGACGAATTGGGCAGGGACATGCCGAGCGCCTCAATGGCCGAGGCCATGGTGTTGGCCGTGTACATGCCGCCGCAGGAGCCGGGGCCGGGAATGGCGCAGGATTCGATTTCCTTGAGTTCACTATCGGAGATCTTCCCCGCCGCGCGCTGGCCGACGGCCTCGAACACGCTCACGATGTCCACCGGCTTCTCGCGGTAAATGCCGGGCAGAATCGTACCACCATAGACAAACACCGAAGGCCGGTTCAACCGCGCCATGGCCATCACGCAGCCGGGCATGTTCTTGTCGCAACCGCCAATGGCGACGATGCCGTCGAAACCCTCGGCGCCCGCGACCGTTTCAATCGAGTCTGCGATGACTTCGCGCGAGACCAGGGAGTAGCGCATCCCGAGCGTGCCCATGGAAATGCCGTCCGAGACGGTGAGCGTGCCAAAAATGATGGATTTCGCACCCGCAGCCTCGGCGCCTGCGGCGGCCTCGCGGGCGAGCCCGTCAATGTGCATGTTGCACGGCGTGAGTTGCGCCCACGTCGAGGCGATGCCCACGATGGGCTTTTTAAAATCGGCGTCTTGAAACCCGACGGCCCGCAGCATCGAACGGTTGGGGGCGCGGTCAGGCCCGTCGACCACGGTGGCGGAGCAGGCACGGAGAAGGGAGGACATGGGGAAGAAGGTGGAATTTAGAAGGTAGAAGGCAGAATGTAGAATGGAGGAACTGAAGCGATAGGCCGCTGGTAGAGACCCGCTCAATCCTGTAGACTAAACCCTCTTTTTGGTCCGAGGCAAGGCGGGAGCGAACAGAGGTAATGTCCTAATTTGAATCGGCGCGCTGAGGGCAGCGCGCCCTACCTAAAACATTTGCTTGGGGTAGGGCGGGCTGCCCTCAGCCCGCCGGCTTGTTTCTGATGAAATTAGGACACTACCTTCAAATCACATCGTAAGCGCCGAAGTCTAACGTGTGTGTTGGGTAGGGCCGGCCCTCCGGACCGGCCTAGGGTCAACATTTGGTGTGGGCTTGAATGGACAAAAGCCTTCAGATGAAGTACAAACGCCAATCATCCGATGGTGCACTGCGCTTTTAGCCATGTATTTATTATTTAAAATTCTGGCGGCGCTATGGACGACTTTGTTGTGCGGGCTGGCCTTGCTTTTATTGGCTGGCTTCGTCGGCTATTTTGGCCATGCCCTTTATCGCCGGCTTGGGTGGCTGGTGCTTTCCATGGTGGGCGCGCTGGGGCTGGCGGCCGCGATGATTTTTTTAAGCACGTGGACGTGCATTCTATTTCCCTTTTTGGGCCTTAATCTCATTATTTTGGTCCGTTTTCGCCGCGCGTGGGCGCCCTGGGTGTTGCCATTCTGTGCTCTGAGCCTGGCTTCACTCCTGATCGGATTCTGGTTGATCAGCACCCTCATCCTTTTCCCGCGGGCGGCGGACTCGGAGTCCCGGCGACTGTTTCTCGAAATGCGCCCCGAGCAGGGTGCCAGCGCGCCGCAATTTCTGGCCCGCTTCGGCATGCCGTATACCGGCGACCCGCGGGCCGCGGACGCAATCTGGTATTACGACGCCAACCCGTGGTACATGCTTGGCTGGATGCAGATCCGCGTCAACGTTGCACACGGCAACATCACCACCATCGGGCTGGATGATTTTTGAGCCGGCCGGTCTTTTGCTTTTGACGGAGCGGAACGAAGCGCGTGATAGCAGGGTAATGCCCCATGGCACCGGCGGAGCATTCAGAGTATGCTTGCGCCATGTTAATAAAAAATATTTTTCGTGGTGTGGATTCTCGCTGGCTGCCGGGCGCCATACTCTTGGGAACGATGGCCTTTGCGGGCTGTGTGGTGGAGCCGGTTGGTGGCGTGGTGGTGGCACCCCGACCCGTCTATGTGGAGCCACGGCCGGTGGTGGTCGTGCCCGCGCCGGTGTATGTGGCGCCGCAGCCCGTGTATGTCGCGCCGCGACCGGTCTATGTGGCGCCCGTCTACGTCCAACCCATCTACCGCCGCTAGTTGGTGACCCCCAAAAAATTTTCCCATGAAAAGATTCCTTCTACTGTTTCTGGCCCTCTGTTGCGCGGTTTGCCTTCGCGCCCAGGAGCCGGAATCCACTCTGGCGCCGGGCTATACGCCTGAGCAACTGGACGAACTGCTGGCGCCCATCGCCCTTTATCCGGATCCGCTCATTGCTTTGATTTTGCCCGCCGCCGCAGTGCCTTCGGACATCACCCTGGCCTCGCGTTATTTTGCCGACAATGGCGATCCGGCGCTGGTGGACAGCCAGCCGTGGGATCCCAGCGTCCGGGCGCTGGCCCACTATCCCGAGGTCATCAGCTGGATGGACACCAATTTGTCGTGGACCCAGGCCGTCGGCGACGCCTACCTGCAGCAGCCGGCGGACATGATGAAATCCGTCCAGCAATTGCGGGCCCAGGCCCAGGCCGCGGGTTCGCTGATTGATACTCCTCAACAAAAAGTGGTAATGCAAGCCAGCGCCATCACGATCATACCCGCGCAACCGGATGTCATTTACGTGCCGCAATACGACCCCGATGTGGTGTACGTGACGCCGGTGGTTTATGCCGGTCCCGTCCTCGCTTTCAGCATCGGTTATCCCGTGGGCATTTGGCTGAATTACGAATGCAATTGGGATGACTACGGCGTCTGGGTTGGTGTTTATCGCCCGGGCTTCGTGTACACCCGCGATTGGCGCGGTGGTCGCGGCTACGAGGTGGTCGGGCGTCAATGGCGGGCCAGCCCCCGGCAGTTGCAACGCGCCAATTACCAGCGGCAGAATTTCGTCCGTCCCAGTCCAAATATTCCGCATGCGCACCCGATGGCGGGCGCGCCCAACGTGGGGCGTGCAGGGAGCCCTGGCTATCGTCCGTCAGCCGGCGGGTCCTCGCGACCGGATGCCACGGGCTGGAATGCCCGCGGTAATTCACCGCGGGCTGGAGCTGGTCGGGCCTCGGGCCCCGGTCCCGGGGCGAGACAGGGAGAAGCGAAACCCGGAGATGCGCCCTCGCCGGGACGCGGTCCCACCCCGGCACCCGAAGTCGGACGCGGCTCCACCGCCGCAGGCAACACCGGCGCCGGTCAAAATTCGAATCGCGGGGCCTCGGCCGCACCGGGCAAACCCGCCACGCCCGCACCCACGGGTCCGGCTCCGGGAGCTCCGGCAACGGCGGGCGCAAACGCCGCCGCAGGCAAACCTAAGGTCACGCCGGCTCCGCAAAGTCCTCTTTTTGGTGGTTACGAACGCGGCACCGCCGCGGCGGACCAAAGCAATCGCGGCGCCGTCAGTCGCCAAGCCGCCGGGACCGCACCAGCGGCCAGGCCCGCTCCCGCCGCGCGCGCTGAAGCTCCGCCGCAAGCCTCTCCGCGACCTGCTCCCGCTCCGCCAGCGGCGCCACCAGCCGCCCCGCGGGCTGCTCCCGCCGCTGCCGAACCGCGATATTCGCCTGGTCCGTCCGCCGAACCTCGTGCGGGCCCAGGACCCGGGCCTGGACCCGGTTCCGCTCCCGCAGAAGCTGGTGGCCGTGGTCGTGGGCGCGAATAAACATTTCCTTTCCGAATGTATTTTTGCCGAGTTCCAAGCGGTCCGCAAAAACCCATTCGCCAAACCTCTCAAACCATCCTTGCCCGACCATGAAATTCGCCCGGACTCTTTTCACTTTCGCCCCTTTGCTAGCCACCGCCTTTGCGCTCGGTGGCTGCGCGGCCACGCCCGCGCCCCCGCCACCCCCGCCGCCCGCGGAGGCCGCGCCCGCGGTTGTCCATGTGCCGGACGGCCCGTCGCCTTCTCAACGCACGTTCAGCACGCCGGATGAGGCCTTGCTGGCTTTGACCACCGCCACCGCAGCCAAGGACGAGGCAGCCCTCCGCGCAATTTTCGGCGAGCAAGTGGATGAATTGCTTT
>Ga0265320_10002288_pt1 | contig 13433 bp, 13 predicted proteins | sample 4827metaG_FD_202087 | JGI IMG/M metagenome (GOLD analysis project Ga0265320, IMG submission 202087) | Rhizosphere microbial communities from Carex aquatilis grown in University of Washington, Seatle, WA, United States - 4-8-27 metaG | ecosystem: Host-associated > Plants > Roots > Rhizosphere >...
CAGGCCGACCAGCCGCCGGCGACCCTGACCCCGGCCACGCTCGGCAACCCCAACGCCGTGCGCGTCGGCAGCGACGCCTACGTCGTGGGCAACCCCTTCGGCCTGACGGGATCCCTCAGCGCGGGCGTCGTCTCGGCCCTCGGCCGCGACTTCCAGGAGCCGGATGGCGGGCCCCTGCTGCACGGCATGATCCAGGTCGACGCGGCGATCAACCCGGGCAACTCCGGCGGCCCCCTGGTGGACCGCGACGGCAGGGTCATCGGCATCGTCACCGGGCTGGTCAACCCGACCCCCGAGGACGTCTTCATCGGCATCGGTTTCGCCGTCCCCATCGACGTGGCGGGCGGCGCGGCCGGAGCCCCTCAGGATTAGCTGGAGCGGAGGCAGGCCATCCATGGAACACGACGGGCACGCGCCGACGGTGGCGCTGGACCAGGGACGACCCATGGAGCGGGTCCTCTACGAGGTCAAGCGGGTCATCGTGGGCCAGGACCACCTCCTGGAACGCCTCGTGGTGTCGCTCCTGGCGCGCGGCCACCTGCTCGTCGAGGGCGTGCCCGGCCTGGCCAAGACGATGGCCATCAAGACCCTCGCCGCGTCCGTCGGCGGAGACTTCAAGCGCATCCAGTTCACCCCCGACCTGGTCCCCGCGGACCTGGTCGGGACGCGCATCTACAACCAGAAGACCGGCGAGTTCCACACCTCGCTGGGGCCGGTCTTCACCAACCTGCTCCTGGCCGACGAGATCAACCGCGCCCCCGCCAAGGTCCAGAGCGCGCTGCTGGAGGTGATGCAGGAGCGCCAGGTGACGATCGGCCACACGAGCCACCCGGTGCCCGAGCCCTTCCTGGTCCTGGCCACCCAGAACCCCATCGAGACCGAGGGCACCTACGCCCTGCCGGAGGCGCAGGTCGACCGCTTCATGCTCAAGGTGGTCGTCGGCTACCCCACGCCGACGGAGGAGTTCAGCATCGTCGAGCGCCAGATCGGCCCCGCCGAAACGGTCGCCAAGGTCCTCTCGACGGAGGACCTGCTGGCCCTCCAGCGGCAGGTCGACCAGGTCTACGTGGACCCCTCGCTCTACGACTACGCCGTCCGCCTGGCCACCGCGACCCGATCCCCGGCGACCCACGGCATGCCCGACATCGCCCGCTACATCACCTACGGCGCGAGCCCCCGCGCGTCGATCAACCTCATCCTCACCGCCCGTGCCCTGGCCTTCGTCCGCGGGCGCGACTACACCCTGCCCCAGGACGTACTGGACATGGCCCTCGACGTGATGCGGCACCGGCTCGTCCTGTCCTTCGAGGCCCTCGCCGACAACGTCAGCAGCGACGAGCTGCTGAACCACGTCGTGGGGCGCATCTCGGCCCCGGCCGTGCCCCTGCGGGAGAGACCCCACGTACCAGCCAACGCCTGAACGCGTCCTGCAGCGCCTGGACTGGCAGGTCGTCCGCCGGCTGGACGGCCTGCTGCAGGGTGACTACCGCAGCCTGTTCCACGGCAACGGCGTGGACCTCATCGGCCTGCGCGAGTACCAGGCGGGCGATGACGTGCGCTACATCGACTGGAACGTCACAGCGCGGATGGATGTGCCGTACGTGCGCCGGTACGCGGAGGACCGAGACCTGACGGCCTGGTTCCTGCTGGACCTGAGCCCCTCGGTCGACTTCGGGACGCTCGACTCGGCGCGCGTCAAGCGGACCGTGCTCATCGACTTCGTGACGACCCTGGCTCGTCTGCTGACCCGTCGCGGGAACCGCGTCGGCGCGATCCTCTTCGACACGACCAGCCAGCGCACGATCCCCGCCGGCAGCGGGCGGCTGCAGGTGCTGCGCCTGGTGGACGAGCTGATGCGCGAGCCGGTCCCCGCGTCCGGGCCGATGACCGACCTGGCGCCGCTCCTGCAGTCCGCCGGGCAGGCCTTCAAGCGCCGCTCGCTGGTCTTCCTCATCTCCGACTTCATCTGCCAGCCGGGCTGGGAGCGGCCGCTCGACAGCCTCAGCCGCCGTCACGAGGTGGTCGCCGTGCGCCTCCTGGATCCGCGCGAGCTGCGCCTCCCGGACATGGGGCCGCTGATCATGGAGGACGCCGAGACCGGCGAGCAGCTCTACGTGGACACCCACGACCGTGGCTTCCGCCGGCGGTTCGAGGCCGCCGCGGCGACACGAGAGCAGGCCACGCAGCAGGCCTTCAGGCGGGCCGGCGTCGATGCCCTCGCCCTGTCGACCGATGACGACCTCGTGCGGGCCATCGTGCGCATGGCCACCCTCCGCCGCCGGCGCCGGAGATAGGCCGTGTCGTTCCTGTGGCCGCAGGCGCTCCTCGCGCTGGTCCTCGTACCGGTGGGCCTCAGCCTGCTCGTGGCGCTGGATCGCCGGCGGCGGCGCGCGGCAGAAGCCGGCCTGGCGTTGCCCGCGGTCCGCCGGCCGCAGCGCATCCGCGGCCGCCTGCCGGGGCTGCTGATGCTGCTCGGTTTTGTCGCCCTGGGCGTCGCCCTGGCGCGGCCGCAGGCCACCGTGGCCGTGCCGGTGGAGCAGGGCACCGTCGTGCTGGCCTTCGACATCTCGGCCAGCATGGCCGCCACGGACCTCGCCCCGACCCGCATGGTGGCGGCCAAGGCGGCCGCCAAGGCCTTCGTGCAGGCACAGCCGGAGAACGTGGCCATCGGGGTCGTCGCCTTCAGCGACGCCGGCATCACCACCCAGGCGCCGACCAAGGACCAGGCCACCGTGCTCGCGGCGATCGACCGGCTGGCACCCCAGAAGGGGACTTCCATCGGGCTCGGCATCGCCGCCGCCCTGAAGGCCGTGAGCGTCGCGGAGCAACCGCCGGCCATCGACTACTACAGCAGCGCGTCGCCGGCGCCGACCGCCTCCCCTGCCCCGGTGCCACCCGGCAGCGACACCGCCGCCCTCATCGTGCTGCTGACCGACGGCGAGAACAACGAGCAGCCCGATCCGCAGACCGCCGCCCAGGCGGCCGCCGACCGTGGCGTGCGGATCGACACGGTCGGTATCGGGACCACGGCGGGCGCCGATGTCGAGCTCAACGGCTTCACCGAACACACCGCCCTGGACGAGGCGACCCTCCAGCAGGTCGCCCAGACGACGGGCGGGACGTATTTCAGCGCCGCGGACGCGGGCCACCTGACATCGCTCTACGCCGGCCTGCACCCGGCCGTGGCCATCCAGCCCCAGCCGCTGGAGGTCACCGCCCTCGTCGCCGGGCTGGGCCTGCTGTGCCTGATGGTCGGCGGCGCGGCGTCGCTCGTGTGGCTGGGGCGGTTGCCGTGATGGACCTCCTCTGGACGGGTGCGCTGGGCCTGCTGTTGCTCGTGCCCGCCCTGGCGGTCGTCTACGTCTGGGCCCTGCGGCGGCGGCGCCCGGCGGCCGTGCGGTACTCCAGCCTCTCCCTGGTCCGTGAGGCCCTGCCGCGCACGTCACGCCTGCGGCGCCACCTGCCGTTCGCCATCTTCCTCGCCGCGGTCGCCAGCCTCGTCGTCGCGCTGGCGCGGCCCGCCGCGATCGTGGCCGTACCCACCAACCAGACGACCGTGATGCTGACCATCGACGTGTCGGGCAGCATGTGCTCCACCGACGTGTCGCCCTATCGCCTGGGCGCGGCCGAGGCCGCTGCCGCCCGCTTCGTGGCCCAGCAGAGCGCCACGACGCAGATCGGGCTCGTGGCCTTCAGCGGTTTCGCGGAGGTGGTCCAGGCACCGACCAACGACCGCGCCCTGCTCGACACGGCGCTCCAGAGCCTCCTCACCGGGCGGCGCACGGCCATCGGCAGCGGCATCCTCACCTCGATCGATGCCATCGCCCAGATCGACCCCAGCGTCGCCCCGAGCCAGACCGACTCGAGCACCGCCCCGCCGCCCCAGCCGGTCGCGCCGGGGGCCTACGCGCCCGACATCATCGTCGTCCTCACCGACGGCGTGAGCAACACCGGTCCCGCGCCCGAGGACGCGGCCAAGCAGGCGGCCGACCGCGGCGTGCGCGTCTACACCATCGGCTTCGGCACGGCCGACGGCGGACCCTTGGATCCCACCTGCGCCACGCAGTTCCTGGGCCGCGAGCCCGGCGCCGGCGGCTTCGGCGGCGGCTTTGGTGGAGGCGGTGGCGGCACCGGCTTCCGGCGGGGCATCGACGATCAGGCGCTCATGCAGGTCGCCTCGATCACTGGCGGCAAGTACTACCCAGCCGAGAGCGCCGAGCAGCTGGAGAGCGTCTTCGCCAGCCTGCCGACGTCCCTGATCACGAAGCACGAGGCGGTCGAGGTGACCGTGGGCTTCGTGATCACCGGCACGGTCCTGGCGGCGTTCGCCGTGCTGCTCGGCAGGGCCTGGCGGCCGTTGCCCTAGGGCAGAGGTCGGTCAGGCGGGCGTGGCGGCCGGGGCCGGCATCGCCTGGGCCGGGGTCATGGGGTTGCGCCACGGGCGGAACCAGCGCTGGGGATACCAGCGCCCCTCGACGCGCGCCTGGATGCCCAGCAGCTGCCGGCGCACCATGACGAAGACGCCCAGGCCCATGAAGCCGCCGAGCATCTCGGCGATCTGGCCGGTCATAGGGGTGGCGAGGCGGAAGCGCTCGATGAGCCGGGTGTGGCCGCCCTCGAGCGGCTCAAGGAAGAACGTCCAGGTCGCCCGGAACTGGCCGGGGACCATCGTCTCCAGCGCCGCGCTCGTGGCCTTCAGGTTGACCGAGGCGGACTCCGCCGGCTTGGCGGCCTGCTGGTTGACGAGCTCATCGTCCAGGTAGAGGACGAGGGTCCGCTCCGGCTCGAGCTCCTTGACCAGGAACCCGCCCCCGGGATGGGTCGGCATGAGGTCGCCGACGGCCAGCGCCTGCAGCTCGGGCACGAGCTCGTGGGCGCTGGGGCGATCCATGTCGATGGCGTCATAGCTGTACCAGCCGGCGCGCCCGTAGCCCATCTGCATGAGCCACGGCCAGACGACCGCCGGCGGCGCGGCGATCTCGATGCCGCGTGTGTCGCTGGCCGTCGGGTCGGCGATCAGGTCGTCCCCGGGGAGCGGCTTGGCGGTCTCGAGCGGGTCGATGCCCCACGTGCGCGCCACTCGGCGCGTGCCCACGAGGGTGATCGTGGCGGTCGCGGCGATGAGGCCCGCGCCCCCGATCAGGATCTTACGAAGCATGGCAGTACCTCCTGCCTGCAGCCTCGCCCGTCACCTCACCGGTCACAAGGGCCGAGAGTCACGATCGGCCCTAGGTCACTTGTTCTTGGTCCCCGGCGCGCGGTACTGGGCGTCCACCTTGGCCGCCGCGTCAAGGTCGGCGGCCGTGAGCAGAACGGTCGTCGACGTGGTGACCGCGCCGGTCGCGCTGACGGTCAGGCTCAGGGCGGCGGCGGCGGCGTTGTCGGGCAGGTCCGCGATCAGGTAGAAGTCGTGCGGGCCGAACGCCCAGTACATGCCCTCGACCTTGCCGCCGGCGCTCTTGACCAGGCGCTCCACGACCTTCTGGCGGGCCGTGCCGCCCTCGCTGAGCACGCCCTTCGCGCCGGCCGCGGTGTAGGACGCGGTGAGCAGGAACTTGGCCATGGGTCTCCTCGGCGTTTGCGGTAGGCCCGGCGTGGAAGCGCCACGGCTCTCCAGCCCATCCTACCGCGGGTGCGACGCGGCCGGCCGACGCCGGCGACAAGGCGCTACGATGCGCGCATCCCAGAGGTCCCCCGACGCGCCCCAGCCTGACCGGAGGTGTGGTGGTCCGACTCATCGTGGCGCTCATGGCCAACGCCGCCGCGTTCGTCGTGACCGTCCGAGCGTTGCCCGGCCTCCAGTTCGCGGTCGGCCAGCCTCGCGGCCGGATCATCGAGGCGAGCATCGCCTTCGCCGTCCTGGGCCTGATCGGCCCATGGCTCGTCCGGCGGGCCCTGCCGATGCGGCCGCGTCTGCCCCGCCTGGTCGCGGTCACCGTGGTCGCGGTGGCGGCCAGCGCGGTCTGGCTCGTCGGCTTCGCCTTGATCGGGAGCGCCCTCGGCATCGGCTTCCGGGTGGGCCACCTGCCGACGAGCTTGACCGCCGATTCGCTCGGCTGGGTCGCCCTGGGGGCGGTCGGGCTGGCCGTGGGCCCGGCGGCCACCGAGCTCATCGAACCGCTCCTCGCGCGTGCCCCGTCGGCGGCCCAGGCCGTCCGTCTGCCGGGCGCGCCGATCCTGCTCATCTTCCTGCTGTCGGGCGCAGCGGGCCTGGTCTACGAGGTCGTCTGGGCGCGCCAGCTGGTGCTCGTGTTCGGCAACACGACACAGGCCGTCTCGGCCATCCTGACCGGCTACTTCGGCGGCCTGGCGCTGGGCAGCTTCGGCGGCGGCCGCATCGCCGACCGGATGCGACGCCCGCTGCGCCTGTACGGGGTCCTGGAGTTGCTGCTCGTCGTGATCGTCCTGCTCACACCGCTCCTCTTCCGCAGCCTCGACGACCTGTACCGCCCGCTGTTCACGAGCCTCTCCGGCTCGCCGACCGTCCTCCAGCTGGTGCGCTACGGGCTGGCCCTGCTGGCCCTCGCGCCCGCGACGGTCCTCATGGGCGCGACGCTGCCGACCCTGGCGCGATACCTCGCCCGCCGCCGGTCGGAGCTCGGCTCGTCGTTCGGCCGGCTCTACGCCGCCAACACCATCGGCGCCATCGCCGGCACGCTCGTGGCGGGCCTCGTGCTGATCGAGCTCCTGGGCCTGACGGCGACCCTCGTCGTCGGCGCCATCGGCTCGGCCACGGCGGGCCTTAGCGCCCTGGCCATCGATCGGCGCGACAGCTCCCCGGCCGTCGCGCCGCCGCCCCCAGTCGTGCGCACCGACACTGGCCGCATCGGGGGCGACCGCTCCGTCGCGCTGGCCGTGGCTTTCGTGTCGGGGCTGACCTCGCTGGGCTACCAGCTGCTCTGGACGCGGACGCTCGCCTCAGGGTCGGGCAACACGACCTACGTCTTCACCCTGATCCTGGCCACCTTCCTGGTCGGCATCGCGGCCGGCGCGGCCCTCATCACCCGCCGCGCCCATCGCCTGGGGTCCGTGGTCGGCGCGCTGGGCGCGGTGCAGGTCGGCATCAGCGCCATCGTCCTGATCGGCCTGATCGTCCTCAGCGGCCACACGGCGGCGCTGCCCTTCATCGCCCGCGTCGTGATCGTGGTCCTGCCCGCGACCCTCGTGCTGGGCCTGACCCTGCCACTGGCGTCGCGCCTCGTCGCCGGGGCCGATGGAGAGGGCGCCGAGGGCGGCCTGGGCAGGGACGCAGGCCTGCTGCTCGCGTGCAACACGGTCGGCGCGATCGGCGGCACGTTCGTCGTGCCGTTCTTCCTCATCCCCGTCATCGGCTCCCTGCCCTCGCTCGTCCTGCTGGCGCTCATCAATGCCGCCTTCGGCGTCTGGCTGCTCCTGCGCGGCCGCGATCTGCCCGTGCCCTGGCGCCGCTTCGCCACGGTGGCCGGCGTGGCCGTCCTGGCCGTCGCCGTGCTGGCCATGGGCTGGCCCGGCGATCCGCTGCTGATGGACCCCGGCGCGACGCACCTGGCCTCCACGACGCGCCTGCTGGCGAGCGCCGAGGACGAGATCGCGGCGGTCCAGGCGGGCGGCGTCGCCGGCAGTCCCCAGCTGCTGGTGGGCGGCACGGGCATGACCAAGCTGAGCGTGGACACCAAGCTCATGGCCTACCTGCCGCTGATGGCGCGGCCCTCCGCCAGCAGCATGCTCGTCATCGCCTTCGGCATGGGCTCGGCCTATCGGTCGGGCCTCATCGCTGGGCTCAAGGTGGAGGGGGTCGAGCTGGTGCCCTCCGTGCCCGACATGATGCACTGGTTCTACCCCGACGCCCCGGAGGTGCTGGCCGACCCCGATGGGCACATCACCATCACCGACGGCCGCAACTACGTGGAACTCAGCGAGAAGCACTACGACCTGATCGTGGTCGACCCGCCGCCCCCCATCGCGAGTTCGGGGACCTCGGTCCTCTACTCGCAGGAGTTCTACCAGGCATCGGCCGGCCGTCTCACTGACGGCGGCGTGATGATGGAATGGATGCCCTATGACCAGACCGTGGACGAGTTCCGGGCCCACGTCCAGACGTTCCGCAGCGTCTTCCCCAACGTGCTGATCGCCCTGGCCCCCCTCAATGGCGGGGTCTACATGCTGGGGTCGCAGGCGTCGGTCACCCTGGACCCGGCGAACGTGGCCCAGGTCCTGGCGCGGCCGGGCATCGTGGCCGACCTGATGGCCACCCGTGACAACCCCGTCACCAACCCGGCCGATTGGGCCGCCCGCATCGCCACCATGCCGTGGATCACGGGCGCCCAGGTCACCGCGTTCGCCGGCAGCGCACCCGTCATCACCGATGACCGGCCGATCACCGAGTACTTCATCCTGCGCTACCTCTTCGGGCCGTCGTCGCCGCGCATGAACCGGCCCGACCTGCTGGCGGCCACGCCGCCCGGCTAGCGTCTAGACGCTGGCGGGGACCGGACCCTCGCGCACGCCGAAGACGTTGCCGTCGGGATCCTTGAACCAGGCCGCGCGCGCCGGTCCGATCTGGGCCACGCCGCCGACCGTCCTGGGCGCCTCGTATTCCTCGAAGGTGATGCCGCGCCCGCGCAGGTCCCGCATGACCGCGTCAAGGTCGGTGACCTCGAAGTGGGCGACCGTCTGGCCCACGTTGGGTTGCCCGCGTCGCACGGAGATCTGACTGCCGGCGACGCCGAAGCGGATGGCGAACGGCGCGACGTCGAGCACCGCGAGGCCCAGGCGTGTTTCATAGAACTCGCGGGCGACGTCGAGGTCGGTGACCGCTACCGTGGTCACGACCATGAGCGTGTCGATCATCTCCAGGCCTCCGGCTCGCTGCGACGGGCCGGACCGTCGGCCTCGCGGGCATCGTAGCGGCCACGCGGTCCGGCCATGACGATGCTGCGCCGGTCTTTGAACGTTCCGCGCCCCTGCCACGTCAGGTGGTCATGCACGATGCGGAGGCACACCTGGAACCCGTGACGCGGCGGGCCGGCCGCGAGGACGAGCGGGCGCGGGCAGCCGCGTTCGCCGACCTCGTCAACGGGCCGGCCCTGGACCGCGCCTATCACTACGCCGCCCTGATGCTGGGCGACCGCGAGGCGGCCGAGGACGCGACGCATGACGCGGCCCTCACCGCCTGGCGGCGGTTCGGCGAGCTGCGCGACCCGGCGCGCTTCGAGGCCTGGTTCGGCCGCATCCTCGTCAACATGTGCCGCGACCGGCGACGGTCGCAGCGTCGCATGGTCCCCGGCCTCGACGCCGACGTGGCGCTCAGGGATCGGCCCACCCCCGGCCCCGACTTCGCCGACGACCTGGGCCGGCGCGACGCGCTGGCGAGCGCCATCCGCGGCCTTAGCCACGACCAGCGCGAGGTCGTCGTCCTGCGCTTCTACCTGGACCTGACCGTCGAGCAGATCGCGGCCCGCACCGGCGCCCGGGCCGGCACGGTCAAGTCCCGCCTCCACTACGCCCTGCAAGCGCTGCACGCGGCCATCGACGCCGACACAGCCGGAGGACTCCAGCGATGACCGACGATCCCCGCTTCGAAGATGACGTCCGCGACGCCCTCCGGCAGCTCACCCGCGAACCGGTGCCGCCGTCGCTCATCAGTCGCGTGAACGGCATCCCCGACCGGACGCCGAGCCTGGTCTCACCCCGCTTCAGCCTGACCGGTCCCCGCCTGCAGTGGTCGACCGCCCTCGTCGCACTCGTGGCCGTCGCCCTGGTCGCCGGCGCGTTCATGCTCCGGGGCACCGGACCGGCCGCCGTCCCCTCCCCCTCGCCGACCTTGCCCGTGACGGCGTTGTCGAGCACGACCCCACCGACCGCCTCGCCGACGGCCGTGCCCCCGACCGCCTCGCCGACGGTCACTGCACCGCCGACCACGGCGCCGGGCGTCGCCCTGCCGGCCGACTTCCAGCCCCGCTCGGTGACGTTCGTGTCGCCGACGCAGGGCTGGGTCCTGGGCAGCACGGCCTGCGCCGCCGGGCGGTGCGCCGTCATCGCCCATACCCTCGACGCAGGACGGACGTGGAGTCGCATCAACGCTCCGGCCACCACCGTGGACACGGATCCGCGATATCCGGACAGCGGCGTCAGCGCCATCCGCTTCGCCGATCACCTCGATGGCTGGGCCTACGGCCCGGACCTGTGGGCCACGCACGACGGTGGGACGACGTGGCACAGCGTGGACGTGACCGCGATCGCCGCGGGCCCCGCGCGCGTGTGGGACCTGCAGGCCGCTGCCGGCACGGCCCATCTCGCCTACTTCGGGTTGACGCCGAATGCCTTCGGGATCGCGTCCACCCCGGTGACACATGACGCATGGAAGTCGTCGGCCGTCTTCATGCCGGTCGGAGCCGGGCCTGTTCCCGAGGTCCAGCTCGTGATCCAGGGGAGCGCGGGTTGGCTCATCCAGGTGGATCGCGAGGTGATCAACGGAGCACGGCTCGTCGGCGGCACTTGGCAGACGTGGACCCCGCCGTGCTCCGGCACGGCTGGTCCGGCGGTCCTCACCGCCTGGAGCACGACCGGCCTGATCGCCGACTGCGACCTGGGCGTCTGGTCGACGCCGCAGGGCGAGCACCTGTTCGTCTCCAGCAACGGTGGGACGACGTTCACGAAGATGACGGCGGCGGTGCCGCTGTCATCGGCCGAGGCCATCGCTGCCCCGAACGCGTCGACGATCGTGGTGGCCGGCTACAGCGACACTGCCCCGGACCACGTCATCGCTTCATTCGATGGCGGCCACACCTGGCGGACCGTGGTGGCGCAGACCGGAGCCGTGAACGACCTGGGCTTCACCACCCAGTCGCAGGGCGTCCTGATCACGACCAGTGGCTCGACGAGCCATCTCATGATGACGCGCGATGGCGGCCACACCTGGGCCGCCGTGACCTTCTGAGGTCAGGAGCGCCGTCACCTGTCGCGAAGCCGCAAGAGGGCTGAGCGCGCGGCCTGACCGCCGTCGCCATGCGATCGACGCCACGATCGAAGGTGGGCCGCTCTGCGGGCTCACCTTCGAAATGAGTCGACGATGTGCCTGACATGTGGCTGCATGGACGCCCACAAGGAGAGTCGCACGGGGTGTGATCGAGCGACGCCGAACCGTTCCCCGTCCGGCTCGCTGGCACCACCCAGCCCCGGACGGGTATTCGGCGGGTGATCGTCAGCCGCGAGGAGCGCTCAGGCCTGTCCGAGGCCTAGTCGCCGCCGGCGCGCCCCGTGGTGACGCCCCTAGCGGTCGGCCGCCACGATCGCGTCCCCCTCCTCGGCGGTCATGGGCGGCCCAAGCACCGGCTGGCCGGTCTCGCTCGCCACCTGGTTCATGGCGGCGTAGTCCAGCGACGCGGGATCGGGCCGGCCACGCTCGGCCGGCGTCCCCACCGCCTTGATGAAGTCCAGGAATGTCGTCGTGGCGTGCGTCTGCAGCAGCACGGCGTCCTCGTCACCGACCACGCGGAACACATGCGGCACGCCGACCGGCATCGAGACGTAGTCGCCGGCGCGGGCCACGAGCGTCTCGTCCGCGCAGCGCACGGCGAGCGTGCCCGACAGCAGCAGGAAGCTGTCATCGAGGTCGTTATGGACGTGCAGGGGCGTGCTCGCCCCACGGCTCATGTGATGCTCGATGATGATCGGTCGGGCCCCTTCGGGCGAGCGGACGATGGCGAGGTCACCGTAAAACCAGTACTCGTCGCCTTCGCCCAGGGCGGTCCTGGCGGGACGGCGCTGGGTCGCGGTATCGGTACTGGTGGGACCGGCCTGGCTCATGACGATCTCCTTCTTGGTGCGGGCGAGGGCTGGGCGGCGGCGTCTGTGATGCTCGTCCGACCGGGCGGCGCCCGGCCCGCCCCGGCGAGCAGGGCGCGTATGGCGAACTCCACGACGGCCGCGGCCCGCGCGCCATCCATCCCCCAGAATGTGCGGAGCGTCTCCCACGTGGGCGCGGAGTAGAGGACCTGCAGGGCAGCGGCCACGTCGAGCCAGACGGTCGGCGATGCGCTGGGCAGCGCAGCCTGCGCGCACGCCTCGAACATCGCGCGGCGTTCCGGCTGCTGCCGCAGGCGCACGTCCAGACCCTGGCGCGAGTGGAGCATGCCCTGGATCAGCGGCGCTCCGGCATCGAACCCGGCGAAGGAGCGATGGAGGGCGGCGATGAGGTCGTCGGTCGAGCGGGCGCCGAAGTCGACACGGGTGAGGTTGTCCAGGATCCAGCCCCAGAGGGCCCTCTCGAGGTCGTCCTTGGTGGGGAAGTACCGATACACCGTGCGTTCCCGCACCCCGGCGCCGGCCGCGACCGCTTCATAGGTCAGGTCCGCGCCGGTGGTCACGAGCGCGGCGCACGCGTCCAGGATCCGTCCACGAGTCGCGGCCGTCCGCTCGGCTCTGACCCGCGAGTGGTACTGGCGCGGCTTCGTTTTCATGTCAGTGATGCTGACGCCAATATCCAGCGGATGTCAAGCTGCGATCCCCGGCCGCAGGCGAGCCCACCGGTAGGCGAGGCCCTACCCACCCCATTGGTAGTGCGAGCACAGCGGTTCTCAACAAGCTACCGGCGAGCCTCGGTCGGCTCGCCGGTAGCTGCCCTTAAGCTCGATTCGGGGGCGTTTTATGCATGGGGGTGGTACCGCGAGCCATAAGGCCGCTCGCGTGACCGTCCGTCGATGCTTAGGCGTCGGGCTTCTGCTCGGACCATCAATGGGGTGGGTAGGCAGGGCCCTTATGGGGCCGGCGGCGCGTCCGTCGGGCCGGCGTCATCGGCCGTGGCGGCGTCGTCGGGCGAGCCGCCATCATCCTCGGCGAGGAGCCGGTACAGGCCCCGCCGTGTCTCGACCAGCAGCTTGCGAGCCTCCGCGGTCATGGCCGGGCTGCCCACCTGCGACAGCTGGAGCGTGGCGGCCATCACCTGGTGCAGCAGGTCGCGCAGCTGGACGGCATCGGAGCCGCCGCCCAAGGCCCATGGCGTGCCGGAGCCGCCGGTCGAGGCGGTGTCGGCGGCCGCGCGGCCTGCGTCGGTCAGCTCGAAGACGCGTCGGCCGTCCTTCTCGGAGGCGCGCACGAGGCCTTCATCCTCCAGCTGCTGGAGCGTGGGGTAGACCGAGCCCGCGCTGGGGCGCCAGCGGCCGTCGCTACGGCGCTCCAGCTCGGAGATGATCTGGTAGCCGTGCATCGGCTCCTCCGCCAGGAGGCCCAGGATCGCGCTGCGAACGTCACCGCGGCGGGCCCGAAGGCCACCGGGGAGCGGCATGCCGCGGAACCAGCCGCGACCCGGTCCGAAGGGGTGTGGTCCGCCCGCACGTCCGCCGCGATGGGGCCGCGGGTCGGGGCCCGGCTCGCCACCACTGTGCGCCCGCGGAGGGCGGTGCCAGTGTCGAGGGTCCAGGTCGTGGGGATGGGGGTAGTTGCGTGGATCGTCC
>Ga0265320_10002289_pt1 | contig 13424 bp, 9 predicted proteins | sample 4827metaG_FD_202087 | JGI IMG/M metagenome (GOLD analysis project Ga0265320, IMG submission 202087) | Rhizosphere microbial communities from Carex aquatilis grown in University of Washington, Seatle, WA, United States - 4-8-27 metaG | ecosystem: Host-associated > Plants > Roots > Rhizosphere >...
TCGGCCGATCCGACGCCGTGGTGGACACCATCGACGTCGGACATTTCCCGCGACAATGGTCGATCTCGCCGTCGGGCAACGAGCTGTACTTGACCGAGTTCAACTCGTCGGCGTTCGACACGTTCGACGTCCGGCAGCTCGTCAAAGACATTCTCACCGGAAAAGCGAGCCCGTGATCTCGCCTCTCCGCGGCGACAATCCTTCCCGATCGCGGAGTCGTCTTGTATAATAGACATGACAAAGGAGAGCATTGGCCAATGTCGTTCGTTCTTTTTGACTCCGCCGAACGCCGGAAGGTCAACCTGCTGCAAGAGGGCGCGGGCGCATTTGTCTCTGGTCGCAATCGGGCGGCCCTCGCGCACGGACACCGCTTGCCGAACTGCGGCATTTTCTCGTGGTGGACGTGCTGAAACGGCGGCTCCGACAAAGAGGCGTTCGGGTCGATCAGGTCGTCGCGGGTCGCGCCACGGAGTTCGAGAGCGACTTCAGGGCACTCGGGATCGGCCTTCCGGAGGGCTGGGTGCGGGACTCACGGGAGTCGGAGAGAGCGCTCACGAATTTGCTCCCGGGGGCTCCGGCGGCGGAGCTGTTCACCTCCGCATTTCCCGTCGCCCATTCTCGCGCTCCCTCGTTGGTCCAAAGGCGGTACCTCTTGGTCGACGGGAGTCCCGCGCATCACTCCGTCCTCGTCGATTCATCCGGGTCCGTCCTGTTCCCGGAGTCGGAAGTGTCCGGCGTACGGCTCGAGCGCGAGTTCTCGCAGCTCGGGGATTTCGATGAGGTCAGAGCACGCGGGATCTCTCCGGCGGCATTCCGGGTCCATTGCCTCGGAACGCACTACCGAAGACCGCTATCGTTTTCGGTCCACGCGTTGCGACGCAGCGCGGACGTTCATCGCCACCTGATCGATCGGGTCCGACGAGCGGGAAGGGATCGAACCCCTCCCGGATCGTCGCGTGCCGTCGCTTACGAGCAGGAGTTCGGCCACGCGTTGGACCACGACGCGAATGCAGCTCGAGCATTGTCGGTGTTGACGCAGATGTTGCACGATCCGAGCGTTCAAGGGTCGGAGAAGGCCGAGCTCGCCTCGAGGATGGACGCCTTGTTGGGACTTCGCATCGTCGAGGAGGATCGCACGAGTTTCGCCGCGGAACGAGCCTCGACGGGCGAAGCTGCTCGGCCGCCCAATGCCGACGTGGCGGCCTGAGACGACGCGTTCGTCACTAGGTGCTCGACTGCGCGACGACGGGCGCGGGAGACGGCGCCTCCGTTCAACGACGAACGGCGTCGTTCACGGATATTCCGGAGGCCCTTGGGTGCAGTGACGACCCTGGAAGTTGTCTTCGGGGGCGCAAACCAGTCCTGCCGACGTGCAATCCTGCGTGTTCTTGCACGGATCGCTCGGGTACGCGCAATAAAGGACGAAGCCGCGGTCGCACATGCCATGCGTCGCTTGCTCGCCGTAGGTGCAGGTGCCGCCGGCATGCAGTGTGCAGTCGCCATTCGTGCGACAACCTCCGTAGACGCACGTCGCGTTGTACTCCCCGAGCGCACCCGATGGCACGCACGTCGACACGGTCGCCATCGCCGGCGCGTTCTTGCAATCGGCGTCGACCTTACAATCGTCGTAGTGGCACGTGTTCCCTGTCGGCACCGCGCCGCCGCATCCGAGGTACGTCGCGAGATTGGAAATGCAGCGTCCGCCCGTGCCGGCACAGTCGGCGTCTCCCAGGCAGCAGGTCATGTCGATGCTCATGCACTGGGCAACAGGGACGTCCTTGATGGGGCTCACGCACGTGTTCGCGCCATCGAGCCCTTGCCAGCACACGCCGCTGGTGCAGGGGCCCGAACCGCCGCAACTGCCTTCGGTGCCGCCAGAGCCGCCGCTGCTCGTCGTGCCGCCCGTGCTCGTCGTGCCGCCGCTGCTCGTCGTGCCGCCACTTGCCGCGCCGCCACTCGACTCCGTCGCGCCGTTACCGCCGGTCGACAGCGATTGCGATCCGCCGGTGCCCGACGCGCCGCCGAATGTACTTCCCGAACACCCGCCCAGCGTCGCAAAGGCTCCGGAGAGAGCGAGAAATCGAACGCAGCAGCTCATTGAAATCGCTTGCACGGTTCGAACTAAAGCACGATCCGGACCGCGTCGGAGTGCGCTCCTAACGGCTCGAGTTCGTTGATAGCGAGCGATTTCGAGCCGAATTCGGTCATGAAGAGCGCCGTGAGAACGCAAATCGGCGGCACATCCTGGCACACGGCCCGATCGTACTCGCGGCTGCCCGGCAGTCCCCTCGCACTCCACGCCGAACCGCCGCTTCAACGGTCCCGCGGCTCCACGACGACGTCACCGCCGCCACAGCCCTTCGAGTGGGATTGCGCGTACGTCAGCCACATCGGCTCCGACGAGTTCGGGCAGCGCTGCATCGCAGACGGATGCGTATTGCGCGATCGATGACGTCGTCTGATACACGCGACGCATTCGGCGCGACGCCTCCATATCGCCGTGCGGCGTGCCGTGAACGCACGGGTCGCTCGGTTCACGGATACGCGGGAGGCCCTTGGGTGCAGTGACGACCCTGGAAGTTGTCTTCGGGGGCGCAAACGAGCCCGGTCGACACGCAATCCTGATATGTCTTGCACGGATCGCTCGGGTACACGCAGTAGAGAACGAAGCCGCGGTCGCACATGCCGTGTGTCGCCTGCTCGCCGTAGGTGCACGTGCCGCCGGGGTGCAGCGTGCAGTCGCCGTTGGTGCGACAACCTCCGTAGACGCACGTGGCGTTGTACTCCCCGAGCGCTCCCGACGGAACGCACGTGGACACGGTCGCCATTGCCGGTGCGCTCTTGCAGTCGGCGTCGACCGTACAATCGTCGTAGTGGCAGGTGTTCCCGGTGGGCACGGCGCCACCGCACCCGAGGTCCGTCGTCCGATTGGAGATGCAGCGCCCGTCCTTGCCACCCCCCGACCGCGCTCGGTCGGACTTCGTTGCCCGCAGACGCGGGCCGACGGCGCACTCTGGCACACGACGGAGCTGGACGAGTGCGAGGTGCGGGAGGTCTCGATGGCAGCGTTGCTCTGCCGTGACGATTGCGCGGCGGAAACATGACGAGCCAATCGTCGGCAAACGCTGCACTCATATGCACGGTTTGCGCGGCTTTGGACGTCGATTGGCGAGAACTCGGGAGCGGCGACGCGGGCACGAGGTTTGCTGCCGGATGCGATGTGAGCGCCGCACCACTCCTGCCCCCGCCAGATACTCACGAAACCGCGTCGCTCGTCGCGATAGCTCACGAGCTCGTCGCAATCGAGAACACGATTCGCACGCTCGAAGAGGAGATGGCGCCGGCGCTCGAGCGCGTCGTGCCGACCCGCTCCGAGAGCGCGAAGAACCTCGTGCACTACGTTGCGCTGAGGCAGCACGACCTGCGAGATTTGCAGTGCCGTCTCTTACAGCACGGGCTCTCGTCGCTCGGGCGATCCGAGAGCTGCGTGATGGCAAGCCTGCTTCAAGTATCGGAGCGCGTCCACGAATCGCTCGCGCTCCGGGGCGACGCACTAGCCAAACGAACATTGGCTCGGATCGAGCGGCAGCGTGTCACGGCAATGAGCTGGGAATCGGCGCGTTCTCGTCTTCACGACCACACTCGCGAAGCGCTCGGGCCGCGCCCGGACGATCGGCATATTTACATCATGGTCACCGCGCCCGACGCCGAGGAGGGGGACCGCGCTTGGATGGCGAAGATGCTCGCCGCCGGGATGAACCTGCTCAGGATAAATTGCGCGCACGAAGGCGAGCAACAATGGGCTCGAATGGTGACCGCCCTCGACGAGGCACGAAAGCAAACCGGCAAGGCGTGCCGCGTGCTCATGGACCTCGCCGGCCCAAAGATTCGGACGGGCCCCATCGCCGCGGCTCGACGAGTTGCCACTTGGAGGGCGGAAAAAGACGAAGTGGGCCGTGTCACCGTTCCCGCGAAAATCGCCATTCGGGCTCGCTCCGCTGCCGCATTCGACGGCCTTTGCCTGCGCGTTACCGACGAGGCGTTCGATCGGTTGCGCGAGGGAGACGAGCTTCGGTTCCACGATGCGCGCGGCAAGAAGCGAAGGCTCGTGATTCGAGAAGCGCAAACGAAGGAAATCGTCGCGTGGGCGAGCAAGCGCGCCTATGTCGCGGACCATGTGTCTGCCCGCGTCTTTCGCGACGGTGCGCAGGTCGGCGACGTGATACTCGAAGTCGACGACACCAAAGACGCGGCCATCGGCATCCAGACCGGCGACGCTCTCGTCATCAGCAAGAACGCGATGCTCGGCAAGACGCCGCGGCGCGACCGAGAAGGTCGTATCGTGGAGCCGGGGGTCGTTGGGTGCTTGGTCCCTGCGGCGCTGGATCACCTGGAGGTCGGCCACCGCGTGTTGTTCGACGACGGGCGTATCCATGCCGTCGTCGAGGGCGTGGCGCATGCGGGCGACGAATTCTTTCTACGGGTGGTCCGTACCCAAAAACAAACCGTGAAGCTCCGTGCCGAGAAGGGAATCAACCTTCCAGACACGCCGACGAGCATCTCCGCCCTGACCGATGAAGATCGCTCCGCGCTCGCGTTCGTCGCTGAGCATGCCGACGCCGTCGGTCTATCGTTCGTTCGTTCACCGGAGGACGTTCGCGCGCTCCACGAAGCGCTCGACGGGTTTCACCGTCCGGACATCGGAATCGTCCTCAAGATCGAAACACGGAAGGGGTTCGAAAACCTCCCTCGCTTGCTTTTGGAAGGCCTCCAGCGGCCGCCTCTGGCGGTGATGATCGCCCGAGGAGATCTCGCGGTCGAGGTTGGGTTCGAGCGCCTCGCGGAGCTCCAGGAGGAGATCCTTTGGCTCTGCGAGGCGAGCCATGTTCCCGTGATCTGGGCGACTCAAGTCCTCGATACACTGGCTCGTACCGGTGTCCCCTCACGCGCTGAAGTCACCGACGCTGCGGCGAGCGTCGCAGCCGAATGCGTCATGCTGAACAAGGGGCCATTCATCGGCGAAGCCGTTTCCACCCTTTCCGATATCTTGCACCGGATGGAACAGCATCACGACAAGAAACGCAGCCTTTTCAGGAAACTGGAAGTGTCGACGTTCAACGCCCGATAGGAAACCCGCCCGCGAAAGACCCATTTTCGATGAGCCTTCGACGGCGGGGGAAGCGCCTAGCTACACTTGAGGCCGTGATGCGCTCGAACTATCGCCACTGCTACTGCTGCGTTGCGTTGTCACTCGCGGGCGCACTGCTCGGATGTGGAAGCTCGAGCCACGGTGGCTCCTCGGACGCCGGAACGCCGAACGCCGGTGGCGGCACCACGAGTGGGGGCTCGACCGGCGCCGGCGGCAATATCGCGAACGGTGGTGTGAGCGGCGGTGGAGGGCTTGCGAACGGCGGAGCGACCGACAGCGGCGGCGCGACAAACGGCGGCGCGACCGGAACCGGTGGCAACACTTCGAGCGACGGCGCGATCGGCGGCGGCGGTGCCGGAACAACTGACGGCAGCGTCCCCGATACCGACGTGTTCACGTCGATCGGGAGTCCGTGGGGGGTCGCGCCGTCGGCGTCGTCGTCGCGAGCGTTCGCGTCGTGGATGGGACGGATCGCGGCGGGCGGAGTGACCTGGGTGCGTGGCTTCGACGGATCGCAGACGGACGCGGTCGTCGCGGCCGCGAACGCGAACGGCCTCGGGCTGTCGGGCATCCTCTTGTTCAGCAAGGACGACCCGCAGAGCATTCCGGTGGACGATCTGCCGGATTGGACGGCCTACGTGACGAGCACCGTCGGCGGCACGAGCGGCAAGGTGAAGTTCTGGGAGGTGTGGAACGAGCCGCCGAACTTCACGGCGGACACGTCGCCCGCCGACTACGGCGCCGTCGTGAACGCGGCGTACACCGCGGCGAAATCGGCCGACGCGACGGTGCAGATCGGCCTCGCGACGCAGAGCGTGAACTTGAACTACCTCGCGGGCGCGCTCGACGGCGGCGCGGCGGATCACTTCGACTACGTGACCGTGCATCCATATGAGACGCTCGGCCTCGTCGCGGACGGCTTCGAGGGCGAGTTCATGAGCATCGTGCCCACCATCCGGAAGCTCTTGGCCGACAAGGACCCATCGAGGAAGGACGTTCCCGTCATTTTCACCGAGCTCGGCGAACCGGTGCAAGGCGCCGTCACCGCGGCGCATCAGGCCGACACGCTCGTCAAAGCGTACGTCCTCGGGCTCGCGCAGGGCGCGGCGCGCATTCATTGGTTCGAACCGCTCGACGGCGATTCCGGGCCCTTCGGGCTCATCGGCAGCGACGGAAACGATCGACCGTCGTTCGTCGCTCTGAAAAAGCTCGTTCAGTACCTCGGAACCGAGGCGCACTACCGCGGCTGGGTACTCCTCGACAACGACAGCTACGGGTTCGTCTTCCGTGGCGACAAGCCGGTGCTCGTCGCGTGGAGTCGGCCCGGCCAAACGGCGAACGTCACGCTCGACGCATCCGCTGACGTGATCGACCCGGGAACGGGCGCGGTATCGCAGAAGACCGTCGTTCCACTCACGCCGTCGCCGATCATCGTCTCCGGCGTTCCCGAGTCGCTGCTCGAAGAAGCGCGCGCGAACGCATCGCGTCCATTTCCCTGGGGCGGCGACTACACGAACGCGACGTCCGTTTCGTTCACTGCGCCGAGCACGGAGCAGGGCCTTCACCTGCTCGGCACGCCCGTCATCACGAACGGAGCACTCGACGTGAGCGGAGGTGCGGGGCAGAGCTTCACCGTCGATCCGAACTTCGATTCGTACGGCCCGGCGAAGCTCCATGTGACCGCCGTCCTCCGACGAAACGGCGCGGACACCGCCGGGTTCAACTTGAAATACGAGTCCACGACGGGATGGAACGGCGGGCCAGGCTGGTACACGGTTCCCGGTTCCGACCAGTGGTACACGGCAGAGTGGGACATCCCCGACGCGCAGTTCGTCGGAAAGTGGGGCTACAACTTCACCTTCGATTCCGACTCCACGCAGTACAGCAAGTACAGCATCCAGAGCGTCACGGTCACGAAGGAGTGAGCGAGGCGGGGCACAGCCCGCCGTGCGTCGGGTCGCTCGTCGCGCAAATTAGTTTCGCGCCGCAGGAGTTACCCGGGTCGCATTGGGCATCGAGAGTCGTGCATGGAGCCCCGGCGGTCTGTCCGAGCGTAGGATCGCACTTCGGAACCCCAGTGCTCGCATCTCCCGGTCCGCTGGGCTCGATGCAAAGCCCAGGGCAGGTCTCGTACCAATGAGGAGTGGTGGGGGGACAAGAACCGTAGTTCGTGATGCACTGGCCGTTCACGCACGCCACCGATTGCGGCGCGCAGCTTCCATCGGGGCAGGGAGAGCATGGAGCGGTAGTCGCGCATTGGCTGTCCATCATGCACTCCGGAGGAGGAGGAGCAACGCAGCCAAGCCCGTAGTCCACGCCACAAGCACCGCACGGCGACTGACAGCAGGGCGTTCCCTCTCCGACCGACGGACACGTGCCCGCAAAACAGCTGACCGGCGTGACGCACTGTCCGTCCAGGCAGACACTCGACGAGCAGGCGTCTTCCACGAACGGACAAGGGTTCTCGGAATCGCACTCGGGTTCGGTCGAGCCGCCGCCTCCGGTCGCTGTCGCACCGCCGTTCGTCGATGCACCGCCCGCGGCACTCGGCCCACCGCCGCCAGTGCCCGCTTCGCCGCCGGCCTGCGGCGCGTTCCCGCGATCGATCGTGGTTCCACCGCATGCGACGACCGTCCAAGCGACCGCGCACCCTGCGGTCAGGGAGTGAATCGTCGCCATGTCGACGGCGTTGGTAAGCATCCGGCGTGCCGGGGAGGCGGCTCACGATTCCGCGTGATTCATGCCGAAAACCGCGGGCACACCGAAGCGCAAGGTGCGCCAAGTTGTGCCGCGTCGTCGCTCGAGTCAGTCTTCGCGTTGCTCATTTGTCGCCCGCCGAATTCTCGGTAGTCGGGGGAGCCAGCCGCGCCAGTTGCTCGCAGGCCCAATTGTTCCTGCTCGAACACGCGCGCTTGTACAGCGCTAGGCTCTTCGCTGCGTCCTTCGGCAAACCGCCCGCGCCGCTCTCGTACATGTGTGCGAGAGCCGTGCAACCCGCGGCGTTGAAGCCGTCGCAGCCCTGCTTGTAAAAGCGAACGGCAGCTCTCGCGTCGGTCGGCAACCCGCCTTGCCCGCTCTCGTAGAGCCAGCCGATGTTCGCGCACCCCGCGGCGACTCGCCCATTGCACGCTTTGAGATAGAGCTGCCCCGCGCGCTCGAAGTCGTTCGCATCGTACTGGTAGCTCTCGCCCAACAGGTTGCATGCGCGGAACACGCTGCGGCCGCACGCGCGCGAATAGAGGAGTGCGACGCGGCTCGGATCACGCGTCGCGCCCTCGCCGTGGAGGACCATCAGCGCGAGCGCGAAACAGGGGTCGCCGGCCGCGCCCTCGCTGCAAGCGCGCTCGTAGAGCGCTGCGGCACGCGGCACGTCTTTCGGGACGCCATTGCCGTGCTCGTTCAGGAACGCGAGGTGCGCGCAACTGCTCGGATCACCGTCGGTGCACCCTTTGAGGTAGACAGCGGCAGCCGCCGAAGGCTCGGCGCAGCTCACTTTGGGCCGCGCCCCCGACGGCCCCTTCGCGGCGCTGGCCGGTTGCGGCGCGTACAACAGGACCATCCCTTTGCTGCAAATGGGAAGCGTGGCCGGAGTCGCGAAATGAGCGGCTACCGCGGTTCGCTCCGGGGGGAGCGTCTTCATCGCCTCGAGGAACGCGACGAACCGCGCCTTCGCGCCCGCCTTCCGGGGATGCGCGACGCGCGGTGATGGAACGACATCACCGGAGGGCGCGTCGTCTACTTGTCCTTGGTCGACGTCACCCGTCACACGGGAGTTGTCGTCGTATCGGTTGTTCTGGTCGTCGCTACGGTCGTCGTTGCGATTGTCGCGCTCGGGCGTGGGATCGGGATGGTCCCATGCCGCACCCCACTGCCCGTCGTACATCGAGGGTTGCGGCGGATCGGGATGGTCCCACGCCGCGCCGTAGTTCCCATCTTCCGGCGATTGCGCTTCCGCACCCCGTGACAGGCACGCGATGAAGACGACGACACCCGCGGTTTTCATCCGCCGCATAGGCACCCCAAATACCGATGATGCATCCCGTTCGAACAGCTGCTCGGTCGATATGTCGGACCCACGCGCGCGTCAAATTGGGGCGCGCTTGCGCCCCGGCGCTGGACGCGAGATACGGACTGCACTCGTCTCGACCGACGGAACGTCGCCGTGATCGCGCTAGAACCTACCTTTTTTGCCGAGTGCGGTTCATGGAGCTCCTGAGCGCGCTCCGCACGCTGGCTCGGACGGTCCGAAGTGCGGTTCGTGCCGCGCGAGAAGAAGCCGTCGCGCGTCCCGCGGGCAACGAGCGAGAAGAGACGAAGCCGGTCGACGAAGCCGAGCGCCGTCTGATGACCGAGCAGCTCCAGCTCGCGACGCGGCTCACGGGGATCCGCGTGTGGTGCTTCGACCTGATCGACGGTCGGATCGACGAGACCCGCGCGACATTCGTCAATATGTGGGAGTCGCTCGGCTACGACGCTCCCGACGGGCCGGTCGATCTTCTGTCCACGATAGCGCGGGTGGTGATCGAGGAAGACCAAGAGGCGGTCCGCCGCGCGATCGTGGCGTGTCTCGACGGAGAGACCGACCTGTTCGTGGCCGAGTTTCGCGTTCGGCACAACGACGGAACCATCCGCTGGAATCTCGGGCGCGGGTACGTGACCCGCGCTCCATCGGGCAAGCCGCTTCGGTTTCTGGGCACCAGTGTCGACGTCACCGATCTGAAGCGCGCCGAAGAGGAGGCCAGAAAAAACAAGGAGCGCTTCGAACGCGCCGTGCTCGGTTCGAAAGCGTGCACCTGGGATTTCGAGCTCATCGACGGCACGCTCGCCAACAGCAAGGCGACGTATTCGAACGTGTGGGAGCTCCTCGGTTACGAAGGCGGCGCGCCGAACAACTTCGAAGCGAGCCTTGCCTACCACTTCCACTCCGAAGACCGGGCCTCGTTCGCCGAGAGCGTGCAGACGTTCCTCGACGGCAGCGACACCCAATTCGAAGGCGCATTCCGCGTGCGGTACCGGGACGGTTCCGACCGGTGGCAACTCGCGCGCGGCGTCGTCGTGCGCGACCCCGTCACGGGGCGACCGCTGCGGTTCACGGGCTCGAGCGTCGACATCACCGATCAGAAGCTCATGGAGCGCGCACTCCGAGAGAGCGAGGAACGCTTTCGAGGGATGTTCGAAAATGCGGCGGTCGGCCTCGTCATCATCGACGCGATCGGACGTATCGTCGAACACAACGCGACCTTGAGCGCGTTTCTCGGCCATCGCGGCGAGAGCCTGGTCGGGCGGTATTTCGACGCGTTCACGTTTCCGGTCGAAGTGGACGCGTTCACCGAACGCTACGACCGGATCGTCCGGGGCGAGATCTCCGGTGCGAGCGGAGACGAGCGCTACGTTCTCAAGGACGGCGCGACCGTTTGGGGTCATCTCACGATGTCCGTCATCCGGCGCGACGGCGACGGCGTCCCGACGCATACGCTCGGGGTCTTGCAAGACATTTCCGAGCGAAAGGCCCTCGATGAAGAGCTTCAAGGCGCGCGAGAAGCCGCGGAGTCGGCCAATCGCGCGAAGGACGATTTCCTCGCGAACGTGAGTCACGAGATCCGCACTCCGATGAACGCGGTGCTCGGCTTGACGGAGCTGGCGCTCGAGTCGGCGCACACCGAGCACCAGAAGCGGCTGCTCTCGACGGTGTCGTCGGCGGCCGGGAACCTGCTCGGGATCATCAACGATGTGCTCGACTTCTCGAAGATCAGCGCGGGAAAGCTCACGCTCGACGAGGAAGATTTTTCGCTCCACGCCGCGGTGGGAGACACCGTGCGGGCGCTCGCTGCGCGGGCACATCGGAAAGGGCTCGTGCTCGAGTGCTACTTCGGAGAGGACGTGCCGGACCTCCTGTTCGGCGACGCGGGCCGTCTGCGGCAGGTGCTCATGAACCTCGTCGGCAATGCGATCAAGTTCACCGCAATGGGCGAAATCGTCGTCGAGGTGGCGACCGTCGCGGGTGCGCCCGTCGACGCGCCCTACATTGGGTTGCTATTCGGCGTGCGCGACACCGGGATCGGGATCGAGCGCGAGAAACAGTCGTCCGTCTTTCGTGCCTTCGAGCAAGGCGACGCCTCGACGACTCGAAAATACGGCGGCACCGGGCTCGGCCTGACGATCTCGGCGCAGCTCGTCGAGCTCCTCGGCGGAACGATCACGGTGGAGAGCGAACCGGGCCATGGCAGCACCTTCGAGTTCACCGCGCGGTTCGCTCGCTCCTCGCGGTCGGCGTCCTCGTTCCCCCCGTCGCTCGAGGTGCCGGAACGAACCCCCGTGCCCGACGCCGCGTCGCGTGCGTCGACGTTCCGAGTTCTCGTCGCAGAAGACAACGAGCTCAACGTCGCGGTCATGCAGGAGCTCCTCCGTCAACGGGGGTGCGTCGTGGACTTTGCGAGCAACGGGCGCGACGCGCTCGCCATGGCCAGAGAGGGTTCGCACGACCTTCTCCTGCTCGACCTGCACATGCCCGAGATGGATGGCTTCGAGGTCGTGCGGAGGATCCGCGACGGCGAGCGCGTGACTGGCGGTCACTTGCCGATCATTGCGCTCACGGCGCGTTCGTCGAGCGACGATCGCGAGCGATCGCTCGATGCCGGCATGGATGATTTCCTGTCGAAGCCCATCGAAGTACGGGCGCTGTGGGCGGCGATCGAGCGACTCATGGCGGCGTACCCCGCGCGCGCGGACGCCGCGGGGCTCCTCGATTGGAAGACGATTTCCGGCTCGTGCGACGGCCAGCCAGAAATGTTACGCGTGCTCTGCGAAGCCTTTCGACGCAGCTTGCCGGGACAAATGGCCGCTGCTCGTGCTTCTCTCGATGCACGGGAATCGACGGCCCTCGGCGAAGCGGCGCACCGGCTTCGCGGGACGCTCGCATCGTTTTCGACGGTCGCCGGCGAGCTCGCCGGGACCCTCGAAGAGGCGGCGGCGAGCGCGGATCTGACGAGCGCGGCGTCGCTCGTGGACCGTCTCGAAGTGATGTGCACGGACCTCATCGCCGCGACGCGATCGCTTCCGTCCGAGGGTCGCGCGCACGCTGCGTTTCGTTGAGGGTCGCGTTCCGGCGGCGTCGCGCGTCAATGTTTGCGGCGTAACCGGCGCTGCGGAACTCGCGTACGCATGTTCGCGAAATCTCCATGCACGCCATTCGTCCCGCCCGGTTTGTGTTCGGTGTCTTCACCCTCGCGGCAATGCTCGGAGCGGTCAACGCGCGCGCCGAGTACGACTGGTTACAGTTCGGTGGCAATCCCCAGCACAACAGTAACAATGTCGACGAAACGCTGATCACCTCGGCGAACGTCGCGTCGCTGTGGAGGCGCTTTCAGGTGGCGCTTCCGTCCGACGCCGCCGGCGCTCCGGTCGTCCTCGCGAACGTGCCGACCGCAGCCGGCGTGCGCGACGTGCTCTTCGTGACGACGGAAGCGGGTCACATCTATGCGCTCGACGCACGCACCGGCGCGATCCTGTGGGCGCACCTGGTGCCGTGCGCGACCAGCACCGTCGGAGGCTTCGGCTGCAACACGACGTCGTCTCCGGCCATCGATCCGTCGCGCCGCTTCGTCTACTCCTACGGCTTGGATGGGTTCGTTCATCGGTACGCCGTCGGGGACGGGACGGAGACGACGACCGGAGGGTGGCCGGAGCTCGTGACCCGGAAGCTCACCATCGAAAAGGTTTCGTCGCCGCTCACCATCGCCGCGACGGGCAGCGGAACATTCCTTTACGTCGCCACGGGTGGCTATCCCGGCGACCAGGGTGACTATCAAGGACACCTCACCGCGATCGACGTGAACAGTGGCGCGCAGAACGTCTTCAACGCGCTCTGTAGCGATCAAACCGTCCACTTCGGCCGGAGCCCGAGCACCACCTTCCCCACGTGCCCCGTCACGCAATCGGCGATCTGGGCGCGCGAGGGCGTGGTGTTCGACCCCGACGTGAACAAGATTTTCATGGGCACGGGCAATGGTCACTTCGCTCCGTCTTCCCACTATTGGGGTGACAGTGTCCTCGCTCTCAATCCCAACGGCACCGGCACCGCAGGGGGTCCGCTCGACAGCTATACTCCGGCCACCTTTCAGACGCTGGAAAGCCGCGATACGGACCTCGGCTCCACCGGGCCGGTCTTGTTTCCCACGGGTTCGAATGCCACGTTCCCGCACCTGGCGGCTCAGGGCGGCAAGGACGGCATATTTCGGCTCCTCAATCTCGACAACTTGAGCGGTCAAGGCGGCCC
>Ga0265320_10002290_pt1 | contig 13418 bp, 14 predicted proteins | sample 4827metaG_FD_202087 | JGI IMG/M metagenome (GOLD analysis project Ga0265320, IMG submission 202087) | Rhizosphere microbial communities from Carex aquatilis grown in University of Washington, Seatle, WA, United States - 4-8-27 metaG | ecosystem: Host-associated > Plants > Roots > Rhizosphere >...
CTCGCCGAATTCCGCGAGGCGGAGGCCCGGGATGGTGGCCAGGAGCCCCGAGACCGCCGGCCCGCTGGCCGTGCCGCGGGTGTGGCAGGAGCGGTGCAGCGCCACCGCCGCCTCGTAGCGGCCGGGCCAGGCCTTCACGCCCAGGCCGTTGACGATGAAATCCCCGAGTTCCCAGGAGCGACGGCCCAGGGCCTCGACCTCCGCGAGGTCGGATTCCTTCTCGAATTCCAGGACGGCGCCATGGAAGAGCATGGCCGCGCAGGAACCCGAGGGCACCACGACGGGATCGGTGCCGGGGAAGGTCTTGACCGTGTGCCGCACGACGCGCCGGGAGGCCGGCCAGTCGCCGCCGTTGAAGGCCGGCTGGCCGCAGCAGGTCTGGCCCTCGGGAAATTCCACGGTGCAGCCGAGATACTCCAGGACCTGGACGGTGGCCGCGGCCATGTCGTCGTAAAAGGCGTCGCACAGGCACGTGGCCATCAGTTGCACGCGTTTCCCGGTGACGGGCCGGCGCTCGGAATTCAGCATGGGGAGATCCCAACGTGCTCCCCCCGGCCGGACTGGCAACCGAAATTCCCCGTCCAGGGGCGGGACAGTCCGTTTCCTCTTTCCGCCCTTCGATTTTCATCCTTTAAATGCTCCATGCCCGCCGTCACCTATACCGCCGCCATCGACCTGGGAGCCACCAGCGGGCGCGTCATCCTCGGGGCCTGGGCGAAGAACCGGCTCAAGCTTACGGAGGCCCATCGCTTTCCTAATACCTTCCGGTCGCTCGGCGCCCACGACTACTGGGACGTCGCCGGGCTCTGGCACGAGGTCCAGACCGGGCTCCGCCGCGCGATCGCGGCCCTGCCCCGGGGCGCGCGGCTGGCGTCCGTCGGCGTGGACACCTGGGGCGTGGACTACGCGCTCCTGGACGATTCCGGCCGGCTGGTCTTCCCGGTCCACGCCTACCGCGACGCCCGCACCCAGCCGGGCCTGAAGCGGCTGGCGGGAACCCGCGCCGCGCTCGAGCGGATCTACGCCGCCACCGGCATCCCGAATGTCTTCTACAACACCTCGCTCCAGCTCGAGGAGACCGTTGCCAGCTGCCCCGCCGCGGCCGACCTCGCGACCCGCTGCCTGTTCCTGCCGGACTACCTCAACTATCTCCTCTCGGGACGGATGGCGAACGAACTGTCGATCGCCAGCACCTCCCAGCTGCTCGACGTGCACGGGACCGACTGGTCGCGCGCCGCGCTGGACCACTTCCATATTCCGCCGCAGTGGTTCAGCCGCCCGGTCCGGTCCGGCACGCGCCTCGGCGCCGTGCGCGGGTTTCCCGGCCTGGAGGGCACCCAGGTGATCGCCGTGCCCGGGCACGACACCGCCTGCGCCTACGACGCGATGCCCGCCGCGCCCGACGGCTCCGATCTCTTCATCAGCTCGGGCACCTGGTCGCTCGTCGGCTTCGAGAGCGACCGGCCGGTGCTCGGGCCGGCGGCCCTGGCCGCCCGGGTGGCCAACGAGCGCATCGGCGACGGCCGCTACCGGCCGCTGACAAACGTCATCGGCCTCTGGCTCCTCGAGGGAATCATGAAGGATTTTCGGTCGCGGCCGGAAGGCGACCGGGCCTGGGCGGCCCTGATCACGGCCGCGGAGAAGCTGCCCGTCCCCTCCGCCCTGCTCGACGTGGCGGATCCCTCCTTTGCCAACCCGCCGTCGATGAAGGCGGCCATCGACGCGCAGCTGCGCCGGCGCAAGCTCCCGCGGCCCCCGAACCTCGCCGCCTACACCCGGCTGATCTGCGACTCGCTGGGCCGCGGCCATGCCGATGCCAAGGCGGCCTTCGAGCGGATGACCGGCCGGCGCTTCCGGCGGATCCTGATGGTCGGAGGCGGCTCGCGCAACCGGCTCCTCTGCCAGGCGACGGCCGATGCCTCCGGCCTCCCGGTCGTGAGCTTCAGCCTGGAGGGCACGGCGGTGGGCAACCTGGCCAGCCAGCTGATCGCCCTGCGCGCCGTGAAAAACTTGGCGACTTTCCGCGCCCTGCTGGGAGCAGACCTGCCGCAGAAGCTGTACCAACCCATCGCGCCGTAACCTCAATCCGGCATTCGCCCCGCCCACACCCGGGCCGGCTCCGCGCGTCGAGGAAGCTCCGACTTCACCAAAAACGCAAAACGCGCGCTACCAAATGACGACCCGGTCGGCGTCGGAGCGGCGCATGAATGCGCCCTCCGGGATGGCAAACGCCTGCGCGAACTCGGGCAGGTTGGAGAGGGGCCCGTCCGCCCGGAAGCGCGGCGGTGAGTGCGGATCGGTGTTGACCAGCAGGCGCTGCTCCTCGTCCCGGATGTTCTCGCGCCACACGGTCGCGAAACTGAGGAAGAACCGCTGCTCCGGGGTGAACCCGCCGATCTTCGCCCGCGGCTTGCCGGCCAGCGCCTTCTGCAGCGCGGCGTAGGCGATCTTCACCCCGCCCAGGTCGGCGATGTTCTCGCCCTGGGTGAGCTCGCCGTTCACATGCAGGTCGTCGATCGCCACATAGGCGTTGAACTGCCGGATGATGCCGGCGGCAAGTTCCTTGAACCGCGCCGCGCTGGCGGGGCTCCACCAGTCGGAGAGGTTGCCGTGGGCGTCGAACTGCCGGCCCTGGTCGTCGAACCCGTGGGTCATCTCGTGCCCGATCACCGCGCCGATGGCGCCGTAGTTGAGCGCGTCGTCCGCCTTGGTGTCGAAGAACGGCGGCTGGAGGACGCCGGCCGGGAAGACGATCTCGTTCATGCTCGCGTCGTAGTAGGCGTTGACCGTGGGCGGGGTCATCTGCCACTCGGTGCGGTCCACCGGATGGCCGACCTTGTTCAGGTCGCGCCGGACGTTGAATTCCTGCGCCCGGAGGACGTTGAGCACGTACGAGCCGCGGTCGAGCTTGAGGGCGCTGTAGTCCCGCCACTTGTCGGGATAGCCGATCTTCACGCCGAGGGCGTCCAGCTTGACGATGGCGGCGGCCCGCGTCGGGGCGTCCATCCACTCGACGGCCTGCAGGCGGTCGCGCAGCGCGGCGCGCAGGTTGCCCACCAGCTGCAGCATCCGGGCCTTGGCCCGCGGCGGGAAGTATTCCCCGACGTAGAGTTGCCCGAGATCCTCGCCGACCTGGCCGTCCACCGTGCCCAGGACCCGCTTCCAGCGCTCGCGCATCTCCAGCGCGCCGGTCAGGGTGTGGCCATAGAACGCAAAGTTCTCCTTCACGAAGGACTCGCTCAGGTAGGCGGCCGTCCCGTGCAGGAGATGCCAGCGGAGATAGGTCCGCCAGTCCGCCACGGGGGCGCCGGCCAGGAGGCCGTCGAAAGTCCTGAAGAATTCCGGCTGCCCCACGTCGATCTCGGCGGGCGCGGCCAGACCGAGGCCCGTGTAATACGCCGGCCAGCCAAAATGGGGCGTCAGCTTCTGCACGTCGGCCACCGGCATCTTGTGGTAATTGGCCACGGGATCGCGCAGGTCCACGTTGGTCTTGGATCCCCGGGCCAGGGCCGTCTCCAGCCGAAGCACCGTGGCCGCGCCCGCCTGCGCCGCACCGGGGCTGTCGCCCGCGAGCTGCAGCATGCGGGTGACGTGCGCGAGGTAGAGCTCGCGGATCCTGGCCGATTTTGCATCGGTCCGGGTGTAATAGTCGCGGTCCGGCAGGCCCAGCCCCGCCTGGCCGGCCCCCGCGATCACCATCGCGCTGTTCTTCGGGTCCTGCTCGGAGGCCAGGGCGAAGCCGGCGTCCAGGCCAAAATGGTGGAAGCGCGCGATTGCGGCGATCACGTCGGCGGGAGCCTGGATCGCGGCCACCCGGGCAAATTCGGCCCGCAGGGGCGTGAGGCCCGCCGCCTCGATCGCGGCCAGGTCCATGCCGCTGTAGAAGAAGTCGCCCACCCGCCGCTGGATCGGGCTGGGCTTCTCCTCCGCCGCCGCGTTCACCAGGATGGTGTGGAGGGCGTCCTGGTTCGTGTCGTTCACCTTGTGGAACGAACCGTAGGAACTGTAGGACGCCGGAATGGGATGGGTGAGCAGCCAGCGGCCGTTGGCGTAGGCGTAGAAGTCATCCGCCGGCTTGGCCGCTCCGAAGTTCGCCGGATTGATTTCCGCCCGGGCTGCGGTGGCGAGGGTCAGGACGGCGGCAAGAAGGGTGGAAACACGGATGCGCATGGGTTCCATGCTTCGCCTCCGCCGCGGGCCGCGCAAGCCGGATTCAGGGCGCCTGGTGCGTCCAGCCGGTCAGGCGGCGGCCGACTTGATGACCTTGGCGTAGGTTTCCTGCAGCGCGCGGGCGGAGGTCTGCAGTCCCTGCGATTCCTTGGGCCAAAGCTCAATCTCCACATGGGCCAGGGCACCCGCTCGTCCGACGACGGTCGGCACGCTGATCGCCACGCCGCGCAGGCCGTAGGCGCCCTGTTGCACGGTGGATACCGGAAGCACCTGCCTCCGGTCGAGGACGATGGCGTGGATGACCTCCGCGATCGTGAGTCCGACGGCCCAGCCCGCGCCGCCCTTGCGTCGGATCACCTCGGCCCCGCTGCCCTTGGTGCGTTCGAAGATCTGCGACTGAAACGCGGGCGTGCAGCCGCGCACCTTCGCGAGCGGCAGGCCGGCGCAGGAAGCCGAGGACCAGATCGGCACCATCGAGTCCCCGTGCTCGCCCAGGATCAGGGCCTTGACCTGGGTGGGCGCCAGCGAAAGTTCCTGGGCGATCAGCGAGCGGAAGCGGGCGGTGTCGAGCATCGTGCCGAGGCCGAGCACCTGCGACCACGGCAGGCCGAGCTTCGCGGCGGCGAGCTGCGTGAGGATGTCCACCGGATTGGACACCACGAAGACCAGGGCGTCCTTCCTCGGGCCGCTCTGCCTGATGCCGTCGAGGATCTGCGTGAACAGGGCGACGTTGCGGCTGATGAGGTCGAGGCGGGACTCGTCGGGCTTGCGGCGCAGCCCGGCGGTGATCACGAAGATGTCGCTGTCCTTGGCGCGGGCGTAGTCGCCGGCATAGATGCGCTGGTCGGCGATCGCCGACGCGCCGTGCAGGAGGTCGAGCGCCTCGCCCTCGGCGAGGTCGTTATTCGCGTCGAGGATCTGGATTTCCGCGACCAGGCCCGCGCATTGCAGGGCGAACGCGGCATTCGAGCCCACCCGGCCGCCGCCGCCGATGATGGTCACTTTCATGGTGTTGATTGCTTGCTGGTGAGTTGCTTCATGATCTGGTCGGTGATCTGCCGGACCGCCGCCTCGACCCCGGGTTCAGGCCCGTCCCCGCCGGGGCCGGCCTGGCCGGTGGGCGCCTGGCAGGTGACGCCCGGGCGGAAGTCGCTGTTGTCGCACAGCTCACATTCGCGCAGCTCGCCGCGGTTGTCGGGCATGCCCAGGCTGCGGCGGATTTTGATCAGGTCCTTGAGCTTGTCGGCGCCGAAGGTGTGCAGGCCGCCGCCGAGCTGGGAAGCGATCCAGACGGTTTTGCAATAGGAGTCGGTGTTCTCCATCTTCCAGTAGGCGTCCTCGACGTCCTTGCCCCAGACGATCACTCCGTGGTTCTCCATGATGATCGCCTGGTGGTCGACCCCGATCCGGCCGACCTCGTCGGCGTTCTCCGGCGTGCCCGGCGTCTGGTATTTGGCATAGCCGATCTCGCCGAGGAAGACCTCCGCTTCGGGGATCATGCAGGTCGGCGGGCGCACCGCGGCGACCGCGAAGGCGGTGGCGTGGGGGGGATGGGCGTGGACGCAGGCCTTCGCCTTGGGCTGGCGCTTGATGATGCCGAGGTGGGTCATCGCCTCGCTCGTCCGCTTGCGTTCGCCGGCGAGCTGTTTCCCGTCGAGGTCTATCAGGCAGATGTCGGCCGGGACCATGAAGCCCTTGGAGATGAGCGTCGGCGTGCAGAGGGCCAGGTTGTCGCCCACCCGCACGACGATGTTGCCGCCGTTGCCGTCGACATAATCCTTCTCCCAGATCCGCCGGCCGATGCCGCAAATCAAGGCCTTGAGGGCCTCGATCGCGGGCGAGTGGAAAAACCGGTCGATCTCCGCGGGGGTCTTCGGATCGGAGCCGGGCGTCCACTTGAACTCGTGGTCGGGCACGGTCGGCTCCGCCGCCTTCCGGCCCCCGGCCGCCCCGATGGGCTTCGTGGCCGGTCGCGCGCGATCCCCGAAGACGTCGCGCGCGGAGGGCGTGAGGATTGCATCCGCCGGCGGCTGTCCGCCCTGGCGGACAATTTCCTCGGCTTCCTTACCCGTGATGACTTTTGCCATGATGAAAGTTCTCGCCGACTAGGGGGTGGGAGGGCGGTAGAAGACCCGGTCGATGATCGCCGCATTGTACGCGTCTATGGGGGTCGGCTGCTCGAACGGCATCGACGCCTCGGACCCCTCCGTGAAGCCCACCATGGCGCCGACGCCGGCCCCGAGCCGGTCGTAGACAACGACGCTGGAGCCCGGGGCGAGCGGTGAAACCGGCCCGCCCTGGAACTGCCGGACGGAGAGCGGCTGCACGACAAGGAAGCGTCCGCCGGTGTATGAGGCCTCCTGCTTGGACAGCGTGACCCGGCCGATGACGTAGCCGAGGCGCATGGCGCTAGGTGGCGCCATCCACGATGGCGATGATCAGGTTGCGGAGCGGTGACTTGGGATCTCCCACGAACTGGCGGGTGGTCGAGCCGTCGGTCGAAAGAATGACCGTCTGATGCTCGCCCGCCCCGTGCGGATCGATCGCCAGGACCGGCGGGCCCTCGTCGCCCCCCCGTTCGTCGAGCGGCTGGCAGATGACAGTGCGGCAGCCGCGCATGCTCGCGTGGCAGACCGTCGCCACGATCACTCCGTCGATGCGGGCCAGGATCATGGCGGTCAGTAGATGCGCAGGTTATCCACCATCACGCACCGGCGCGTGCGCGTGAAGGTCTTCGGCGAGGTGATGCCCTCGCCGGTGGTGGTGGCGATCGAATAGCTCAGGTAGCCCTCGCCGCCGAGGCCGAGGCCGGCAACGCTCGGGCCGTTCTTCACGAACAGGGTCGTGTCGAGCGCCCGGGCCATCTGGGTCATGTGATCGACGTCGTGTGAATGGATGATCGCGGAATGCTTGTAACCGTGCTCCGAGCGCCGCGCGAATTCGATGCCCTGCTCCAGGTTCTTCACGCGGACGACCGGAACCATCGGCATCATCTGCTCCTCCATGACGAACGGATGCTCGACGTCGGTCTCCGCGAAGAGCAGGGGCGTGCCGGCGGGGACGGTGGCGCCGGCGTGGCGCGCCAGGACGGTGGCGTCCTGGCCGACCAGCGCCCGGTTGAGGACGGCGTGGGAGCAGCCGCCCGCGTCCTTGGAGACGGTGAAGGCTGCGGCGGTCAGCCGCGCGAGCTCCGCCTCCCCGAGCTTCGCCGCGCCCGCGCCCTGGAGGGCGGTGATAAAGCCGTCGGCCACGGCCTCGAGGACGAAGATCTGCTTTTCGCCGATGCAGAGGAGATTGTTGTCGAAGGCTCCGCCCTGGATGATGTCGCGGGCCGCCTTCCTCAGGCAGCCCGTGCCGTCCACCAGCACCGGCGGATTGCCCGGGCCCGCGCAGATCGCGCGCTTCCCGGAGCGCATCGCGGCCTGGACAACGGCGGGGCCGCCCGTCACGCACAGGAGCCGGATCCATTCGTTCTTCGTCAGGGCACCGAATGACTCGAGCGTCGGCTGCTCGACCGTGCACACCAGGTTCTCAATGCCGAGCGCGGCGTGGATGGCCTGGTTGTACGCCCGGACCGCCAGGGCCGCGGACCGCGCGCCGCCGGGATGCGGATTGAAGACGACCGAGTTGCCCGCGGCCACGATGTTGATCACGTTGCCGCTCAGGGTGGGCACGGAATGAGTGACGGGCAGAACGGCGCCCACGACCCCGAAGGGGGCGTTTTCCTCCATCGTGATGCCATGATCGCCGCTCAGTCCGTAGGGTCTGAGCCACTCGATGCCGGGCACCAGTTTCACGATCCGCAGCTTCTCGATCTTGTGCTCGAGGCGGCCGATCTTGGTCTCCTCGAACTCGAACTTGCCCCATTCCTCCGCCTTCGCGGTGCACAGCTCCTTGACGATCTCGACGACCTTGGCGCGGCCGGCGATACCCTTGGCCTTGAGCTGCTCAAATGCCGCCTGCGCGGCGGTGCAGGCGTCGTTGACGTCGGCAAACACGCCGAAGCGACCGCTCCGCGGGACGGCGGCAGGCGTGCGGCACGAACAGGCCGGGGACGGCGCCGCGCCCGCCGCCGGGACGGCGGCGGGCGCGGTGGGAGGAGCCGGGGGCGCGGACCCGCGGCCCAGGCCGCGCAGGACCTCGGCCACCACCGCGCTCAGCGCCTGCTCATCAAGCTGGATCGGGGCGGTCACGATTTCTTCGGGGGATAGATCTTGCGGTCCAGCACGTCCACCGTGTCGACGATGCCCACGACCACGGCGTCCACCGGCACGGACTTCATGCCGGCGGCCTGCCGCGCGGAGCTGCCCTGGCAAAACAGGACGACCTCGTCGCGGCCGGCGCCGAGGGTGTCGACGGCGACGATCGTGTTTGCGCCCGGCCGAAACTGCGCGGGATTGGCCTCGTCCACCAGCAGCGGGCGCAGCAGGAGCAGCTTGCGGCCCTTCAGCGCCTCGTCCTTCTTGGTCGAGACGACGGAGCCGATGACACGGGCGAGGAACATGGCCTATTTGCCCGGCTTCGCGGCCACAACCTTCGGCAGCACGAGGGCGACGTCGTCATGCGGCCGCGGAATGACCTGCACGCTGACGACTTCGCCGACCGCGCGCGCGGCCTGGGCGCCGGAGTCGGTGGCGGCCTTCACCGCAGCGACGTCGCCGACGACGACAGCGGTGACGAGGGCGTTGCCGACCTGTTTCATGGGCCCGGCCAGGGTGACGTTGGCTGATTTCAGCATGGCGTCGGTGCCGGAGACGAGGGCGATGAGGCCCCGGGTTTCAAGGAGACCAATGGCTTGTTGTGACATGATGGTATGGGTAGAAGATTGGGCGGAGGGAAATCAGTTGCGCGCGGCGATACAGCGCCGCGTTTCGCGGGCGACGACGAGCTCCTCGTTGGCGGGGATGACGAACACCCGCACGCCCGAGCCGGCCGCGGAGATCTCGCCCTCGTCGCCGTCCTGCGCGGCATTCTTCGCCGGGTCGAGCACGACGCCAAGCCGGTCGGCTTGCGCGCAGATGGCCGCGCGCAGCCCGGGATTGTTCTCGCCGATGCCCGCGGTGAACACCAGGGCGTCGCAGCCGTTCAGCTCCAGGAGGAACGACCCGATCCAGTGGCGCGCGGAATGCACGAAGACATCGAGCGCAAGCTGGGCCCGGGCCTGGCCCTTCGCCGCGGCGGCCAGGATATCGCGAACGTCGTTGCCGACGCCGGAAAGGCCGGCGAGGCCGCTCTCCTTCGTCATCTGGCGCTCGACCTCCGGCAGGTCGAGGCCGAGCGTCTTCATCACAAATGGCACCGCGGCCGAATCGAGGTCGCCGACACGGTTGTTTTGCGGCAGCCCGGATTGCGGGCTCAGGCCCATGCTCGACCCGACGGCCAGGCCGTCGCGAATGCCCGTGATGGAGCTGCTGCCGCCCAGGTGGCAGGAGATCACCCGCAGGGCCGGCCGACCGGCCGGCAGCGGCGCCGGGCCGTCCTGGTAAAGGCGACGCACCCGCTCGGCCACGTCGGTCCGTCCCAGCAGCTCCGCCGAGCGCTCGGCGACGAACTTGTGGCTCGCACCGTGGAACCCGTGTCGGCGGACCCCGGCGCGATGCCAGGCCTCGGGCACGGCATAGCGGGTCGCGGCCTCCGTCGTCCACTGGTAGAAGGCCGTCTCAAAGAGCGCGACCAGCGGCACGCCGGGCAATTTCTCGCGGAAGCGCCGGATCCCGGCGGCATAGGGCGGGTTGTGGGCGGGCGCAATTTCGCGGAAGCCTTCAAGGGCGGAGATCACCCGGTCGTCGGCGGGCACACACCCGGTGAGGTCCCGGCCCAGGACCGTCTTGAACCCGACCCCGTGGATGTCGGCGGGGGAACGCACGCGGCCCGAGGCCTTGAGCTCGGCCAGGCAGTCGTCAATGGCGCGGCCGTAGTCGGTCACCCGCTCATAGCCGCCCTTCGCCACGAGCGACGCCTCCTCCGCTCCGTCGAATTTGAACAGACGGAACTTGAACGAGGTCGAGCCGAGGTTGGCGACGAGGATGTTCATCGCGTCGTGACGGGCGGCTCTCAGGGCGCGCCGGCGATCCACTTGCCCAGCAGGCTGAGGTCGTCGTGCGGGCGCGGGATGACCTGGACGGCCACGACTTCGCCCACCTTGGCCGCCGCTTCGGCCCCGGCGTCGACGGCGGCCTTCACCGCGGCGACATCGCCGCGGAAAAACGCCGTCACCATGCCGCTGCCGATGGCCTCGTAGCCGGTCATCGTGACGTTTGCCGCCTTGAGGGCCGAGTCCGCGCCCTCGAGCAGCGCGCAAAAGCCCTTCGTTTCAATCATGCCAATTGCTTCCTGAGCCATAGTAGGGGGAAATTTGAGGTTGTGGTTGTGGTTAGAGGCCAACCGCCCGAAGCAGCTCGGGATGGGGCCGGGGGATGACGTGCGAGCAGATGAGTTCGCCGGCGCGCTTGGCCGCCTCAGCGCCGGCCTCGACGGCCGCCTTGACGCTGCCGACGTCGCCCTTGACGACGACGGTGACGAAGCCGCCGCCGATCTGCACTTGGCGGACGAGCGAGACGTTCGCCGCTTTGACCATGGCGTCGCTGGCTTCGACACTGCCAGTGTAACCGCGGGTTTCTACCATTCCGATGGAGTCACTCATATGATGTTTTTGGATGAGGGTTGGGCCGTTGCCGGGAAGTGGATCAGGGAAGGAGTTCGACGGGCGTGTCCGAGTGCAGCGCACAGGCGTTGCCCTCATCGGTGTCGATATGCACCTCGAGGCGGAAATCGGCGTGCACGCGGGCCAGCAGCCGGTCAAAGGTCATGGCGCACGGGCCCCCCACCCTCAGGCGCATGAAGTCGCCGTTCTTGACGCCGTAGAAGCTCGCATCGTCCGGATGCAGGTGCGCGTGCGGGGCGGCGCGGATCACGCCCTCGTTCATCTGCAGGAACCCTTCGGGGCCCATCAGCATGCAGCCGGGCGTTCCCGCTATATTGCCCGAGAGCCGGATCGGGACGTCGAAACCCAGCGCGATCGCGTCGGTCAGCGCGAGTTCGACCTGGTTCAGGTTGCGGCAAGGGCCAAGAATCCGGAGGTTCGAGATCACGCGGCTGCGGGGGCCGATGAGGGTGACCGTCTCCTGCGCGGCAAACTGGTCCTTCTGATAAAGCCATTTCATCGGCGTCAGCTTGGCCCCCTTGCCGAAAAGCGCTTCGGTCGCCTCCGGTGTCAGGTGGCAGTGGCGCGCACTGACGTTGACCAAGAGAGGGTTGGGCGCCTGAGCCCCGCGGGGCGGCGTCTTGCCCAAACGTTGATAGAGTGCGCGCCGCACCAGATGCTCGACTTCAGCACGGTGGGGCAATGACGGGGGAGGCAACATGGAAGAAACCACTCGATTTCGCCAACAAAACGCCTGCAATCAATCAAATTGTCAACAAAACATTGCATATCTTATCATAATCTTCCAAAACATTCCATAAATGCCAGCTGAGGAGCGCCAGGCGCAAATCGAGGCCTACCTGACCAAGGTCGAATTTGCCACGCTCGACGAACTTGCCCGGCATGCGGGTGCATCGGTGTCCACCGTCCGCCGGGACCTCGCGTCCCTGGAGGCATCCAGCCTGATCCGGCGGACCCATGGAGGGGCGCGCACCCTTCAGCCAAAAACCGACGAATTTGTCTTCAACATCCGGGATACCCACCAGGTCGCGGAGAAGGAAGCCATCGGCCGGGCCTGTGCCGAGCTCATCCAACCGGGCCAGACCGTCGTCGTTGACAGCGGCACCACCTGCTTTCACGCGGCGAAGCACCTCGGTGAAAAGATCGGGCAGATCATCACGAATTCGCTGCCGGTCGCCAATCTCTTCTCCGGGTCGAGCCGCCACGAGATCCTCGTCTCCGGGGGCGTCGTCTATCCCAGGCTGGGGGCCCTCGTGGGGCCCCATGCGGTGGAATCGTTCGTCCGCATGCATGCGGATGTGGCGGTCCTGAGCGGCAGCGGCCTGACCGAAGAGGGCATCTACAATTCGCACGCGCTGGTCGTCGATCTCCAGCGCGCGATGATCGCCAGCGCCGCGAAGGTGATCTTCTGCCTCGATCACACGAAGTTTGGGCGGCGCTCCACCTTCTTCCTCTCGGATTTCGCGCCGGTGGACGCGGTCGTCACGGACGCCCTGGCACCCCCGGAACTGGTGGCCGCCCTTCGCGCCCAGGGCCTCGAGGTGGTCCTGGCGGCTCCCGCCGGGACGTGACCGAAAAGCCTCAGCGCAGGAACGCCTCGTTCAGGCCGCCGTCCACGGCAATGATCTGCCCGGTCGTCTTGCTCAGGCGCTTGCTCACCAGGAGAAAGTAGGCCTCGGCCTGATCGGCCGGCGTGATGGTCGCCTTCGTTAGCGTCCGGTCGGCGTAGAACTCGGCCAGCTTCTGCACCAGCGAATCGGTCGGCTCGTCATCGCGGTAGGGAATATTGTACTTGGCCAGCGACCCGATCACGCGGTCGCGCGGGAACATCGCGCTGCCCTGGACGACCGTCGCGGGCGCCACGCCGTTCACCCGCACGAGCGGCGCGAGCTCGACCGCGAGTTCGCGCACCAGGTGATTGAGCGCCGCCTTGGAGGTGTCGTACGCGACCGATCCCCGCTTGGCCACGGCGGCGTTCGCCGATGTCGTGAGCACCAGGTTCCCCGACAGCCCCTGCTCCCGCCAGGTCGTTCCCGCCTCGTCGCCGACGAGATAGCTCCCGGTCACGTTGATCTTGAAGGTCAGCCCCCACTTGTCGTCGGGGATGTGGCCGGTCGTGTCGCTGGGCACGAAGATGCCGGCGGTCACGCAGATCGAGTCGAAGCCGCCGTAGGCGATCGCGACCTTGTCGAGCATGCTCCGGATGCTGGTGCGGTCGCTGATATCGACCGCCAGGCCCAGGGCCGGGCCGCAGCTCGAGAGCCCGGTGCCGGCCACGCCGATCCCGTGTCCCCAGCGCTCGGTGATTTCCGCCGCGGTCGCCTGCGCCGCCACCAGATTGAGGTCCGTGCAGACCAGGTGGGCGCCCTCGCGCACCAGGCGGTGGGCGGTTTCCTTGCCGATGCCGGAGCCGGCGCCGATCACGACGATGACCTGGCGCGCCAGTTCCTTCTCGGCCGGCATGCGCTTGAGCTTCGCCTCCTCCAGGAGCCAGTACTCGATGTCGAAGGCCTCCTGCTGCGGCAGGGCGATGTAGCGGTCGATCGCCTCGGCGCCGCGCATGACCTCCACCGCGCAGTTGTAG
>Ga0265320_10002291_pt1 | contig 13416 bp, 15 predicted proteins | sample 4827metaG_FD_202087 | JGI IMG/M metagenome (GOLD analysis project Ga0265320, IMG submission 202087) | Rhizosphere microbial communities from Carex aquatilis grown in University of Washington, Seatle, WA, United States - 4-8-27 metaG | ecosystem: Host-associated > Plants > Roots > Rhizosphere >...
GACAGCGTTTTGGCAATGCCGGGTACGGGCAGGGGACGGGTCGGCGAGATCGAGAACGAGGTGACAGCTCTGTGCAGATGCTCGATCTTCGCACCCAAAACGTACTTGTCGTTTTCCTTGAGAGACGCTGCGGTTTCTCCGGGAATCGGCTTCTTGTCGGCAGGGGAGCCCTCGAAGCGGCGGAGACTGATGTAGCCGTCGTCCCGCATCATGTCGGCGCGCCAGAATCCGTCGTCCTCAAACTTGCTGATGGAGATTTCTTTGAGTTCTTGTTGAGCCTTGTCGACTCCAATCAAGGTCGCATCGGGAGCGCCCGGGTCGGTGCTCGCAGCGGCGGGAGCCGGGGTCGCGGCGGCCTGAGCCTGCGCGAAGGCCCCCGAGGCCAGCAGAAGGACTCCTGCGATCAGAAAGATCGTTCGCTTCATGGTTATTTACCTGCCTTCTGAGTGGTCGGGAAGTATTTGTTGATGAAGTCGGGATTCGTCATGCTTTTCCCATCAAAAGGATTCTGATGCATGTCGGTCAGAACCTTCAGTTGGTTGAAGTAGACGAAGAATCCGTCGACTCTTTCGGTTGGTTCGGTTCGAACGACGATCTTGGTCAGCAACAGTCCCTCATAACTGGGAATGTAGGGCTTTGTTTGCGGAATAGCGGCCGGGACGTTGACCCGAATGTTTTTCCATCCTTGAAAGTACAGGCTTCCAAAATCGAGAACCCAGGGGATTCCCCGGTAGTCGCGGAAATGCATTTCAAGCGTCGTCTTGTAGTTGGAGCCCCATACCCAGATATCGATCATCTTGGTGATGCCGGGAAGCGAATACGGCGCATCGACGAGGTTTCCCTTGTCATCTTTCTTAACAGGGTACAATTCGTAGTAGTTGTATCCCTTGCGATCGAACTTCGCGTAAACACCCAAACTCTTTGACGGAGGAATCTTGGCCGTCGCGTCGGCATTGGCCAGCTGGGCTTTGGGATAGTTGCTCAGCAACGCATCAGGGTTGGTGTCGACGTACGCCATCTGCGGGTACTGATCGGTCGCAAACTTGCTTCCGACGACTTTCCATTCACGGGTGTCCTTTAGTTCGACCCCGTCTTGGGTCCAAGTACGTGCCTCCGGGTCGGCGAAGTTGTCCACAACGATCGATTGCAGAAGTTCGGCGACATCGTCGGCATAGGTCGGAGCCGCACGGAAGCACAGGAGCAGTGTCAGACCTAAGACTAGTCTGCCTCGTTTCATGATCATCTCCTTAGGACAAGGGCAATTTTCTGAGCAGTTTGAATTATATGTGTCGGCCAAACCTTTGTCAAACCAATTAACGGCTCGTCGAAACCGTTTCCAAAGGGAGAAAATGCACCCTGTCTCCCGGGTCTTGCACTGCCGCCCACAGGAAATCGCCCAAGCCAGCTTCCTGAATTCGCCAGGTCAATCCATGGGCGCCCGGCGCCCGCGGTGTTCCGGGATTTCCGTGAACCGGATGGTCGGCTGTCAAAGCCAGAACCTGGGCGTCACCGTCGGGACTGGCCCACTGAAAGACAGTTTGCCCGGTGGGGATTGGCAAGGGAGCACTGGGGGAGAGGATCGTCAGGGGGCCGTTTCCTCCGACGTTCCAGGCTTGGTTGACCCGCCGGATTTCGACCTCGGTGGCGTCGGCGGGAAAGTAGGCCGTCGCTGATCCGCCGCCGCGCGCCGCGTCGCGGGTAACTGTGAGCCAGGTCGCGACGCGGTCAACTGTGATTGTGGCTTGGCCCGAGGCTTCTGCCGCCGGTACAAAGAAGACAAAATGGACGGATCGGTAAGCCGCGGCGAGCCTTTGCCTCTCCTGTCCAGAGAGGGCTGCGCCGATGAGAGCCGTCGAGCCGGGAAGGTTCTTCAATTCGGCATCCCACCACTCGGTTCCCCCCCCGGCGGGGAAGTTCCGAACCGAAGCGTTGTGCCACGGACCCAAGGAGGACCAAGCGTGAACGATTTCGGGGGCCGACGCCTGGAAGAGGTCATCGACGTAAAGGATGGCGGGAGAACCGCAGGAAGCCAGTACCCCCAAGGGAAACAGAAGCCAAGCGAACCGCATGGCCCAAACTAGACTTCTCAGGCCCCCACGTCAATCTCTACGCTTCCTTGCGTTTCCTTCCTGTCCCGCCTATTCTTAGGGGTACCTGTTCTGGAGGAAGAACCCCATGAAGAAGATTCTACTCGCCGTCGCGACCCTTGTTTTGGCGTCTTGCGTGACGGCGCCCGCCCGGTCCCCTGTGGCCGGTTCCGCGCCTGGTGCCGCTCCGGCCGCACCCAAGCCTGTTGTCCCCGCTGTTCGGGAAATGACCTATGAGGAGCCTTTGCCGATTTCCGTTAAGACCCAGTACCCCAACGGAGATCCGTCCGGGTCCAAAACCTTCCAGTACAACGCCAAAGGCCAGTTGGTGCGCCAGGAGACTTTCAACGCCAACGGCCTTCTGACCGAGGTCAGAACAGGCTCTGCCAAAGGTGCAGTCTGGAGGATCACGGCCACCAATGCGCAGAACGGTGAGGTCTTGTCGTTTGAAGACCTGACGTTCGGGCCCAAAGGGGAGCTTTTGACCCAGACCTTTTCCGATGCCAAGGAAATCCCCCAGGCCTCGAACGAGTACACCTACGACGCCCTTGGCCGCAAATCGCAATGGCTGGCCAAAACCGGGGGTGGCGGTCTGCAGGCAAGGACCGTATATACCTACGACAACCGGGGAAACAACATCAAGACCGAGGGTTTCGACGCCGGCGGCAAACTTGTCAATGTTTTCCTGGCGACCTTCGACGACCAGTCCCAGATTCTCACCTTTTCAGGGTTTGACCAATCTAACACCCTGGTGGAGCTGACCACCTACACCTGGAAGGACAAGCTGAAACTCAAAGAGGAGATGACGAAACCTCTGCTTCGAACCACCGAGTTTACCTACGGCGACAAGCCGGCACCGACGGGAATCGTCTCCTCGGTTCGAGGCAAGGTGGTGGAACGCCAAACTCTAGAATACCAGTGGTTCACCAAGACCAAGACCGTAACCCCCTAAGGAAACACCATGAAGACTATTTTTTCTGTCCTGTTCTTTTTTGTTCTGGGGTCTGTTTCCCTGTTGTCTGCCGACGAAAAGTCAGCGGTGTGGGACCGGATCTACAGGAGCGCCGTCAATGACGAGATGCGCTACGCCGTCTTGCTCAACATTCGGGAACTTCACGACCGCCAGTTCGGGACTCTTCTGACCGATGCCCTGACCGATTTGGTCTCCCGCCGCATTGAACTTGGAAACAACAACGAGGTCGAGGTGAAGGTCCGTTTGGCCACCTCGATCATCCAGGAATTGGGCGACATCCGCGAAGTGGCCGCGGCCGACCAGGTTTTCCAGGTTTTCAAGGAGGTCACGAAATACCCGTTCCTGAAGGCGGAAGCCGCGATGGCCCTTGGAAAGATGCGGGCCACCGACTACGTGCCCAACCTTGTCCGAGCGCTTTCTGACACCAACCTGGCTCCGGATCGGGACAAGGCTGTCTCCGAGGAGATTGTCGCTTTTGGCCTGGTTCAAGCGCTGGCAACAATGAAGGACCCGAGGGGTTTTGAACCTGTTTTTTTTGCCTCGATCGGCTGGTACGGTCCCCAGAGAAAGGTCAAGGAAACCGCGCGCGACATGCTCAGAACCATGGTCGACGATCCGACAGATTCCCTGCTGAGGATTTTGCACGGGCAGACGCAGCCTTTGGACAAGTTGCGCGCTCTCGAAGCCGAAGAGGCGTCGAAGGCCTCCGACGCCCGCAAGGCGATCGTGGCCTTGGCCGCCTTGGACGACGGAGTTCGCGTTGTGGTCACCGACGTTGTTGAAACCACCCAATGGTCGGATCTGCGCAAGAAGTCGCTGGCGCTGCTCGTGAAGACCAAGGACAAGACTCCCGAGGCGGCCGCAACTTTCCGGCAGGAATACAAGACGGCTGCCCTGGCCCGAGACAGTTCTGAACTCCTGTCCATCCTCCAGGTTCTGGGGATCAACGGGACGCCCGAAAGCCTCTCTTTCTTAACGGAACTGATGGCCGGATTCAATGTGAGGGCCGGCACCCCCGGACTGCTTACAGATTTTGATATTCAACAGGTGAGAACGATTCTTCAGGCTTTCCACGCGGCGGCCAGCCCTGCGGCACGGCCTGTCCTTCTTGAGGGCCAGTACTTGTACACCCCGGCCGTTCAGCGCGACATCAAGGCCGTTTTGGCCGGTTTGCCCCAATAAAACGGAAGAAAACGAGGGGACCGTTTTCCGGTGAAACGGCCCCGAGTCTTATCCAGAGAGCCGAGGCAATGCCCACAGCAAGAAGGACCCACACCGTCCAGCCCCACCAAGAGAACGACAGCACCTGGAACAGCGAACCCGAGAGGACGATTGTCCCCGTCGCCACAAACCAATACCACCGTTCGCGGCGGGTCGCCGAATCGAGGGCCTTGGCCACAGTCAGCGGGGCCGCAAGAAGCACAAAGATTCGGTCAATGGGGACAAGAAAGAGTTCATTCAGGTCAAACGATGCCCTGGTGGAAACGAAATCGCGCAACCCCGCCAGGGTAAAAAGCAACGTCAGCCACAACCCCAGCTCCCAGGGATCGGCCTTGGGTCTTGTGAAGATCCAGGCGCCGATGACCAAGCCTGGCACCAGCATCGCATCGGTGAACGTCAGTCCCACAAAGGCGCTGACTAAGTCACCTGTGAACTCTCTTGCGCGGCCAAAAAACGAGGCGAGCACCAGCGAACCAAGCGACAAGACGAAACCCAGAATCCAGGAACGAAAGTCGCCAAAGGCGGAGTATCGAGGTTGAAGCCACCGATGGACACTGAAAGCGGCCAGGGGCACCGCGACGAGCAGAAAGAGGTTCATGCCGTCACCATGCCAGCTTTTGGGAGCCTGATCAAGGTCGGGTTGGCGGACTTGGCGAAACTAGACAAAAGCATCGCCCTATGGTAGATTCGTTTGCTGTATCACGGTATCTGGCTGATGGAGGGATATGTCGACAAAAGAATTTCGGGTGAACGATAAAATCCGGGTCAAGGAAGTCCGCCTTATTGAAGGCGAGGGGGATCAGAAGGTCGTCCCCATCATGGAGGCCCTGCAACTGGCTCGCGAGCAGAACCTGGACCTGGTGGAAGTGGCCCCGAATTCGGTCCCTCCTGTCTGCAAGATCATGGACTTCGGCAAATTCAAGTTCGACCAGGAGAAAAAACTCCGGGAGAGCAAGAAGGGCCAGAAAGTCGTCCAATTGAAAGAAGTCCGGATGCAACCCAAGATCGAAAAGCACGACTTGGAGTTCAAGGTGAAACACATCCAGGAGTTCCTGGAAGAAGGCGACAAGATCAAGGTGACGATCCGTTTCCGGGGCCGCGAAATGGCTCACCCGGAATTGGGACGGAAGGTGCTGGACAGAGTTCTGGAAATTTTGGAGGGGGTCTACCTGATGGAAAGTCCCCCAAAGATGGAAGGCCGGTTCATGTCGATGGTGATCACGCCCAAGGTCAAGAAATAGGAGAGGGGAGAATCATGCCCAAAATGAAGACCAGAAAGAGCGCGGCCAAGCGCTATCACCTGACCTCAACCGGCAAGGTGAAGTTCAAGAAGCTGGGACTTCGTCATATCCTGACGAAGAAGAGCCGGAACCGGAAGCGCAAGCTCGGTCAACCAGGCATCCTGGCCGAGTCCGAGGCCCGTCGGGTTCGGACGATGTTGCCCTACGGTTGATGAGTCAGCCTTGCTTTTTGCAGGGCGAAAAGACGTGGTTCCGTTCCGCACGGCAGGCGGGCAGGACCATGAAGGATTTTCCGATGGACGGTTTTCTGTCCCGGAAAGACGCCTCGGCCACGCAGTGGCTTGGGGCCATACTAAGGAGTAGAACATGCCCAGAGCAGTAGACGGCACACGCCGCAGCGACCGACGAAGAAAAATCCTGAAGATTACGACAGGATTCCGCGGTCGCGCCAAATCCAACTTCCGAACCGCCAAAGACGCTGCCGCGAAAGCCTTGGTGTACGCAACCCGTGACCGCAAGGCCAAGAAGCGCGACTTCCGCCGCCTGTGGATCACACGAATCTCCGCAGCCGTCAGGGCCGAGGGATTGTCGTATTCCCGCTTCATTGACGGTTTGCTGAAGGCCCAGGTCGCCATCAACCGCCTGGCCCTTTCCAACATGGCTATCGAAGATCCCAAGGCCTTCAGCGCCTTGGTCGCCAAGGCTAAGACCTCGTTCAAAGCCTAAGGAGTAGCTGATGATCAATCTGGACCAGGTTCGGACCCTAGAGTGGAAGGTTAAGCAGGCCGTGCAACTGGTTGCCCACCTGCGTCGGGAAAACGACACCCTGAGAGGACGCCTTTCCGACACCGAGGTCCGACTCCAGGAGCTTGAATCGCTTCTGGAGACGGTCAAGGCCGGCCAAAGCGAGATGGAATCGGGAATTCGGAACGCGCTTGAGGAGTTGGATTTTCTCGAGGATGCTCCCTCGGTCGTCTCGGAAGCTGCTGGCCAGGTTGATCAGTTTCTCTACCCCCCCGCCCCTGCGGCGGCGTCCCCGGATGTACCCTCCGCGGCTCCCGAAGTGTCCAGAGAACCCGCTGAGGAAACTTTGGAAGGCGGCGACGCCGCGTTTGAGGAAGAGTTTGCCGCGCTCGCCGCTGCCGAAGCGGCCGCCCTGGCCGAGCAGGATGCGCCTCCGCAAGAGGTTCCTGCCTCGGTGGAACTCGAGTCGGAAGATTCCCTGCCCGTGCCCGAAGACGAGCGGGAACCCGAACAGCCTGGCCTTGGCATTTTCTGAGAGGACGCGATGGCGGACAATCTGATTTCCGTCCAGTTGCTGGGAACCTCGTTTTCTTTGAAGAGCACCGAAAACCTTGACTATTTAAAGGAAGTGGTCGCTTATTATGAAGAGAAGGTGGACGAGACTCGCCGAGGCGCCGCACTGCACGATCCGCTCAAGATTGCTTTGCTGACCGGGATTGTCCTGGCCGACGAGTTGATCAAGGAGAGGAGACGTCAGTCCGTGAGCTTGAGTGCTCCCGAGGCCGATGAGGCCGAGAGGATCACCCTGTCGTTGATCGACAAGATCGATTCCATCCTCCAATAAGATGTCGGTCGTCACCAGTCAGCAGCTAAATCAATACTACGACCTCTACCACTCCATCGAGGTGACTTTCAACAAAGACGTGACGCAAATTCTCGGGTTCCTGCAAGACAAGGTGGCGCTGAAGATCCTTGGCACTCAGTGGCACTGTCTGATCTACAGCACTTCGCTGGAAAGTGCACGGATCATCCTCAACCTCAAGGCCGACCAGATCGAACGGCTAAGGGGCGGAAGTAACATGGTAGCGCTTCGCTACGGTTTCAAAGTCGCCGACAACAACGAGCCAGTGACTTTTTTCATCAACGGCAAGATCAAAGGCTATAACCGGTACAACAACGCCAACAACAACGATCTGTACTTCATGCATGTCGAGTTCACCCAGCGTCCGTCTGACGACCTTGTCGAAATTTTGGGCCGGTTTCTCGATGCGAACGTCAATTCGCAGAAACGGCGAGATGTCCGGGTTTCCGTGAGCGAGTCGACAATAAAGAAAGTTGGTTTCGTCTCGTGCAACGCCATTGTGGCCGTCGACCAGGTCGACAGGAAGTGCCTGGTCCGTGATATGTCGTTTGGCGGCGTCATGGTCCTCATCCCGGGGGTGGCGAAATTTGTTCTGGGACGGACCGCTGTTCTCCGGCTCGTGCTTGAGGACACGAATCAAGCCGTGACGATTCCAGGAAAGTTTGTCCGTGTCGAGCCGGTTCAAGGGCGCCGAGACATCACCCTGGCTGCCCTCCAGTTCGATGAGGCCACAGTACCGCAAATTTACAAGATGAAGATCAACGAAGCGATTCGTCTGATCAAAGACGCGCCGGCCAACGCCTCACCGGCCCAGTCCCCTACTCAAGGATAACGCATGCCCGTCCACCAACCCCAGTACAAGCTTTACTACCTGCAGGTTCCTTCGGAACTTGCCAGGGAGGTGAAGGACTATTCGCTCGATCCGTCGATACCTCTTCCTGTAGAAGGACGATGGTCGGCCGGCCGGTCCGATGAGGTTCCCAATCTTGCTGAGCTGAGCTGGGAACAGATTGTTGCCGCCATGCTCAAGATCATGGCTTGGGAAAGAAATCACACAGACTTCGCCTACTACCGCGACTTCATTTTGGCGGTTCGTCCCGAGGTTTGGCAGGAGCTTTCGGCCACTGGCATTGTGAAGGCCCAGGCCAAGGACTTTGCGTTGGCCGAGGAGATCTTCCTGGCCCTTGAAGGACTCGACCCCAGCCACCCAAGAACCCTGCTCAATTTGGCGTTGCTGTACGACGAGGAGGCCGAGGCGCTGAGCCAGCGGGGCAAATCGGCCGAGGCCGAAGACCTGCTGACCCAGGCCCAGAAGAAGTTCAGCCAGGCGCTGGTCACCACTCCGCCCTTGCCCGATGCCTACTTCTATGCTGGTTTTTTCCATCTGAAACAGAAGAATGTGGAGCGAGCCCGCGGCCTTTTTGACGCTTTTTTTGAACTGGCCAAGGAAGACACCACGAAAATTGGCGTGGCGCGAAAGGCTCTGGATAGCGCCGAGCGCCAGCAGCGCCTCGACAACCTGTTCAAGGAAGCCTACGACTTCATCCTCTTGGGGCAGGAAGAGCAAGGCATCCAACGCCTGGATGAATTCCTGAAGGAACATCCTCAGGTGTGGAACGCCTGGTTCCTTCTCGGCTGGGCCCGGCGCCGGCTGAGCCAATGGCAGCCTGCACTCGACGCTTTTCAAACCGCCCTTGACCGCGGCGGCGATCAAATCGACACCTACAACGAAATGGCCATCTGCACCATGGAACTCGGCGAGTTCAACCAAGCCCGCCGCCTGTTGGAGCGGGCCCTCCGCCTTGACGGCGAAAATACAAAGATCATCTCCAACCTCGGCGTCCTGGCGTTGCGCGCCCAGAGACTCGACGAGGCCTTAGGGTTCTTTGAGACCGTTCTCGAATACGATCCCGACGACCCTGTAGCCCCCAAGATGATCGCACAGATCAAGAATAAGGACACGTAATTGCATTCACCAAAAGAACTTCAGTTCAATGACAAAATCGAGGCCCGGCTTATCGACCATCCGGTGCCTTTAGCGGCCTACCGCCTGCTCCGCGACGACCCCGAAATCGCCGCCCTTCAAGACTATTCCAACATCGTCAGCATCAAACGGCTCGGCTACAACGACCACGGCCCCGTCCACATGCGCAAAGTGACCTACAACACCGTCAAAATGGCGATCTTCCTCCAGGCCAAAGGAATTCCATTGAGCCTTGAAAAAGAAGAGGTGGGGACCTTCGACGACAGCCTCACGGCCGTGGTCATGGCGGCGTTCCTTCACGACGTGGGCATGAGCATCGGAAGGTCGTTCCACGAAAACACAGGCATCTGGCTGGCTCAGCCGATTCTGGAAAGACTCCTGATTCAGCTCTACCCCTCCTCGCTGGCCAAGCGGGTGATCCTGCGTTCCTTGGCCATGGAATGCATCATGGGCCACATGGCTACCATCCACATCCATTCGCTGGAGGCGGGGCTGATCCTCGTCGCCGACGGTTGTGACATGGAGAAAGGGCGGGCGCGGATACCCATGATGCTGAGCACCGACGCCAGGCTGGGCGACATCCACAAGTACTCGGCCGCCGCTGTCGAGAAGGTCAACATCATCCCAGGGGAAAGAACACCGATCCGCATCGACGTCCACATGACCGAGACCGTCGGATTCTTCCAGGTCGAAGAGGTGCTCTTCCCCAAAATCAAGGCCAGCCCCGTGAAACCCTACGTGGAGCTCTACGCCTTCATGGAAGGACTGGAGCCCAAATGCTACCTTTGACGGGAGCCTACGACTTCATCGACAGGCTTGTTCGCCAGCTAAAGGAGCGGCGCCATTGGGCCTCGAAGAACCGGGTTTCGTGTTTTCGGATCTACGATAGGGAGGACGCCGCTTTTCCCTACCTGATCGATCTTTACGAGGACAGGCTTGTTTGGTCGGCCCTGACCGACCGTGAAGAGGACGAGATTCCCGAGGAGCTGATCGATCTGGCCTCGGAGGCTACCGGAATCGCCCGCGCCAAGATCTTCGTCAAGACACGGCAGAAACAGCGCGGCAAGGACCAGTACGAGAAGGTCGACGAGGCCAATCAAAGGATCACCGTGCGCGAAGGCGGGCTGAAATTCCTGGTCAACCTGAGCGACTACCTCGACACCGGCCTGTTTCTGGATCACCGCTGGACCCGTTCTTACGTGCGTGACCTGGCCGGCGGTCTGAAGATGCTCAACCTGTTCGCCTACACGGGCAGTTTCACGGTCTACGCGGCTCACGGGGGCGCCTTTGAAACCACAACCGTGGACCTCAGTCAGAAATACCTCGACTGGGCGAAGGAGAATCTCGAACTCAACGAATTGGCCGGTCCACGGCACAGGTACCTGCGGCGCGACGTGCTCGAGTTTCTAAGAACCGAAACCAAACTGCGGTTCGATTTGATCGTGATTGATCCTCCCACCTTCTCGAATTCGAAAAAGATGGACGGAACCTTTGACGTGCAGAGGGACCACCCCGAGCTGATCGCACGAGGTCTGAAAATGCTCAGTCCCGACGGCGTTCTGCTGTTCAGCACCAACTTCCAGAAGTTTCGCTGGAACGACGAGGGGTTGCCGCCGTGCGAGGTCAAAGAAATCAGCTCCTTCACGGTGCCCAAGGATTTCAAAAAGACAGTTCACCGCTCTTGGCTGGTCAAACACCCTGGCGGCCCAGAACTTGAGCTAAAGAAACTAGAACTCTCCTGACATTTTCCGTTATATTAAAGGAGGAGGAGCCCATGTTCAAAGGACTGACCCAACGCGCCCAGCGGATCTTGACCGTATTGGCCCAAGAGGAAGCTCGGCGGTTCCATTCCGATCTCCTCCTCCCTGAACACGTGATCCTGGCCTTGCTCAAGGACGGTGAGGGAATCGGATACAAAGCGCTCAGATCGCTCAACCTCGACCTGTCAGAACTTCAGGCCGAGATCGAAAAGACCATTCCCCGCAAGCCATCAGGGTTCATTCTGGGCGACGTCCCCCCCTCCAAACGGGGAAAGAAGATTCTTGAGGAAAGCGCCAACGAGGCCCGGAATTTGGGGCACGAGTACATTGGCACCGAACACCTGCTTCTGGCGACCGTCGCCGAGCAGGGGAGCGTGGTGGCCAACTACCTGGCCGGCAAGACCGTGACCATTGAGGGTCTGCGCGAGGTCATCAGCGATCTCTCGGGCGGCCAGAGCAGCCGCACGAAGGAAGAGCGCCCGGCGACCCCCGCCGGTGAGGACCCGCGCTGGAAACGCGCGGGAACCGGGGTCAAGAAAACCACTCCGACCCTCGACGAATTCAGCCGCGACTTGACCGCCCTGGCGCAGAAGAAGACCCTGGATCCAGTAGTGGGCCGCGAACGCGAGATCAGGCGGCTGGTTCAGATCCTGGCCAGAAGAACCAAGAACAACCCTGTGCTGATCGGCGAACCCGGCGTCGGCAAGACAGCCATTGTCGAAGCATTGGCGCAAAGGATCGTTTCGGGCGAAGCACCCGAGGTGCTGCTGGGTAAACGGGTGATGATTCTGGATTTGGCGGCCCTGATCGCCGGAACTAAATACCGCGGCGAATTTGAAGAAAGACTCAAGCGCGTGATGAAAGAAATTGCCGCCGTCGGCAATGTCATCTTATTCATCGACGAACTGCATACCATCATCGGCGCCGGAGGTGCCGAAGGCGCGATTGACGCTTCCAACATGCTCAAACCGGCCCTCAGCCGGGGCGAGATTCAGTGCATCGGGGCCACAACGCTGGCGGAGTACCGAAAGCACGTCGAGCGCGACGCCGCGTTGGAACGGCGGTTCCAGAGTGTTCTTGTCGGCGAGCCGACCGTGGAAGACGCAGTCGAAATTCTCCACGGAATCAGCGAACGCTACGCCGAGTTCCATAATGTGATCTACACGCCGGAAGCCATCGAGGCCGCGGCGCATCTGTCGAGCCGCTACATTAGCGACCGCTCGCTTCCCGATAAGGCCATCGACCTGCTCGACGAGGCCGGCGCCCAGAAGAAGATCGCCTCCAACGGTAGGCCGCGGGAGATTCAAGACCTCGAAGCCCAGGTGGAATTGCTGACCCGCGAGAAGAACGAGCTGGTCAACAGCCAGAATTACGAACGGGCCGCTTCGATCCGTGACGACGTGCGTAAACTTAAGCAGGAAATCGAGGATCTGAAGGTTCGCTGGGAACAGGGGCCAGACGGGGATCCGCGCGTTGTGGGTGCCGAAGACATTCAGAACATTTTGGCCGACATCACTGGAATTCCCATCAGCCGGATTGCCCAGACCGAGGCCGACAAGCTCCTGGCGATCGAAGACGTGCTTCATCAGTCAGTGATTGGTCAGCACGAGGCTATCGAGGCCATCGCGTCGTCGATCCGTCGCAGTCGAACCGGCCTGAATTCTCCCAAACGACCCCTGGGAAGTTTCATCTTCTTGGGACCCACGGGTGTCGGAAAGACACTCTTGGCCAAGACCCTCGCCGAATTCTTGTTTGGCAGCACCGACAGCCTGATTCGTCTCGATATGTCTGACTTCATGGAGAAGCACAACGTCAGCCGTTTGGTCGGGGCTCCCCCCGGCTACGTGGGCTACGAAGAGGGCGGGCTGCTGACGGAAAAGATCCGGCGCAGGCCCTACAGCGTGGTTTTGCTCGACGAGATCGAAAAGGCGCACCCCGACGTGTTCAACCTCTTGCTCCAGATTCTGGAAGAGGGCGAGCTGCAGGACAACTTGGGTCATACGGTCAGTTTCCGCAACTGCCTGATCATCATGACAAGCAACGCGGGAGCGCGGCAGATTACCAACACGGGTGCCTTGGGGTTCCAGACCGGAGGCATGCTGAGCCACGCGCAGATCAAGTCGTCGGCCATGACCGAGCTCAAGCGGATGTTCCGGCCAGAGTTCGTCAACCGTATCGATGAGATCGTGGTGTTCCACGCTTTGACCGACAAGGAAGTCGAGAGCATCTTCCACCTTATGCTGGGAGAGATCCGTGAACGGCTTCTGGGCCGCAACCTTCACATCGAAGTCACCCCGAAGGCCAGGAACTGGCTGATTCGGAAGGGCTACGATGTGACCTACGGGGCCCGTCCTCTGAGGCGCACCCTGCAGAAGGAACTTGAAGACATGCTCTCGACGCGAATCCTTCAAGGTCAGCTGGAAAGCGGAGACAAGATCACGGTGGAGCTTCGCCAGGACAAGCTGGCGCTCCGGATACAGAAATTCCAACCGCTTTCGACCGAGTCGCCTTTGGCCGGTGCCCGCTGAAGTGAGACGCTTCCTC
>Ga0265320_10002293_pt1 | contig 13406 bp, 9 predicted proteins | sample 4827metaG_FD_202087 | JGI IMG/M metagenome (GOLD analysis project Ga0265320, IMG submission 202087) | Rhizosphere microbial communities from Carex aquatilis grown in University of Washington, Seatle, WA, United States - 4-8-27 metaG | ecosystem: Host-associated > Plants > Roots > Rhizosphere >...
GAGGCACCTCCAAAACACCCGCTCGGGAAATTCGCTCTCCGAGTACCAACTGTCTCGGCAAAAACTCTCCTCCAGATTTTTCACAACCACTTAGAATATAATGTTCTATAAGATCACATCAGCACCGCAATTTGCGCCAAAGCCGACGCATTTGCATTGTCGAGACTCGCAAAGGGACGCAGGAACTCCCGACACGAACACGAACGGTAAGCACAAGGAATTCCAGAGCGTTCACTTTTGATGCTCCGTGGACGTTGAATCGGATCTACCGGGCACCTTCAAGCCGCTCTCAGACCATGCCTGAATAGGATCGCGCCCGCTGGTTACAAATTCCGTGACGGCCAAGGCAAAAATCAATTATCGAATGCTGCGGTACTGCACGCTGGCGGCGGTTTGTTTCTTCCCGTGCTTACGTTGCCCTGCGCAAATGGGTTTTGATACTGGGCTCGATGCGCCAGGATTCGTGGCAAAGTTCGAGACCATCGATCCGCTTATAGTGGCGCCAGGCCGTTGGCTCCGGATCAGGGGAGTTGCCGGAAACGACGACGACGGAAACGAGCCGCGTCCGAACCGTGATAAGGAGAAGGAAGGCAGCGCACGCCGGCGGCCGGACACCGAGCGCCCCGGGACGTTGGGTAGCGACATGCGCGGGGCCAAATCGTCAGCCCTGCTCGCCTCGACGCGCCAGGCTTTGCACGAGCTGCACGTGAACGGATTTCGCGTGTGCGTGCTTCTGCGTTGGGAGCCGGATTCATGGCCGAGCGGTGTGCGTTGGGCTGGGGGCGGGCATCTGCCGCTCGATCTGCGCGAGGCGTTCGAGCGCTGCCGGTTTCTGGGCGAAGCCTACTCAGGACTCGTCGATGCGTGGGAAATCGACGACGAGCCCGACATCGCCTTCATGCCCGAGCTCGCTGAGAATTACGCGGCTTACTTGAAGGCCTGCCGGCTGGGCTTTGAAGCGGGACTGGAACCTACAAATGAGAGAGAGGGTGCAGTCAAGGCGAACGCGCACCAAAGCCGTCTGCCTCCGGTTGGCGAAAGGACAATGGCGCCTGCCCAGTCGACCCGCATTGTTTCAAAGGGCGGTTCCCCGCTTTCCGCAAATGATGTCGAAGGTTTCCGCCAGGAACAGGCTTCGGGCAGCCGGCTTGCGGCCTCCCGTCCCCTTGTTCTCATGGCCGCAGTGGCCTTGCCACCCGGTCCGTGGCTTGAGCGATTCATTGAGAACGACGGCTTGGCCTACACTGACGGATTCAATTTCCACTATTATGGTTACGCTGCGGACTTTTCCGACGTCTATCGGCAGTTTGAGGCGGCGGTAACCGCTGTCTCGAAGGAATCGGCTTGGCGGATTGCTGACGGACGCCGGTCCACAGAACGTAAGGCACTCCCAGTATTCATGACCGAGGTCGGCTATGGCATGCTCGGAGCGTCGGCGCGGGACACGAAGGAGGGCCGGCTGCGGCAGTGGCGGTGGTTCCACGAACTCTCCCGGCAACTGCCGGCCTTGCGGGCGGAGGCAACGATGGCATTTCTGCTCAAGCCCTACCTGGAGAATGGCACGTATGAATTCGGGCTTTCGGCGGTCCCGCACGAAGGCCCCGAGTCTGGCGGTCAAGGGCAGGAAATTCGCGGGCGGATGGACGAGGGGCTGAAGCCTGAAATTCAAGACGCTCCGGATGGCCGGGACCGGGCCGTGTCGAAAGTCCCTCCTTCCGGACCCATCGCCTACTCTCCATCAGACTTCGGTGCCAGTCGAAGCGAATCATGGCTGGACCTCATCGGGCGGAGGCTGGGTGCCGAAGAGATCACGCCCGCGCTGGCGGAGCTGCTCGCCGCACCTCCAAAAGTTCGGAAGGCGCGACCGTGGTCAGCAAACGTGTCTGCCGGCTCGCCCGTTGTGATTGATTTCGTGGCGGGTGCCTTCATGGCGGCGATCAAAGGTTTCAACGGGTATGTGCTACACGGGAACGAAGACGTGGTAGCCGCAGCACTGGAGGGCGGAGCGCAGATAGAGGGAAAGACTGGAAGTCATGTTCCCCGTTCAGGGTCTTCGGCTGTCTGCCGGGCGCAGGTGATCGTCTATAACTTCTCGGGCCGGCCGTTGCGCGGCGAACTCAAGCTGCCGGCTTGTATGCACGCAGAAGGCAATCTGGATATTGAGCTAGAATCCATGGCGAGGTGGGTCGTCGATATTGAAACGGTGGTCCCCGCCGATCGGGTTGCTCCTTTGCCAGTGGAGATTCGCTTTCGAACTAACGCCGGGGCCGCGCCCGAGGCAGTACTTCGGACCGCATTCTTCCCTGACGTCATTGGAATGAAGCGGGAAGAAATCGCCTCTCTGCTGGGTCGAACGCCGGCGCGAGAGAGCGATGCGACGCTCCTTGAATCCCGGTACCGTGCCACAGAGGAAGCACCGGAACGCTGGCAGAACGGCTGGCTGGTCCAGGACGGAGTCGACGCCAAGCCTGTGCCGGGAGGATATTTGCTCACGGTCAGCCATCCCGCCCCGGGCAAGGAACGCCGCATCGAGGCAGAACTGCCGTGGCCCCACGGGCTGGAGTTTCCGGCGGATGCGCTTCTATCGCTTGACTACCGGCTGATTCCGGAAGGTCGGCCCGCCGGGGCACGTAAGTCGGAGCTGGTCAGCGTCAATGTGCGGACGGCGAACGGAAACCTCTACCAGGTTTATCCGCCACGCGAGGCCTCGGCCCGGTGGCGAAACTACCTGGAGCCGCGTGACAATTTCACTATGGCGTTCTACTGTCGGGCGAAACCGCCTTGGAGGTTCAGGGACAACCGCCCGGTTTCCCTCGTATTCGTGCTATATCCCGAAATGCTGCCTGCGCAGTTTGAAATCCGCAACATGGCCCTGGTGCGGGAGAAATAACGTGCGAATTAATCCGGCATAGATGGCCCCTTGGTGTCGGGCGGTCCATGGAATCGGACCATTGAGGCAGCCGCTTCATTTCGGCTTCCCAAGCTTCATCACGCTCCGCTCTCCACGCATCCACAGGATCGGTATCACGCGCTACGCGCGCACGTATCGGGGCACAAGTCTCCTTGGGTCCTTCAGCGTGCGCATCAGCCAGCCGAGCATGAAACGGTCGGCCCAAACCGGAATATTGGCCTGGATGCCCGCAAGTAAGGCGATGGGGGCGCCGGTGCAGATGAGGGCTGGGCGAAGGCTGAACGAGCTGGCGCCAAAGGCTGAGAGGTTATTGCGCAGATAGAACCTGAGGCGCTCCTGAACGCCGCCGCGGAGGTTGATCATGACGAACCTCGGGCGCCTGGATTCAATGAGCGCTAGGAGAACGGGATCTTCGAGGGATCCCCTTGGATGAACCGGCGCGATATAGCATTCCTCCTCGGTCACGGACACTCCCTGCCGCTGCGGTCAAAGGCAGTTTGCCCTCGCGTCGGAGGCCGGCGGCATTACGCAAAGGGTCGCGCCCGGCTTTCGAAAACCCGGGCTCCCTGCTAGCTCGCGCATGAATTTCAGTCCGGAAATCCACTCGAGGGGCACGCCTTTGAAGAAGCGCCAGATGAGGATCATTGAGCCGCTGTCGGTCACGGCGAAATCACTTCCCTCAGGTGCGGTGTGCGTCGTCGGTGGCAAGGTCGGCCGGCACGGGTGCCGGCGGCACCACGATTAGGCCTCCTTGCAGCATCAGGCGGAGCAGCCCGTCGAGGTCGCCCGCATAAACCTCAGGCCCAGAATCGTTTGGAAAGATTCAGGTTCGTCGATGGGCATGAAGGGTCATTGGATGTCCATTCCGAATGAGGGTCCGCATGCGCCGTAACCGGAGGATCTGACAATTCTTGCCGGAAATCGGAACACGCTGCGAACAGAAAGGCCGGGGAGGTCCAAGCGGGTGCTCACGCTCCTTTCGGCGCATCCATTGCCTTTGGGTGCAGAATCCGACGAAAGCGCCCGCGCGAAGTTCGCGCATCGGTCTGGGACCCCCACCCGCGGCTTGAACCCGGTCCGGGGCCATCGGGCCCGCCCCGACGCCCGTCCCAAAAAACCTCCAAGAATCTGAAGCATTGCCACACCCGGCGGCGTCGCGGGGATTACATCAGAGCCAACGCGGCTTGACGGGACGGCAGGGATTGCCGGAACAGATCGTTGCGGCAGGCAGCGAGCCCAGAACGATGCTGCCTGCGGTCACCACCGCGTCCTCGCCGATCTCTGCGCCAGGAGCGACAAAGACCTGGGCCCCGATCCATGCGCCCTCGCCCACTGTGATGCCGCGATTGCGATAGCGCATGGCGGGGTCGCGGAAGTCATGATTGCCGGTGCAGAGGAACGCCCTCTGCGAAATGCAGGCCTGCGCGCCGATGTGAACGGGCTCAAAGTTGAGGATGCAGACCTCTTCGCCAACCCAGGCGTGCCTCCCGATCGAGAGCTTCCAAGGCAGGTGGATATTCACCCGCGGCTTGATGACCACCCCTTCGCCCACTTTGGCCCCAAAGGCCCTCAGAAGAAGCCTCCGGAGAGACCGCGGCCAGGGCAGTGCCGAAAGGAAGAAGACGACCTTGCAGGCGTACCAAAGCGTTTCCGTCCAGGCCGGCCGGCCGCGGTCGAGGCCGTCGGAGGGATCGAACAGGTCGTTGCGCACGCGGGTGCTCATTGCGAGGGGTTCGGGACGTCGGACGTGATGGCGGCAATCGACTTCCTGAAGGCTTCCCAGGAAAATGCCGCAGCATGGAGCCGCGCCTGATCGCCCATCTCCCGGACTCCCTCGCGGTGGTCCGCGCACCAGTCAAGCCGCCTGGCGACGGCCTCCGGCTGGCGGATCGGCACGAGGAATCCCGTTGTGCCTTCGACGATCAGATCGTCGCCTCCCGCATTGGGTGTCGCGATCAGGGGCAGACCGCAGGCCATCGCTTCCTGCTGCACAAGCGCCCGGCCCTCGGCTATGGACGGAAACAGGAAAACGTCGCACGTCTGCATCAAGGCAAGGACATCGGCGTGGGGCCGTGGCGCCTCATAGATAAATCCAGGGCATTGCCGCGTGTAGAATTCCAAGGGCGCAAGGAGGCGCCCTAGGACCACCAGCTCGATATCGGAGCGCTTCAACATCCGCCATGCGGCGAACACGTCCGCCAGACCCTTGCGTTGCGAAAGCGCCCCTGCAAACAGGACCCGAAGGCGGGCGCCCCGCGGGTTCCTTTCCATCCGCACGTCGGGGGCCATCACCGGTCCGCCGTACGGGGCGAGGACGCAACGCCGGCCGGCCCGAAGCTCGGGAGGGATAGAGTCGAGCACAAAACGGCTAGGGCAGATCACTGTGTCGGCAAGCTCAATTTCCCGCTGTTTGCGGGCGCGCAGCTCCGGGGAGTCCTGAATTCCCCCGAACGTCGGCCGCCACGCCGGCCAACGCTCCGCCTCCTCGGTCAAGAGCTTCACCAACGTCTCCCAATAAACGATGGGGAGTTCGTAGAATGTGGACAGCCCGAGCGAACGCGCCGCAGTGAATACTGACTCGGCTCCATCCTCATAGGCGTAGACCGCCCGCAACCCAAAGCGGCCCCGAAATCCCGGCAGGCGGCCCGCGAAATGGGCGTCAAAATCCGTGTACATCTTGATCTCGGAAAGACAGCCGCGGTTGTATTGCGCCAACCTGAGCCATCCGAGGCGCACGGCGATGAGCCGCAGTGTTTCCCGGGTTGGATGGGTGAAAAGACGGTCGCGAGGCACGGCAAAATTGCGGCGTCCCAACTCCCGCCGGAGCCTGTCGGGCAAGTGGGCCTGCCAAGCCGAAGGCTCCGCAAATCCCAGGGTCGTTGCAAAGGCGCCCAGTTGCCCGGCCTCGATCAGGCTCCTAAGAACCTGGCGAACGTTGGCATTTCCCGTCGGATGCAGCTGCAGGATCATTATGTGCGATCGCTTCCGGCCAGCTCAGGGCCGGCCGGTGGATGAATCTCCGCCGCCGCCGGCCGGTGAGACCATCCCATGACCACCTGCCCCAGGGACGGCGGTACGCGCTCCGCCCCTTTCAGGGCGACAAGCACCGCTGCGGCATCGATCACAAAGAACCCGAGATTGGTCGGCTGGCCCAATTGGCCCTGCAAGATCGTCCACGCGCCGGCGCTCCAAAGCAAAAGCGGAGCCCAATAGCTGAGGGCCCAACCCACCCGCAGGGCGCGCAAAAAGAGGTCGCTGGCCAGCCAGACCCTGAAGGCCACGTAGACCATACCGAGAAACCATCCGCATTCCCCTAGAATACGGCCCCATTCGCCCTCTCCCGTCAGAAAGTCGCCGACCGAACCCAGCTGAAGCGCGGAGCCGACCTGCGTCCCCAATCCCAGCCCCTTTCCAACAAACATTGGCACTTCGCCGAAATCGGTGATGGGACTCAGGAATCCGCCGAAGATTCGCGTGGCAAAGCCCCATTTTAGTTCGGCGTCCTCCACCATCCGCGCCGAAACCAACCGGGCCTCCATGCTTCCCCAGATGCCTTGGAAGACGGCCGTTTGGGCCACGATCGCGATCGCCGCCAGTACGACGGCGCCGGCCGCCCACGTCTTGGGATTGGAGAGCGACCTTCGGATGCTCAGGATGGCGCCCAAGGTCAGGACGATGCCCACCATCAAAATCCCTAGGCGGCCACCGCTTAAGGGGATGTAGGCGGCCGCGGACGCCAGTGCGCAATAAGCCATCGTGCGCCCTGCGCGCCTCCTTTCATGAACCATGAGGCGGCAAATGGCAAATGCGGCCGTCAGCGCAAAGTAGTTCGCGACCCCAGTCGTGAAAGAAAAGGTGCCGGATGGCCTTACATGTTCGCCTTCGAAGGCGATCTGCGTGCGGTCGTAATCAGCCATAGTCCCGGCATTGAGAAAGCCGGCCGACCTGGCATAATACTGCGCGACGCAAATGACGATCATCACTCCGGCAATCCTGCAGCACCACGTCCCGAGGAGGCGGATGTCTTCGAATGTGAGAATCTCCGCTGAGATGAATATAACAGGCAGGTGCAGGACATAGGTGCGCCATCCGTAAGCGACAACAAGGGGATTCAGGTCGGCTCGCCAAACGATCTGCACGATGCCCACCACAAAAAACAGGATTGCGAACGTATTGATTACATGCATGTAACCATTTCTTGGGTACAAGCCCCTGTACCATGCCAATGCACAGATCATGACCGCCAGCGGGTCCCGGATGATGAGCAACGGGTTGGACAGTTGCGGCACGATCCACTTGCGCAAAGCACCCTCGAGAATCAGCACCCAGAAATAGGTCAAGATAAGGATCCTCAGCCGGCGGCGAGCGTGCATTGGGACAATGTCTAGTTCGGAGATTTTCGAATGAACATGCGATTCTTTACGAATGCGCGCGCTGCAGCGCGCGCTCTTTCGTGGAGGCGGACCACCGAGGCCGCGCCGAGCCGGATCGCCGCCAGGCGCCACCGCAAGCCCCAACCCTCGCCCAGGCGCCGAAGCGCCTCGACCAATTCGGCGCGTTCCTCGGCGCTATAGCGATTCTCGGCCAACGCCGTCGCGTGCAGCGCAGCCAGCCGGCGGCGGGCGGCGGCTACCGGCTTCTGCGGCCATCCTAGCTCTTCGAAACCGGGCTGCAGTTGCTCGTCGAAGGTACGGATCACTCCGTTCAATTCGATCAGCTTGCGGCGCGCACGCACGCGTTTCACGTCCATCCATACTCTGTATTCCGCCAAGGGCTCGTCGACATACACGTTGCCCCAGCCCGCCCTGGCCAGAGCGACCGACAGGTGGTAATCCTCCACGTAGTCTGGACGGCCCGTGAGATAGCCCACGCTCACCAATGCAGTCCGCCTGAACATCACGATGTTGGCCGAAACCCGGTAGCCGCGCAACGCCGCCCGCAGCGCGTCCTCCGCGGACATAAGGCCCATCCCCCGCGCGAGCCGGCGCAGTCGGCCCCGCGTTCCGGCTTGGTCTATCTCCCACACGGCCGCATGCACGCAGCCCGCCCCGGGATGTGCCGCCAGCGCCTTCGCCAGCCTTTCCAAAGCAGGCGGCAGAAGCCGGTCGTCCGAATCGAGCCGCATCACGAATTCAGTGGACGCGCGCCGCAGCACATCGTCGGAGTTGCCAGCAATGCCCCTGTTTGCCGGTTGGCGAAAAGCCTGCACGTTCGGATTCGTGGCGCCAAGCTCGGCAATCACTGCCGGCGTGCGGTCCGAACTTGCGTCGTCGCCAATGACGACAGACAGCGGCGGCCGGGTCTGCGCAAGAACAGAGTCCACCGTCAAAGGAAGGTAATCCGCCTGATTGTACGTCGGGATGCAAACGGTCACGCCGGGAATTGAGCCGACGGTCTCCGGGGACATCACGGGGTGCCTTTAAGTGGCATGGCACGCGCCGAGCGCAACAGAGCCACAAACTGTGGGGCGAGGATTTGATCGCCGAATCGGCCCATCACGCGGGCCCGCAGCGTCCGCGCCTGGACGCCAGTATCGGGCCGCTCGCGCGATAGGCGCAGCGCCTCCGCAAGCCCGCCAGGCATTGACAGATCGCAAAGCCACGGTTCGCGCTCGAGGATGAAGCGGGCCGCCGGATGGGGATGTGCCAACGTCGGCAAGCCCGCCGCGACCGCTTCCAGTAGCACCAGGCCGAAAGCCTCATGTAGGCTCGCCAGAACGAAGGTGTCCGCAGCTGCATAGGCCTGCGCCATGCGTTCGTACGGCAGCGTGTGCCAATGGCAGCGGTCGCCGAGTAGGACCGCCGCCTCAGCTTTGATCCCGGGCGTCTCCGCCTCGGCCTGCCCGCACAGCAGAAGATGCACGCCGGGACCCTTCATCGAAGCAACTTCGCGCACCACATAATCGATCCGCTTGTGGTGGCGGTTCCATGCTGCCACCGAGAGGACAACAAACGCCGACGCGGGCAAATTGAGGGCTAGCCGGGCCGCAAACCGGTCCTGCACTGTAACGGGCGGGCATTCGAGGATGGGATGGGGAAACACCGCCACGCGTTCGGGTTCGATTCCCGCAGCAATGCCCTCCTCCCGAAATTCGGGCGTAAGGACCTGCACGAAGTCGAAGTTCTTGTAAGCCGTGGCGCCCACGGGAGCCCCGTCGCAGAAAACCAGCCTGTAATTGAGCCCCAGCGGCCGCCGCAGCCAGAGCAGCCATTTCCCAAGCGTGATCTCCTGCAGCCAGAGCACGTCGGGCCGCCACCGGAGCAGGTGTGGGATCAGGCCCAGCGCAAAGCTCATCTGCTCAAGCCTGCACCCGTCGTGAATGAGGCGAAGCCTTCGCAGGAATCGGCAAAGGCGCCCATTTCGGGGGAAATTCGCAACCTGGACGCCGCCGGACGCCGCCCCTCCGGCAAAAAGCCGCACCTGCGTGTCTGGAATTCCCTTATTGAGGATCTCGTACCAGTTTGCCGTCGTCGACTCGAACCCGCGCGAGACGCGGCCCAGTCCGCAGCTCACGAGCCCAATCTTTATCGGTGATGCCAGAGGACGTTCCATGATACTCAAAACCTATCCATGGCGGGCGAGCGCAATCCAGGCGGGATCGCCATAGACGCCCGCTTGGGCCGGGTCAAAGGGACGAAAGCCGATCTTCTCGGCAGGCGATCCGGGACGCAGCCGGAAGTCAAATTTGGAAGGATTCACGAAGAGGGGATCCGCGATCAGCGAATTCCTGTCGTAGCCCATCTCCCGCCACTGCGCCAGCGACCTCTCGCCGAATTCAACCTCGGAGAGATGTGGGTTGAAATATAGGTTTCGGTCGATCGCCATCCGCGGATCGTGCCAATTGCCGGCCAAGAGGGTTCCCTCCACCCAGTACACGATGTTCTGGGTCAGGGTGAACGAGAGGTGCCCCTCCGCGTTGGTCCGCTGCAATTGGGCGCTCGTGCCAAGGGCAAAGATGTTGTTGCGAACGATATTTTCCTGTCCCGTGTGCTGGTCGAAACCTGCGTCGTCGGTGCTGTAGACCAGGTTATTCTCGAAGGTGACGTAGGAAGTGCCCTCGTCCGCATAGAGGCCGTAGCCGCCATAGCCGCCTCCCTTGACATCATGGATCACGTTGTTGCTGCAGGTCGCTCCCGGCGAAACGCCTTCACAATAAATGCCGCCCAGATCTCCCAACGTTCCATGTCCGATGTCGTGAATGTGATTGAAATTGACCCGGTTTCCACCGGTCAGCCCCGGCCCATAGCCCGGAATGTTGCCGAGGAGGATGCCCGAATACGAAAAGTCGCCGATGTCGTTATGGGTCAATTGATTGTTTGGGCTTTCACCCACTGATATCCCCACCGCACAGGCGAAATATCGGCCCCCGTGGGCGACGATATTGTTGTCCACGACAATGCCCTGCGTGCGTTCCGAATCCGGGATCGCGCTGCGTGTTTCGCGGATTTTGACGCCTCCGGCACCAAGGTCGTGCAGATAACAGTGTTTCAGTGTGTCGTCCCTGCAGCCCGCGCCGAAGGAAACCGCATAGATTCCGGTGTGGGTGACCTCGCAGCCTTCGATTGCGACATGGTGCGCACCGGACACATCGATCACTCCACCCAGATTGAGCGCTGAGAAACTTGGCCCCACGCCTGACGGGGGCGTGAGCCACTGGGAATATTCGAAAATAAGGCCCTCGATAGACACGTAGCTGACATAGCGATGCTCAACTGGATCGCCTCGAACGACCACGAGTGCGTCGGCAAGCGGAGCGACAACTTGAGCCTCGTGCATGTTCTCGCCCTGCCGAGGCCGGTAGAGGAGTGTTCCGTCCCGGTTCAGAAACCACTTTCCCGGACCGTCCAGGGCTGGCCGAAAATTCTCGAAGTAGAAAGGATCGCCCTGGGTCAGTGGGTTAGACGGTTCCATGGGAGCTCCACTGACAATGACAATACCGGCATCAGGGCTGATGGCGTCAATGAATCGACGCGTAACATCCCACTTGTGATAGATGACGATCTGAACGTCCCTCAGCACCGGGTAGTCGAGCTTCGCCAGCGGATGCAAAACCGACGGGCCCATGAAAAGCAATTGCCTTGCGTGCCGCAGAAGCTTGGGCTGGCTTCCTGCCACCGACTGCTCGATGGGGATGAGCAGAGACTGCTGCGCTCGGATCAGCGAGTCGTTTCCCGACGTGCGGGCCCTGACCGCTCGAACGCCGTTCACCCAAAGCTGCTCGAAATACCAACGTCCGTCCCGCACTTCGGGAACATGCGCAGACCAGGTTCCCCACCCCGCCTGTTCCCAGCCGGCGATCATCCGGCCTCCGCTGAATACGGGATGGGCGCCCGGTTCAGCCTTGTACGCCACGGGGAATTTCTCGGTTCCGCTGTCCCGCGGCTCCAGCACTAAGGGTTCAGTCATCAAGTAGGTGGCATTTGCAATGAGAACCGTGACTGGTTCGCTCAGCGGGCTCAGAGCTCGAATCCGGTCGCGAGCTCCTGCGAGCGATGCCACCGGCCCGTCCGAAAGAGCAGCATTCGCCTGGGCAAATCTCCCCGACCAGTGATCATCTCCTTCCGGGGCAACGTACAGGCTCAGCGCCCAGATCGGCGGGCCCGAAGCCAGCATCGCCAGGAGGACGATCCCAAAACGTCTTCTTGTTGGTTTCATTCGATCATTTCCTCCCGGAACTCCGCTTGATGATGCGCCCGAAAGGCCTCAGACATCCACGAAGCAGCCGGGCCGCCTGTCCCAGATCTCCGCGACTCACGGCCCCGGAGAGCTCGGTTCGCAGCGTGGCGAAACGGAAGCGCTGCTTAGCGCTTCGATACCGCTTCTTTCCTTCGCTGGTGCCGGTCTTCGCTGCCGGATGTTCCCGGTAGATGCCAAGACAGGCTTGAACTTGCGTTGAAGGGACCAATCGTGCGAACCGCATCCAAAGTTCGTAATCCATGATCAGCGGGTGATCGAGCACCTGGGAGCCGACCTCCTGCCATAGTTCACGGTTCCAAAACGTTGCGACCTGCGTGATCACCGCGCCATCAAAGAGAAAATCCCAAAACTTCCAGACGGGTACAGGATCGACCTCATCGGGTCGCGAGGTGCTACCGTCCGCCCAAATGGCGCCCCACCGCCCGTAATACCAACGCAAGCCGGGCCGGTAGGCCTCTGCCAAGGCACCAAGTGCGCCCGGGGCCAGCATGTCGTCGCTGTTGATCCATCCCATGATGTCTCCTGTCGCCCGGGCGAAACCCTTGTTGATCGCGTCGCTCTGGCCGCGATCCTTGCAGGATTCCCAATGGGTGAGACGATCAGCGAAGCGTCGGATGATCTCCACCGATCCGTCCGTGCTGCCCCCATCGACCACGAGGTACTCGAGATTCGGGTAACCTTGGTCCAGGACGGACCGGATGGTTTCCTCCAGGAAGGCGGCTTGATTGTAGCTGGGTGTGACTATGGTGATCCGAGGCGGCATCAATTGAATCGTGCGCGAACGACCAAGGATCACGTCACCTGTGCTTGCCCAACAAGATTTAGGACAGTTGCTATAAATTCAGCCTCCTGTTGCCCCGGGCGCGGAAGAGGCGGCGGTATCGGCAGGTCCCGTTCCAAGAGGCTTTCGAGTTCCTCCGCCCGCCGCCACGTGTGCACGCCCTCATAGTGTGCGACGCTCCGGCCGGCCATCGGATTGACGACCGTGGGAATCCCGGCGGTCAATGCCTCGACAATTCGAGTCAACGCGCCGGCTCCTCTTGCCTGATGCACGATCAGGCAGCCGGACCGCATCAGCAAATCATCGAGCTGCGCGGGAGCGACTGCGCCCAGTATCCTCACGTCCCGACCCTCGGCCAACGGCTTCAGGCATTCGGTGCCATGCCCTGCCACGATCAGCGGCCGTTGCCTCGGCTTGCGCAGCCGCCCATAGCATTCCAAGAATTCTCTCATCCCCTCCAGGGTGGGTGGGTTCTCCGCGCTCCCGAACAACAGGTTAAATTCGCCCGTTGAGGCTCTCTTGTCACGCAGGCGATTCAATTCCGCCAACAAAGCCTTTGGGGGGTAGTAGGGCAGCCACAAGGCCCTGCAGCCTGAATTCTTGAGCAACCAAGACTCCTCCCAGGAGATCGTGAACACGGCCTTGCAGGCGGCGAGCTGCGAAATCTCCTCGCCGATACGAGCAGGCCCCTTCTCGCAGAAGCTGTTGTGGCGATCGTCGTCAACCAATGACTCGATGTTGTGCGGCAATGCGATGATCGGGACTTCGCGTTGCAGGGATGCGCCAAAGGCGCCCATGCCTGCACCGTCGCGAGATTCCCAAAGCAGCACACTGCTCCCATGTCTGGGCGCTCCCATTCTTCCCCGGAAGGCCCGATAGCCGGCGCCCTGACGGCCCAGTCGCCGTCGGAACGGTAGCCTGACTCCAATGACCGAGCGCAGCATCCACAATCCCGCCAGCTTGGCGAGAAGATTCATGCCTCCGGATTCCTTCAATTCGCTCCACTCCAGCCCCGCT
>Ga0265320_10002294_pt1 | contig 13405 bp, 10 predicted proteins | sample 4827metaG_FD_202087 | JGI IMG/M metagenome (GOLD analysis project Ga0265320, IMG submission 202087) | Rhizosphere microbial communities from Carex aquatilis grown in University of Washington, Seatle, WA, United States - 4-8-27 metaG | ecosystem: Host-associated > Plants > Roots > Rhizosphere >...
ACCCCGCCGCCGCCGTCTCGCTCCTCCCCTTCGGCGCGCACAAGGGCTACGGCCTCTCGCTGATCAACGAAATCTTCGGCGCCTATATCGGCGGCTCGCTGCCCACCCTCCGCAACCGCTGGGCCGAGGGCGACGAGAAGCACACCTCGGCCTTCTTCTTCCAGGTGATCCATCCCGAGGCGCTGGGCCATGCCTTTGCCAAGGGTCGCACCCAATCCCAGAACGTGAAGGCGGTGATCGCCGACATCCTCGGGCACGGCAACGACAAGGCCATGCTGCCCGGCCAGCTCGAGGCCGGCTGGGCCCGGAAGAGCGCCGCGGCCGGCGGGCTCCTCTTCAGCCAGGCGGAGGTCGAGGCCTTCAATGAACTCGCGACCGAGGCCGGGCAGCCGGCCTGGAAGCTCGAGAGCCTGAAGACGTTCTCGGCCTGAACCTTCCCTCCCTCCCATGGCCATCTCCATCCTGCAGATCCTGTTTCTGGGCCTGATCCAGGGGGCCGCGGAGCTTCTTCCCGTCTCCAGCTCGGCCCACGTCATCGTCGCCGAGAAGCTGATGGGGCTGGATCCCTCCAGCCCGGAGATGACCTTTCTCCTGGCCATGCTGCACACCGGGACGATGTTCGCGGTGATCCTGTTCTTCTGGAACGCGTGGAAGACGAGCTTCGGCTCCAACCCGGAGCAGGTGCGCTCGACCATCGCCAACCTGGCGCTCGCCACCGTCTACACGCTGGCCATCGGCCTCGGCCTGCAGGTGCTGATCGAGAAGGTCATCGCCCCGCACGGCGACAACACCGAGATCGAGCAGCTGTTCTCCAACCTCTGGCTGATCGCCGCCGCGCTCACGGCGGGCGGCCTGCTGATCATCGTCGCCGGCCTGGTCCACAAGCAGGAGGAGGAGCACGACTACGACATGCCCGTGAGCTCCGCCGGCTGGATCGGGGCCGTCCAGGGCCTGGCCATCCCCTTCCGCGGCTTTTCCCGCTCGGGCGCCACGATCTCGGTCGGCCTCATGCTGCGCGTCGGCAAGCGGCACGCCGAGGAGTTCAGCTTCGCGCTCAGCGTCATCCTCACCCCCGCCGTGATCGGCAAGGAACTGCTGCGCCTGCTGAAGGCCCACCCGGCCGAGGGCCAGTCCCTGCACCTCGGCGCGCTGCTGGCGCCCGGCCTGATCGGCATGGTGGCGAGCTTCGTCGCCGGCCTGGTGGCGCTGCGCCTCCTCACCCGCCTGATCGCCGCCGGCCGCTGGCTGTACTTCGGGATCTACTGCCTCGCCGCCGCCGGCGTCGTTGCCTTCCTGGCCCATCGGGGCCTCTGAGTCCCGCCCGCTTCTTCCTACCCATGAGCCTCAAGATCAAATCCGCCCCAGACTGCCAATTCGACCAGCTTTCGCTCGGCGAAGTCATGCTCCGCCTCGACCCCGGCGAGGGGCGCATCCGCACCACCCGCGAATTCAAGGTCTGGGAGGGCGGCGGCGAGTACAATGTCGCCCGCGGCCTCCGCAAATGCTTCGGCCTGCGCACCGCCGTCTGCACCGCCTTCGTCGACAACGACGTCGGCCACCTCATCGAGGACTTCATCCTGCAGGGTGGCGTCGCCACCGACTTCATCCTCTGGCGCGCCGATGACGGCATCGGCCGTTCCATTCGCAACGGCCTCAATTTCACCGAGCGCGGCTTCGGCATCCGGGGCGCGGTCGGCAACCCCGACCGCGGCAACACGGCCGCCAGCCAGCTCAAGCCGGGCGACTTCGACTGGGAGCACATCTTCGGCAAGCTCGGAGTCCGCTGGTTCCACACCGGGGGCATCTTCGCGGCGCTCTCCGAATCGACCGCGGCCCTCACGATCGAGGCCGTCAAGGCCGCCAACAAGCACGGCACGATCGTCTCCTACGACCTCAACTACCGCCCCTCCCTCTGGAAGACGATCGGCGGCCTGAAGAAGGCCCAGGAGGTCAACCGCGAGATCGCGAAGTACGTCGACGTCATGATCGGCAACGAGGAGGACTTCACGGCCTCCCTGGGCTTCGAGGTCAAGGGCGCCGACCACACCCTCTCCACGATCGAGACCGACGCCTTCAAGGCGATGATCGAGACCGCGGTGAAGGCCTTCCCCAACTTCAAGGTCGCCGCGACCACGCTCCGCCGCGTGATCACCGCCACCAAGAACGACTGGAGCGCGATCCTCTGGCACGACGGCAAGTTCCACGAGAGCCGCAAGTACCCCGAGCTCGAGATTCTCGACCGCGTCGGCGGCGGCGACAGCTTCGCCTCCGGCCTCCAGTTCGGCTTCCTGCAGTTCAATGACGGCCAGAAGGCGGTTGAATACGGCGCGGCCCATGGTGCCCTCGCCTCGACCACCCCGGGCGACACGTCGATGGCCACCCGCAAGGAGGTCGAAAAGACGATCTCCGGCGGCGGCGCCCGGGTCGTGCGCTAACGCGCCGGCCTCAGGCCTATCCTGTTGCGGGCCCGGATCTTGGATCCGGGCCTTCTCGTTTTTCTGGGCGAAAACCCCCAGATCCGGCTTAGGCCCGGCCCCGTTTGTGACGATACGGGGGACGAATCAGAACGGTCGACCGCGATTCCGACATCCGGCGATACCGACTGCTTGTGCCCGGACGGAGCGACCGCTGGAAGACCCCTTTTGACCCGAGAAAACCGACTCCAAATGCCCACCGCCGAACGCAATAACCGCATCCTCGTGATTGACGACAATCACGCGATCCATGCGGACGTGCGCAAGATCCTCTGCCCCCAGGTCAGCGACGCCTCGGTGTCGCTCCGGGCGCTCGAGGCCGCGCTGCTGGGCAACGCGCCCGAGCCGGCGGCCGCCGCCGCCCATTTTGCCGTCGATTCCGCCTATCAGGGCCGCGAGGGGCTGGCCCTGGTGGAGAAGGCAATCGCCGCCGGTCAGCCCTACGCGATGGCCTTCGTCGACGTGCGCATGCCGCCGGGCTGGGACGGCATCGAGACCACCCTCGAGCTGTGGAAGGTCGCGCCCGACCTGCAGATCGTCATCTGCACCGCCTATTCCGACTACTCGTGGGAGGAGATGCTCGCGAAGATCGGCGGCTCCGACCGCCTGGTCATCCTCAAGAAGCCCTTCGACACGATCGAGGTCCTGCAGCTGGCCAATGCCCTGACCGAGAAGTGGAACCTCCTCCGCCAGGCCTGCGCCCACGCCGAGGAGATGGAGCGCCGGGTGCGCGTGCGCACCGCCGACCTCGAGGCGACCAATGCCGCCCTCCAGCGCGAGATCGGCCGCCGCGCGCAGGTCGAGGCCGACCTGCAGCGGGCCAAGGAGGCGGCCGAGACCGCCGACCGGGCCAAGAGCGCCTTCCTTGCCAACATGAGCCACGAGGTCCGCACCCCGATGAACGGGGTGATCGGCATGGCCAACCTCCTCCTGACCTCCCCCCTCACCCCCGAGCAGCGGGACCTGGTCGAGACGCTCTGCCAAAGCAGCGAGACGCTGCTTCGGATCATCAACGACATCCTGGACTTCTCGAAGATCGAGGCCGGGCGCCTGGCGCTGGAGGTCATCGACTTCGACCTGACGGAGCACCTCGAGCTCGCGCTCGACCTCAACGCCGACCTCGCCGCCCGCAAGGGCCTGGAACTCGTCATGCAGATCGACCCCGCCCTGCCCCGGCTGGTGCGCGGCGATCCGGTGCGGCTGCGCCAGGTCATCCTCAACCTCCTCGGCAACGCGATCAAGTTCACCCAGCACGGCGAAGTCGTCATCACCGTCTCGCCCGGCGCCGCCTCCGCGGAGGGCGTCGGCGTGCGCTTCGACATCACCGACAGCGGCATCGGGATCCCCGAGGCGGTCCAGAAGTCCCTCTTCCAGCCCTTCGTCCAGGCGGACTCCTCCACCACCCGCAAATACGGCGGCACCGGCCTCGGCCTCGCCATCTGCAAGCGCCTGACCGAACTCATGAATGGCGAGATCGGCGTGAAGAGCGTCCCCGGCCAGGGCTCCTCCTTCTGGTTCACGCTGGAACTCGGCCGCTCGCTGCTCGCCGCCGAGGAACTCAAGCTCGAGCCCTCGCCGCTCGAGGGCCGGCGGGTCCTCGCCGTCGACGACAACGCCGCCAACCGCAAGCTGCTCACCCACCTCCTGGCCGGCTGGCGGATGCCCCATGCCATGGCGGAATCCGCCGTGGAGGCCCTGGCCGAGCTCCGCCGCGCGGCGGCCGCCGGCACGCCCTATGAGATGGTCATCCTCGACCACCACATGCCCGAGCGCGACGGCCTCGACCTGGCCGGCGACATCCGGGCCGACGCCGCCCTGCGCCGGACTCCGATGATGCTGCTCACCTCGCGAGGCGAGTGCCTCAATTCCAAGCAGATGAAATCCAGCGGGCTGGCCGCCTGCGAGCTGAAGCCCCTCCACCCGGACAAGCTCCGCACGGCCATCGGCCGCGTGCTCGCCGCCGCCAGCCGGATCGCGCCGCCCGAGGCTTCCGCCGCCGCCGCCCGCCCGCGCCTGCCGCAGGGCGACGCCCAGATCCTCCTCGCGGAGGACAATCCGGTGAACCAGAAGGTCACCCTCCTCCAGCTCCGCAACTTCGGCCACGCGGCGGACGTCGCCGGCAACGGCGCCGAGGCCCTCGCCGCGCTGCGCCGGCGCCGCTATGCCCTCGTCCTGATGGACGCGCAGATGCCGGAGATGGACGGCCTCGAGGCCACGCGCCGGATCCGGCAGGCGGAGGCCCTGGGCGAGCGCGGCTTCGAGACGCGGGTCCGCATCGTCGCGATGACCGCGAACGCCATGTCCGGCGACCGCGAGGCCTGCCTCGCCGCCGGGATGGACGACTACCTGGCCAAGCCCGTGACGCCCGAGGAGCTGCGCGCCATGCTGGCCCGCCACTTCAAGCCGGGCGAGTTCGTCGCGCCCGAGCCCGTGGCCTACGCGGCCGCGGTCTGACCCCGGCCATGGATTCCCTGGCCACGCCTCCCGCGGTCCCCGCCCCGTCCGAGCGCGACGAGCGCCGGACGCTCGAGCACGCCCTGGTCAACGCCTTCCTCGAGAACATTCCCGACGGCGTCTATTTCAAGGACAAGCACTCCCGCTTCATCGCCGTCAGCAAGTCGAAGGCGATCCGGCACGGCTATCCGCGCGCCGAGGACCTGGTTGGCAAGACCGACGCCGATTTCTTCTCCGAGATCCACGCGCGCCGCGCCAAGGAAGACGAGGAGGCGGTCATGCGGACCGGGTCCCCCATCCTCGGCAAGGTCGAGAAGATCACCTGGCCGGACGGCCGCTCCACCTGGGCGCGCTCGAGCAAGCTGCCCCTCCGCGGCGCCGACGGCCAGATCATCGGCACCTTCGGCATGAGCCAGGACATCACCGCCGCCAAGGAGATGGAGGCGGCGCTGGAGAAGGCCAACAAGGAGATCATGGACGCCTCGCGCATGGCCGGCATGGCCGAGGTCGCCACGGGGGTCCTGCACAACGTCGGCAACGTCCTCAACAGCCTCAATGTCTCCGCCACGGTCATCGCCTCGGGCCTGCGCCAGTCGAAGTCCGACAGCCTGGGGAAGGTCTCCGCCCTGCTGCGGGAGCATTCCGGAAATCTCGCCCAGTTCCTGACCGAGGACCCGAAGGGCCGGCTCGTGCCGGATTTCCTCGAGTCGCTGGCGCGCCATGGGACCGAGGAGCGCATCCGGCTGCTCCAGGAGCTCGATTCCCTCCAGCAGAACATCGATCACATCAAGGAGATCGTTTCGATGCAGCAGGCCTACGCCACCATGGTGGGAATGGTCGAGCCGCTCGACGCCTCCGTCCTGATGGAGGACTCCCTCCGGATGAACGCCGGCGCCCTGCTCCGCCACAACATCAGCCTGGTGCGCGATTTTCAGCCCGTGCCGGCGGTCTATGCCGAGCGGGGCAAGGTCCTGCAGATCCTCATCAACCTGATCCGCAACGCCAAGTATGCCCTCGACGAAGGGCGCGCCGAGGACCGGATGATCACCGTCCGGATCGAGCCGGGCACGCCGGGCACCGTCCGGTTCGTCGTCCAGGACAACGGGGTGGGCATCCCCAAGGAAAATCTCACGCGCATCTTCGGCCACGGGTTCACGACCCGGCCGCACGGGCACGGCTTCGGCCTGCATTCCAGCGCCCTGGCGGCGAAGGAAATGCACGGGGCGATCAGCGTCGAAAGCGAGGGACCCGGCCTGGGCGCCGCCTTCGCGCTGGAATTGCCCATCGCGGACCCGGCCGTGGTGGGTGCGCCGGCCCCGCAGCGCGAAGTGGCCCTCGTCTGACCATGCCGCCCCCGCCCACAGCGGAGTCCTCTCCGCGCCCCCAGGCCTCGCCGCTCGAGCGGACCCTCGTCGGCGGCTTCCTCGCCCACGTCCCCGACAACGTCTACTTCAAGGACCGGGACTCGCGCTTTATCGCGGTCAGCGCCTCGTTCGTCCGCTACTTCGGCCGGAAAAGCCAGGCGGAGATCGTGGGGAAGACCGACTTCGACCTCTTTTCGCAAAGCCATGCGCAGCCCGCCTTCGACGACGAGCAGCGGATCATCCGCACCGGCCAGGGCATCCTCGGCAAGCTGGAAAAGGAAGTCTGGCCCGACGGGCGGGTCACCTGGGCCCTGACCAGCAAGATGCCGCTGCGCGACGAGCACGGCGAGATCATCGGCACCTTCGGGATCAGCAAGGACGTGACCGAGTCCAAGGAGATGGAGAGCGCCTTGGAAAAAGCCCGGAAGGAAGTCGTCGACGCCTCGCGGATGGCCGGCATGGCCGAGGTCGCCACGGGGGTCCTGCACAACGTCGGCAACGTCCTCAACAGCCTCAACGTCTCCGCCACCGTCATTGCCTCGGGGCTGCGCCAGTCCAGGACCGAGAGCCTGGCCAAGGTCAGCGTGATGCTCGAGGAGCATGCCGCCGACCTCGGCGGATTCCTCACCGAGGACCCCAAGGGCAGGCTTGTCCCCGGCTTCCTGAAATCGCTGGCGCGGCACGCGACGGAGGAGACCGCCCGCCTCATGGGGGAGATCGACTCCCTCCAGAAGAACATCGATCACATCAAGGAGATCGTGACGATGCAGCAGACCTACGCGACCATGGTCGGCGTCCTGGAACCCCTCGACGCCACCGGTCTCTTCGAGGATGCCCTGCGCATGAACGCCGGCGCGCTGCTCCGGCACGACGTCAGCGTCGTGCGCGACTTCCAGCCGGTGGCGCCCGTCCTCGCCGAGCGCGGCAAGGTGCTGCAGATCCTCATCAACCTGATCCGCAATGCGAAGTACGCCATGGACGAGGGCCGGGCCAGCGCCCGGGTCCTGACCGCCCGCCTCGAGCCCGGGCCCGCCGGCACCATCCGCTTCGTCGTCGGGGACAACGGCGTCGGCATCCCGGCCGAGAACCTCACCCGCATCTTCGGCCACGGCTTCACCACCCGCGCCCACGGCCACGGCTTCGGCCTGCACTCCAGCGCCCTGGCCGCCAAGGAACTCCACGGCTCGCTCACCGTCCGCAGCGACGGGCCCGGGACCGGAGCCGCCTTTATCCTGGAACTGCCCGTCGCCGATGCCGCGCACGGGGGACTGGCCGGTCCCGGCAAGTCCGTGGCGGCCTGATTCTCGGGAGGACCAATTTGGTGAGGTTGACAATGGGCAGATATGTATTACTTTGTAATACATGTCTGCCACACTCACTTTGCGCCTCTCCGAGCGTCTGAGCGCCGAATTGACCCGAATCGGCAAGAAGCGTGGCCTCTCGAAGAGCGATATCGCCCGGGAGGCACTGGAACGCTATCTGAACGTGCAGCGTTTCCGCGATTCTCGCGCCATCCTTGTCCCTGAAGCTGAGAAGCGCGGCATCTACACCGACGAAGACGTCTTTCAACGGCTGGTTGCCGAAGAGTGAGGATCGTCCTCGATACCTCGGTTCTCGTGGCGGCCCACCTCGCCCGAGCGGGCGTCTGCGCCGAATTGGTCGAGACGATTCTGGACGATCCGCGGCATTCGATCCACGCCTCCGAGTTCATTCTCGAAGAATTCGATGGGACGCTGGCTCAAAAATTGAAATTGGATCCTGCACTAAGCCGCCAGGCAGTGAACCGCTGGAAATCGTGCGTCAGCCTCGTCGTACCCATCGCAGTTTCCCCAGACCGTTGCAGGGATCCGCAAGATATCGCAATATTGGGAACGGCGGCCGCCGCAAAGGCCGACCTTTTGATCAGCGTCGACAAGGATCTACTGATCCTGGGCTCATTCCGTGAGACTAGAATCGTCAAGCCGGGCGAGGCGTTCGCCCTCGTACGCGGGTCTTAACCTTTTGGATGTTGTCCCTCGTGTCCGTCAATTCAGGGGAACCTCATCATGACCCCGTCGGCTCGTGCGCTTCAATCTACTGGAATTCCAGTAGCGCTATAATTCACAATATTGTCGCTTGCCGGGCAGCGAGCACCCGGCCGGCAGCCAGATCCAGCTTCCCACTGCCGAGCACCGGGATCTTTTCAACACGCCGAACGATCTTCGGAATCCACAGATTAGGAAAACCCGCGGTGTGGAGCCTTTCCCGCACCCGCTCGGCCGTCAGATCCGTGACGGTGAGCAGGATCAGGTGCTCTCCCTTGGCCGGGTCGGGCAGCCCGGCCACGAAAATCGTCGGGCCCTCGGACTGGTCCAGGCCAAAAAGCTCGACGATCTGCTCCTCGATCTTTCCGTGGGGCACCATCTCTCCGCCGATCTTGGAAAAGCGCGACCGCCGGCCCTCGATGGTCAGGAAGCCCTCCGGGTCGAAGCGCACCACGTCCCAGGTCGCGAACCAGCCGTCCGGTCGCGGGGGCTCGATCTGCCCCTTGGCATCCAGGTAGCCCGGAAAGATATTGGCGCCCCGCAGCCACAGAATCCCCGTCTCCGTCAGCCGGCGTTCGGCGCCCGTTTCCGGATCGGTGATCCGCGCCGCCAGGCCGGGAAGGAGCCGGCCGACCGTGCCGACCTTCCGTCCCCGCTGCGGCTGGGCCGAGGCGGTGGCAACCGGCGGGTCAAACTGGTTCACATGGGTGACCGGCGAGGCCTCCGTAAGCCCGTAGCCCTCGATGATCTCGATTCCAAAGAGCTCGCGGAAATCCCGGTAGAGATCACAGGGCAGCTTCTCCGCCCCGGTGACCACTACGTGCAGGGAACCCAACTCCGCCGGCTGGGCCTTTTTCAGGAAGGGTCGCAGGAAGGTGGGCGCGCCCACGAAGGCGGTGACCCGTTCCTCCCGGATCGCGTCGATCAGCCGGCGGGTCTCGAGCGGACTCGGCACCGTCACCAGCCGGCTGCCGCGCAAAAGCGGATACCAAAGGGTCACGGTAAAGCCAAAGCTGTGAAAGATCGGCAGGCAGCCGAGGAGGACGCAGCTCTTGGGCAGGACCGAAAGCATCCCGAACTGGGCGCAGTTGGCCAGGAGGTTGCGGTGGGTGAGCACGACGCCGCGGGGCTCTCCCCCGCTCCCGCTGGTGAAAAGGAGCGCCGCCTCCTGGTCGCCCCCTTCGCGCGGCAGGCCGATCAGGCTGGCCAGCCAGGAGCCGGGAAGGATCCAGGCAGCCACGAGCCAGCCGAGCACGGCGCGCTTCCCCCCGGCCGCGGCCAGCTCGGCCGGAAGATCGAGCGCCCGCTCGGGCCATGGAAAATCCACCAGCCGCGCGCGCATCGCCTCCGCGGTCAGCACCGTGCGGATCCCGGCTGCGCGGAGGCTGGCGGTCATCGAGGCCCGGCTGGCGGTGAAGTTGAGGTTCACCGGCACTTTCCCGGCGAACACGACCGCCAGGTTGGCAATGGCCGCCCCCGCGCCTGGGGGAAGCACGATGCCCACGCGCCGGTCCCCGACCGTCGCCCGCAGCCGGCGGCTCAATGCCGCCGCCGCCGCCAGCAGCTTCCCCGCGCTCAATTCCCGGCGCTCGGCGGTCCGGTCGACCAGCGCGACCCGGCCGGGGTGTTTCGCCAGGGCCTGGACGACCTCGCGGCCCAGATGTCCCCGCAGCAGCTCGCGCCGGGCAAAGGCGTCCGCGCCCAGTTCCAGGAGGGCCCGGCGCGCCGCTTCAGCGCCCGCCTGGTCCGCGGGAATTGTCGGGCCGAAGGCCACCGTCACCTCGGTGCGGCGGAGCCGGGGGCGTTTCCAGAGATAGCGGTTGCCCGAAAATGAAAAGATCGATCCCCAAAGTCCGTCGATCGCCGCCGGGATCACCGGAACGCCCGCGCGGCGCGCGATGACGGCAAAACCCTCCTTGATCTCCATCAGCTGGCAGACGCGGGAAATGTGCCCCTCCGGAAAGATGCAGGCCACCTCGCCTTCTCTCGCCGCCTCAATCGCGCGCCTCATGCCCTCGATCGGTTTCCGCGCCGAAATTGGGATCACCCCGGCCAGCCGGAAGATCAGCCTGAAAAACCAATGGCTGTCCTCCTCCTCGTAGCCCAGGAACCGCAGCGGCCGCGGGCAGGCCAGCTGGAGGACGACCACGTCGGCATACGACAGATGATTGGCAATCAGGACGGCGCCCCCTCTGGCCGGCACTTGCGCCGCTCCCAGCGTTCGCACGCGATAGAGCGGCCACGCCAGTACGATGACGACGACCTCGAGCCACCGGGGAAAATAGGAGCGCCGCGGGGACATGGTCAGCGCACGGGCAGCGGCAGGCGGAGGAGGCCACTCGCGCGGGTAAACGTGTCGTCGGAAAATCCCAGGGCGCGCTTCAGGAACACATCCCGCTCGAGCGGATTGCCGATGCGCCGGCTCGCCACGAGTGCCTCCCGGCTGATGAGCCCGGAAAGGCGGAGCGACAGGCCATTTACCGGGACAGGAGAATCGCTCCCGTGGATCAGGCGCCCGGCCATCTCCGGGCCGACGCAGGCCCGGATGGCGCGGTGCGCCCGGAAGGATCCGAGGGCGCAGAAGGCGCTGGTGTCGCCATAGAGCCGGGGATGCCGCCGCAACAGGCCGGCGAAGACGTCGAAATAGTCCCCGAAGGGCAGCGTGTTGGTGCCGCAATGGGCCGCAATGCAGGTGACGCCGATTTCCAGCGGCCGCGCCAGCACGCGCGGATCGGCCAGGCGAGCGTCGATCACCGGCAGGGTGTGCTCCCCGCCCGTGTGGGCCAGCAGCGGGAGGCCCGCCTCGGCCATCCGCTCGAGGAATGGGGTGTACCGGCGCAGGCTCCAGTCGATGCTTTGGCAATTCGGGAGGCACTTGAGGAGGACCGCGCCGGCCGCGAGGCAGCGTTCGAGCTCGTCGAGCGCATCCGGCCGGGCCGGATGGATCGATACACCCGGCAGCAGTTCGGGATGCTTCTGGCCCAGCCCGAGCACATATTCGTTCGGCACGTAAAAGGATGCCACATCCCGAATCCTCGTGCCATTCTCACGATAGGGCTCGTCCTGACCCAGGATGACCGCGGCATGGAGCGAGGAGCCACGGATGCAATCCAGGAGTCGCTCGACGTAGATCCGATCCAGGTCCCCGCGCAGAGCCTCCGCTCCCAGGCCGAATCCCCGAAGCATGAAGGGCTCGCCCCATCGGGTCCAGCCGCGGGGACGATACCAGCATCCCGTGCCACCCGTGCCGTTTCCCACCACATGAACATGGGCGTCGATCCTCATGGCGGAAGGTGCCATTTCGTCGCCCCTTCCTGAAGATGGCGCAGGGTCGCGAGGCTGGCGCGAACCTCCGCGGCCGAAAGGCTACCGGTGATCTGTTGCACGACCTGCAGATAAAGCGGGCGCACCTTCGCCCAGAGGCGGCGCCCCTCTCGGGTGAGGACCACCCGGTAGGCCCGGCGGTCGGAGGGGTCGTCGGTCCGGCGCACCCAGCCGGCCTGCCCCATCCGATCCAGCAGCCCAGTGACGTTGGAGCGGTCCACCACGAGCAGGTCGCCCAGTTCCCGCTGGCTGATCCCCTCCGGCTTGGCGGCAAGGATATTGAGGACATTATATTGGGCCCCCGTCAGCCCGTGCGGCCGAAACAGGCGATGGCTTTCCCGCAGGAATGCGTCGGCGGTCGCCATGACGGCAACGGTCAGGTCATAGCCGGGATCGCGGCTCATGGCGCGTCCTTTCCCGGCAGGCTGGCGCAACGCAACCTCGACGGGCAGCCGAAGCAGGCCGGCCGAAAGTTGAGCGGCTCGGAGTCGCGCCGAGTCTCCACAACCCGCAGGGCCAGCATGGAGCCGAAGGCCGTTTCCTCCTTGGGCTCGAAGCCGCACACCACCCGGTCGGCGCGGCTCGGGTTGGAGTAGGTGCCAAACATCCAGTCCCACAGCGGCAGATCGCCGTAATTCTTCGTGTGGTGAAACCGGCGGTGATGCAGCCGGTGCGATTCCGGCCGTTGCAGCCAGACGCCAATCCACCGGGGGGTTCGTACGTTCCAGTGATAAAACATTTCCGCCAGCGCGATCATCAGGGTGTAGGCCGCGCCCTGGGCGGCCGAGCACCCCATCAGCGGATAACAGATGACCGCCGACAAGAGCGAATTGAGCGTGATCTCCAGCGGATGCTTGTAGAACGAAGTCAGGATCTCGAGCCGGCTCGCCGAGTGGTGGATCTGGTGCGCCACCCGCCACCAGAACGGGGATTCGTGCCGAACCCGATGCCACCAGTAGTAGACGAAGGTGGACAGAAAATAGGTTGCGCCGACCGCCAGGGCGAAAGGCCAATGGTCGGCGTGCCAGAGCGAGACTCCGCGCAGCCAGCGATTCCAGGTGAGCCCCGCGACCACGGTCAGCCCCACCTGGTAAAGATTGATCAAGAGCACCCGCGCCCACCACCCGCGCACGCGGGGGAGCACCGACCCGGGCAGCGCCCGTTCCGCCCCGATCATGACCAGGCCCGCCGCCATCGCCCATCCCAGTGCCCAAGAAGCGTGCATGGGCTGATGGTGATATAGCTATGGTTGATATGTCAACTATATTTCCTCCTCCGGTCGTCTTGAAGGCGGCGTCAGGCGGGCTGGGCTACTTCCCGAGCAGCTTGTCCAGCAGGCTGCCCGTGGCCTTGTGCAGGGCCGTCCTGACCAGGGTCTCCTCCCATTGCGTCCCGTCGGGGTCGCTGAGGGTCCCACCGAGATGGAAGGGCTGGCTCATCTTGGTGTAGCCGAGGTCGTCCTTCTGGTCGCCGAGGAGGCCGACGGCGGCCAGGGAGGCGGCCAGGCCGCCCCGCGCGCTCAGTTCCCCGTCGAAGGTCAGCGGCTGGTCGGCGACCGGCACGTCCTTCAAGTGGGCGACCAGGCCCGTGCCGCTCAGCCGCAGCTCCGGCGCGATCAGCGCAAATTCCGTGCAGCGAAGGTCGAGGTTGGCGCCGCGGTGCGCCACGACGCTGATCTGGTCGTAGGGGACCTCGCGCAGCCGGTCGGTCAGCGCGACGACCAGCTTCCCCTGCTTGTCGAGCAGGCGCTTGGCCTCCTCCGTCT
>Ga0265320_10002295_pt1 | contig 13398 bp, 9 predicted proteins | sample 4827metaG_FD_202087 | JGI IMG/M metagenome (GOLD analysis project Ga0265320, IMG submission 202087) | Rhizosphere microbial communities from Carex aquatilis grown in University of Washington, Seatle, WA, United States - 4-8-27 metaG | ecosystem: Host-associated > Plants > Roots > Rhizosphere >...
GGGACCTCGATTCAATGGTCGTGCGCTGTGAGGTGCTGGCCCGCCTGGGCAGGGTCGAGGAGGCCGGTCGGGTCTTCGTGCGGATCGAGCAGGACCAGGGGGATGGGTGGCGACGGTCAAGCGTTGGAGCGTTGGGGTTGCTGATATTGCTGGGACGGACCGATGAGGCCATTGCGCTGATACCCGGACTGATCGGCTTGCCGAGTGGAGCAGTCCTGCTGACGCGGCAGGTGCTTCGACTCGATCCCTCGTATGATTCGATTCGCAGCGATCCGAGGTTTAAGGTCCTGATCGCGGAGCCAGCGAACGCGACGCCCCTCGGGCCAACAGGGTCCCGGAGCTGAGAAATCGAGTCGAGCAACGCGGCCGTTGCGCACCCGGTATTCCTGTTCAATTCCTGCCAACATTGGTGCCGCTTGGTGCAACCTCCTGCAGACTCGTGCAACTCATGCAAATATGGGACTTGCGACGGAATCCCGGATCTTATTGACCGGTCGCTAGCTTGCAAAACGAGCGAGCACCGGATTCGATCCTCGGCGACCGCACCATCTACGGGATCGATGGCACGGTCAGTCGATCTCAATCTCGGGGCCGGACCTTGTCCGGGATCGTTTGGCCGCGATAGCCCGGAGTTCCTTTGCAGCAAGAAGGTCTTTTTCGCGCCCCATCGCCTCTTTGGCTTGAACCAAGTCGGCGAGGGACATGAGCCGACAACTCTTTCCGCCGATCTCAAACCACTCGGCATTTGCTTTAAGGGTATCAAAACTGCCCAAGCCTTGTATGGAAGAAAGAATATCAACGACACCCCAGTCCGTCTCGAGGTAAAGGTTGCGGATCTCTTCACCGGGCGGCGGAGTTTTAAGGAACGAAAGGCGCTGCGGTGTCATCCGATGGAGTGGATGCAGGTCCTTCAAGGTTGAGCGAAGTCGCTCTACATTCTCAGTCGTTAGAACCGCGCAGATATCGAGATCTCGCGTGACGAGAGCTGAGCCGTGAAGCACTCCGGCAAATCCTCCAACAACAACAAAATCAACGCCTGAGTCAGCGAGTCTTTGGAGTAATTGGCTCAGGCTTTTCACTGCGTTCGTCGCGGATCCGGTCGAATTCCAGCACTAGGGCGAGCGCTTGGTCATGCTGTATGGCCCGTTCTTCCGGGCTAAGCCTCAAGCTGGCGTCCACTAGGCTCAAATCAAAGCCCGCTTTTTCAGCTTCGATAATGGCTGAATTGTCGGGTTCCCGCATGTGGGGAAGTCTGTTCAATGAGACGGGAACGTCAAATGTCCAAATGCAAACGACCTCCGCTATTTCAGCGAGGACAACCGACGTGTGGCACCTAGCTTGGCACGATCGGTTGTGCGTTTCCAGCATGACTCAAAATCTGCCGACGAAAGGCGTGGGGGTTCGATCCCCCCCCTGGGCACCATCCATTAACGCGTCTGTGCCGCCTCGGGAAAGGTTTCGATCTCAAGGTCTCGGTACGAGACCTCTGTGTTGGCGCCGCCATGGATTTGCAGCGCAAACTTGCCCCGTAGCGGGATCGCTCCGTCGCGCTCGGTGTAGTCGACGGTCTTCACGCCGTTGAGCCAGATCTCGATGTGCGCCCTTTCCGCCCGAATCCTGTAGTCATTCCAAACGCCCGGCCTTAACGCGCGGTTTCGAACGTCGGCCGGCGCGGTCGCCAGATTCGCGTTGCGCCGGCTCTCGTCGTACAAGTTGCCGTCGGTTTCGGCCCCAAGATCGGCCTGGTAGCCCGAGACCTCAAAGGTGCCGGGGACGCGTTGAGACCAAAACTGAACGCCTCCGTTCACGAATCCTCCGGTGCCCTCGACCTTGTACTGGAGCCGCAGCTCGAAATCTCCATAGTCCGCTGTGGTCGCAAGGAACTCGTTGTTCGGCTGCCGCCGGTCGAGGGCGCCTGCGACAATGGCGCCGTCCTCAATGCGCCAATTACCCAAGTTTCCCTCCCAGCCCTCAAGTGTCGTCCCGTCGAACAGCGGCTTCGAGGACTCGCCTCCCACCGTGGATATGGTCCCAACCGGAGTGCTCGTGGGCGCGATGACCTGAACCTCCATTCGGGTCAATTCGGGGTCGATAATGTCCATGGCCCAGAGTCGCTCGCCGTTCACGGTGGGCAGGTGACTGCTCCGAGTCGCGATTCCCCCCTTATGCAGCGCATGATAGGCGTCGTCTATGTTACCCACCTCAAAGTTCACATGATCGAGCGCGCCCGCGGCCCATTTGTTCAAGGGAGGTTCGCAGAAGATCAGCTCGATCAGGTCCTTGCTGGGTCCAGGCAGCCTGAACTTGACCAGGGCTAGGTGTCCTTTCGCGTCGTTCATGCGGACTATCTCGGGACAGCCCAGCGTCGCCCGATAAAAGGCCATTGCAGGTTCCGCAAGTGAGGACGGCACCGCTAGTCCTATATGCTGCAAGTGATTGCTGAACGGGATGTGACGCATTGCCTCGGTTTCGGGGGCGATCCATGGCTTGGTCACCTGCAACAGATTTCCGGCCGGGTCAGCCAGTTGAAGGACGCGCCTCTGCCGATCCGAGCCAATCCAGGTCATGGGCACGCCGCGGGCTCGCAGGGCGCTCGCAACGCTGTCCAGGTCGGTCGCGGCAAGCGTCACATGCTGAAGGCGTCGCGCCCAGTTGGCCTCGGGTACCCTCTGGAACTCGATCCACTGGTTGGCTCCGACCTCAAAGCGGATCAGAATGGGGTTCACGGTCACTTCGGCGAGCCCGGCCCCTTGGCCGTAGAATCGCCGAAGGGGAGCAAAGTCCGACGAAAGAAAGGTGACGCCGGTCAGCCCGGAAAACGCGATCGGAGCCGCCTGGTCTGAAAGGCTGTCGCTTCTGGCAACAAGCGGCTCCACCGAAAGCAGCAGAAACGTCGCCAGTAGGGCGGATCGGAAAGGGTACCTTTTGCCCATGTGGACCCACCATATGGTGTGAAGCCGCACATGGCACAAGGGGATTGCCGGCATGATCAATATCAGCGGCGGCGGGTTAGAAGATCTCGGAAGCCGCAAGTCGTGTGGATTCGATCCCCACCCTGGGCAGATTTCCCGCTTAAGAGGCCCCCAGGGGCATAAGATGGCACCTCGCGTCGATCCTGGGCGGGCATTCTATCGTGGTCGATAGGTTGTGTTCCATGTCATTGGATCGTGAGCGACTCGTGGTCGGCAATGGCCATCGGATTGTGTCCAAAATGCGGTCCTTTGGGTGACACGCTCAAGCTGGGACCGAATCGACCCCATATGGCGCACCTGAGCGTTGCAGAAAAGGAAGGCGCGCATTCGTCGCCGAAATCGGCGGGAGCAGCCATCAGGGGCAATTGTTGGGAGTCGTACGGCTTTGAAGCGCCCATACACGTTTGGTGCGCACAACCAGAGGATCCCTGAAGCCGCGATAGAATTTGGGTCCTGTTCCCCAATAACGACATGGAACCGATCAAGGTGAACTCTATGCATTCATATAAGATGCCAACCAGTAATGCCTTGCCTCCATCGCAATAAGACTGGCACGTGCTAAGCAAGCAATTCAACGCATGGCATCAATAATACCAAACGTAGTAGTCGGAATGGGCCTTTGTCTCGCGTGCGCGACGTTCGCGGCTGAAGCCGAAAACTCAACCGACATTACCGCCGTTGCCGCCAGGGCAAGCGACGACTACGTCCGGTCCAGGCTGCCCGACGGCACGTTCTCGATTGAATACTACGCCTTTGGAGATGGAGGCCACTATGGCGGCCAGATGGCCGACGAATCCGTGGACAAGCTCAAATTCACCGACGTCGCCCGGATGATCGCGAATCCCCTTGCCGCGCACAATTACGTTCCTGCAAGGGATGCGGGCAATACACGTCTCTTGATCATGGTCTACTGGGGGCTGACTTTTGTGCCCGAGGCGATCTCCGCGTCTCCGGGCTACACTAACTTCAGTTACACCGAGAATGCGGCGCTCCAGACGGCAAGCTTGGCAAAGATCGCCGCGGCGAACAGGCCGAGCACGGTTCCGAGCGGATACCATTCAACAGGCAGCGGCAGTTCGGCGGCGCAGATGGGACTAAGCGACAGCCAACTGGCCGAGCTCTCGTCCCAGGTGACGGTACTCACAATGTTCAACGAACAACGCGACCGGACGGATTTCAGGGCGGCCAAGCTGCTGGGATATGATTATGACGCCGCGCTCGGTACCGAAAACGGCAACTATATAAGGGGAACGGCATTTGGAGTGAAGAGGGACGACCTCGTCTCAGAGCTCGAAAGCAACCGGTATTTTGTCGTGCTAATGGCGTACGATTTTCAGATGCTGCTGAAGCAGAAGAGGCACAAGTTGCTTTGGGAGACCCGATTCAGTGTCCGGCAGAACAACCATGCCTTTGATCGCGACCTTCCCATGATGGCGGGATTTGCGTCGCAGTACTTCGGCCAGAACACCAATGGCTTGGTTCGCCAGCGGATGCCTTTTGGCAACGTCACAATCGGCGAGGTGAAGTCGCTCGGGACGGTGGAGCCCGCTTCCAAGTAGCGAGGGCATGTTCTTCACGCCCGAAATTCCAGCGGTCGGCCGACTCCGGCGCGGTCTAAAGAATCCGAGCACCTGCCAAGGGCGGGCAATTTTGCGAAAAAGCGATAATTATCACTTTTTCGCGAAAACCGTTGCGACCGGCACTTTCCGACCCACGACAAGCGCATTACTCTGATTAGCGTTACCGTAATTGGAGTAATGGGAATGTCAGCAATGCGCCTGCCGTGAGGCGAAAACGGTGGGATTCGAACCACCCAGGACGCCGAATCCTTGCCGTCGCCCCCGACAGGGATTGGATTCACGTCAGTTCAAAGCCAAAACAGGCTTAGGGCACCATCCATCTTGTCTATCTGGGAGAAGTCGAGGGGTGGGGGCGTCCGACATGAGCCTCCGGCAATTCAAAGTGAGGAGCCGAGGTAGGGCCCTAAGGCCCCTGAGTCCCAGTCGGAGAAGACTGGTCCGACTCGCCGGCAACAGATCAGTCGGTGAAGGTGAGGTTTGCAGGGGTCACGGGCCATTTCTTCTCAAGGCCGCCCGTGGTCGGCACATCCGGACCCACCTCCTCAAGCTTGACGCCACTGACCCAGGCATGGCCGGTCCCGTCTATGAAGAACCCAAAAGCAAGGGCTCCCGCGGTCGCCGGAACATCCAGGACAATCGAATAGTTCTTCCAATCGGACGTGCCCTTCACGGGTCGACTGTCCATGTTGTCGAATCCCAGCAACGCGCCGCCCGCCTTGGCATCGATGCGGAACCAAAGATGGGCACCTCCGTCATTGGCATTCTCCGTCTTCATCCAGGCGCTAAGCCGCAGTCTCTTCCCAAGGTAGTTGTGGGCGTCGCACATCTGCATCATCCCGCCGAAACCATCTATCGTTGGTTCGATCGACTTGGCGTACGCGCTAGGCAATCCGTCGTGCGTACTGTCCCTGTCAACGCCGACCACGTACGCGGCTACTTTGCTTCCGTTCTTCCACCAGCCCGACGGAGCAACGGTTGTGACCTTCGGATTGGCCCCGACGTCCGGCGTTTGGGCCATGAGCCCGCTCGTGGGGCTCAACCCGGCGAGCAGGGTCAAGAGCGCCGCAGCGACCGACGTGCGTGTGATTGGACAAGGCTTCATTGAGATATTCATGGGGAATCTGCTTTCTGAATGTTGTTGGATGAGACCCTTTCCGTGCAAGAGGGACGCAAGGCGGCTGGGCAGGCGAGGCATGTGCGAGGCTCGTGTGTCAGGCCTATGGACGTCCGCTTAATTGAATCGAGAGGCGGGCTACGCTACCAGGGATTTCTCAGGCTCTCGCTGCAGCGAAAGAGGGACAATAGTGAGCTCAGGTACGAATACACGGGAGATGATGGACTCTTCTCAACACATGCCAATACCCCTCTTGGATCCATGATTCAACCGTTCGTTGCAAGGGTCGGCGGCCGCCCAGATCAGATCGCATGTCGAGGAACCGTCTTCCTCTGGCATCTTAGGGGATTGGATGTAGGCGCACCGCGATTCGAAATACGGTCCAAGGGGAGCCGTTTGACCCGGCGAAAGTTGCCTACCTAACAATGCTCAGGATGCTTGGCTAAGCAGACGATGCCCATGAGACCCGGATCTACTGACGCGAGACGTGTGGGCTCGATCCCACTCTGGGAGCTTCTCTGATGGCGACGGGTGGGCGCCGCCGACCCTATCCGTTTTTCCATCCGGGCCATCAGCCGCCGGACGCCCATGTTGGTCGGCCGTGGGCTGCGACGGAAGCCGGGCGCTCCTGCGAGGCGCGAGTCCCTTTCGCGAAACAATCTGCCTGCCGAACAACAAGGAGTGGAAGCTCCTCCTGTCATCGTTGCTCCGCAGGCGAGGTAACAAGACCGATAAGCTGCCCTTAAACGCAAGGCCACGGCGCCCGCCGTGTTGATAGTCAGCCTTGTTGGTACTAGGGACCTGCAGGCAGACGGACCTCTGTGTCCCTATTGATGCCCACGGCTTCCCAACGCCTTCTGGCCGGTTCGGATGAGTCTGGGCGGAGCCGTGGCCGGAATTCAAGGCGTGCGGCGTCGCTGCTGGCGGTGGTTGGACTCGTTCTTGCGGCGATAGGGGCGCCGTCGGTTCGTGCGCAGAATGCGACCACCACCGTGACGGTCGGGGGCTATCCCTCAGTCACGGCGGTGAACCCGGTGACGAACAGGATCTACGTCGAAATTGGGGGCGACAATGTGGCAGTCATCGACGGGGCCACGAACGCGGCAGCCACCATAGCAGCGGGATCCGCCGGCTCTGTGGCGGTGAACCCTGTCACCAACAGGATCTACGTCTCAAACGGACCCTTCTCCGGCATCCCCAACAACCCCCACGTGACGGTGATCGACGGGGACACGAATTCGACCGCCATCATCGCGGCGGGGTCCGCCGGTTCCCTAGCGGTGAACCCGGTGACCAACAAGATCTACGCCTCATACTACGGCGGCACCACGGTGATCGACGGCGCCACGAACGCGACCACGACCCTATCGGGAACCGGGGGTTCCATCGCGGTGAACCCGGTGACCAACAGGATCTATGTCGGGAACACTGGCAGCGCCAGCGTGACGGTGATCGACGGGGCCACGAATGCGGCCACCACGGTCAATACGGGATCCTATGTGTATGAAATCGCGGTGAACCCGGTGACGAACAGGATCTACGGCCTAAGCGGCAACACGGTGACGGTGATCGACGGGGCCACCAATGAATCCACCGGCATCATGGTCGGATTCACTCCCCAGACGATCGCGGTGAGCCCGGTGACAAACAGGATCTACGTGGCAGACCTTGCCGGCTCCGAGGTGACCGTGATCGACGGGACGACGAATGCGGCCACCAGCATCGCGGTGGGATCCAATCCCCAAGACATCCAGGTGAACCCGGCAACCGGCAGGGTCTACGTGGCGAACAATGCCAGTGCCAGTGTGACGGTGATCGACGAGGCCGCCGCCACGGCAAGCATGCACTCGGCGCGCCTCATCAACATCTCGGCCCGCGCACAGGTTGGGACCGGCGGGAACATCCTGATCCCCGGTTTTGTGGTCAGCGGCAGCGGCACCGAGACCCTCCTGATCCGCGGCGCAGGGCCCGGCTTGACTCAATTCGGCGTCTCCGGTGCCCTGGCGCAGCCCAGCCTGAGCGTGTTTGACAGTTCGGGAACGAGGGTCGCTTCAAACACCGGCTGGGGCACAAATGCGAATCCGGCCCAGATCGCCGGCGTCGCAGCGCAGGTAGGCGCCTTCGCCTTCACCGTCGGAAGCGCCGACTGCGCGTTGATGGTGAGTCTGCCCGCAGGCGCCTACACCGTGCAGATCTCCGGGGTCAACAACACCACCGGGGTCGCGCTCGCCGAGGTCTACGAGGCATCGCCCGGCGGCACGCGCCTGGTAAACATTTCCACCCGGGCTCAGGTCGGAACCGGCGGCGACATAATCATCGCGGGCTTCGTCGTTTCAGGCACGGGCTCCGAAGAATTGCTCCTGCGCGCCGACGGGCCCGCCCTGAGCCAATTCGGCGTCTCGGGGGTCCTGGGGCAGCCCAGCATGAGCGTGTTTGACAGGGCGGGCGTCGCGGTCGCCTCCAACACCGGCTGGGCCACCAACCCGGATCCGGGCATGACTGCGGGCTTCGCGGCAGACGTGGGCGCATTTCCCCTGTCCCCGGGCAGTTCCGGCATCGCCAGTTCCGACAGCGCCCAGTTCGTCCGGCTGCCGCCGGGCGCCTACACCATGCAGGTATCCGGGACGAACAATTCGACCGGAAACGCGTTGGCAGAGATCTACGAAGTGCCGTAACCACGACAGCCGCGCCGGCGCCTGTTCCTTGCTTGCGGTCGTGACCAGGGGGACCTTGCCCCCGCGACCTGCATCGGCAGGTCCCGGGCCCGGTTCGCGCGCGGAGGATGGTCTTGCGCTCGCGTCACGCTTCTCGTTGAAGAGGATTTCCAATGATCATTCGCCCGGATGACCTGCGAGGGCCGGAGATTGCGTCCTTCCTGGAGGAGCATCTCCAGGACATGAGGGACGTCTCTCCCCCGGAGAGCAAACACGCGCTTGATATCGAAGGCCTGAGGAGGCCCGAGATCAGCTTCTGGACCGTTTGGGACGATCGAAAGATTGCCGGCTGTGGAGCCCTCAAGGAGTTGGACGCCGGTCACGGGGAATTGAAGTCCATGCGGACGTCGAGAGCTCACCGGCGCCATGGAGTGGCCTCGATCCTGATGAATCACCTGATTGAAACGTCGAGGGGCAGGGGCTATCGGCGCCTGAGCCTGGAAACGGGCTCGATGCCGTTCTTTGAGCCCGCGCGGCGCCTCTACGCCAAATTCGGGTTTGGGCCATGCGGCCCGTTCGCTGACTACCGGCTTGATCCCAACAGCGTATTCATGTCGCGGCTCCTATAGATCGAGCCCGCGCGCCATTCGGCGGCGGAAATCGAGCCGTCCCGACAATGCGCAGTCAGTCTCGTTTCCCGAATCAAGCTACGGCAGCGATCTGCGCCGGCTTCAACCGGGTTTGCACCCATAGGACGACGCATGACTCGCCTCGGCCAGCGCATGGTGCTTTACCAGCGCCGCGAAATTACGTTGCCTCGGGTACCCGATGAGCCCCCTGAAACTGGAGCTTCCCCATCCCGTCAGCGGACGGCTGGATGTGTTCGATGAGCTGAAGGGCCTGGCGATCATCCTCGTGGTCGCCTACCATTTCGGCGGCGCCCTCGGCTGGAGCAACGCCCTGCACGGCGATCTTGGCGTCGACATCTTTGTCATCCTAAGCGGCGCCGGCCTGGCCTTCGGCGCGCGCTACGAGAATGCCCGTGCGTTCCTGACCCGGCGGCTGATCCGCATCATGCCGACCTATTGGATCGTCCTTGCGCTCTTTTGCATCTGCAACGCCCATTTCCTGCAGCTGCATTACACGCCGCTTGACCTCCTGGTCCACTTCCTGGGCATCCAGGGCTTCTTTGGCGACGCCTGCGGGATGGCGATCAACGATTCGTTCTGGTTCATCACTCTTATCCTGTCGCTCTATGTCCTGTTTTGCCTCTGTCACCCGTTGATGGACTCGCCGGACCGCTTGCTGCTTGCCGGGTTTGCGATTTCAGTGACCGTGGCGCTCGCCTTCTTCTACACCGGCCAGTCCGGGATGTTCGCCCACCTGGGTCTGCGTTTGCCGGGATTCTTCATCGGACTCCTCATTGGCCGGCTGCTGAGAACGGGCCGGCTCGAACTCAGGCTCGGGTGGCCGCTCGTGCTGGCGTTGGTGCTGCTCACCTATGTCCCGTACACCCAGGGCGTGATTTTCTACACGGCGATCGTGGCGCTGGCCCTGATGGCGGCCTATGTCTTCGGCTGGAAGGCCGTGGTTCCGCCCGGCCTCGGGACCAAGGTGGCGCGCACGCTGCGATTCCTTGGGGAGCACTCTCTGGAGATCTTCCTCATCCACCAGCCGCTGATGCGCCAGTACAACCTGTACCTGCAGGGCCGCTGGTTCAATATCCCGCAGCCGGGCGTCGGCTCGCTGAGCCTCGGCATGGTGATCGCGCTGGCGGTCACCCTTTATGCCAGCGTCGAGCTGCGCTGGCTCGTGCGGAGGCTTCCGCTCGGAGCCGGGCTTTCCCGATGAATCCCGCGGCCGCGCCGATCCAGGACCTGACTCATATCGGATGCACAGTCGAGCGGACGCCGGTGACCGAGGCCTGAGTGGAATCGCGCGCAGCGAACGGATTGCCGCGCAAAATTCGCGCGCGCCCATCCCCGGGGTTCGTCGCGCCGGGTCCCGGTGCAGCTAAATTGTTTGAGTTCAGGTCCAGGCCGGGATGGAATCGGCCAATCAATCACCGGATCCGACGCGTGCCCCAGGCACGTCTCCCTACGGTGTGGGAGCCGCCCTCTCGTTAACTCGGATCATTGCAATGCCAGACCACCCATGAGAACGCCGCACATTCTGCGTTTCCTAGTGCTCCTCGCATCCGCCCTGCCGCCCTGTGTGGCCGAGCCTGTCAATACGCCGCTGGCAGCGGAGGCCACGCAGAGGAGCTACGACAGGGACGGGAGCAGGAAGGGGCTCGTCATCCTGTCGGTGAATTGGGCCCGCAAGCTGGGATGCGGCGGCTTCCAGAATGCCGCGCTGTGGGAGCTCAGCTTCGACCGCCTCCCGACTGCGAAGCAAAAGGACGATGACATCGGCGACCTGGTCCTGGACGTGCCCGTGCGTCTGTCCGCCAGACCCGAGGGCGCCGACTATGTCCTTCTCGTGGAGCCCGGTGAGTATGCCTTGAGCTTCTGCAGCATAAAGGTGGCGCGATCGGAGACGGCTGTCGGCTACATCAGGTTGGGCAGGAGGCAGCTCATCAGCAGCGGCAATGCCCAGGGCGGCAGCTTCACCGTGGCGGCGGGGGAAGCCGTCTATATCGGGAGCTTCTCCTTGAACTGCGCGCCCGGGCCGACGCTGTGGCGCACCTACGAGGAAGGCAGGGACAACTTCCGGAACAAGATGGCGGTCGTGAAGAGGAAATATCCCTTCCTGGAGGTGGACAAGGTCCAGTTCAGGCTGTTTCGCACGACGATCTTCGGGGCTGCCTATGAATTGCCGCCGGACGAGAAGAAGGGCCCCGGCTGATCACCGTGGCCGATGCCTGCGCCCTCCGCGCCCCTAGTCGGGCCCGAATTCATGGATTCTGTCCCGGCGGGGCCGTGTGCCTGACCGCCTGCTAGGGACGGACGCGGACGAGCACATCGCCGCTGACCGTTGTGCCCTCGGGATCGTGGACAAGCGCAACGTAATGCCCCGCGGCCTCCGCGGCGACATTCCTCAACTTGAGCACAGGGCGCGTCGCCCCGGCTATCTCGTCGCCGTCGTGCAGCCACCGGTATTCCAAGGGCCCCGTTCCTGTGGCTTCTATGGAAAGCTTCAGTTCCCTGCCAGCCTTGGCGGTGACGACCGGTTCGGGCTCCCGCCTTAGCGTCGGGACGGCGGCTCCCCTGATCCCGAACGACAGTGCGCTTGGCGCAACCCGCACCCGTTCGGCCTGCGCCGACGCCCTGTGCCCGCGCAGGTCGTCCACGGTCGCGATGAAGGTCAGATCCTCGCCCGGTGCGAGATCAGCCGGCGGGCGCCAGAAGACTCGGTAGGGAGGCGAATCGTCCGTACCCAGCAGTTCGTATTGCCGGGGCCTTGAGGCCCGAGCCATTGCGAACGTCACCTCCGCGAAGCCGTCGCCCCCGGCCACGTCGGCGCGAAGCTCCTGGCGCTCCGGGATCACATGGCCGCCCACGCTGCTCGCGGTGAAGGTCATGACCGACCCGGCCGCGGGCGCGGAAAAAACGATCGAGGGCGCCGAGGCGGGGGCCGGAAGGCGAGCTCCGGCCTGCCAGATGACGCACTGCAGCGGAGCCAGCGACACGGCGACCCGTCCGTCGCCGCCCACGGTCAGGACGGAGGCGCCCGAAAGGTCGGGGCTCCTGGAGTCGAAGATGTTTTGGAAGCCGGCGCCCGCCGGCTGGCACGTGGCCAGGCTGGCGACCGCGGTGTCTGTCCGGGAATTGTTCAGGGCGACCAGGTACTCCACCTGCTCTTTGCGCTCCACGCGCGAGAACGCGAAGAGGTGGGGCTCGCCGCTGTCGCGAAGCAGCATGGCGCCGCGCGCGAGGCCGGGATGGGCGGTGCGCAGCCCGGCCAGCTTGCGGATGGTCGAGTAGAAGGGGTGGCCGACGTCGAACTTGTCGTCGCCCCCGCCTCTGCTGGTCCCGAGGAGCGGGAGCTCCCGGAACCTCGGCGACCGCGAAGCAAACATGTCCTCGCGCGCGCCCATGTCGTTGCCGATCCCGGCCATGCCCTGCTCGTCCCCGTAATAGACGACGGGCATGCCTCGGGCGGTGAGCAGGAGCTCGTGGCCGAGGAGGACAAGTTCACCCAGCTGCTCCGCGCTCGCTTGCGGATTGTCCTGCTTCAGGAAGTAGGCGAACCGGCCCGCGTCGTGGTTGCTGATGAAGGTCACGGAGCTCTGGGCGTTGCTGTCATGGTCCGTGTACAGGTCGTCCATGGCGAAGAGGCCCGCCAGATCGGGCGCGCCGTGGCCCCTGGAGATGAAGTCGCGGGCCGCCTGGAAGAAGCCGAAGTCGATGGTGGAGTCCAGCGTGCCCGTCGTCGAGAACTCGCTCATCAGGGGGACATCGCGATTCTCATTGCCCACCTCGCCGAACTGGATGAAGTCCGGCCGGCCCCGCCTGAGGGCCTTCGCGCGGATCGCCGGTGCAAACGCCTGCCAGAATTCCATGTTCACGTGCTTGACCGTGTCGATGCGGAAGCCGTCTATTCCGTAGGCCTCGATCCACCGGCCGTAGATGTCTGTGAACCCGCGCACCACTTTCGGGTTTTCGGTGAACACGTCGTCCAGCCCCGAGAAATCTCCGTGCAGCGCGCTCTCGCCCACCCAGATGCTGTTGCCCCGGTTGTGGTACAGGGTCACGTCGTTGAGCCACTCGGGTCCCTTGGAGTGCGCCTCCTCGGGCGGCACGAAAGGCACGTGCGCAAAGCTTCGCTCCGCGGAGAGCCTCGGGAAGCTGGGCGATGAAGCCAGGCCGTTGTAGGCGACCGCATGGGGGTCAAAGGGGTTGCCGGCGGCGTCGCGGTAGGGGAACTCGGCCATGGCCCGGTATTCGGTCCCATCCCTGTACTGGATGACGTCCGCGGTGTGGTTGATGACGATGTCCAGGTAGACCCGAAGGCCCCGGGCGTGCGCCTGAGCCACGAATTCCCTGAATTCCGCCTCGGTGCCGAGGTGGGGGTCGATCTTCGTGAAGTCGAGGATCCAGTAGCCGTGATAGCCGGCCGAGCCTGCCTGCATGGGC
>Ga0265320_10002298_pt1 | contig 13393 bp, 12 predicted proteins | sample 4827metaG_FD_202087 | JGI IMG/M metagenome (GOLD analysis project Ga0265320, IMG submission 202087) | Rhizosphere microbial communities from Carex aquatilis grown in University of Washington, Seatle, WA, United States - 4-8-27 metaG | ecosystem: Host-associated > Plants > Roots > Rhizosphere >...
CCTTTAAGTCTCCGATCGTCTTGGGTGGCCCTAGACCCGCGCGGTCCAGCAACGCCTTGTTGTAGTAGAGGCCCGTGGTCTGGACGCCCCGACTCAGGGCCAGCGGAAAGGCCGTGACGCCGCCGCCGATACCTCCGAGGTGGAACTGTTGTGGCACCCGGGCGAGGATCGCAGCCATCCGCGGGTCGGCGCCGAGGTCGGCAAGCAGACCATCCCGGGTCCAGGCTCGAACGAACAGCCCATCGAGCAGCACCAGCCCCACGGGGTCGCCGGACAGCATCTCGGCACGCGCGAGCCGGTCGAACTCGGACTCGAAGCCGGGGATCGTCCGGATGTCCCAGTCGACCCCAGGGTGCTGGGCCTTGAAGTCGTCGTAGACCTTCTTGAGCGCCGGCTCAGCGAAGGGGTCACCACCCCCGGTAACGACCGTGATGGGACCTGACAGGGCGGAGGACGTCGGCGACCCGGAGGCGCCCCCGCTGCCGCCCGGGGCGGCACACGCAGCGAGCGCCCCGCCCGCGGCGATCAGGGCCCCGAGCTTGAGCACGTCCCGGCGCGACCATGGACGGCTCCAAACGTTGTCGTTCGTCGACGGAACCGACCCCATCGCGCTGCCCCCATGGCGGTGCGCCTCGAACACAGGTGCGCCCCGCGGAGAACGAGTATGGTTCGGCCGGTCTCGTCCCGCTTGGGGGGGTTCTACGATCGCGGGTGGAGCCAGCGCCCGACGCCCGATCGGCCGAGCTCGAGGCCCCTACGTGGGTGTCTCGGTCCGCGCCAACGAGATGACCGGCCGCGCTCGGCTGGCCCCGCGGGATCGGCGGTGATCGAGTCGCGTACGCGCATGCCGCTCCTGCGCCGCTCGCATCGCGAAAGCGGACTCGACCTTCTGTTCCTCGCCCCGACTCTGATCGTCCTCGCCGTCTTCCTCCTCTACCCGCTCGCCTACGGCCTCGTGCTCAGCGTCCATGACACGCAAGGATTCGACCTCACGAGCTTCGTCGGGCTCGAGAACTACGGGCGGGCGATCTTCGGGGACGCCGTCTTCCACCAGGCCCTGGCGACCACCGTCGTCTTCACCGGTGCCGCGGTCGTGCTGCAGACCGGGCTTGGGCTGTTCCTGGCGGTACTCGTGGCGGACGTCGGACGTGGGCGGACGCTCTTGCGGTTCGTCTTCTTCGCACCCTTCGTCCTCGCCTCGGTGGCGGTCGGCGCGGTCTGGAAGTACCTGTACGCGCCCTACTTCGGGATCGTCCCGTCGGTGGGGTCCGCGCTCGGACTCAACACCCTGACGGTCGCGCCGCTCGCCGACGCCCACTGGGCGCTTTGGGCGATCATGGCCGCCTTCCTGTGGCGGTTCGCGGGCTTCAACATGGTGGTCTACCTCAACGCCATCCAGAGCCTGCCGCGTGAGTTCTACGAGCACGCCGCGATGGAGGGCGCCGGCAGGTTCGAGCGCTTCCGGCACATCACCTGGCCCCTGCTGTGGCCGCAGACGTTCACGCTTGTGCTACTGACCACTATCGGGACCCTTCGGATCTTCGACATGGTCTGGATCATGACCGAGGGCGGACCCTCGAACGCCACCGAGACCGTCGCGACGGACGTCTACGTGACCGCCTTCCGATTCCTCCAGGTCGGCTACGCGCAGGCGATGGCCATGATCCTGCTGGTCATCATCCTCGCGCTCACCGTCGTCGAGTACCGCATCCTCGATCGCCGCGCCGAGGCCGTGCGCCTGTGACGAGGCTGGCTCGCCCCCGGCTGTCCACATTGCTGTTGGTTCTTCTCGCCCTGGTGTGGTTCTACCCGGTCGCGTGGACGCTGCTGAACGCGTTCAAGTCCAGCGCCGACATCTATCGCGCCCCGTGGGACCTGCCGTGGCCGCCGGTCGTGGGGAACATCGGCGAGGCATGGAGCCGCGGGCAGCTCGGCGTCGCGCTGGCGAACTCGGCGTACGTGACGGCGATGACCGTGGCAGGGGTCCTGGTCCTCGCGGTGCCGGGAGCCTATTCGCTCACCCGCTTGCGGCCGCCCCTGCGGGCCGTGCTGCTCATCGTCGTCCTGGCGCCGTTGATCATCCCGACGGAGGTGCTGATCGTTCCGCTCTTCTCGATGTTCCGCGCGCTGGGCCTGATCGACAGCCTGCCCGGTCTCGCGGTCACCAACGTCGTCGCGTACGTGTCGTTCGCGACCCTCATCCTGGTCGGCTCCTTCCGCACGATCCCGCGGGACGTCACCGATGCCGCGGGCGTCGACGGAGCGGGTCGCTTCGACGTTCTGCTGCGGATCGTCATCCCGCTCGCTCGACCGGGGATCCTCGCCGTGGCCGTGCTCGTCGCGGTCCTGGCCTGGAACGATTTCTCCGCGTCGCTGGTCCTCCTGCAGAAGCCTGACACCTTCACGGTGCAGCTGGCCCTCACCCGGTTCTCGACGTTCTACGCGACCGATCAGGGGCTGACCTTCGCCGGCATGGCCATCGTGATCCTCCCGCCGTTGCTCCTGTTCCTGGTGCTCCAGCGGAGCTTGATCCAGGGTCTGGCGGCGGGGTTGGTCCGGCATTGAGGGCCGGCCCGACCGGGCTCCGGACGCCTGCTCAACCCTGGATCGCCCTAGCCGCCTCCGGCGCGAGCACGAGGTGGCCGAGGGTCGGGCCCGCCGATGCGGTGGTCACCTGCGCACCCGCCGAGCGGGGCCGATCTCCCGTGGCCCATCCGACGACGATATGGCCGAGCCACGCCAGTGCGCCCACGTAGGCGAACGGCGCCGCGCCGGTCAGGGTCGTCACGATCAACAGCGCCAGCGCAAGGGCGGGTTGGTGCAGCACGCTGTGGAGCATCACCATCGCCGGCCGTCGACGCCAGACGAACCGCGGCACGTCCGGGACGATGCCGAACAGCAGCAGCGGGACGAGTCCGACGCCGAGCTGGGAGGCCTGGGTACTGGCGAACAGGGCCAAGGCAAGGCCTGGGACGAGCCACAGGTGCCGCGGCCGGAGGCGCAACCGACGGCCGGACGCAGGCTCGCCCGCGGCGCTGCCAACGGCAAGTGGCCCCGAGGCCGCGGCGTGTGGAGCCGGTGCGTGGGCGCGACGGGCATCGGCCGCGGCAGCAGCATCGCGGGGCTCCAGCACCACGACGGCGGTCGGGCGCGCACGACGTGCGGCCAGGCCATCGACATCGGCGCCCCAGCCGGGGTACTCGATCACCTTCGCCCAGAGCCGGTCGCGCTCGTCGCCCGAGGCGACACGGGCGCGGACCGCTCGCGGCCCGCTGACGAGCTCGACCGTCGCCTCGGGGTTGGCCTGGAGGTTGAGCCACCAGGCTGGTTCGGCCTTGTCCCAGCCGTTCATCGCGACCGTCACGAGGTTCAGACCGTCCTCGTAGTAGCCGACGATGGCGACGCGCGCCTTGCCCGATCGGCGCCCGAGGGTCTCGAGGCTCAGCATCCCGAACCGCCGACCCGCCTCTGGCGAGGCGAGGCCCATCCGCCCTTTGCTGAGCCGGTAGATCGCGCGCTGGGCGATCCAGAAGGTGCGGATCGCGAACCGCGGAGGGGTTCGGACGGTCTGCCTGTGTTCGGCGAACTCGCCGATGATCGCCTTCGTCATGGCGGTACTTCCTTTCTGTCCCAAGGGGGACGCGATTCGTCGAGGGGATGAAGTGCGAAAGGGCCCCGGAGTCCGGCTCCGGGGCCCATTCGGTCAGGCGGCGGCGAGTGCCGGTGCGCCCCTCTGCTGCCGGTCCTCGGAGGCGGGGATCGGAGCTGCCTTGAACCCATGGAACGTGAGGTACAGGCCCAGGAAGGCCTCCCAGATGATCTCGGGGCCGGTCATGATCCCCTGCAGCGGGGAGCCCAGCGGGATCACCCCGAGCAGGATGGCCGCCGCCACGGTCACGAGGAGCGGACCCCCGACCAGGCCGAACAGCGCCATGCGCCGTCCCACCAGGCCGGACCGGTACATCAGGTAGCCCAGGATCAGGCCGGTCCCGATGCCGTCGGCGAAGCTGGGGCCGAGCAGGAAGGTCCATTGATGGATGGCGAGGAAGGTCTTGTCGATCGCCATGAGGGCGCCGGCATCGGTGCCGGCAGCCGTCTGGCGGAGGGTCACGATGGTGAGCAGACTGAGCAGGCCGATGAGGATGAAGGTGCCCTCGACGAGCCGTTCGGCGACGTAGGCGAGCGCGAGGGCTTCGTTCGTCCGCTTGAGCAGCGGGAACAACACGACCGCGCACCCGATGTTGGTGACGATCAGGAACAACTCGAGGAACGCGCCGAGGAACACGCCGGTGCTAGGGCCGGACCCGGTGATGTAGCCGGGATCACTCAGGATGTTCCCGTAGGCCAGGACCGCGCCGATCGAGGTGATGAACGTAAGGATGAAGAGCACGCCCACGGCGAGCGCGGTCTTTCGCGAGGTAGTCACGTTGGAACTCCACTTCTTCATCTGGATGCCTGGTTTGGTTCAGTTGTCGGATGCTCAGGAGTCGATGGCTGGATCTCGGCGACCGAGATCAGCGACAGGCCGAGGTCGTTGACCTTTCGCAGCAGGCCATGCAGCGCAGCCTGATCTGCGATCGGGCCTCGGATGACGGTCGTCCCGTCGCTCTCCCGGGTGAGGCTGAGCCCGTCGAACCAGGCGGCCCACCTGGCATCGAGGTGGCCCTGGAGGCGCACCTCGTAGCCACCGGGTTCGTGGTGGCGGCTGCTTCGTGCCGGTCGATCGGTCATGGCTCTCCTTGTGCTCCTCCGCCCCGCGCTGCTTGCCTGTCGGTGTGGGCTTGCGTGGTGTGAGCACAAGGTCGAGGCGACGGTGGTGAGCGCGCGTCACCACATCTGGTGATTCGATGTGGTGATTTCGCCCGGACGGGGAACGGAGCGAGAGCGCCGGTCAGCCCCGTCCGCACACCGGTCCGGTCACCCCATGGCCGGTCGCGCCTGGCGGGACTCGGGATCTAGGGGCCGCGCCGCCGGACGGCGATCGTCTGGCCCTAGCCGAGCAGGTCGAGTTCGCCCCCGCGGCGGACGGCGGCTCGACGGTTGTTGACGCCGAGCTTGGTGTAGATGTTCTTGGTGTGGGTCCGCACGGTGTTCAGGGACAGCACCAGCTCACTGGCGATGCCCGGGCCATCGAGGTCCGATCTCAGCAACCGGAGGACGTCGAGCTCTCGCTCGGTGAGCGGCTCCACCAGGGCCTGCTTGCTGGTCGCCTTCTCCCCCCCGGTGCCAGGCGCGGCTCGAAGGCGACGTACGTAGTCCGGGACGATCTGCCGCCTGGCCGCGGCGTCGAGGAGCGTGGCCATCGCGCGGCCCTCCTGGAGGAAGGTGCGCACGAAGCCCTCTGGCTCGGCGAGCGTGAGCGCTCGTGCAAGCGGCACGAGCGCGCCGGCCGTGTCGCCTCGAAGCTGGCTCTCTAACGCCTGGAGGACCAGGACCTCGATGACGCTGCCCATCCTCGCCCCGTCGTCCGCCGCACGCAGGAGTCGCTCGAGGAGGCTCGCGGCCACCGCGAGCGAAGGGGGATGCTGGGTCGACCGGGCCAGTAACACCCGGGCAAGGGTGACGTGCTCGAACTCGCGCAGGTAGTCGAGATCGTCGTCGGCCGACAGGCCCACGTCACGGGCCCACCGTAGCGCCTCGGCCTGACGCCCCTGGGCGAGCCACACCCGGGTCCTGAGCGCGGCGACCGGCCGCACCAGGGGCAGGAAGTGACTCACGTACTGGCGCTCCGCTTCGTCGAGCAGGCCCAGCGCCGCGTCCCGGTCCCCCTCAGCCTCATGCACACGCGCCATCGCGACACGCCAGCGGTACGGGTTCTGCTCGAGGGCGGCGAGCCCGCCCAGCTCCGTGCTGGCGGCCAGGTGCTTGGCGGCGGCATCGAGCTCGTCCCGCTCGAGGAAGATCTCGGCCATCCCGGTGTGCATGTCCGCGGCTCCGCGCACCACCGGCGCGCCGAGCGGGGTGGCGCGTGCCAGCCCGTGCTCGTACGTACCCAGGGCGTCCCGGAGGCGACCCTGCGCGATCCGGATGTCCGCCAGGGAGATGGCGCACCCGATCGTGTCGGAGACGTACCCCGCCCGTTCAAGGTTGGCGGCGCAGGCGACGTACCGACGGTGGCCTTCCTCGAGATCGCCCTTCCGCCATGCGGCGAGGCCGAGGAATCCTTCGGCCGACCCGCGGAACACGTAGTCATCGTCGGCGACGACCTCGAGCGCGCGGCGGGCGAAGCGGATCGTGGCCGCGACGTCGCCGAGGGCAAGGGCCTGGGCGCCGCGGAAGATGGCGATCGCGGTCGGCAGGTCTTGGTATCCCGCCTCGTGCGCGCCGGTCGGCGGGGCGGAGGGAGTGCCCGCATCGTTCTCCTCCAGCCATCGTTCCGCAGCCCGGAGGTGCGCCTCCACCCCCTCGAGCTCGCCGTTGAGCAACAAGGCCCCGGCGTAGTGGACGCTCAGCACCGGCCGGGTGGCGACGACGTCGTCCGGCAGGGCGCGCAGCCAGGCGAGCGCAGTCGTCTCCTGTCGAGCCTGGCGCATCGCGGGGATCGCCAGTTCGACCAGCGTCGCCGCCCGCTCGAAGTCGGCGGCCGCCATGGCGTGGCGGATCGCCTCCGTCGGCGCACCATTCCTCTCGAACCACGCACTCGCACGGCGGTGGAGTTCTGGGACCTGCTCGGGTTGCTCCTGCTCGAGGTGGGCCCCGAGCACGTCGGCGAACAGACGGTGGTAGCGGTACCACTGGCGGCGGTCGTCGAGGGCGACGAGGAACAGGTTGGCGCGGTCCAGCTCCTGCAACATCGCCCGCCCATCGTCGCGACCGATGACGGCATCGCAGAGCGCCGCGCTCAGCCGGTCAAGGATGGAGGTCTCGAGCAGGAAGGTCCGGATCGACGCGGGCTGACGGCGCAGGACCTCCTCGACGAGGTAGTCGACGATGTAGCGGTCGTCCCCGGCGAAGCCGGCGATGAACCCAGCAACGTCGTCGCGTCCCTGCATCGAGATGGCTGCCAGCTGAAGGGCAGCGATCCAGCCTTCTGTGCGACCCTCCAACGCGGCGACATCGCTCGCGCCCAGGTCGAGCCCCATCACCTCGTTCAGGTACGCCGCGGCCTCAGTCGGCGTGAAGCGCAGGTCGGCCGCGCGTATCTCGGTCAGTGTGCCGCGCCCTCGCAGGCGACCCAGCGGAAGCGCGGGGTCGGCGCGGGTCGTGATCACGAGGTGGATCCGCGGCGGAAGGTGCTCCAGGAGGAACACCATCCCAGCCCGGATCTCAGGCGTATCGACCTCGTGGTAGTCATCGAGGACCACCACGACGTCCTCCGGCACCGCATTGAGCTCGTTCAGGAGTGGGGCGAGGATGGACTCGATGGGCGGCGCTTGCGGCTCGCGCAGGGCAGCGAGCGCACTCGCGCCAACCCCGGGCGCGACGGTCCGGAGCGCGGCGATCAGATAGACCCAGAACGTCCCTGGCTCGTTGTCCGCGTGGTCCAGCGACAGCCATGCTACCGAGGGTGCGCCGGAAGGGAAGGACGCCAGCCATTCCGCCAACAGCGTCGTCTTGCCGAAGCCGGCGGGCGCTGAGATGAGCGTGAGGGTCGATTCGAGCCCGCGGCGGAGTCGTTCGCTGAGCCGTGGTCGTTGGACCAGGCCGCGTCGCGGCTTCGGGACGTAGAGCTTCGTCTCAAGCAGCGGGCCGGGATTGTTCGCTGTCATCTACTCCGGGCCTCACAGCGGACGTCGGTGAGGCGCTAGCTGCTGATGCGGTTAGGATCGCGGCTCGCGATAGGCCGGGTCGTGACGGCGGCGGTCGTGAGGGGTTCAACGCGCCGCCTTCACCGGTGACAGTACCCGGGGAAGCCAGGACGCGAAAGAGGAAGTGCGTTCGCCCTCGCCGGTCGAGGTGCGGCATGAGGCGCTGACCGTCCGGTTCGGCCTCCGGGGCTCGCACTTCCCTTTGACACGTCAAACCCAGCAGAGTGGGAGGGCTGGACCTCCCAGCCCCTCGCACCACGCTCGAGGAGTTCCGATCCGAAGGTAGCCCGCGCGCTCTACCTACCGGGGCTTGCGGGCCCGGATGATGGCCGAGGTCATGCCCGGCGTCTCCTGGTGCGTCGGGGTGATCGAGACATCCTCGAGCCCGGCGGCATGCAGCCCCGCCTCGTATTCCGCATACGACAGCGCCCCGGCGATACAGCCGACGTACGACCCACGCTCGACTCGTTCCGCGGGGGTCAGCACGTCGTCGGCCACGATGTCCGAGACTCCCAGACGGCCACCGGGCCGCAGGACGCGGGCGATCTCGCGGAAGACGGCCGGCTTGTCAGCAGCCAGGTTGATGACGCAGTTGCTGATGACCACGTCGACCGACGCCGCCGGCAACGGGATCGCCTCGATGTGGCCCTTCAGGAACTCCACGTTCGTGGCTCCCGCGGCCTGCGCGTTCCTGCGAGCGAGCGCGAGCATCTCGTCCGTCATGTCGAGGCCGAAGGCGCGGCCCGTGGGACCCACTCGCTGTGCCGACAGGAGCACGTCGATGCCCCCGCCCGAGCCCAGGTCCAGGACAGTCTCCCCGTCGCGCAGCTCGGCCACCGCGATCGGGTTGCCGCAGCCAAGGCTGGCGAGACGCGCTGCCTCGGGCAGACTCGCCAACTCCTCGTTCGAGTAGTTGGTCGGGCCGCAGCAGTCGCCGTTCCCACCGCAAGACGGATCTTGGACCACGCTCAGGGCGATGCGGGCGTAGTGGTCGCGGACGACCTCGTGGACCGGTGTGGACATGGCAGACCTCCGTGGATCCAGACGACGCTATATCGATACTTGCCTAAGTATACACATGTCGATATAGTGCGTCGGATGAAGCGACCCACCGATCCGGACGTCCGCCTCCTCCAGGCGGCAGCCGACCCCATCCGGCTGGCCATCCTCCGGCAACTCGCGCTCGCCGGGCCGGTGTGTGCGTGCGACATCGCGGCCGGCTACGCCGTGACCCAACCCACTGTCTCGCATCACCTGCGGGTGCTGCGCGAGGCTGGCTGGCTGGCTGGCGAGCGGCGCGGCACATGGATCTGGTACTCGATCCGGCCCGCGGCCATGGATCGGTTCCACGCCATCGGGTCAGCCTTCGATGCCACGGGCGCGGCGCCGGCGCCGTCGACGCGTCGGCTGCAGGTCATCCAGCCCGCCACATGACTCGGTTCGCCCGAGCCGCCGCTCTGTCGGGTTCGTCGCCTCTGCGGGCGGCGGCCTTCTGGCTAACACTCGCGGCCGCCTGCTGGGGCATCGGCACCGCCTTCAGCAAGCAAGCCGTGGCCGAGATCCCGCCCCTCACCGTGCTGCTCCTGCAGCTGGCGGTAAGTCTCGTCTTCCTGACCATCGTGCAGCGCGTCGAACGAGGCGACCGCGAGCTGTCGCGTGGGTCGCCGCGCCTTGCTCGACTGGGCGTCCTGAATCCGGGCCTCGCCTACGCCCTGAGCCTCGTCGGGCTCACCACGATCACGGTGAGCCTCTCGGTGCTGCTCTGGGCGCTGGAACCGCTGCTCATCGTGGGACTCGCGGCCTGGCTGCTGCGGGAGCGCCTCAGTCCGGCCCTCCTCGGCCTGTCCGCCGTCGCCGTCGGGGGGATCGTCCTGGTGGTCGTCGACGCCGGCACAGGCGGGCAGGCCTCCGGCATCGTCCTCACGGTGGCCGGCGTCGCGTGCTGTGCGACGTACACCGTGGCCACGCGCCGCTGGCTACCGGCCGCACCCTCCACGATCCGCGTGGTCGCCGGCCAGCAGGCCTATGCACTCGGCTTTGCTGTGATCCTGTTCGTCGCCGCCACGCTGCTCGGTGGCCGTTCGTTGCCCAGTGAGGTGTCGCTCGCGGGGTGGGCCAGCGTCATCGTCTCGGGCGTCCTGTACTACGGCCTGGCCTACACCTTCTACCTCACCGGGCTGCGACGCGTGCCAGCCTCGCTCGCCTCGGTCGTGTTCTACCTCATCCCGGTGTTCGGGATCGCCGCCGGAACCGTGCTCGGTGAGCGACTCGAGCCTCGGCAGTGGGTCGGCGCAGCGATCGTGATCAGCGCGGTCGCCCTCATCGCCATGCAGATGGCGCGATCACCAGCCCCCATCGCGGCGAACGGCCTCGAAGCGCCCCAGACGTAGAGAACGCAGCACGGTCCGGCCGGCATCGGCATCCCGGGACCAACGGCCCTGCCCCACCAAGGCCTCACCGATCAGGCTGGAGGCAGCCACAAGGATCGCGGGGCATGGTCCGATCGCCCCGCATCGAGGGAGGACGTGCCATGGGTATCTGGGCCTGGATCATCCTGCTGCTCGCGGCCGCGGGGCTGGCGACCGTGGTGCAGTTCCTGTTCTTCTCCCGCGGACGCCGGTCGACCGACTACGACTGGGTCTACCTCGCCGCGGGGGCGCTGATCGGTGGCTTCACCGGCCATGCGTGGTACGCCGCCGGCCCCACGGTCGACGGCCTGAACGTCGGGCCCGCCCTGGCCGGACTCATCGTGGGTGCCCTGGTCGTGGAGACCGTCTATCGGTTGGTCCTCCGCCCGCGCCAGGCGTAGCGGCCGGGAGGGGCCGCCCGAGCAGGTAGCCCTGCCCCAGTTCGACGCCGAGCCCGCGGAGCGTGTCGCGCTCGGCGGGAGTCTCGATACCCTCGGCGATGATCCGGCAGCCCGACGAACGGGCGAAGTGCCCGATGCCCACGACCATCGCCTGGCGCGCGTCGTCCCGGTCCAGGCCCTCCACGAGCCAGCGGTCCAGCTTCAGGAACGCCGGCCGCAGCTCGAGGATGTGGCGCAGGCTGGCGAAGCCGGCGCCGGTGTCGTCGACGGCGAGCTCGAAACGCGGCCCGACCCGGTCGATCGCCGCGCGGAAGGCCGGGTAGTCGCTGATGACCTCGTGCTCGGTCACTTCCAGGACGACTCGCCGGCCGTGATGGCGCGCCAGCACCGCCCGGAGCATCGTGCCCTCCAGGACGAACTCCGGCGAGACGTTGACATCGAGCCACGCCCGAGGCGGCAATGTGGCCGCGGCGGACAGGGCCGCCTCCAGGGTCGCGGCCTCCAGCCGCAGACCCAGACCCACGGTCGCGGCCTGGAGGAACCGCGCCGAAGGGTCCGTGCCGTCGGCGAAGCGCGTCAAGCCCTCGAAGCCCACGACGGCCTCGTCGGCGAGCTGGACGATCGGCTGGAAGACGGGCTGGAACGCCTGGCGGTCGATGATGGCGGTGATGTCCTGGCGGGCCCGCCCCAGCTCCGTCCGCTCCAGGACGCTTCTCCCGATGAGGGCCCCGGTGAGGTCGGCGAACTCGACCAGCGCGGGGAGCTCCTCGACCAGAGCACCCTCGGGTACCGACCGCTGGGAATCGACGATGAGCAAACCGATGAGCCGGTCGTCGTGGCGGATCGGGGCGTAGGCCGCGGCCTGCACCCCAAGGCCCTTCAGGAGCTGGTTGTAGGGATGCCAGGGCCGGTTGACCCATGGCTCGATCCATGGACCCTCGCTCGCCCGCTCCCGCAGATGCCGTCCTCGTTGGCGAGGCAACGGGCGGATCACTGGATGCGGGTCACCTGCCACGACCGTCCCGATGGGCGTCGCGCGCCCATCGAGCTCGAACAGGAAGAGCTGGGCCTTGACCAGGTCGGGCAGGTTGATCACCTGCTCACAGATGGCCTGGGCGGTGGCCTCCAGATCATCTCCACGATGGATCTCGCGGATCGTCCTGGCGATGAGGGCCCGCTGCCGGCTGAGGGTGGCCGAGCGTCCCTCCAGCGCGCGCGCCTGGGTCACGTCGCGCTTGCCGGCGACATAGCCGCTGATCGCGCCGTGGGCGCCGCGGATGGGCGAGATGACCGCCGACTCGGTGACGGTCGAGCCATCCTTGCGGCGGTTGACCAGGTCGCCCGACCAGGGCTGGCCGCTCGCGAGGGTCGACCACATGGCCTCGTAGAACGCCGCTGACTGGGCGCCGCTCTTCAGGATCCGCGGGTTCTGGCCCATGACCTCGTCGCGGGCGTAGCCCGTGACCCGCTCGAAGGCCGGGTTGACGTAGGTGATGCGGCCGTCGAGATCGGTGATCTCGATCGACTCGGTCGCCTGCTCGATGGCCGCGGCGAGCCGGTCGTGCTCCGCTTCCCCTCGCGCGTGCTCGGTCAGGTCAAGGCCGACGCCACCCAGGACGGTCCGGCCGTCCTGGGTCGCGAGCGGGAACTTCATGATGACGAACGTATGTGGGCCGTCGTCGAAGGGCCGGACCAGGGAGAAGACCGGCACGTCGGCGCCGGCAAGGGCGAGCCTGTCGATCTCGCGCATGCGGGCGGCGTTCTCCGGCGGCCAGATGTCGGCATCGGTCTTGCCGTACCACTCGGACCCGAACCGCGGCCCGAGCGTGGCCAGGTAGTGGCGGTTGAGGTAGAGGTAGCGGCCCTCGGCATCCTTGATGGAGGCGTTCCACGGCGCCTCGTCCATCAGCTCGCGGAACCGTTCGATGGCCGGCCCGACCGGGAGCAGGGGGGCGCCGGCCGGGACGGCAGGCCGGCGCGGGATACGGTCCCGCCCGCCCCCGGATCGTCCTGTCATCGGTACATCGCCCGGCCTGGTCCAGATCGGCCTTCGGACCGCCGCAGCGCCCAGCAGCGCTCCGCCACCTTACTCCTTCGGTGCGGCATGTCCACGGGCAAAGCAGGAGGCGCCCGTATACTCCTCGTCCTGTGGATAGACGCCAGTGGGGATGCCTCTTCGAGGTCCTCGAAACCCTTGTCCTGACGATCGTGATCTTCCTGCTCATCCAGAACTTCGTGGCTCAGCCCTACCAGGTCGAGCAACAGAGCATGGAACACACGCTCGAGCCCGGGCAGTACGTGCTCGTGGACAAGCTCACGCCGCGCTTCAACGACTACCATCGCGGCGACATCATCGTCTTCAACCCGCCGGGCTCGGCCGCGTCCGATCCGACCCAGGTGCCGTTCATCAAGCGGATCATCGGCCTGCCGGGCGACCGCATCGACTTCCGCAACGGCGACGTCTTCGTCAACGGCGTCCAGCTCTCCGAGCCGTACATCTATGACGGCCAGCCGACCCAGGCGGGGGCCGAGGGCTCGACCGTCGTCGTCCCCGCCGACTCGTACTTCGGCCTGGGCGACCACCGCGCGAATTCGACCGACTCGCGGGTCTTTGGCTTCATCCCCCGCAGCGACATCATCGGGCGGGCCTGGCTGCGCTACTGGCCGCTCAACGACCTGGGCATCCTGAGCACGCCGACGTACCCCGACGTGCCTCCCGCCGGCTCAGCGTTCGATCCGCTGGGCGGCCTGGCCATCATCAGCTTCGGCCTGGCCGGCGTCGGCGTGGCCGGCGTCCGCGGCCTCCGCGCCCGCCTCGGCTGACCACGCGCCGATG
>Ga0265320_10002305_pt1 | contig 13380 bp, 9 predicted proteins | sample 4827metaG_FD_202087 | JGI IMG/M metagenome (GOLD analysis project Ga0265320, IMG submission 202087) | Rhizosphere microbial communities from Carex aquatilis grown in University of Washington, Seatle, WA, United States - 4-8-27 metaG | ecosystem: Host-associated > Plants > Roots > Rhizosphere >...
CACCCATGCGCATCTGCGCAGGTACGACGGTGACGAAGGAGTCGAAACCGCCTCGGTTGCCCCAGGCCCGCTGGACGTGCTCGGCGAGCGATTGCGACTTGTACTGGGTCAGCACGTAGACCGAGCGAATCCCCGAGTTCGCCATGTTCGACAGGACGAAATCGATGATGCGATAGCGGCCCCCGAATGGCACCGCCGGCTTGGCGCGATCCAGGGTGAGAGGGAAGAGCCGCGAGCCCTTTCCCCCGGCCATGATGAGAACGATGAATCGACGCTGTCCGTCCATCTGGAAGGGCGCAGAGTATACATGGCGAGGCGCGGCCAGGAGCAGGTATAGTCGTCGGATGTCGACGACCGGCGAAAAGCTCAGACAGCAGCTCACAGAGCTGTCTCAAAACCTCTGGTGGGCTTGGAACCCCCAGATCATCAAGCTGTTTCGAGACCTGGATCCAGAGACGTTTCGCTCGTCGAATCATAATCCCGTGTCGGTGCTGGCAGGGTTTCCGAGTGAACGTTTCGAAACGATTGCGTCCGACGCCCTCATGCGGGCGCGCGTCGACAGCGCGTATCGCGAGCTCGGCGACTACCTGGCGGCGACGAGGACCTGGGCCGGCGTGAACGCGGGGCCCCTGCGCGTGCGCCCCGTCGCGTATCTGTCCGCCGAGTTCGGAATTCATGAATCGCTGCCGATCTACAGCGGCGGCCTCGGCGTGCTCGCCGGCGACCACTTGAAGAGCGCGTCGGATCTCGGGCTGCCCCTCGTCGCGGTCGGGCTCTTCTATCGAGAGTCCTACTTCCGGCAAAGGCTGGATCGCCACGGCCAGCAGCACGCCGAGTACGTGCGCTCGCCCGCGGAGCTGCTGCCGGCGGCGCCGGCCCGCACGCCGAGCGGCCGCCCGTTGATCATCGAGGTGCCGCTGGCGCACGAGACGCTGCTGGCGCAGGTCTGGGAGATCAAGGTCGGGCGCAATCGCCTGCTGCTGCTCGATACCGACGTCGACGGCAACTCCGACGAGAACCGCCAGCTGGCGGCGCGCCTCTACTTCGGGGATCAGCGCATCCGCATCCGGCAAGAGCTGCTGCTGGGTGTGGGCGGCATCCGCGCGCTGCGCGGCGCGGGCATTCACTGGGGCGTGCTGCACCTCAACGAGGGCCACAGCGCCTTCGCCACGCTCGAGTACGCGCGCCTGCGCATGGAAGAGAGCGGCGCCGACTTCCGGACCTGCGCGCAGGACGTCGCGCAGAGCACGGTGTTCACGACGCACACCCCGGTCGACGCCGGCCACGATCGCTTCCCGCCCGAGCTGGTCGACGATCACCTGGATCCGCTCAGACGCTCGCTGGGGCTGACGCGCGAGGAGTTCTTGGGCCTCGGCCGCATCCGCCCCGAGGACCACCGCGAGGCGCTGTGCATGACGGTCCTCGCGTTCAAGATGTCGCGCTACGCGAACGGCGTCTCGTCGCTGCACGGGCGCATCACGCGCAAGTCGTGGCAGGTGCTGTGGCCGCATCACCGCGAGGACGAGGTCCCGGTGGGCCACATCACCAACGGCGTTCACGTCCGCACCTGGCTGGCGCCGGCGATGCAGGATCTCTACAGCCGGCACATCGGCGCCGACTGGCGCGACCGCCTCAGCGAGCCGCAGATGTGGGCGCGCATCGACAACGTGTCCGACGGAGAGCTCTGGGAGACCCACCGCGTGCTCAAGGCGGCGCTGGTCGAGTTCGTGCGCCGCAAGGTCACCGAGCAGCGGCAGCGCGCGGGCTACCCCGAGGACCTGATCAAGGCGGCCGCGACGGCGCTGGATCCAGAGGCGCTGACCATCGGCTTCGCGCGCCGCTTCGCGACCTACAAGCGCGCGAATCTGATCTTCAGCGACATCGAACGGCTCAAGCGGCTGCTCAACAATCCGTCGCGCCCGGTGCAGCTGGTGCTGTCAGGCAAGGCGCACCCCGCCGATCGGCCCGGCCAGGAGATCCTGCGCCACGTGCACGATGCCAGCTTGCTACCCGAGTTCCGCGGCAAGATCCTGCTCATCGAGGACTACGACATCAACGTCGGCCGCCACCTGGTGCAGGGGGTCGATGTGTGGCTCAACAACCCGCGCCGCCCCCAGGAGGCGAGCGGCACCAGCGGGCAAAAGGTCCTGCTCAACGGTGGGCTCAACTGCTCGGTGCTCGACGGCTGGTGGGCCGAGGCTTACGACGGGCTCAACGGCTTCGCGATCGGCGACGGCGTCACCCACGTGTCGATCGAGGAGCAGGACCGGCGCGACGCCCTGTCGCTGTTCGAGACGCTGGAGAACCAGATCGCGCCGCTCTACTACGACCGCGACGACGCGGGCGTGCCGCGGCGCTGGGTCGAGCGCATGAAGCGCACGATCCGCACGCTCGGCTGGCGTTTCAACACCGATCGCATGGTCATCGACTACGCGCGCGAATGCTATCTGCCCGCCGCCGGCGCGCAGAGCTGCGCGATGCCGAAGTGAGTTCGAACTCGTCGTGAAGCAATCGCGCCCGCCTCGGATCTATCCCTCCCAGACGGGCCGGAACATGATCGCGACCCGCGGCAGCGCGTGGCTGACCTTGGGCACGGAGTGCTGCCAGGTGCGCTGGCACGCCCCCCCCATCACGAAGAGATCGCCCTGCCCGAGTGAAAATGCGATCGACCGCCCGCCGCCACGCGGGCGGAGCCGGAAGCGCCGCGGGCCGCCCAGCGACACCGTCGCCACCAGCGCCTCGGGCAGCGTGCGCGCGACGCGGTCGCCGTGCCAGGCGACGCTGTCGGTGCCGTCGCGGTAATAGCCGAGGCTGATGCGCGGGAAGTCGGTACCGTAACGCGCGGACAGCAGCGCTCGGATGCGGTCGAGCAGTAGATGTCCGGGCCCGTCGTCGGGCAGGCCGGCGACCAGGCGCGGAACCGCGACCAGCCGGTCGTAGATCGGGAGCTGCTCGGTGCGCCAGCGCGTCGACGCGATCAGCGCGTCCATCAATACACCCTGGCCGGCGACGAAGCTGGGCAGGTGCTCGACCCAGGCGGTGTCGTCGAGCGCGGTCCGGCGAAGCTCCGCCAGGCGGGCGGGAGCCAGATCAGGCTCGCCGCGATCGAACAGGCTGGCTTGCAGCGGGACGCGTGCCGACACGCCCGTAAACCTAGCACTCACGTCGATGTCACAGACGGCGCGCGTTCCTCTGCTACGCTCGCGTCGCTGCGCCATGGCCTACGTGCCTATAGACCGTTTCCTCGTCCGGGCGCCGCTGCTGCCGGCAGCGCCGCTCGGCGACGCGGCCCGGCGCCTGCTTCGCGATCCGCTGGGCGCGCGGGCGCTGGCGCTGGCGAGCCCGAGCTTGACGGCCCAGAAGGGCGCGGCGCCCGCAAAGCGCGCGAGCACCGCGGCTGATCGCGCGGCTCGCGCGGACGATCGACACGATCGCGCGATCGAACGCTACGCGCGCCGGGCTGCCTTTCGCGCGACGCCAGCCGGATTGCTCGCCGGCGTCACCGTCGGCACGCTGGGCTCGCGCACCGGCGGGGCGAGTGGAACGCCACGCGCGCACCTCGCGCCCAGCTGGGCGCGCATCGCGCGGCTCGCGCGGGCGCTGCTCGACGATCCCCAGGTGCGGACGCAGGCTCACCTGCGTCGCGCGCCGTCGCTGTTGCGCGGCGCCGACCGCGTGCGCTGGCTGGCCGGCGGTGCGCGCCTGTCCGAGGAACGCGAGGCCGATCTGGATGCGCGGCTGGCCCGCATTCTCGACGCGTGCGGCGACTGGACGCCGTGGCCCGCGGTCCGCGCGGCGGCGGCCGGGATGGGCGAGCCCCAGGTCGCTAGCGACGGCGGCGACGGTGATCGAGACAGCGACGACGTGGTCGTCCGACTGCGAACCGCCGCCGGAGCCGGCACCGACGAGCATCCGCGCGACGATGACGACGGGGCCGACGCCGACGAGCTCCTGCTCCTGCTCCTCGACGACGATCTCCTGTGCTGCGATCTCACGCCGCCGCTGGTCGGCCCGCCCGCCGCCCGCTGGATGGCGGACCGCCTGGCCGCCCTGCGGCCGCCGCCGCCCGCGGCGGCGATCCTCGCGCGCGCGATCGCCGCGCTGGATGCCGGCGAGCTCGACGCCGGCCGAGCGGCCCTGCGCGAGCTACCGGACGGAGCACCTGACGCAAGCCCGCCGCACAACAGCCAGGCCGACGACGGAGACGGCGACACGGCCGACGTGGTCGCGACGCTGGTGCACCAGCCGAGGCAGGCGCTGTCGCTCGATCGCGCAACCGTCGAGCGCGCGGCGCGCCTCGCGCCCCTGCTCTTTCGCTTGCAGGACGCCCTGGCGCCACCGGCGGCGGAACGCGACGGCGATCCCCACGCGCTGGATGCGCTGGCCGACGCGGCCGAGCTCTTCGGCGCGGGGGCGCTCGACGCTGCGGCCTGGGCGCTCGGCGACTACGGCGTCGATCCGGGTGCGAGCGTCGAGGACAGCGTCGCCGGCACCCCGCCCGACGGACGAGCGGCGCCGCCGAGCGCGCTGGTGCGGCTGCTCATCGACGAGATCGCCGCCGCCCGCGCCGCGCGGCGCGCGGAGATCGCGCTCGATGCCGCCGCGCTCGACCGGCTGTTGCCACCGGCGGCGGCGCCCGCGACCTGCGAGCTGTTCCTGACTCCGGCACCGGCGCGTGCGGGCTGGTTGCTGGGCTTGCACGCACCCGCCGGCGCATCCTGGGGCCGCTTCGCGCACGCGCTCGGACCCGTGCTCGCCGATGCGTTCGCGGCACTGGACGCCGCCGAGCGCGCGGCTCACCCCCGTCAGCGCCGCCTCGACGTCTGCTACGCGCCGTCGCCCGCGCTCGCCGATCTGTGCGCCCACCCGCGCCTGCGCGACGGTGTGCTCGCGCTGTCGGGCTGGCCGCCCCGCGAGCCCCCCGGCGCAGGCGCCGATCGCTCCCAGGCGGTGTCGCCGTCGCAGCTCGGCCTGGTCGTCGCGTCCGGCGTCGCTGGCCCGGCTCTCGCGATCGCAGCCGACCACCACGATGACGGCGCGCTCGAAGAGGTCGTGCCGTCGGCGCTCGCGCGCGTGCGCTCCACGACCGCTCCAGCGGGACTCTATCGCCTGCTCGCCGGCTTCAGCCTCTACCGCCAGCATGCGCCCTGGGCGCTGTCACTGGGCGCGCTCGCCAATCTCGCTCACGTGCCACGGGTCTCGATCGACGGCTTCGTGATCTCGCCCGCGAGCTGGCGGGTGCCCGCTGCGCTCGACGCGCGTGGCTTCCGTCGCTGGCGTCGCGGCGCCGACGGCGCGCCGCCGCTGCCCCGCTTCGTGCAAGTCGGCGTCGAGGACCAGCTGCTGCCGGTCGATCTCGATCGCGCGCACGCGTGGCGCGATCTGGCCGGTCAGCCGCGCGCCTGGGAGATCTGGCCGCCGCTCTCCGACGACGCGCCGAAGGGCAGAGCGCGGCGCGCGCCGCCGGGGACCGTCGACCTCGACGGACGGCGCATCGAAGCGGTGGTGGCGCTGGTCGACGCGCCCGACGACGCCGGCGCGCGCGAAGCAGAGGCGCGGACGCGCGCGATCGCCGGCGCCGGCGCGGTCCCGCCGCCACGCGTGGCACCGGCGGCTCCGGGCTGGCACACGTTCGCGCTCTACGGCGCCGACGAGCGGCAGGACAGCGTCCTGCTCGACGCGGTGGTTCCGGCGGTGCGCGGCGCGCTCGACGCCGGCGAGATCGACCACTGGTTCTTCATCCGCTACGCCGACGAGCGCGGGCGCCGGCCCCACCTGCGCGTGCGCGCGCACGCCGCCAACCGCGCACACGCCGACCGCTTCGCCGCGCGGCTCGACCGGCACCTCGACGCCGCGCGCGCGTCGGGCGCGGTCACGCGCGCCGAGAACGGCGCCTACTACCCCGAAGTCGCGCGCTTCGGCGGTCGCGAAGGCCTGGCCGCGGCCCTGCACATCTTCGAGGCCGACAGCGAGCTCGCGTGCGCTCTGCTGGCCGCCGCGCGCGATCCGATTGACCTGCCGGCCGACCTGCCAGCCGCCCCGTCATCCGATGACCGGCTCGACCTGCTCGATCTCCTGGTTGCGGCGTTCGACGCCCTGGCCACCGGGCTCGGCTTCGCGCTGTCCGTCCGCCACGCGATCGCGCGGCGCCGGCGCGACGCCGCGACCGCCACGCTCGCCGCGATCGAAGCCAGCGAGCCGCGCGCGCTGGACGCCGACTTTCGCGCGCGCGCCCGCCGCCTGCGCGCGCTGCTGGGCGCGCCCAGCGGCGCCGGTGCGGCCGAACCGATCGCGCGCCGGATCGCCGCGCACCGCGTGCATGTCGCCGCCGCCGTGGCCGACCTGCCCGAAGCCACACGCGCCCGCCTGACGGCGCCGCTGCTGCACCTTGGCGCCGTCCGCCTCGCGGGCGCCGACCGCGACGCGGAGGCGCGCGCTTATCTCCTCTGGGAGCGCACGCTGGAAGGACTCGCCCGCAGTCCGCCCCACGCGAGGCCGTGAACCATCGACTTCGCGGCCCCGTTGTATGATGCGGCGGATGAGCGTGGGACGGTTGGTGCGAGCGCGGAAGGCCGGCGCGTGGACGCTGGTCTTGATCGGAGCGCCCCTCTGGTGTCTGGGAACCGCCGCCTGGGCCCAGTCCACGCAGAAGCGTCCGGATTGGCCGACGACGCCCGTGCAGGAGCCTCCCGCCTCGCAACGATTGTGGCCGCCGCCGGAGCCGGACCGTCCGCAACACCAGCCCGCGTCAGACGCCGAACCCGCGCCGGAACCAGCGCCGGCGCCGAGCGCCAAGCCGGAGACACCGCCGGAGCCCGCCCCGCTCGAACCCACGGTGGATCCCAATCAGCGCGCGGAGGCCGCCGCGGCCGAGCCGCCGGTCGCGCCACCGACGCCACCGCCGCCGCAATGGCCACCGGGCGGCGTCTTCGTCGAGCTACGCAGCGACGACCCCCATGCCCGGATCGACCAGATCTCTCCCGACGGGCGGTCCGTCCCCGCCTGCGTGGCCCCCTGCCGGCGAGTCCTCTGGCGCAACATCACCTACGTCGTGCAGACCGACCAGGCGCCGCCGACGTCGGCGTTCCTGCTGCCCGACCGGACCGACCACCTGACCCTCGACGTGCATGCCGGCTCGCAGCTGCGACGCAACGTCGGCATGGCGCTGGTCGCCGCGGGCGGCGTCGCCGCGCTCTTCGGTCTCACGCGCGCGAACCAGACCGGGAGCTCGTCCTCGAACAACCACTCCAGCATCGAGCTGCTGGGCCTCGGCGCGGCGGGCGCCATCGCCGGCGTGGTGCTCGTCCGGATGGGGAACACGTCGGTGACCAGCAGCACCGGCGCGACGTTCAGCGAGCGCGACCGGCGTGGCACGAAAGCTCGTGCCACGCCCGCCATCGCGCTCACCCCGCAGGGCCTGGTCTTCTGACTACGGCGTCGCGCTCACCTGGCTGGAATTCGGGCTGTTCCCCGACGCGTTCGTGGCGACCACGGTGTAGTAGTACTTGGTGCCGTGCGTGACCGCGGTGTCGGCGAAGCTGGTCGCCGTCACGCCTGAAGCGATGGCCGAACCGGTCGTGCCCGAGGTCGTCGAGCGGAGCACGATGTAGCTGGAGGCGCCCGACGTCGAGCTCCACTTGACCGTGACCTTGCCGCTGGAGGCGGTCGCCGATACGCCGCTCGGCGCGCCCGTCACCGTGAGCCCGGAGGCGCGAGCGGAATCGGCGCTGCTTCCGGTCGCGTTCTGCGCGCTGACCACGAAGTAATACGTCTTGTTGGTGGACAGCCCGGTATACGTGTAGCTCGTGCCGGTGATCCCGCTGTGCGCGTTGCTGAGCGACCCGGTCGCGCTGGTGGCATCCTTGACGGTGTAGCTGGTCGCGAAGCTCGCGGGATTCCAGCTCAGCGTCACCTGCTGGACACCCCCGTGGGTCGCCAACCCCGTGGGAACCGGCGGCGCCGGCGGGTGGGGAGACATGCTCACCTGACTGGACCAGGCGCTGGTCCCCGCGTCGTTCACGGCGCGAACGTTGAAGTAGTAGGTCGTTCCATCGGTGAGGCTGTCGATCGGCCACAGGTTCTCGGAGATCGCGCCGAACTGTCGATCATTCGGGCCGGGAGGCGTGGGCGAGGTCGACATGTGCAGGTCGTAAGTGTTGGCGCCCTGTGTGGCGGTCCACCTGAGCGTGATAGCGCCCTCCCAGGGGGTCGCCGTCAGACCGGTGGGGGTCCCCGGCACCGTCGGCGCCGCACCCGGGCCACCGAAGTAGAAATACGTGCCCCAACCCGTGCCGCCCGCGGCCGGCGACGGCGACGACGTGTACTTCGTCGGATCCGTCGCAAACGGGTTCAACGGCGCCGGCAAATCGGTTTGATCCGAATCCGGGTCGCAATTATTGCTCGTGTAAATGGTGTTGCGCTGGTAAGCGGCGCCCGGATAACCCGCGCTGGCGAACTGGCCGGTCCCCATATCGGTCGTCGTCGCCGTCCCCAGCATCCCGGAGTCGGCGACCTCGCCGCCCGCTTCGAAGTAGGTCGCATAGTAGTTCTGATTGGGATCAGGACCGGCGAGGGGCGCCCCGCCACCATTGCCGTTGTCGAACAGGCTCGCGGGAATGTAGCCGACCCAACCGTTGGCCGACAGCCACCAGTTCTTGTCCGGTGCTTTGTACCAGTAGACCCGGATCTCCGTGGGGACTGGCGGCGACACCAATGCCCAACCCGGAATCATGCCGGGGTTTTGAATCAGGACCAGGCCCGAACCGGTCATCGTGATGCCGCTCGGCGTGGTGCAGGTCGGATCGAGGTTGTAGCAGCCGGTCAAATGGTAGCCGTCCTTGGTCGAGTACGTGAAGAAGTGAGGATAGTTGTCCTCGTAGAGCGCCGGATCGATGTTCCAGCCCGCCTCCACCGACTGCATGCAATTGGGTGCCGTGCAGAAATCGCCGTAGGTGTCGCCGAGCGACACCAGCCAGATCTGCGAGATGCTGTGATCACCCGGGCCCCACTGCGTGCTCGAAGCCAGGACGTGTGGCCAATCAACGCTCAACGTCGAGCCAGCGCCCGGCGCGGGACAATTGAGCGCGCTCAGATTCATCTGAAGACCCATGCCATAGAGGTAGCCGGGCGAGGGCGGTAGCGCCGAGGGTGGGCTGCTCGGCGGCTCGCCCGCCGCCGGCGGCAACGAAGGTCCGCCCGCGGGGAACCCGGGCGCCGGCGCGCTCGATTGCGCATGCCGTGGTGGCGGCCCCTTCGAGCCCGCGTGAAGCAGGTACGCGTCGAGACCGCCGGCGCGCAGAATCGAGTCGGCTGTCCGCCTCACGATCGGAACGCTCCCCTCGGGGCAGCGACGCCCGTGCCCCTGTTCATCGACGCCGTCGTCTTCGGGCCCGGCGATCGGAGTCGGCGACATCCTGGGCGGCGGAAGAAACGACGGCGGCTTCGTCCAGGGTTGGTGGCCGCGCAGGCCGGGGTGCTTCAACGCTGGTTGCGCCATGATGTCGACGCAATCGATCTCCTGTCCGTTGCTGCCGCGATAGTTGTGCCTTACGTCGGAGCGACGATAGCGCGAGTCGAGAAACTGCTGAACGCGATCCGCTTCGTCGACCGCACCCGACTTCAGCTCCGAGCGCGCCGCAATCAGCGCCGTGTCGGCCGGCGGCGTCGCGTCGTCGCAACCCACGCTCAAGACCAGCGCGCCCACGCCGGCGCACCACAATGACCACTGAACCCCTCGCAACGAAACACCGCCTCGATCCTGAATCCGCCTCATGCCGTCTCCTCTCAGCGTCGCAGCACAAATTCACCCCTCGTGAACCAGCGCGGCGTGAGTGTTCGCACCCCGCGGCCGTGGCTCACTGCGAGGAAGAAATATCCGGGTGACCGGCGGCCCACTCGCCGAGCGACGCCGGCGCGCGCGCTGGCCGTGATCTGCGTCGCGGTCGATGGGCAGGGGTCAGGCGCCGAACGCGGCGAGGAAGTCTTCGGTTTCGCGCGCGTCGCAGAACGCCGACAGGGCATCGACGTCGGTCGCGCCGGCGGACAGACAGATGAAGGTCTGCTCCAGTGGATTGCGATCGTGCACGCGGCTCACGATCGGCGGGCCCCCCAGCGAGAGCAGCGCGCTCGCCGCCTGCGCGAGGATGTGCAGCGGCAGGTAGAGCGGCCCGAGACGATCGTGCTGTCGCGTGTGAGCCAGCTCGTGCGCCAGGGTCAGCCGCTGCGGCAGCGCGCGCCCGTCGAGAATCCCGGGGCGATGCAGGATCGCGTGCCCCAACGTGACCGCGCCGACCCAGTCGAGCCCGCGCCCGCGGCGGATGGGATAAAGCCAGCCGACGGCGGCCGGGCCGCCCACGCGCCGAGGGAGGCGGCCGCTGGCCAGCAAACCGGTGGCGTGGCCAACGACGTTCGTCGGGAGCGTCCAGAGCCAGCGCGCCAGCGCCACGATCGGGTGGCGGCTCCGGGGCCGCGGCCAGCGAACGCGATTGGCGAGCACGCGAAGATCGTAGCAGCATGTGACTTCACACAGACGTGCCGCGCCTCAAAGACGTCATGCCGCCGCACCCGCGCCTGCTGCTGGTCGGCATCAACCCGGGCTTGCGCTCGGGCGCCGTCGGGCATCACTTCGCGGGCAACGGCAATCCGTTCTGGAAGCTGCTGCACGCCGCGCGTCTCACACCGCGCCTCTTGCATTACGAAGAGGACCAGCGGCTCGGCGAGCTCGGCATCGCTCTTACCAACCTGTGCGCGCGCATGACGCGCGCGGCGGCGGAGCTGACCGCGGCCGAGATCGCGCGCGGGCGGCGCGTGCTCATGCGCAAGATCGCGCGCTTGCGCCCGCGCGTCGTCGCGTTCGTGGGGCTCAGTCTCTACCAGATGTATTTTCAGCTTCCGCGCAGCGGCGGCGCCGGCGCCAAGCCCGAGCGCATCTCCGGCGCCGCGGTCTTCGTCGTCCCCAACCCGAGCGGTCTCAACGCCAGCTTCCCGGGCTTCAAGCACAAGCTGATCTGGTTCGCGGCGCTGCGCGCGTTCGTCGACGAGATCGCCGGCGGCGATCACTGATCGCTGTCGGCGGAGCGCGCTGGCCCCAAAGGATCGTGCGAACGCACCCCCGCGGGGATACCGCCGGTCACCTCACCGGAGGCGATGCGGCCATTGGTCCACAACGTCCGGTCGACCATGATGCGGAAGATCCGTTCCAGCGGCTCGGCGGCGGCCGGCCCTTCGAGGATGCGCAGCGCCAGCGCGATCGCCTCGATCGTCGACACACGATCCAGCCGCTGGTCGTGGCGCAGGCGATAGCTCGAACGCACCGCTTGCGGCAGCGCCGCGCACGGCAGCTCCGCCAGGCCCTCGACGCGGCGGCGCGCCTTGTTGGCCTGGCGCCAGGTGCCGTCGGGCACGACCAGCGTGATGGGACGCGCGCTGTCGCGCCACGACTCCAGCGGCCGCGCCTCGGCGTGCGGAAACAACAGGACCGGATCGGTTCCCTGCCACAGCGTGGAAGGGGGCGCGCCGGCGCGGGTGCTGACCGCGCTGTTCGGCAGGCAGCGCGCCGCGAGCCGGCCGGTGTTCGTCGGTTTGCGATCCTCGAGCTGGTGCAGGATCAGCAGGAGCCGCGTGCGGGTCTCGACGCGCGGAATCAAGGCGCAGATACACAGCGTGAGGTGCATGCGGCATTCGGGGCACCGATGCGCGGCGCTGTCATGACGGCTCACTACCGCGAGACTATTGCACGCGCAGCGGAATGTTCGCCATGGCGACGTCGAAGGGCCGGCCGGGTTCGTGCGATTTCTCCAGGCGCGCCTCGAACGTCAGCTGTCGCTCCCCACCCAGGCCACCCGCGAAGTACACGAAGCCGGCGCGCTTCTCCCCGGGCGCCAGCGCACCCTCGGCCAGCGCCCGCGTCTCGATGTCGCGCCGGAACGTTTGCGGGGTGACCGTCGCGGTGCGAAAATCGAGCGGGTTCTGCGGAAACGAGGTCTCCACCCGGCTGAGCGAGTTGACCTCGTTCGGTCCCGGCGGTGGCGAGAGCACGCGGCGCTCCGCGATCGGAGCGCTGCTGAACACCGGCTCGGGCAGCGGGATCGGCTCGCCCGGACCCGCGGCAGGAACCTCGCTGGGCGCGATGCTGGCGAATCGCTCGCCGCCCGCGCCCTGCAGCGCGAAGTCGTCGCGGTGGATCACCACGGGACGGTTGCCGTGGTTCTCGACGATCACCAGGATCGCCGATACGCCGCGCGCCAGCGTCGCCGACCGCCCCGGCCAGGCGTCGCCCTCCACGAGCAAGCGCACGCCGCCCACGTCGGCCACCGCCGCCGAAGGTTGCTCGGGCGCCCGATTCGCCGCGCGCGCCGGCACGAGCTGCGTTCCACGGCCGCAGCCCGCGCTCGCCAGCGCCACGCAGACCCACGATCCAAAAAAGACCGCTGCTGTCCACATGTGACCCTCCTGCTGAATACCGAATTCAATCTGTCCACGAATGGATGCGGCTCAACCTCGACCGCAAAGACTCCGGGTGGATTGCTACGAGCGGGTGATCCGCCGCCACCGTCGAGTTACGAAAATCCGACCTTCCGACGGGCCCAAGACGCAGAGAACGCCAAGGAATCCTCGCGCCCGGACGTCGCCCCGCGCCTCGGTGTCTGGCACGACCTTTGATGTGCCGTCGTGGATGGGCCGCAAGGTGAGCCAGGAACGGATGACTCTGCACCTGCTACGACACGGCGAGACCGAGTTCAGCCGCCAGGATCGATTTTGCGGGATGCTCGACTCCGAGCTCACGCCAGAAGGCCACCGCATGGCGGAAGCCTTCGCCACTCGGTGGGCGCGCCATGAGAGCCGGCCGATCTGGCGCGCGATCTACATCAGCACGCGCCGGCGCGCGATGGAGTCGGCGGCCCCGTTCGCGGCCACGCTCGGCAAGGTGCCGGTGGTCGATCGCGGTCTCGACGAGATCAACTGGGGCTCGTGGCAGGGCCGCACCAAGGACGAGATCGAGCGCGCCGATCCGCTGGCTTTTCGACGCTGGCTCGCCGATCCGATGCATGGCGCTCCCGGCGGCGAGTCGGTGATCGAAGTCGCGCACCGCGCGCGCGACGTCGTCGAGGGGATCCGCTGCCTGCACGCCGACGCCGACCGGTCGGGGGACGTGCTGATCGTCGGGCACAAGACCTGGCTGCGGCTGCTCGTCTGCCAGCTGACGGGGATCGAGCTCTGCCTCTACCGCGATCGCATTCCGCAGCCGGTCGCCGCGCACAGCGTGCTCGAGTTCGATGGCCGCCGCTGGTGGCTGCGGCGGCTCGCCGATCGCTCGTATCTGCCGCCGGAGCTGCTCGACAAGGGGCTTCCAGCGGCGCCCGCCGGCGGCTCGTCAGGGCC
>Ga0265320_10002306_pt1 | contig 13380 bp, 3 predicted proteins | sample 4827metaG_FD_202087 | JGI IMG/M metagenome (GOLD analysis project Ga0265320, IMG submission 202087) | Rhizosphere microbial communities from Carex aquatilis grown in University of Washington, Seatle, WA, United States - 4-8-27 metaG | ecosystem: Host-associated > Plants > Roots > Rhizosphere >...
CGTGCCGCTCGGACCGGCCGCTTGGGGAGCCGCTTGAAAACTTACCCGCGGCGTCCCGCCCGGGGCCAACGGAGCCGCGGCCTGCGCGCCCCGGGCGCCGCCGCTAGAACCGAAGGACGCCGGGGCGAACTGCGCGTCGCCCGACTGCGCGGACCACGAAGCGTTGACGTCGCCCAACTTGATCGCGATGAAATCCTGCCCCGATTGGCCGGCGTTGTTATTGGTGTAACTCCGGAACCCGGGCGCGTTCCACGGATTGAGCGGGTCGGCGAACGCATAGTCCGCGGGGACAAAGCGCCAGAGGCCCAGCGGGAGCGAGTTGGTGATCCCGAGGATGAGCCGGCGAATGAAACTGATGTCCAGCGTCGAAACCGAACCGGCGCCGCGCACGTCCGCCGCCAGCAGCTTGTAAGGCGAGTCGAGCGTGGTCGCCAGCGCCAGGATCTGCCGCCGGATCAACGAAATATCGAGCGTGGTCACGCCCTGACTGGCCGGGTTGTCGTCCGGCTTGCTGGGGGTGACGGTGTAACTGCCCCGCTGCGCCGAGAGGCTGTACGTGCCCGCTGAGCCGGTCTGAAAGCTTTGGTCGGCGTCGCCCGCCAGCGTGACCGTGACGCCGCCGATGGTTTTCTGCAGATCGTAGTAGCTCACTTTGCCGGCCAGCGTCACGGTACTCTGCGCCTGCGCCTGCACACTCCCCGCGGTCGTTAACACCGGGAGCGGCGCCGACTGTGGTTTCGCGATTTCAATGGCGGTCGGGGTTCCATCGATCGTCACCGCCGAGCTGGTTCCGTTCGCCCCGGTCAAGTTGAACCGAACCGCGAAGAGGACCGAGCCGTCGGGCCGCGACTGGCCGGCCAGCGTCGTGTCGTCCCACGACACGTTGAGCGTGCCCGTGCTGGCCGCGTCACTTCCGAAATTGGCCGAAGTCAACCCGGGCACGCCGTACTGTTCCGTGTCCGCAAACGAGGCCACCGCCGGGTCCCAATGCAGCGAGAACTGGAAAGTGCCGATCGTGTTGAATCCGCGCGAAGTGATCGGCACGACGACCTGCGTGCCGGAGTCGCCCAATCGGTTGCCGATCGCCACAATCACCGTGTTGCTCGGGCCGACGACGATATTCGCCGCGCTGGAAGTCGTGGCGCCTCCGCTATTGTCGATCGCTACGGCGGTCAACGCGTAGGAGCCGGGCGGTGGGTTCGTCCAAATCAAGCTGTACGGGCCGCTCGCGGTCTGACCGAGAAACGTTGTGCCCTGATAGAATCGAACCACGCTGACGGCGCCGTCGCTATCCGCCGCGGTGGCGCTCAAGGTGACGCTTTCCTGCGCGGTGAACACGGCGCCGTCGGCCGGCGCGGTGAGGCTGACGGTCGGGAGAATGTTCGGCACAAAAGTCGCGGTGACATCCTTCGTGCCGTTCATGGTGAGCGTCGCCGGATCGGTGGAGCCGCTCAAGTCGCCCGTCCAACCGACAAACCGGTTACCCGGCGAGGGCGTGGCCGTAAGCGTGACGACGTCGCCGCTCGTGTAGGCGTTTTTGGCCGGGCTGTTGGTGATTGTTCCACCGCCGGAGATATGGGTCGTTAGAATATATTGATTTGTCCCGAGAGCCGCGAAGAGGGCCGCGATGCCGGGCGTCGCGCTGGTGACGACGAAATTCAGCGGAAAGGCGGTCCCACTCGCGGCCCCGCCCCAAAGTCCGAAATAATAACCAGACTGGGGAACCGGAGTTACGACCACGGTCGAGCCGAACGGGTAAGGCCCTTGGGCCGGGCTGAAAGTCAGTGAGCCTTGGCCGGTAATGGTGTTGGTGATCGCCGTGCCGAAGATGGCCTGAACCGTCTTCGCCGAATTCATGGTCACGCTCAACGTCGGGCTGGTCCCGCTGCCGTCGCCGGCCCAATTCATAAACGTCCAGCCGGGCGCCGGCGTGGCGGTCAGCGTGACGACCGTGCCGCTCAAGTAGGGCTGGTCGTTGGTGGGATTGAACGTAACGCTTCCGCCACCCGGGCTGGTCGCGGTCAGCGTGTAGGTCGGGACGATGACGATCGTCACCGGATCAGCCACCTGCGATTGGGTTAGGTCCGAGCTGTAGGCAATCGCGCGCAAGGTGGCCGACTGTGAAACCGCGAACTTCGCCGTGTACAGGGTGGAATTGAAGCTGGGTTGCGAGCCGTCCAGGGTGTAAAAGATGCGCGCGCTGGTGAAGCTTGACTGAATCGTGATGTCAGCCATGCCCCCAACCGTGAAAGTCCCGCCGTTCGAGAATTTCGCGAGCGACGGGTTCCCGAGATGGGTATTGGCGAAGACTTGGGGCGTGCCCACCGGCGCCTGCGAACCGTCGGGCATGAGTTCGAGCGGCACGGTATTGGTAAAGACCGCCGTGAGGTTGCTGACCGTCCCGAAGGTTACGGTGCGGGGGTTGGCCGTGACTTGGTCACTCCAAGTGAGGAACGTATAGTAACGTCCCGGCGTCGCCGTCAGCACGACGGAATCCCCCAACGCATAGCTCAATTGGTCGGGCGCTTTGGTCACTGAGCCGGTACCGGTCACCGCGATCGGCAACGTGTTCGGAAAATAATTGGCGGTGACGATTTGGCCGGAGGTTAGGCTGACCGTCAGGGGGTTGTTCAAGCCGGAAGCCGCCCCGGACCAACCGGAAAAAAGAAAACCGGGCGCCGGCACGGCGTCCAGCGTGACGGACCCGCTCGCCGAGCTGGTGTACGCCACTGAATTCCCGGAAGGCTGCCCGACGATGCTGCCCTGGACGCCGTAAAGCTGCGCCCCGAAGTTAGCCTTGGGCGAGCCGCCCGTCAGTTGATTCAAGACCCACACGCCGTTCGTGCCCCGCTGCCAAAAATCGTTCGGACTGGTACCCAGGCTGGGTGTCTCGTAGATGTTCAAACCCGCCTTTTCGCCCGTCGCCAACCCCGAGAATTGAACCGTCCAGGTCAGGTCCGAGTTGCCCGGCAATGGCAGCAGGAAATCACTTAGAATCACTGATTGATAGCCCGCCGCCAAAGCAAAGGGAGAACTGGTGAAAAGCACGGTGCCCGGCGCCCCGTTCGCCCCGTCGTTCGCGTAGAATCGAATCTGTCCGGTCTTGGCCGCCGCCGGGGTGAGCGAGCCATAATACTCCATTTCGAATTTGGTCGCCAGATTGTTCCCGCCGGGCGCCAGAATGATTTCGTCGCCAAACTCCGTGGTCGAGGGCAGATAATCCCCCGAAAACGTTCCGGAGTTGTTGTAAACCAAACTTGCCGCGCTCGGGTTTTGGATGATCGAACCGACCGGCGCCAGGGTGAGGACGACATTATCCACCAGGAGGTCGATCCCACGGCCTCCATTGGGCGTGAGATCGTTAAACGTAATGCCGACTGACGTGGCCCCGGAAACGGCGGTGGGCGTCGTAAAGGTCGTCGAGAAACTGACGAACCCGTTCGTGCCGTTCAAGGCGCCGATCGAAACGTTGCTGAAAACCAATGAACCAATGACCGCTCCGCTCAGATTGGTCACCGTGACCGAGCCGACGGCCGTCAACCCCACGGCGTTATTCGCCGCCACTCCGATGATGAAACTCAGCTTGTATTGCGACGAACCGGCGACCGATACGACTTGCCCGAGATAAGAATTTGGCGTGTCGAAGGCTCCAATGTCCGCCGCGACTAGGGAGTTGGCGCCGCCCAACCCAATAACTACGGTGGAGGAATCGTGGGTCCAGCCCGTGATCCCGTTGCCAAAATCGCCATTGACAATCGTAGCCCCCAAAACCGGCGCCGATAGGATGGTGATGATGAGCGCCGCCAAGGCGAAAACACCCCAAAAACGGCGAGCATTGCTCCTAGCAAGTATGTCTTTCATGCTTTTTCCCCAACCCTCTCTCGCCGCGGCAATATGTCCTTTCGCCAATGAACGAGTGGCGCCGCAGAGTAGTCCGCCCCGAGCCGTATGTCAAGTTTTGGCGCTCATTTGTGTCATGTTGTTTTCAAAACCAAATAGATGCCGATTTGACTCAATATAAATGTTCTTGAGCGCTGGGCATGGGGTTTCTGGTGAAACCGACCTAATCTCACAATAGGTATTACCGAAGCGTGACCGGCGAAACGCCTTCAATTCAAACCTGGCAGTAACTCCGCCCGCGTTAATTCGGCCGCCACGCGAAATCGCCGGTTTCAATGGTCCAATCATTCCCGAAGAAGCCGGCGGCGCGGACGCCTTGGGCGCCCGTCGTGAGCATTTCGGCGCCGATGACCGTGCAGTCGGGGTAGGCGGCGCCGGCGCTGAGGTAGGGGAGGCGGTTCGTCAATTTCATGCCGGGCAGGCCGCTGCCGGAGACGACGGCGACGCAGGCGGTCGCGCTGCCGGGACGCGGGCGGACGAAGAGGCAGGCGAGGTCGGGGCCGGTGAGCCGGCGGTTCGCCAGCTTGATTTCGTCGCGATGGACTTGGACGGGGCTGGCGGCGAGGAGCGCGGGCCAGGCGGCGTTCGAGTCGGCGTTGCCGTAGAGGATCACGCCGCGGTCCGGTTCGGCGCGGGGATCGAAGGCGGTGTCGGGCACGACGTCGATCGAGCCATTGCCGCGATACCAGAAGGATTCGGCGTCGAACCGGGCTTTATCGAAGGCCCAGGCGTTTTCCTCGGACGAACCTTTAGTGGCATAAACGAAGATCATGCGGCGCCGGAAGGCGTCCTTGAATGGGCCAGAGCGGAGCGGACCCTTGAGCGCCGTGGACGGTGGCGCCGCCGCGCGCCAATGGCCGGCGTCGTTCTGGAGCCAGAGCTTGGCGCCGGCGGCCGGCCAGGGGAGTTTGGCGAGCTTCTGGCCGTCGAGTTCGACGTCGAGCGGGTCGCCGGGTTTCACGTGGTTCAGGGTGAAGGCGAGTAGCGAGATGTTCTCCGTGGCGCCGACGAAACGCCGGACGCCCGGGTCCCAGCGCGCGTTGATCGAACTGCGCTCGAGCGGGCGCGTCTGCTGGTCGATCTCGACCCAATGGCAGGTCGCCGAGACGCCCGGGTTCACCGTGGCGAAATTCACCTGCCGCGAGCTTTCGTCGGTCGGAATCTGATGGCGCGCGAAGAAATCGAACAACGGCGCCCAATCGACGCAGTCGGCGCCCGGCTCATCCGAGGCGTCCCACCAATGGCCGGCGCCCGGTTGCTCGTGGTATTGGAGGTCGTGATGAAATTTCCCGAGCGTTTCGTTCATCGTGCGCGCCTGACCGACCGGGACGTTGTCATCGGCCCCGCCGTGGATGATATAGACGCCTTCATTCAGATAGTTGGTTTCCAGCAGGAGCGTGTCGCTGGCGGCCGCGGCGCGCTGCAGGATCGCCTCGACCGGCGTTGCGTTCGTGAAGCGGGTCCCGCCCGCGTACGAGAAAAAGCTGATCCAACCGGCGCTCGGCCCAACGGCCGCGAATTGATCGGGGAAAAGGACGCCGAGGTGCCAGGCGCCGTGGCCGCCCATCGAATGGCCGGTGAGATAGATCTTCTGCGGATCAGGCCGCAGTTCGGCCTCGGCCAGGTGGAGGACCTCCAGCGCGTCGAGGCGGCCCCAATCCTCCCAATCGAAGCCATACGGCCGGCGATTCGTCGGCGCGACGAGATTGCCCCAGGTCTTGGGCGAATAGGCGTCGGCCTGGCCGATCGCCTCGACGCTGGCGCCGTGCGTCGAGAGGAACAACGCCGTGGCTCGCCCATGTCCCGCCAGTGGCCGCGCCGGGTTCAACGCCCAGTATTGCACGCTGCCGTCGATCTCGCTGACGAAGGTCCGCTTTTGCGTTTGCTCGGCGCCGCGCACGCGCAGTTTGGTCTCGGCGCTATCGGCGATGGCGCGGCCGCCGTTCGATTTTCCGACGAGCGTGAGCCGCACCGACGCGGTTTCCCCGCGCGGCGTTTTGCCGCGCAGATGGAACCCAACCTTGCGCGCGCTGAACGGCAGAATCATCGGCACGACGGTTTCGGAAGCGCGCTGGTCACCGATCGTCGCGCGGAGGGCGAGGCCGGTCTGCGTCTCGGCGGTGGCATTCACGATGACGACCGCGCCCCACGTCTCCATCGTTCGGCCCGCGATCAAGTCAGGCATCGTCGGGTCGGCAAGGTCAAGGGCGATCGGTTGGCGCGGGGAAGTGAGCGTGATCTTGAGCCGCCCGCGGCCGCATTGGAACAGCAGGTCGTTGGTTCCCGCGTGCAACGCGACCGGCAAATGCACGTAGTCGTAGCCGTAGGGATCGCCGGCGCGCGGCTCGCCATTCACGTAGGCGAGATTGTGCCCGGCCGCTTCGAGGATCATGACGCGGTCGGACGCAACGACGACGGGGGCATAGGCGTAACCGCCGCGCAACGGGCCGCCTTCGAACCAACCATTCGTATTGGCAACGACGACGCTCCACTTCCCCGAAGCGCCATCGCCAAAATCCGCTTGTTCGCCCCGCGCCGGAGGACGCCATCGCCCCGCGACGATTTCCGCTTCGATCGGGTCGGGCCGAGTATTCACGGGCGAGCGAGTCGGTCGAGTGGGCCGGCCGACGGCCAGGCACTCGCCAATCCGGATTGTCTCGGCCGCGCCCGAGTGAGGCGCCGCCGCGGTGATCGCGGCGACGATGAGCAGGGTCGCGAGAGGATTTTTGCCGATGCCGGCCCGTGGAACTTGGAAGCAGGTTTTCATCACTCAAATTGTGGAACTGAATCCGGCCCCGGAACGCGCGCCAATCGTGGCGTCACGCGGGTCGCAATCAACGAACGATCGTCGCGCGACTTCGCGGCGCCCATCCGGGTGGTTCATGAGGCGCAGCATAGTCGGGTTCACTCCAAAGGCCAATCGCTTTGCGCGACCTTGCTTTGCCCGGGGCGCCAGTTCGAGTTGTGGACGTGTTTGGGGACGGGATGATGCGAGGCTGCTGCTCGGAACGGGCGGAAAGCGCGTGATGGGACGGCCTTGGGGAGGAGCGAAGCGGAATCCCAGGAAATCGGCCTGTTTTTGAAATTGTTCCGGTCTGCAAGGCCGGGACCGATTCACCTTTCACCGCAACCTACGATGCCAAAAACCGCAACAACCCTAAGTTGCGGCCCGTTGCGCAAGTTTGCGTCCGCCTGAAGATTGTAGTTTTCCGGGTAACCTCTACTTTTGCCGCATGAAACCCCGAACGGATCAGGTTAAATCCGAACCGCCTCCTTTTCGTCTGGGCGACGAGCGCGCCGTTCTTTTCGTGCGATGACCTCCGCTCAGTCGTTTTGGCTGGCGCTGAGCGGCCTGCTGCCGTTGCTCGGTCTGTTCGGCAGGCCCGCCGACCCGATGCTGCTGATCTACACGACGTTCGTGGTCGTTTGCCGTTGGCGAGCTCGAATCGGCGGCGTCTTTGATCGCGTAAAAATCTCGGTGGAGGTGAAGCTTTTCCTCTGCTTCCTGGTCTCCGGTTCGTTGACGGAAACCTTGGCGTGGCTGAACAATTACCTGAAAGCCGCTCCCCAACCGGCGGTGTTCCATCCGCAACTGATCGCCGATCTGATCCTGGGGATCGGCTTTTACGGCGGCTGGGCGGTCGCGTGGCGCGTCGCGTTTATCTGGTTTCGGTTTAGCGTGGCGGAGGCGTTTGTGGTCACCGGGCTGCAAGGGATATTCTTTGAGCAACTCGGCGCCGTCGCCCGGATGATCCTCAAGCTGGCCCCCAGCAACCCGCCGCTCGCGGCGTTATTCGCGCTCTACGTCTTCGCCGTCCACGGGTCCGCGGCCGGACTCGCGCTGGCGCCGGTGATGCACCACTTTCAATCACCGACGAAATCAACGCATTGCCTCCGGTTCCCAGCGGTGATCACGCTGATGGTCGGCTTGGCGTTCACCGGAGCCTGGCTGGCCGCCACGGTCGCGAATTGGCTCGGCGGCTTGCCGCCAAGACAATCGATCACGGCGCACCCGTTTTGGTGAGGCGTGCCCTTCTCGATTCTTAGAAGGGACTAAGAGGTGGCCCAGATTGCCCACCCGAACGGACGCGACCTCGATTACGGGCTTGAAAAGCCAATACTTCAGGCCCCGAAGGCTGTTGGGCGGCACGCGGCAACGTGGGCGGGATGGCTCAAGCGATCGAGTATTGTTCGTCGTCGGCGCGGCGCATTTGCCTTCAAGGCGTTTGCCACGGCGCACCGGGCGACTGGACTTGCGCTCGACGGCGCTGTCCCATTTGCGGGACGCCGAAATCCCGACCGCGGAAATGAGAGGCGGTTGTCGGCTGATCGGGGCGTCGCGCGTTGACGGTTTAGACTGATGGGGTTGGCGGGTTTTCTCGCGATCTGACTGAACTTGGCGCGTCGGTTGCTATTCTGTGAGCCGAACTGGACATCTTATGAACGATCTTCGTTTTGCGTTCCGACAATTAGGTCGCCAGCCGGCCTTTACGGCGATCGCCGTCCTGGTCCTGAGTCTTGGAACCGGGGTCAACGCCACGATCTTCTCGCTGATCAACGCCATTCTCGTCAAACCGATCCGCGTGCCCCATCCCGAGCGCCTGGTGGGCGTGTTTCAGCACGACCGGCAGAATCCCGACGAGTTCAACTTTTTTTCGTATCCGGACTTCGTCGATCTGCGGTCGGGGCAAGCGGCGGCGTTCTCCGAGTTGTTTGCCGTGGCGACCGCGTCGGTGGGGTTGACGGGCGAGTTCACCGAACGAGCCGCCGCCTCGCTGGTCAGCGCCAACTATTTCCAGGGGCTGGGGGTGGCCCCGGCGCTGGGGCGGACGTTTCTGCCCGAGGAGGAAACATCCGGGACGCCGGTGGCCGTGCTGACCCACGACTTCTGGCTCCGGCTCGGCGGCGATCCCGCCATCGTGGGCCGGAAGCTGGAACTGGCCCGGGGCGCGGTGACGGTGATCGGCGTCATGCCCGCCGGATTCACCGGCGCGCAGATGATGTCACCGCAGGTGTTTCTGCCCTTGGCGATGGCCAACGTTTTGTTTTCCGTCCCGGGCCAGCCGGCGTCGGATATCCTGGCGAGCCGCACGGTGCGTCAATTCATGCTGATGGCTCGCCTGAAACCGGGTCTCACGCCGGCCCAAGCCGCCGTGCCGCTGGCGAACTTGAACCGGCGGTTCGAATTTTCGGACCCGGCCGACCCGAAGCCACGAACGCTCGTGTGCGCGGCGCCGCCACGTTTCGGCATGAGCAGCCGGCCGACCGGCGAGGCGGACGGGTTGGCGCCCGCCGCCGGTTTTGCGGCCGGCTTGGCCGCGCTCGTGCTGATCATCGCCTGCTTGAATCTCGCGAACATGCTCTTGGCGCAAGGCGCGGCGCGGCGAAAGGAAATCGCGATCCGGCTGGCGCTCGGCGCCGCGCGGAGGCGCATCCTGGCCCAATTGCTCACCGAGGGCCTGCTGCTGGCCGTCATGGGAGCCGCCGCGGGGCTATTGATCTCGACGTGGGCGACCAGTCTGGTCACGGCGTTCGTTTACTCGGGCGTTGGCGCGCGGGAATACCTGCCCGAGTTTGACGCCAGCCCGGACTGGCGGACGCTGATCGTTCTCCTGGGACTCAGCGGCCTGGCGACCGTCGCGTTCGCCCTCGGACCGGCTTGGAAGCTGGCCCGGCTCGACGTGAATGATGATTTGAAACGCAGCGCCGGCGACGCGGGACCGGGCGCGATTTGGCGCCGCTTTGGGGCGCGGGAGACGTTGGCCGCCGGGCAGATCGCGCTCGCCCTGGCGCTCCTGGTTTCCGCGGCGCTCTTCAGCCGGAGCGCGATCCGCGCGGCCGACGCCAACCCGGGCTTCGAGTTTGGCGCCAACTTCTATTTGACCCTCGACCAGAACCTGGGCGGCATCCCCGAGGCGCGCATGCGGGAATTCGTGACCCGCGCCCTCGAACGTCTCTCCGTGTTTCCGGGGGTCGAAGCGGTCAGTTCCGCGATGGGCGTTCCGTTCGGCGACGGCTCCTGGTCCCGCCCGGTGGCGCCCGTCGGCGGCCTCCCGGGCAAAGCGCGATCCCGGGCGGTTGACAGCCAGGCGGTCATGGCGAACTACAACGTCATCGGCGCGGATTATTTTCGGACCCTGGGGATTCCTTTGCGGCAAGGCCGGGAATTCGAGCGGCGCGAAGTCGAGACCACCAATGCGCCTCCGGTTGCGATCATCAGCCAGAATCTCGCGGACCAACTGTGGCCGGATGGCGCCGCGGTGGGGCGGCGGCTGGAGATTCCCGGCTTTTGGCGGGACGGCGGCCCGATCAAATTCACCGTCGTCGGCGTCACGTCCGCGGTGCGTTGGGAGCTTTTCGAAAAAGGGATTCCGGCGAACGTGTATGTGCCATTCGGCCAGGACTTTCAAACGCGGGTAAGACTGCACGTGCGCGTCGCTCCCGGGGTGGATTCGAAGGCTCTGATGACCGCCGCCGCCCGCGAGTTGCGGCGGCTTGATCCGCGAATTCCGGTGACCGAAGTGAGAACGTTGACCGAGATGCACCGTCGCGGGCCGGCGGTGAGCATCGTCCGGCTCGGCTCGTTCCTCTTTGGCGGATTTGGCGTGCTGGCGCTGCTGCTGAGCATGCTCGGCGTTTACGGCCTGAAGGCCTATTCCGTGGCCTGCCGCACGCGTGAAATCGGGATCAGGATGGCGCTGGGAGCGAACGTTCGGGACGTGGTCGCCATGATCCTGCGCGAATCGGCCTCGCTCACCGGGCTGGGATTGGGCGTGGGCCTGCTGCTGGCGCTCGCGGTCGGCCGGTTGGCGGGGCGTCTGCTTTACGACCTGCCCGGCGTCGATCCCATTGCCTACTGCGCCGCGCCGGCGATTCTGTTGGTCACGTCGCTGGCCGCCAGTCTCGGCCCCGCCCGCCGCGCGGCGGCCGTGGACCCGACGGTGGCGTTGCGACACGATTGAAAGCCAAAGGGGTCGGTTCTTAGTATTGACAACTGCCCGGAAGCGTGAGGCCGACGCGATCATGGTGGCGCGGGGCGACTTGGGGATCGAATGCCCCTAGGAGGAGCTGCCGATCATTCAGCGGAAAATCGTCAAATCGTGCCTCCGGGTCGGCCGGCCGGTAATCGTGGCGATCCATCTCCTGGAGAGCATGATCGAAAAGCCCGTTCCCACCTGCGCGGAGATTACCGATCAAGGTGACCGCGTAAGATTAGGCGGCCGTTTCAAAATCACGGAGGCCCTCGACTCCCGCCGGCGAGCGTGACTCCGCAAGCCTTGGCGAAGCGCCGAGAGTTGAATCCGTCGCGACCACGCGGCTGATGGTGTCTCCACGCGGGCCGCCGCCGAGGTCGCGCGGACGCCGGACGCGACCATTAAGATCATGGCGGAGCCGGCGCATAGCTGATTGACTAGCTTCTTCTCAGTATGGGAAAGGTCACGAATAAGTCGGTCGCCTCGGCCCCGTCGGCCGGGCCGGCAGCCGCGCCGGCGCCCGCGATCGCCGCGGGGTCGGCCGAGGACGCCGTCGAGGCCCTCCTCGTGAACGTCGAAACCGGTTTGACGGACGCCGAGGTTGGGGCGCGTCGAAAGGAGCACGGCTTCAACGAGACGCTGCCCGCCAAGACCCATCCGGCGCGGCTGTTTCTCGCCAAGTTTTGGGGCCTGTCGGCCTGGATGCTTGAGCTGATCATGGCCCTCTCGGCGGCGCTCGGAAAATATTCCGACCTCGCCGTGGTGGGCGCGCTGCTGGTCATCAACGCCGTGTTGAGCTTCCTGCAGGAGCGTCGGGCCGCCGGTGTCGTGGAAACGTTGCGGCGAAGGCTGCAAGTCAGCGCGCGCGTCCGGCGCGAGGCGCGCTGGCGGGTCATTCCCGCCCGCGAGCTGGTTCCCGGCGACATCGTGCGCGTGCGGGCCGGTGACTTCATCCCGGCTGACCTCAAGCTCCTGAGCGGTACGCTGAGCGTTGACCAGTCGGCGCTCACGGGGGAATCGAACGAGGTGGAAAAGGCGCCCGGCGAAGCTCTTTCGTCGGGATCGGTGGTTCGCCGCGGCGAGGGCAACGGCGTCGTCATCCTGACCGGCGCCAAGACCTACTTCGGCCGGACCACCGAATTGGTGGACCAAGCGCGCCCGAAAATGCACATCGAAACCGTCGTGGCCAAGGTCGTTCGCTGGCTGTTCGTGATCGTCGGCGTGCTGCTGAGCGTCGTGGTCGCGCTTTCGCTGGTCCGCGGCGATCCGCTGGCGCAGATGATTCCGCTGGTGCTCGTCCTCTTGATGAGCGCGGTTCCGGTCGCCCTCCCGGTCATGTTCACGGTCAGCATGGCGGTCGGCTCGAAGGAGCTGGCGAAACAGGGCGTCTTGGTGACGCGCCTGAGCGCCGCCGAAGACGCCGCCACGATGGACGTCCTCTGCGTGGACAAAACCGGCACGGTCACCATGAATAGGTTGGTCGTCACGGGCGTCATCCCCAGCGGCCCGGCCACCGACGCCGACGTCTTGTTCGCCGGCGCGGTCGCGTCGCAGGAAGCGAATCAAGATCCCATTGACCTCGCGTTTCTGGCCTCGGCCCGCGAGCGCCACCTCTTCGACGCTTTGCCCGCCTTCACGCCGGTTTCCTTTCTGCCCTTCGACGCGAAAAACCGACGGACGGAAGCCGTCGTCGAGCAGAGCGGGCAGCGGCTGCGGGTGATGAAAGGCGCCGTGCGCACCGTCGCCGCGGCCGCCGGGCTGGCGCCGCCGGCGATTGCGGCGCTCGAGTCACAAGTCAACGAATCCGCGCTCAAGGGTTTCCGGACGCTGGCGGTGGCGCGCGGCCCGGAGACGGGCCCGTTGATCTTGCTCGGCTTGGTGACGCTGTGTGACCCCCCGCGCCCCGACGCCCGGAAACTCATCGCCGCGCTCCACGACCTGGGCGTTTCGGTGAAAATGTTGACCGGTGACGCGCTGGCCGTCGCGAGTGAAATTGCGCGCGAGGTCGGGCTGCCGAACATCCGGCGCCTGGCGGATATCAAAGCAGCGGGCGCCCAGGACCGCGCCGAGGCGGGCGATCTTCTGGCCGGGGCGGATGGTTTGGCCGAGGTTTACCCGGAAGACAAATACTTGGTGGTGGAACATCTGCAGAGCGCGGGACACGTCACCGGCATGACTGGCGATGGCGTCAATGACGCGCCCGCGCTGCGGGAGGCGGAGGTGGGCATCGCGGTCAGCACGGCGACCGATGTGGCCAAGGGCGCCGCAAGCGTCGTCCTCACCGAACCCGGATTGACCAACATCGTGACGCTGGTCGAACAAGGGCGCACGATTTATCAGCGTATTTTGACGTGGATCATCAACAAGATCAGCCGGACGATTCTGAAGGCGGCGTTCGTTGCCATCGCGTACGTGGTGACCGGCAAATTCGTCGTTTCCGCCTTTGCCATGTTGCTGCTGACGTTCATGACGGACTTCGCGAAGATTTCCCTGGCCACGGACCGGG